>OCZT010003794.1_pt1 | contig 15402 bp, 11 predicted proteins | sample 1539031 | NCBI WGS metagenome assembly OCZT01 (sample SAMEA3539308, study PRJEB22396) | soil metagenome | biome: tundra; feature: field; material: soil | place: USA | collected 2010-05 | depth 0.15 m | reverse complement strand
TCCTTGATGCCAAAAGACATACCTCAAGTCGGACCACTTCTGTGGGGGCTGATCACCAAGGCGGTCGAGAAGAGCGGCTTAGGCCTCGTCTGGCTGGGTCACACAGCGCAAGCGAATCTGGCCGTGCGTTGTCGTCGGCGAGACGACATCCTGAGAGTTTGTGAATCTATTCGGGTTTTGATGTTTTCGACGCTGCTAATACCAACTCTCACAAACGCTGACTCATCATCCCGATCTGTGCCGTGCATTCACGCCTTAAAAACGCGAGTCGAATCAAATAACTGGATAGGCGGAACAAGCCCACTACAACACCGCGGTAGGTCACGAGCAACGACACTTGGTATAAGTCCTTGATTTGACTCATGTTGAAAATCGACAAAATCGATAGATTCACAAGCTCTGAGACTGGATGCGCGCCAGTTCTTCCAGGATGGTGCGCGGGGAATTGCCGAGACCTCCCCTCTGCTGCCACATCTTGAGGCTCTTCCTCAGCACGAAGGCAAGGAAGCAGACGAGGATATGCGGGAAGGCGCCCAGGACCGGCCGGGCTTGATCACCGGGTTGGAAGGCTAGCACCTCAAGCAGAGCCCGACAGTCGTCGACGGCCCGGTGAGCGTCATGGAACATGCCGATCCCCGCCAAAAGGTGACCGAGGCGCGCGCTATCGAAGCCGAGATCGCGCCACTCGACCTGCGTGGCCGAGCACGCCCAAGGAACGTCTCGGAATTCTGCCCAGTACCGTTCAGCGAATTTTCTGTCGAAGCCCGCATTGTGCGCGATCACCAAGACTTCACGCCTTCACCCACGGCACGTCGTGCCCAAGCCGGCACAGGCGTACGAGCCCAAAATACCCGTAAAGGTGCTGGAGTGGATACGTCCCGCCCTTGCCACGTTCGACGCGGTCCATGGCGGGCAGCAGTTGCGGCTGTTCAATGCGCATTACGACGAATACGGCTTTCAGCCGATCGTCGTGTTCGATGGCGAGGGCCGGTTCGTCACCGCCGTTCTTCGTCCCGCCAAACGGCCCGGCGGCAAGGAGGTTCGCGCCTTCCTGCGCCGCCTGTTGCGCGCAATCCGCGCCAACTGGCCGAAGACCGAGATCCTGCTGCGCGCCGACAGTCATTATTGCAGTCCCGAGGTTCTCGACTGGTGTCGGGCCAACGGTCTCGATTACATCCTGGACGTCGCGCCGACCACCACATTGCGCCGGCATATCGGGAATCTCGAGGCCAGCACGAAGGCGCGCTTCGAGGCCGCGCCCAAGGAAGGCAAAGCGCGCCGCTTCAAGGAGTTCTTCGACGGGGCCGCGAGCTGGAGCCGCGTCGAGCGCATCATCGCCCGCGTCGAAGCCGGCGCGGACGGGACCGACACACGCTTCATCGTCACCAACCTGAAGGTCCGCAACGCCCGTGTACTTTACGAGGATGTCTACTGCCGGCGCGGCCAGGCCGAAAACCACATCAAGTCCTGGAAGACGCATCTGGCGGCCGACCGCACCTCATGCACCAAGGCCACGGCCAACCAGCTGCGGCTGTTCCTGCACGCGGGCGCCTACTGGCTCATGTGGGGCCTGCGCGTGTCGATGCCAAAGCGTTCAATGTGGCGCGTCGCGCAGTTCGACACGTTGCGCCTGCGGCTCATCAAGGTCGCCGCCCGCGTTGTCGAGATGAAGACGATGATCAGGATTCACCTGCCGACGTCGTGCCCCGCCCAGGATATCTTGCGTCTCGTGCTCGGGCACATCCCGCGCCTCGTCACCTGAGCGACGGGGCGTAGCGTCCCGAATGTCGAGCCAGTCCCGTCAACCCACAAACATTTTCCACCGCATTCTGGCTCATTGCCGGCGAGGATGCACTGCGTCCGCAAGCAAGCAAAACCGGAAACAATCACGCGTGCGCGCTGGCGTGCGCGGCGTAACCGTCAAAGCGCTGCATAATGGCGGCTAGGAGATAGGCTGCAATGTCAACCTCATGACCTGACCTGGCTTTTTTAGACCAAGCATTGACCCAAGATGTAAAGGAGAAATGATTTAAGGGGTAAGCGTCCTCCCGACCCGAAAGCCGCTGTTGGCTCGGGCGCCGGTGGTGAACCTGCTGCGGGAGGCCGAGCGGAGGCCCCCCGGAACGTTGTCCGAGGAACCGCCGCGACGGACACGCAGAGCGCAATCTCCACTGGTCCGAGCCGAACCATCTGTCGGCGCTCCCCGGTAGCCGTCGTTCCAGCAATCCTTAGTCCATTCCAAAACATTCCCGTGCACCTGGTAGAGACCCCAGGGATTGGGCGAAAAACTGTCAACCGGCATAGTCATTTCCCGGTACTCGCCCTTAGGGCCTTCGCGGTAGCTGTAATTGCCATCGTAGTTGGCAAGACTGGTCGAGATTTGGGAGCCCCACCAAAACGGTGTCGTCGTGCCCGCACGCGTGACATATTCCCGCTCCGCTTCGCTTAAGAGACGATAGGTCTTGCCGGTCTTGCTTGACAGCCACGCCACATAGGTCTTGGCGTCGTTCCACGATACGTTGATCACTGGCCGCCGGCCGCGGCCCCAGCCCTGGTCGGATGGCTTATACCCGTTGCAGCCGCCATCGGCGACGCAGGCGTCCCACTCGTCGAACGTGACCGCGAATTTTCCGACCGCGAATTGCCGCGCAAAAGTAACTTGATGCTGCGGGCCTTCGTTATCTTGGCGTTCGGGCTCGCTTTGGGGCGAGCCCATGGCGAATGAGCCCGCCGGTACCACCACCATCTCCGGACACTGCTCGCACTCCTTGAAGCTGTCCTTCGGTTTGAGCGCGCGCTCTTGCTGCACTGTGAGCGGTCTTGCGCTACCTCGCTGCTCAACGACCCCGACCGCGGGTGCTACCGATGGACCTGATGCGGAGAGAGTCTTGAGCGCGACTTCGGCCTTGAGTGCAATGGCTGTGTTCGGATCAAGCGCAATCACCTTGTTATAGAGGCTGCGCGCCAGCGCCTTGTCGTCCAGTCGCAGCAACGTTTCCGCCAAGAAGAAATTCGCTGTACTGTTGGCGGGATCGATGACGAGTCCCTTCTCGAACCCAAGCCGAGCCGCCTCAAAATCTTCCGACTGAAAAAGATCGAAGGCCCGCTCAAACAGGTTTTGTGCCTGGTCGCGTTGCTCGGCTGTCAGAGCATTCGACTTTGCGCGATCCGCGTTCAAGCCGGCATCGGCCGCCGGAACGGGGGCGGTGTTCTGCGCCCAAGCGTCACCCGCCGGAGCCCAAGCCAGCGAGAGAACCATACACAAAAAGAAATATCGCGCCATGATCGCTTCCTACTTCGTCAGCTACGCCGGTGGACGAACATCGCTCGTCCGCATTCAGGTTTTCGGCACACACATTGGAGCCTTCACTCGGCGTCCCTTATCGGCCGGTCCCTTTCGCAAATCTCACTGTGGTCATCGCGAGCAAGGCAGTCTGCGTACCGCTTATCCCCCTCCGCTTCGCCAAACGCTGATCTTGGCTGTAAGTGAAGGCAATCAGCATACACTATGCTCAAATGCATTCCGCTCGAGGTCAATCGTCGGCGTCCGCGTTCGTGTGGTCGCGGTCGAGAATGGGTAGCTTGATGAGACCCACCGCCTGATCCTGCGCCGCGCGCACGTCATCCCGGCTGAGACGGCGGATGGCCTGATCGCGGCCGTTTCGTGCTGCGGCATCGCCGTTGGCCGCGACGAGGCTTAGCCAGACATAACTGAGCTTCGGGTTTGGCGTCATACCGTAAGCGCCAGCATACATCTGCCCCAGTGCTGCCTGCGCCGGCCGGTATCCCTGCTCAGCGGCGCGACGCATCCATTGCTCCGATTGCGGCAGGTCCTTCGGCGCGCCGATGGCGTCGGCCAATATCTTGGCGAGTTCAAACTGGGCCTCAGGCTGACCCGCTTCTGCGAGGGCATGGAATTGCGTTGCCGCTTCAGCCACATTCCCCGATCGCAATGCAGACGTCGCCTCGGGCATTCCAGCCTGCGCCGGATTGGCCAGCAGGGCGGTTACCACGAGAAAAATTGATGCGATGGACGCGCCGGCGTCAATGCTCCGGGTAGGTCGGGTGAAATTAAGTAGGTGGCTTGCTTCCATCCTCATCTTCTGCCCATTCTCATCTATGGTACACACCAAATTCCGCTGACTACGAGAGGTGACAACCGGCCGCGATAACATTCTCTACGACGAAAACACAAAGCAAAGTCAGAACAAATGCGCGAACAGAAGCCATGGCACCCATCCATCAATTAAATACAAAATATGACGCAAAGCCTGAAGGTTCTGCTGGAGTAATGGCTATCGGCGCGATGATATATATCATGAATTTTCATGCTTCGAGACGTCCGGCTGAAGTGGTCCCGGTTGTCTGAACAGATTTTCCGCATCGATAAGTGGAGCCTCTGCCGGGGTTAGGCTGCCAAGCGGAGCGGCAGCGGGGTGAAGTAGGCTCGATCGGGTGTCATACCGTCAAGGCTCGACTGCGGTCGCCTTGCATTGTAGAAGTCGAGATAGCGGCCGATCGAAGCGCGGGCCTCGCTGACCCGCAAGAACGATGGCCGGATGGCCACCTCGCCGAGATCGCGACGCGTCGGTGTTCTCGCCAAAGCGCTTTCACACGACCAAGACCCACACCGGACTCGTCGTGACATTGACCGGACCTGTGACGTTGTCTCGCATTTAGACCACTCGCCAAAGGTGAAGTAAGTCGCAGACCTCGGAATTTGGTCGTGGTACTCTCCATATATTCAAAGGGGCGTGGCCCTCTTCTTCGGGGATCAGATCGCGATGGAAACACCTTGTCGCGGAAACCGGTGCGTGGGTGAAACAGATGCTGCAATCAATCAGGGACATCCCTTATGAACCTGATGAATTGCGCCGATGTTTCTGAGCGGACGATGAGTCGCCGCAGCTTCCTCTATGCCACGACTGCGGCGGCGGGAGCGGTCGGCGTCGTTGCAGCCGCCTGGCCGTTCATCGACCAAATGAACCCGGATGCCCAGATCCGTGCGGCCGGCGATGTCATCGAGTTGAATCTAGTCGACCTGCTCCCGGCCCAGCAACGGGTGGTGCACTGGCATAACGTTCCGGTCTTCGTGGTCAGGAGAACGGCCGCGATGCTCGAGGCGATGCGGGAGAAGACATTTGTGGGCCGGCTTATTGATCCGCAATCGGAGAAGCAGCAGCAGCCGCCCTATGCAAGGAATTGGCATCGATCGATTGATCCCGCTTACGCCGTCCTGATCGGCGTTTGCACGAGGTGTGGATGCGTTCCAAACTATTTCGCGGACGCCGCGCTAACCGATTTGGCCGGGGGCTATGTCTGTCCCTGTTGCGCCTCGCATTATGATCCCGCGGGGCGCGCTTATTCCGGCGTTGCGCAATACAACCTTCCGGTTCCGCCCTACGAGATCGCAGGGCAATCCCGGATTTTGATTGGCAAGAACACGCGGGGCGAGATCTTCTCGCTCGAATCACTTGAGCGGATTTGATACGTCTGTGCCTGCAGGCTCCCGGCCGGTTTGGGGGACGAAGAAATGAGCGAATTAGCCGAGGGCTGGGAAATCGTGTCGCGTCGGCCCCTCGCATAACGGTGCCGCACATGTTGCCTTCGGCTACACTAAAAGCCTCGGCCTCTGCGATATTACTGCTTTCGCGGCTCAATCGCCCACCCTGTACAATTGCTGTGTACGCTTCGCCATGGTCGTCACCTCCCACGACGCAACACTCGCTACCAGGCGGGCGCTACCCCCTACCTGGGCCGGACATTCACCGGTTGGATCTCGCCAGCTTCCTGGCGCACTAGTGGGTCAGTTTGAATTGTGGCGAAGTTTCCCGCCATTTTGCGGCCTTTTACAACTGAGATATGTGTTTACGGGATTTTTTCGGGGCGGGGCGAATGCCAGCTACGCAAGCATCGAGGTGAAGATCAGGCGGTTGATCACCTAAAATTGTGCCTCTACGCTCAGATAGGCCACAGGAACGGGGGGAGCATGAATAATTTGAGGATGCTAATTGGCGCGAGTGCGATAATCGCGATGGTAAGTGCCGCGCACGCCGTAGAAAAGCTACCGCCGGCGCCGCCTTGCATTAAGCATCAGAAAAAGTCCGAAACGCATTGCGTGAATGGCGACTCCTTAACGGTAGAGGTTATAATGTTGATCTCTCCTTTTGAGCCTCATCCAATCAATTGGCGAAGCTCCGATGGCGTCGGCACCGATGGTATCCTTCGAAGTTTAATTCTGTCCACCGACGGCTTCGAACGCTGCCAATTGGGAAGAGGGTGACTTCTTTACGCGGCCGAATTTTGGCTGCCGCTGCCGTACGGCGGCCGCATAATCAGTAGCTTTGGCGTCGAGACGCCGCGCAGACCGTCGACGTTAAAGGTAGCTTCCGAATCTCAATTTGGAGCGTTTATTCGCCGATACGTGATGGACTATTTCGAGGGCTTCAGGCCTTCAAATCCGGGCAGCGGCGCGCCAAGCTCGCCGCTTTTCAGACCGCCCGAGATCGGATCGCGCATGTTCAGATACGATAGCAATTCGTCGACCGCCGGGTTCGAGGTATCGATGTTTGCGTCAGCGTAATACGCGAGTTCGGCGCGGGCCGCATCGGCCATTGGGCGGCATTTTTCCGGCACCTGCGACGCTCCACCCTTTAATAGGTTTAGCACTGCGTCATACGACGCCTCCATGCACAAGCTGCGATCCTCGGCAGATAATTGTGCGCCAGCGGCATCCGCTACCGCTGCGACCGCAGCAGCCGCGACTTCCTTTACCCGCACTTCGAAAGCTTGAACGGGGTCTGGTGTACCGGAGGAATCAGTCATCCGCGGATTCGCGTTCCCTCTGTCTTGTACACCGCCCAGTAGCTGGCATGACCAAGCGCCGAATGCGCCGGGTGTTGGTTTCATGCCTTGGCCAGGCGGGCAATGCGTGGGAGGAGAAGAAGACGTATTGACGGACCTGCCGCTGCCAGCAACCCGCTCGCTCGCATTGGCATCGCTTTTTTTGCTTAAGAGGTCGCTCAATCTTTCGCGCAACGTGGGGCGGTCTTTCAGCCCATACACGTAAGCATCGTCCACGCACTCACTAAGGGCCTTTTTTCGAGCGGCTTCTCCCGTGTCTCCGATCACGCCCAATTGGGAGCGCAACTGATCGCGAAGCGCGTTTGGCGCTTTGGCGGCCTTCGACAGGCAATAGTCGCGAATGGCCGCGTCTTCCGCCAGCAGGATTTTGACCTTGGTGTCGACGAAGCATTGATAAGTGTCACGCGAAGGCGATCCGCACGTCTGTTTGGCGCGGGTAAGAAGCGTCTGTGGAGCTATAGGGTGCCTATACCCGGTCGCGCTCTTTGGTGGATTGGGCTGTTCGCAGGTGTAGTAGTAGGCAGTAGTCTGTCGTTCGAGCTCGTTCGCAGAGCCACAGTCTGGGTTTTCCTTCGTGGGCAACCACAAATGCGGCGTGGAACTGTTTGGTGCGGAAGTGGACACCGGCTCAGCATTGGACGCTGTGCCCATTTCTTTGGGCGGCGCACCGGACCCTTGCGGCACAGTATTTGGTGCCGCGACAGCAGCTACGTCAGACGAAGTAGCCTCCCGAAGAATACTCAGTTCTAGATTAGTGTCCCCTGCACGACGAGCGGCTGCCGCGGCTTTCTTGTATCCGTATTTAGAAAGTTCAGGATCCTTTTTACGATTCACGCGAGCTACAGCACGATCTTCAATTGCGTCTTTGCAGTTCGTCGCTGCAGGGGCCGTACTGTTGGTGCCGGTGATGTCGCTGCATGAAGTGGATTGTTGCTGTTGTGCGGGCGGTGGAACGGTAGGCTGCCGCGCCGGCACAGGCGCCTGTTTCCTTTCCAGTTTCTCCCGAGCTTGTTCCCCCTGTTTTGCAGCGGTTCGCGTCGCGCCAGCGCGGCAGAGCGCGTTTAGATTTGCAGCCAAACCCGATTGGTCTATCTGAGCCGGAACTAAGGAGCATTGCCCATTGGTATTTTGCAACGCCCTGTTGATCCGCGCGTTCGCGCCGCGATCGAACGCCAAAATCGCCGGGACCATCCCACAGTCGCCACTGCTGCGAAGCCTCGTCACCATTGCATCGTGCTGTGCGACAACCGAACTCCTCAGGGCTCGGAAGCCTGGAGCCTGGCATTGCTCCGCGGCGGCGTACGAGAGAAATACTCCACCAAGCGCCGCCATCGTTGCTGCTGCAAAGACGAGTTTCCTCAATGGAGGCATTGCATGAAACCGCAGATGACCATGAGAGGCAGTTCCAGCTTCTGATCCAAAGGCGTGAAAGACCATGCCATTTACATCCTGATCCGGAAGACCACATGATTCTCAAAGGGCTGACGGTCATTTTAGCACCATATTCACTGACTTTCTAGGTGGCGATCGATTTCGAGTCGACCCCAACCACAGAGTCAACGATGCAGACCGCTAGCCGCAATTATGCAGCGCAGGTTGGCGGATGTGGCTTAAATCACTGATTTAGCGTATGATTTGGTTGTCGACTCCAATTGATCAGCCCCACAGAAGTGGTCCGACTTGAGGTATGTCTTTTGGCATCAAGGAGGATCGTTATGCCGAGGAAGAGGCACAAGGCTGAAGAGATCGTCACAAAGTTGCGACAGGTTGATGTTCTGGTCTCGCAGGGTCAGAGTGTTGCCGATGCGATCCACCAGATCGGCGTGACCGAGGTGGCCTGCGCGACGAGCTGCTTAATGGCGAAATCTTCTACACGCTCCGAGAAGCTCAGATCGTGGTCGAAAGCTGGCGGCGCCACTACAACACGATCAGGCCCCATAAATCGCTCGGCTACAAGCCACCAGCACCTGAGGTGTTCGTGCCCGCCTTCGCCGCGTGGCCGGCTGCGCTACGCCGGCCAGCTTCGCCGGCCACGCTCACGCTGGCGCAAAGGCCAACGTTAAACTAACATTCAATCTGGACCACCCAATGGGGGCCAATCACGCACCTGTGACGTTGCGCTGTCGCTCCCAGGCAGCGATTTCGGACACGAGCCGCTGGCGTGAGGCGATGCGTCGATCCAGGCATTGAGTGCGCAGGACGCCGATCTCGATCTCCACCATGTTCAGCCAGCTGGCGTGCTTGGGCATATAGTGGAACCGGCGCAACAGGCGTCGCGCTTCTTCGGTCGCGTGGCGCAGGAGGCCGTCTTCCAGGGCTCCTGCTTTCAGCCACTTATCAATCATCCGTCGGATAACACCATCTGTGACTCGCTGGTCAAGAAAGTCCCGAAGCTGAGAGTGCGGAATCGAATCGAAATATTTTTCGATGTCGATATCAAGCACCCAGCGCAGTCTTTGGCTCATGCAGGCTCTATGCAGAGTCTGTAGTGTCTGATGTGCCGAGCGGCCGGGCCGGAAGGGGCGCAATGTATCGATCCCGTTGCATAGAACTGAGCTTGGGGGGCTTGCGAGCGCACACTCGCATCGGTCCTGGGGCGCACCCGCATCCAATAATCGCTTCAGCGACCTGCCAATGCCGTGCAGTGATTGTCCAAAGATTTGTGTTGTCCGGGAATCTAAAAATTGCCATTTTCGCACAGGCGGCTTAGTCATTCGGAGATGACCGCGATCGTCGCGCATCTATCCGCCTATCCACGACGAGGGTATTCATGATTCGAGGTGTTCTCCACCGGGGCTTATCGAGCCGATTTGGCCTGGGATTGTGGTGTACCGCACCGGCGGGATTCCGCTTGGGAGCCTCGACGCTCATCGCCGCCCTCGTGTTCGGCAGCTGCGCTCCGTTGGCCCTGGCTCAGGCACCGTCCCCACCCACGACACTCGTTCTCAACGAGGGGCATGCGGGCGACATCAAGATCGTCGCCGCCTCCCCCGACGGCAAGCTCGCGGCGACGAGCGCCGACGATAACCGGATTGTGGTGTGGGACATCGGTACCGGACGGATCGTTCGCCGCATTGAAGTTGCCGACCAATATGTGAAGTCAGTGGCGTTCACGGGCGACGGTCAGCGCCTGCTCGTCGGTGGCGACGTGTGGGAGATCGCGTCGGGGCGCCGCGTGAGCTCCTTGGAGCCATTTTCCAGAATTGTGGCCGGATACTCGGCGAACGGTCAGATCGCCGCGATGCCCAACCCGGACGGCACGCTCCAGATCTCGGATGTGGCCGCCGGCCGCCCGCTTCGACAGATCAGAGTCGGCGAGAATCTGAATACGTCGATCGCGCTGTCGTCGGACGGCAAGACAATTGCGATGATCGGCGACGACAAGAAGATCCGGCTGCTCGACGGCCTGACTGGGCGGCAGCTCCGGGGGCTGCCCGGGACCACGGAGGAGCTCTCGTCACCGCTCGTTTTTTCGCCGGACAATCGGCAGATCGCAGCCGTGGGCGAGGGCTTTGCGGCAAGCCTGAAAATCTGGGATGTAGCGACCGGAAAACTGGCACGCAGCATAAAGGGGGATATCAAGGCCTTCGCGTATACTCCGGACGGCAAGTCGATCGTGGCCGTGGGCGAGAGCGGACTGACGATTTTCAACGCCCAGACAGGCGCGGTGCTGCGCTCCGCCAAGATTAAGGAATCGACCGACATCCCGAGTAGCTTGGGTTCCGCACTTGCTGTCGCCGTCTCGGCCGATGGCGCGAGCATCCTCACGGACGACGGCGAGGGCGGGCTCGTCCAGTTCGACGCAAAATCGGGGCGGAAGCTGAAAAACTTTGGTCCTGCGCTCGCGGTGCAGGCCGAACCGGTGCTGGCGCTCGCATTATCGGGCGACGGTTCCTTGCTGGCGTCGGCCCATGACGGCGGCTTCAAGCCGGGGGAAAATGGGCCGCCGGACAAGTCGATCAAGCTCTGGGACACGCGAACCGGGCAGATTGTCGGGGCGCTCGCGGGGCACACCCTGAACGTGCTGGCGCTTGCGGCTTCGGCGGACGGCGCATTGCTGGCCTCGGCGGGAGACGACAAGCTGATCAAGATCTGGGACTTGCGCGCGAAAGCCGAAGTCCGCACGATCAAATTCGGCAGCGACGATGACACGTCGTACGATTCCGAGCATGTCCTGGCACTCGCGTTCACGCCGGATGGTCGCACGCTGATCGGCGGTGGCCGAAAGATTTTCAAGGCTTGGGATGTCGCCTCCGGAAACGAGATTCGCAGCTACGCGATCACCAAGGAAATACATTCCTTGGCGGTTCATCCCGCGGGCGCCATGCTGCTTGTCAGCGAGGGCGACAAGGTCGTGCTCGTCGACATCGCAACCGGGAACGTCATCCGCTCGTTCGAAGGCAAGCTGAGCGGGCCGAAGGTGGCCTTCTCACCGGACGGCAAGCAGATCGTGGCCTCGGGCAGCAGCACTATCACGGTCTGGAATACCGAGAGCGGCGATCTTGTGACGACATTCGCCCGTGCCGCGGTGGTCGGCGGCTCGCAGTCATTTTCCTGCGTTTCATTTACGCCGGATGGAACGCGGGTTCTGGCCGGAAGCAGCGATCAGAGCCTGAGACTGTCGGACGTGCGGACGGGCCGGTATGTCAGGCTGCTCGCCCCGGCAGCCAGCGCGATCACGAATTGCCTCCTCTCGCGCGACGGAAAGACCGTGTTTGCCGGAACGAAGCGCGGCGAGATCGGCATCTGGGCCACCGACTCCGGAACACAGCTGGCGACGATGCGCAACGCGCTCGGTGCAAGCTTTGTCACGATGACGACGGAGGGCGCGTACGTCGCGTCGAGCGACGCTGATGGGTTTGTGACGGCGTTGCGCGGAATGACCGTGCTTCCCGCGACCGTCGCGGCGAGCTTCAGGCATCCCGAATTGGTCGAGGCAAAGATCGCGGGCGATCCGGCCGGGACGGTCCGCGCGTGGTGGGCGGGCCTCAATCCAGGTGCGCCGCAGCCGGGGACGGCGGTCGCATCGACACCCGCGATAGTCCTCTTCGAGCGGCCTTCGGTCCGGACGTTCATGGGGCAGGACAAGGCCAGGATTGTCGAGAATGTCTCGCATGTCGCGAACATCGGAGCGCTTGCCCTGTCGCCGGACGGCCGGCAGCTTGTGACCACGGACAGTGAAACCACGATGAAACTTTGGGACGTCAAGACCGGACGGCTGATCCAGAGTTTCAGCGCAAACGGCGATATGGCCGTCTACGCGATGGTCTACTCGGCGGACGGGCAGCAGGTCGTCACAGGCGGGCGACGCGGCGAGGTGAAGTCGTGGGACGTGCAATCGGGTCAGATGGTGCGGGAGTTCAAGGGGCACACGGAGGTCGTGAATGCCATCGCCGTGTCGCCGGACGGCAAGAGGGTCATCACCGGCGCTGAGGACAAGACGTTGCGGATTTGGGACGCCGCGATGGGCAACGAAATCCGGCGCATCGATATGGCCGAGGACTCCGTATCCGCACTGGCGGTATTTCCCGATAATCGCCGTCTGGTCGTAGCCAAAAACAGCCGGATCGAAGTCCTCGACATCGAGACTGGTGAGCGCCTTCGATCGTTCGGCACCGGACAGGTTTACGCGAAAGTCGAGGCGATCGCGATTTCGGCCCAGGGAGACTTGATCGCGACGGGACAATTCCATCGGCTCGACCTTTGGGACGCCAGTGAAGGCCTGTTACGCAGCATGCAGGGCGAAAGCATCGATGGCCACGGGCTTGCCTTCACGGCGGACGGGCAGAAGCTGCTCAGCGGTGGGCTGAAGGGGCACTTGGCGTTGTGGGAGGTCAATACCGGTCGTGCGAGTGCCGCGTTCAAGACCGGAGCCGATGATTTCATAAGCTCGCTCGCACTGCTTCCCGACGGCCAGCACCTGCTCACCGCGACAGGTGCGTCGGTCAAGCTCTGGGATATCGGTAGTGGCGAGCGCGTCCGCACCTTCGGCACGCCGGTGCAAAGCGTCAATTCCGTGGCGTTCACCCAAGACGGCCGCCGACTGATATCGGGCGGAGTTGGAAGCGTGCGCGTTTGGGACGCGGAGCGCGGCGAGCTCAGCTTGGCCTTGGAGCCTCAGCCCTATTACATCGAGGCGCTCGCCCTTTCGGGCGACGACAAAAGCGTTCTTGCGGTCCATCGCAATCGCATGGTGCGCCTGCTCGCGCTCGATACAGGCAAGGAGCAGCGTTCGATCACTGAGCCGCTGCGGTCCAACGGCACGGGTTCGGGCGATCCGCTGCTCGGAACTCTGATGCAACGTCGGGCCGAAACGAGCGCTTGGCTGACGGCCGGCACGCCGTCGCCGGACGGCAAGTGGATCGCGGCGGGAAGCAATGACGGCACGGCCAAGATATGGGACGCGGCGACCGGCAAGCTCGTGCGGGCGCTGACCGGGCATGCCGACGAGGTCATGTTCGCGAACTTCTCTCCGGACGGCCGGACTATCCTCACAGGGAGCTCGGATCGCACCTTGAAGCTCTGGGACGCGCAGACCGGCGCCCTCATCCGGACGTTCCAAGGCCACCGCTGGACGGTGCGCGCTGCCGCCTTTTCCCGCGACGGCAAGCAGATCCTGTCGGGCAGCGGCGACGCCACGATGATCTTGTGGAACGCCGATACTGGGCAGCCGATTCGCACCTTCGAGGGACACCGCGGAGTTGTGCGCTCCGTTGCCTATTCGCCGGATGAAAAGCGCGTTGTGAGTGGCAGCTACGACAGCACCGTGAAGCTTTGGGATGTGGCGACTGGCCGTATGCTCTGGTCGGTTGATGCTCACGCGGGCGAGGTCCACGCCGTCGCCTACTCGCCCGATGGCCAGCGGATCGCGTCGGGAGGTTCGGACGGCACCGTCAAGATCTGGTCGGCCGCGGATGGCGCGTTGCTTGCGACGCTGATCGCGGCACCGGATGCCGGCTGGATGGTCTACACACCGGAGGGGTTCTACGCCGGATCCAAAGATGGCCCGGACAAGCTGAGCATCGTGCGCGGCGCGGACGCGGCGCCGCTCGGGACGCTTCAGGACGTGCTCAACCGTCCCGATTTGCTGCGCGAGAAGCTCGCGGGCGACGCGCAAGCTCGCGTGCGCGAGCGTGCGGCGCAGATCGATATCGAGGCCGCAACGCGCCCGCGGAACTGATCGGGTCTTCCAGCCTCACTGCTGCGGCTGAACGTGGAGAAGGCGAACGAAGCATTCCTCGTTCTGAGGATACGCTCGATCCGAAAATCGACGAATGATCATTTGGCTGAGCATGTGGGGAAGTCCTTCGCACAGGAACTGGGAAGTCTCGTCAGCACGCGACAGCGGATTGCTGCCGGGCATGTCGGGGATCTATCGCATGCAAACAGTTACAGCTCCATCGAAACCGGCCCAATATGGCGTTTCCCATCTCAGGCGCCCTCGCAGGCCGCCGTCCGCAAAAGGAGGTGAAACGTTTTCATCCGGGCTTCTCAATAACTTGGAAACTGGCTATCATCTCTAGACAAGCAGTGATTTCGAAAATTGGAATATGGTGCATTGGGCTTAGCGACGGCGTGTGTCACGCCGGTATCGAATAAATTTTAAGAATGGTCCAACCATGAGAGCCGCCGCGTTGTTTCCAGGGCTATTGCTTCTATGTGTGACGGTTGGAACAGCCGCTGCGCAAGAGCGACTTGCCTGCGATGGTCCCTTTGGGCGCGAGTCCAGTCACGCTCTGCTAGTAAAGACCTTCGGCGCGAAGAATGTAGCCTATCGCAAAGTTCGTGGTGCCGAGGGTGAACGTATCTGGGCAAGCGTCCTGTATCCCAACAGCGCCAAAAAGCGATTGGAGTTTATCTGGAATGATGTGAAGGCGCGCCGTCGACCGTCGATCCGAATCGAAGGCGCATCCGGCTGGGGCGCCCCAAACGGCATCCGGATTGGGATAGGGCTGACTGATATCGAGAAGTTTAACGGCAAACCTTTCAAGATTTCGGGCTTCAATTGGGATTACGGGGGCCAGGTCACTGACTGGGAAGGCGGAGCGCTTTCATATCCGGTGGTGGGTGGCTGTCACGTAGATATTGATTTCTCTTTGGACAAAAGCGCTCCCGATGCAGCGATCGACAAAGTTTCGGGCGAGAGCAATTTTGCCTCCGATAACCCCAGCATGCTCGCCACCAAAGCTAAAGTCAGCACAATTATCCTCACTTACCCGGAGCAGTGAAACAGTCGCCTTCGATCGGACGATTGAGGAAGGCCTTTACCTTGTCGTCGATCTCCGCACACAGCCGGCTGACTTGGTTCTTGGAGATGCCGCTCATCCCCATCGCCTGGACCAGGTGGTCGAACCCACCAAACTCCTGACGCCAGCGATAGGCGGCTTCGGCAAGGGAATGCTTGTCGAGCGGCATAAATGGCGCCAGAAACGCGGAAGTAGTCAGTCAAAAGCATGCTAAATCGGCCCCCCATGAAGGGTGTAATACCAGCGGCGAGAACGGATGACTCGTGGGGGTTCCCGAATCGCTAAAAGTCTG
>OCZT010003793.1_pt1 | contig 15407 bp, 10 predicted proteins | sample 1539031 | NCBI WGS metagenome assembly OCZT01 (sample SAMEA3539308, study PRJEB22396) | soil metagenome | biome: tundra; feature: field; material: soil | place: USA | collected 2010-05 | depth 0.15 m | reverse complement strand
GAGATATTGGCGTGACTGGAGTTCAGACGTGTGCTCTTCCGATCTAATCGCGGCGCATGAGTGACGACGCTCCACACCAGGGCAGTCAGGCGCCGCGGACGCATCCCGGGGCCGGTCGCCGCGCCACGCCGGTGACGCCCCCGGCGCCAACCACGATCACCGCGACCCATGTTCGGATCTGGCTGAGCGTGGTAGTCGGCGCGATCGCCATCGGGACAACGGGATACATGATCCTGGACCCCAGTTGGCGCCTCCTGGACGCCTTGTACATGACGGTTATCACGCTGACGACCGTCGGTTTCCGGGAAGTCAATGACCTCAGCGACGCGGGCCGGATCTGGACGATGATCCTTTCGCTGGCGGGCGTGGGTCTTATCTTTGGATCGGTCGGGATCGTGGCCGAGTACCTCGTTGTTGAGGCGACCAGCGGACGACGGGAGGCAAAACGAATGACCCAGGCGGTCGATAAGTTGTCGGGCCACTACATCCTCTGCGGCTTCGGCCGCGTCGGCCAGACGGTTGCGCGCGAACTCGTCCACACCAGCCGCAAGGTCGTGGTCATCGACGTCCTGGCTGAATCGCTAGCCAGGGCCCGGCGGGAGGGCTTCCTTGAGGTGGAGGGCGACGCCACCGAGGAAGCGACGCTCAGGGCCGCCGGCATCGAGCGAGCCAAGGGCCTGATCACAACCATCGACTCGGACGCGCACAACGTCTACGTGATCCTCTCGGCCCGGGCCATGAACCCCAAGCTCTTCGTGGTCGCGCGCGCCAACACCGAGGATTCGGAGGCGCGCCTGATGCAGGCCGGCGCCAGCCGAGTCGTCTCGCCGTACACCATGGCCGGCCATCGGCTGGCCGAGTTGGCGACGCGCCCAAGAGTCGTCGACTTCATCGATGCCGCCCTATCCCACGGCGAACTCGCCTTTTCGATGGAGGAAGTGGAGGTCGTGGCCGGCAACCCCGCCATGGACGGCGTGACCGTCGGCTCGCTACGAAATACCGGCGTCTTCATCCTGGCCATCGTCACCGGCGAGAAGAGTTACGAGCCCAACCCGCAGGCCGACCGAATCCTCCGGCCCGGCGAAACCCTCGTCGTCTCCGGCAGCGTCATGCGGCTCAAGGAGCTGCGCGGCATCGACGCCAAGGCGTAGCCGATGGCAACTCCCCCGACGAGAGCCCTTCTGGTTGCGGCCACGGAGAAGGAACGCGACACCCTTTCGGCGTTCATCGCCGGAATGAGCCGGGAGCAGTTGCTGTGGCCCGGCGCCTACGGTTGGTCCGCCAAGGACCACGTTGTTCATCTGGCGGAGTGGGAGCGGATGCTCTTCGGCTGGCACGACGCCGGTCTGCGGGGCGAGAACCCGCCCGTCCCTGGCGAGGGCTACACCTGGGCCACGCTGACAGAACTGAACCAGCGCATATACGAGCAGCATCGTGACGAACAGCTTGAGCATGTCCTGGCCGATTGGCGCGACACGTCGCGGCGGCTAATCGGGCTGGCCTCGACGGTCCCGGACGTGGACCTCTTCGCGCCCGACCGATTCGCCTGGACCGGCCGCGGCACCCTGGCCTCGTTCGTGTACGAATGCGGAGCGAACCACTACCGCTGGACGGCGGTAGAGATGAAGAGGGGACTCAAAGTCCGGCGGTAGCCGGCCGGGCCGGCTGGGCCGCCCGGGCCGCCCGGGCCGCTCCTCAGGAAATCGGCTCGCCCGTGATCCGCACCGCGTCGCGCGACCGCTTCTCTTGCGCAATGAGCGCGCCGCCGACGATCCCGGCGTTGTTCTTGAGCGTCGCGATCACGACCGGCGTCTTCACGGTCAGGTACTGCATGTAGTTGTCGGATCGCTTGGACGCACCGCCGCCGAGGATGAAGAGATCCGGCCAGAAGAGGCGCTCCAGAAGGTGCAGGTAGTCGTTGAAGCCGGCGGCCCATTCCTTCCAGCCCAGGTTCAGCCGGTCGCGGGCAGATTCGGCGACGCGCTCCTCGGCGTCGCGGCCCTTCATCTCCAGGTGGCCCACTTCCGTGTTCGGCAGCAGGCGACCGTCCGCAAAAATGGCGGATCCCATGCCGGTGCCGATGGTCAGGACGATGATCGTGCCGCGCTGGAACCGCCCGGATCCAAAGCGCAGTTCGGCTAGGCCGGCCACATCTGCGTCGTTGCCGATCGCTACGGTCCGGCCCATCGCCAGACCCATCTCGCGCTCCGCCTGGTATCCGATCCAGCCGGAGTCGATATTGGCGGCAGTCAGCACGGTTCCTTTTCTCGTCACGCCGGGAATGCCCACGCCGACGGGTAGGCTCGCGGCGTCCGATGCTGCCAGCGAGGCGGACCCTTCGGCCGTCCAGGGTTCGAGGAGACGCTTCACCAGCGTGTCCATGACACCCACGACGTCGCGCGGAATCGACGGCTGCGGCGTGGGGATGCGGATCCGATTGCCCACGAGTTGCCCCGTCCGAGTGTCGACGACGGCGCCCTTGATGCCGCTACCGCCAAAGTCGATCCCGATCGCGAGATCGCCCGGCCTTGATTCCATTGCCATCGACGCTCCTTAGAAGTAGTTGACGCTGATGCCGCCGTCGATCACAAGCGAGGCGCCGTTCGTCCAGGCCGACTCGTCCGAGGCGAGATAGACCGCCAGTGCGGCAACTTCCTCCGGCTTGCCGAAGCGGCCGGAAGGGTTCCTGGCGAGGCGGATCTTCTTCGCCTCCTCGTCCTTGACGAGCCATTCCATCAGCAGCGGTGTCTCCACCGGCCCCGGCAGGATGGCGTTTGTTCGAATTCCCTGTGGCGCGAACTGCACGGCCAGCGACCGCGTCAGCGCCAGGACGGCGCCTTTCGAGGCCGTATAGGCGTCCTGCGGCACCGAGCAGCCGAGTATCGAGACGAAACTCGACACGTTGATGATGGAGCCTGAGTGCCGCTCCACCATCCGCGGAATGGCGTACTTGCAGGCCAGAAAAACGCCACGGACGTTGACGGCCATGACCTTGTCCCAGGTCTCAACCGAAGTGTCCACGACCGAATGATCGGCTTCCGGCATGACCCCGGCGTTGTTGTAGAGGACATCGACTCGACCGTAGGTAGCGATGGCGTGATCCACCATCGCCCTGGCGTCCGCCTCAGCCGAAATGTCGACGGTGACCGCGGTCGCCTCGCCGCCGGCCGCCTTGACCAGCCGGACTGTCTCTTCGGCGGCTGCCGCCTGGTTGTCCGCGACCACCACCAGCGAACCCTCCGCGGCAAATCGCAGAGCCACGACGCGGCCCATCCCACCGCCTGCGCCGGTGATGATGGAAACCTTCTCCTGCAGCCGCATCCTTGCGCCTCCGCTGGGGTCCACTGGGCTCGATTTGCGTCCCGCTAGCTTACTCGGAGAATGGCAGACGGCCCGGGCATTCGCCTCGAATCAGGCGGCCAGGCTTGCTCCGACGGCAGCGACTCCGAGCAGCCCAATCAGCACCGACGAACCAACGGCCAGCCACCGCAGCGCCATCGGACCGAGCCGGCCCCGAGAGGCGACTACGCTGAGGGCAAGGATGACCCACCACGCCGCCGATCCCGAGAAGACGCCGAGCGCCAGGGCCGCGGCAGCGACTGCATTGCTAGGGTCGGAGCCGCGACTGGATTGCCAGGGCCGCGGCAGCGACTGGATTGCCAGGGCCGCGCAGCAGGGCCAATGCTGGATCCACTTGGCTCTCTCCTCAGACCGGCGGCCGACCCATCGGCGACCGACGAGCACGATTGCGGTTTCCGAGACCACTCTCGGCGGAAGGGGTCGGCTCTAGACCCAGGGCATATTCTGGCGGGGCCGCGCAGACGCGGCGGCTGCCGACAACTCTCGAGGAGGCGCAACGGTGGACTCAGAGGCGCAGATCGTTGCCGTTGCCGGCGGAACCGGCCTGGTGGGCGGAGCGATCGCCCGCGAACTGGCCTCCCGTGGGCATCGCGTCGCGATTCTTACGCGCCGACCACCCGCTGCCGGCGGGCCATTCGAGTATAGGAAGGCGGACGCAACTCGGCCGGAGGGGCTGGTGGCCGCCCTGGCCGGAGTCGACACGCTGGTGATCAGCCTGGCCTTCCGAAATTCGCCGGTGGAGGCACCGCGTCGCCGCCAGACATTTGAGCTGGTGGACGCCGCCGGGACGGAGATCCTGGTGAATGCTGCCCAGGCGGTGGGGGTCCGACGACTCGTCTACATCTCGGGTGCCGGGGCAGCGCTGGACGCGGCGAAGCACTGGTTCCGGGCTAAATGGCGCGCCGAGGAAGCGATCCGAGGCAGCGGCATCGTCTACACGATCCTCCGACCCAGCTGGATATATGGCCCGGGAGATCACTCCCTCAACAGGTTCGTGGGCTTCTCGCGCTGGCTGCCGTTCATCCCGCAGATCGGGAATGGACGGCAATTGCTTGCGCCCGTGTTCGTCGACGACGTCGCGGCGCTGGTGGCGGATGCCCTGGAGACGCCCGCGGCGCAGAACGTGGCCCTGGATGTGGGCGGCCCGGAGACCCTGTCCATGGACGAAATCATCCGCGTGGCGCTGCGGGTCCTGGGCCGTCGCCGACCCATACTTCATACGCCGGTCATCCTGATGAAGATGATGACGGCCCCGCTCACGCTGCTTCCTTCACCGCCGATGACGCCCGGTGCGATTGACTTCGTGATTCAATCTGCACAGGTGGATACGTCGCCGCTCAGCGAGAAGCTTCCGCGCCGACTGACGCCGCTGGCGGAAGCACTGAGTACATATTTGAATTCCGGCCGGCCAGGATAGCTTCTGCGTCTCCCCCCAGGTATCCCGCAGGTATCCGGGCAGAATCGAGTGGGGTCGGCAAACGTTCGGCTTGCCGGCCCCACCCATCCTGACTGCTGAGTCACCACTTGGTCTCCGGCGCATAGAGGATTGCGCCGTAGCTCGTCATGGCGACCAGTTGCTGCCGGGCGCCGCCGATGCAGCGGCCCTCGCTTGGGAGCCGTTTGTCGGATTCTTCTCGCTTGCGCCGGCACATCAACGCGTTCGAGCATCCAGACGGTGGTCTGTTTGATTGATATGCGCGGGGCGTGGCGGGTGCGCGGGGCGTGGCGGGTGCGCGGGGCATGGCGGGTGCGCGGGGCTGCAGACCTGCCGGCCCGAACCACGCGCGGGCAGTTCTTGCCGAATTCACGCCAGAAGGACATCCGGTAAGCCGTCGGACCCAAAACTGGTCCGAACCGCCGCCTGCGACAAAGATTCGCAGCCAAGTTCAGGTGAAAGTGTCCCGGTTTGGTGGATGGAACCGTTACTACGGCCCGAATTCCGAGCTTCAGGCATCCACGGGAGCCGGTCGCCGTGGCGCCGGCCCCTTGACCCTCGCCGCGTGCCGATCTGATGTGAATCCGGCAAGTTCCAGCGCCTCGGCCCTGCGCCGCGAGAGCGCCGGATCAGCCGACTCGGTCTCGCGGCCGGCCGGTCGGGGGCGAGGGCGACGCCCCTACCCCCGTTCCAGATACCGCTGCCGGTCCCAGGCATGGACCGCCGCGTCGTAGGCATCCCGCTCCACGCGCGCGGCGTTGAGGTAGTGGTCCACCACGTCCTGGCCAAAGATCTCAACCGCGGCCTTGCTGCCCTCGAGCAGCCCAACGGCCTCGTACAAAGCCCGCGGCATGCGATCACAGCCGGTGGCAGCGTAGCCGTTGCCGTGGAATTCAGCCGGCGGCTCGATCTTGTGCTGGATGCCGTACAGGCCGGCCCCGACTTCGGCGGCGTAGGCCAGGTAGGCGTTCATATCGCCGCCCGGAAAGCGGTTCTCGATGTGCAGCGCGGACCCGGACCCCACGATCCGGAACCCGGTTGTGCGATTGTCGCGGCCCCAAACCACGTTCACCGGCGCCCAAGTGGCCGCAGCGTAACGCTTGTAGGAGTTGATATTCGGCGCAATGAAGAGCGCCAGTTCACGCTGCAACGCCATCATCCCGCCCAGGAACCAGCGCATCGTCTGGCTCATGCCGTACGAGGCGGTGCTAGTCGAGTCGAACATGAGGGCGCCCCCGTCGGCGCCCCACAGGGAGATGTGGAGGTGGCCGGACGAGCCGGTCCATTCGGCATAGGGCTTGGCCATGAACGTCAGCCCGTAGCCGTTCTGGAAGGCGATCTCCTTGGCGCCGTGCTTGAAGAGCACGCTCCGGTCGGCCGACTCGACGACTTCGTCGTAGCGGATGTTGACCTCGTGCTGGCTCGGGGCCGCCTCGCCCTTGCTGAATTCGATCGGGATCCGAGCGGCCGTCATGTCGTTTCGGATCTGGCGGTAGAGAGGCTCCAGCTTGGTGGCCTGCAGGAGGTGGTAATCCTCGTTGTAGTAGCCCACCCGCTCGATGTCGTTGTAGCCCTTCGCCGCCATGTCCTCGTAGGTATCCGAAGTGACGTAGAACTCGAATTCCGTGCCCGCCTTAACCGTGTATCCGAGGCCGGCCGCTCGCTCCACCTGGCGCTTGAGCATCGTTCGCGGCGAGATTGGAATTTCCACGCCGGCATCGTCCACCGCGTCGCAGAGCACGATCGCCGACCCCTCGAGCCAGGGCAGCACGCGGGTTGTCGCCCAATCCTGCCGGCCGATCCAATCGCCGTAGCCGGTCTCCCAGTTCATCAGCTTGAAGCCGTCGGGCGTATTCATCTCCATGTCCGTGCCCAGCAGGTACGTGCAGAAATGAATTCCGTGGTCCACGACGCCGTTGAGAAACGCCTCCGCCTGGACGCGTTTGCCCATGAGCCGGCCCTGCATATCCGTCAGGGCGACGATGACCGTGTCGACACTGCCGTCGCGAACCATCTGCCGCAGCTCCTCGAGCTGCTTCGCAGTGCCGTGCTCGTCGCTCATCAATTCCTCCAACTGCCGCTGTCGCGCCGCTCCGGGGCCCGAGCGCCGGCGGGTCGCGGTCCTCTGGCCGGTATTGTGCAGTGCCCGGGACCTGAGGGCCAGGCAGGCCGCGCGCAGAACGAAGCCCGAACCGATTGCGACAGCCCGAATCCATCATTTCGGCATCTCCGAACGGTCCCAAACCGACCCGCCAATGGACCCGGCGCGCCTAAAAGGACCAATCCGTGGCAGACTTCGAGTCTTCGCCGCGTCCAGCCCGGGTCCGTAGAGGACTCGTCCGGCTCCCAGTGGGGCCCGGCCGAAGAGCAAAGCACGGACAGAGGTGGGCACACCCCGATGAGTGACCGCGACGTCGAGGCCCAGCCCGGCGACAATTACCAGCCTGGACTCGAAGACGAGACTCAGGCGCTACCCGCCGGAACCAAGCCGCTCGAAATGCCCCGCAAGGCGGATATCTCGCGGTCCCAGGCGCGTCCGCTTCCGACCGAACGAGCCGCCAAGGGCGGGCCGACCGACACACCGACTCCGGCCGCAAGAGCCGACGAACTGCCCCGGCAGGCTCACGAGCTCGGGATTCGTTACTGCCCGGAATGCGGCGCGGAACGGGTCATTTCGGATAGCGAGTGCCTGGACTGCGGCGTCTCGTTTGAGACCCCCCGAGTTCCGGAGCGGGTCACCGCCTCGACGGCCTCCGCGATTCCTGCCCCGTCGGCCGAGCCCGAAGCATCCGTCCTGCCGCGAGAGTTGTCGGCCCGGGTCCGCCGCCGCGCTCGACCGGAACCCTCCAAGAGCAGACTCGGCGCAGCCCATCCCCTATCCAAACTGCGCCTGGAAGACCGGAGCCGCAGTCTGGGCCGCTCGGTTCGAGCGCTAGGTCCCGGCGGCAGCAGCGCTCTGCGCGCCGGCGCCTCGCAGGTACGGCGCCGCGGCCGGCCCCGTTTCGGCCGCCCCAGCCTCCGCAGTCTGATGGCCTACGCCAGCCTTACCGCCACGTTCGGCCTCGTCACGGCCTTGATTGTGACCCTTCCCAGCCACCCGACAGTGAATCTCTCCTCGGGGAGTGTCTACGGCGTGAATTGGAGCGCGGCAGTCAAGCCGCCCTTCGACAAGGTGGATTTCGGGCCCTATTTCGTGACCGTGGACACGGATCTGCTGATGGTCGACACCATTGGCCAATCCACGATCGTTTGGGATACCAAGGACGGGTCATCGTGGTCTCAGAAGTCCGCCTCGGGCGCCTTCGGCATAGACGGCCGGCGCTTCGTCGCCCAGGGGTTCTCGGATGATGGCCAGGGCGGCCTCGTGGTCGTCGGCAACAGCGTCGGCAGCAAGCCCGCGGACGTGGCTGCCAGCGCCTGGCATTCGCAGGACGGTATCTCCTGGGCCCCGATGGACGTCCAGTCCGGCGGCAGTCAGGAGATGATCGGCGGCGTCGCGGCCAAGCCGGGGGCGGCCGTGGCCGCAGGCAACGGAGTGGCCTGGTTCTCTGGAGACGGCCGCTCCTGGTCCGCGGAAGCCCTGCCCGGGGCCTCCGCCCAGGGCGGCAGCTACACGCCGCGAGTCGTTGGCAGCTGGAACGGCGGCTTCGTCATCATCGGCCTGTGGAGCGGCACGGGGGCGACGCGCTCAACCGCCTGGTACTCCGCAACGGGCCGGGATTGGCATCAGGCCACGACCTCCCTCGACGGCTTCGACGCCAGAGGAATTGCCGGTCTGAACGGCAAGATCGTCGCGGGCGGCATAGACCTGAGCAGTTCGGCGCCGGGCCCGGCAGCCTCGTGGGCCTCGGATGACGGCATCACCTGGACCAAGGCCACCGCCCCGAGTGACATCGCCACGATCTCCATGGACGGCATCATCCAAGTCGGCGGCAGCCTGGTCGCGTACGGCGCGCCGGCCGCCGGAACTGCGACCAACGCCTCCGCGCCGCCTGTCTCGGAAGCCGTTTGGGTTACGGACGACGGCCTGAACTGGCTGCCGCTGGCCAGCAGTGCGACTCCGCTCAGCCGGGCCCGAATCGGCGCCGTGGCGAACCGCCTGATCATGGTGGGCAATACCACTGCCGGTATGCACGTCCTGAGCGGGACCCTGCAGATGGGCGCCTCGCGCGCCGCCGCCAGCAATACCGCGCCCCCCGGCAACTTTGCCCTGTCGCTCCAGGCCGGCAACTCGCCGATGATCAACGACATCACCAAGGGCTTCGTCTTGGGGCCGGTGATCAGCGTCCAGGACCGTTTCTACGTCTTCGCCACCGGCCCGACTGGCACTTCCATCTTCACCTCTTCCGGCCTCAGCGAACTGTGGCCTCAAGAGGCGGCACCCGTGGGCCTGACTTCGCTGGTCGTCTCCGCCAAGCCGGGAGCCGACGCCAGTGCCAGTGCCAGTGCCAGCGCCAGTGCTAGCGCCCAGCCGAGCGCTTCGGCGGCACCGGCCCAGGCCGTCGTAACCGGGCGACCGGTCGTTCTGCAGGCGGTACCGGACGGCAGCGGTGGCATCCTCGCCATCGGCAAAGTCACCAACCCCTCGGGTGACAACGGCATGATCTGGCACATGACCAAGGCCGGCCAGTGGCGGCAGGCGTCTTTCCAGGACGCCGCTCCGCCCGAGTTCGCCTCGATTGCCGTCGCCTCGAATGGCTTCGTGGCAACCGCTGACGCCGCGGGTGGCTCGCAGGTCATGTACTCGGACGACGGCGAAACCTGGCAGGCGGCAACGATTGCCGTCGGCGACGGATATGCGCTGACCGTGGCCACCTACAAGAACGGTTTCGTCGCGGTGGGAACGGACCCGGCCCGCGACGGCGCCACAACCGCCTGGACATCCGGCGACGGGCAGACCTGGACGATGCGCACGGACTGGAAGCTCCCACCCAACGTGACGGCGCTCTTCGGCATGGGCAACAACCTCATCGCAACTGCTGACACGGCCATCCCTGCCCCATCGGCTTCCGCCAAGCCCACTCCCACGCCTGCCGTGGCCGTTCAATCCACCACCTGGTGGTGGTCCACAACCGGCATCGGCTGGCAGCCATCCGGATTGCAGATGACCGGCAACAACTGGTCGGTCGTGAACGGCCAACTCCTCGCTCTGGATCCGCCGGCCAAAGCCGACGGCAACTGGACGGCCTGGAGCAGCGTCGACGGCAAGAGCTGGCAGCGGCCCGTCGCCTCCCAGATCTCGTTCCCGGGGGCCAAGATCTGCGGGATCGGCTCCGACAACAACCGAGTGGTCATCGTCGGCTGGGAATCGGCCAATGCCCTGAAGGGCTACAAGGGCCAATTCGCCGCGGATTAGCCACGGCGAACTGTCGCGGCGCCTGCGCCGCAGAACAACCGCAAAGCAATTGGGTAGGGGCCGAGGTCGCAGCCACGCCCCGTGATGCGCCGGGCAGTCGGGCGGCATGCCCGGATTTGCGCCACTCTGCGCGCTCCGACGGTCGGGGGCCATCCGGAAAGACGCGTCCGGCCGAATTGCGGCCTCAGCGGGGCTCTCAGCGCCTCCTGAGCGTCGACTTCCGGGGCTAGAGGACGATCAGCTCACCGTCCACCAGTTCGAACACGCGGTCGTCGATCGGTTCGTCGGCGGTGTGGGCCCTGTCGGCCACATAGTCCGCGAAGAGCGAGGCGAACTCGTCGTCACCCGCGGCCAGCCCGGCCGCGATCAACAGATCCCGCTCCGGCAGGCCGATGAGGATCCGGCAGCCCGGCCCTAGATCCGCCGCAAGGCGTTCGCGGACGTCCTCCAGCAGGATGCGGGCTGCGTCCAGGCCCTCGCCCAGATCCGACCAGACGACTCGGCGCCGCCCATCAATCTCATCGACCCAAGATGCCTCGCCGGACCAGGCGCCCAGATTGGCGATAGCCGCCTCGTGGATCTCGTCCGGCCCAACGCCCCAGGCCAGCAAATGATCCACGCCCACAACCACGTCAAAGCCCTTGCCCGGCAGGACGTAGACGATAGCCAGGTCCGCCGGCCCCGACTTCACGAGCGGCTTGCCCGGCCCAGCGTTGCCGGTCGGGACGCGCAGATTCCGTCCGTCCGACCCGGAGGTTCCCTTGGGCCTCAGGGCGGGGCGAATGAGCTGCGAGGCGGCGGTCCAGTCGTGCTCGGGCGCCAGCGACGGAGCAGGCCGGGCGGCTCGGTCTTTCTCCATAAATCCTCCAGCTGTTTCGGCTGAGCCGGCAGCCCGGGTGGGCGGGGCCAAATAGACGCCCCGGATGCAGCACGTGCTACGCGCAGTGTGGCGGTTAATTGGGGAGGGGCCGAGGTCGACCCGGCCCCTCCCACACCACCGGACATGCAGGTCCGCATCCGGCGGTTCGCCAGTGCTCCCGAAGACGACGGACACGAACGCCGATCGGCACCAGACCAAGATCGGTCCAGTAGCTGATCGGCATGGCCCGACTGAGCGGCGCGGAACCTGCGAGGCGCCAGTATGTCAACGGGCTGGGCGCGGTTGGCATGTGCCTGCGTCGAGAGACGCGACTCGGCCAGATTCCACGGCCTGAACCGCCGAAGAACTGAGACCCGCCGCATCGGCAACGGCCGCGATCGTCAGATGTCGACGGCGACGCTCGTTGCGAATCGCGATCCCCAGCCCGCCCGTAACCGCGCCAAGGTCCCGCTGGCGCTCTTGCTCGGCCGCATCCTGCGGATTACCACGTGTCGTGGTTGCCTTCTCGTCTTGGACCACCGAATTGCCCCTTCTTGCCCCGATGACACATCCCTGGAGCTTCGGATGGTGCCCGACGGTGGTCTACCGCCACTTATCTGGGGATTTGGAGTCAATCCAGGAGCCCGTGGAGGCCGATTCGCTCACGCGGACTCCGATGGCGCCCAACCTCAACCACACCTCGTGGTATTCCGCGAGATACGTGGCCCCGACGCCACGTCCCGGGCCACTCCCCGGTGCCACTCCCCGAAATCGGGTAAGGGCTGGGATGCCGGCTCATCCGGGCTGCCCACCCTTGTATGCGGTTCGTATTCCCCGGGTCGGAGCTCTGCCTCGGGCTTCCTTCCGACCCCACCTCACGGTGACGCCGTTGCCTTGTGCGTCAAGGACGGTTGGTAGGTCGTCTTTAGCGATACGCGCTCGGCCCGCTCTGATGAGGATCGGATGGCCTCCTGGAGCCTTTCGGACCGAGATGCAATATGCCCCCGTGTCGCAGTTGCTACATGACCCCCTGTAATTACTGCAAGACTACCCCCCAAGACCATTGCAACCTAATCCCCTGTCACCTACGATAGTGGGCAATTAGTCAGCGAGGAAGAGACATGGAGTATCGGAAGCGAATCCTGGATAGAGACCTGGCCGAGGCGCTCGAAGCCGCCGGCGCTGTGGTCATCGAGGGCCCCAAGGCCTGTGGAAAGACCGAGACGGCTCGCCGAGCGGCCAAAAGCGAGATCCGAATGGATACGCCGGCTGCCCACCAGGCCTTCACCGTGTCTCAGGCGCTCGTGCTCGACGGGAACGCGCCACGCCTACTCGACGAGTGGCAGGCGGAACCGGACCTGTGGAATGTGGTCCGACACGCAGTTGACGATCGGGCATCAGTTGGCCAGTTCATTCTCACGGGATCCGCTGTGCCGCGAGATGACATTCGCCGGCATCCGGGCGCAGGTCGCTTTCTTCATTTGCGAATGCGGCCGATGTCGCTCTTCGAGACCGGCCACAGCGCAGGAACAATGTCGCTTGCTCGCATCCTGGCCGGCGATGCTCCTGCCGTCCCTGATCCGGGACTTGATGTGAAGGACATCGCCGAGAGGATCGTGGTCGGCGGCTGGCCGGGTCATCTCGGGCTTACGCCCAACCAATCACTACGAGCGATGCAGGGCTACATCGACGACGTCTGCCGCGTCGATGTTCCGCGACTCGACGGCGTTCGCCGGGATCCGACGGGGATCAGGGCGCTCTTCAACTCGCTGGCACGAACGACCAGCAACGAGGCGGCGACATCGGTTCTTACCGCCGACGTAGCGGGAGCTGATCGAGACATCAAGGTGGAGACCGTCAGGATCTACCTTGATGCGCTGGAACGGTTGATGATCACCGACGACGTCCCCGCCTGGAAACCAGACCTCCGAAGTCGCGCTCGGCTCCGTGGCAGTCCGATCCGCCACCTCGCCGACCCCTCGCTCGCAACGGGCGCGCTAAATGCTGGACCAGGGCACGTTCTCGCCAACCTCAACTGGATGGGCTTTCTCTTCGAATCAATGGTCGTGCGAGATCTTCGCGTTTACGCAAGCCCGCTCGGCGCCGAGATCCGCCACTACCGAGACGGAACTGGCCTCGAAGCCGACGCCATAATCGAACTCCCAAATGGCGAATGGGCTGGCTTCGAGATCAAGCTCGGGTCGACACCCGACGTGGTCGATGGGGCGGCTGCGAACCTTCTCAAGATCCGAGATCGTGTAGCCGCGCGAGCGCCGCTCGCACTTGGTGTCATCGTCGCCAAGGGTTTCGGCTTCCGGCGGACTGACGGCGTTTGGCAGATACCGATCGGGGCCCTGGCCCCATAAGGGCTGACACTTACCAACCGGCTATGGCGCACATGGCCGTTGCCTCTGGCTGACAGTTAGCACCACCGCCTCTGCCGAGGACTTTCACGCCCGGGCCGCCGCCCATGCCGGGCATACAACGCATAGAAACCGGCGAGCTTTCGCCCGCCGGTTTCTTTCGGTTCAGGGGGCCGCTCGCGCGGCTTGGGAACTCGAGGTTAGCGGCGCACTGAGCGGCGCTGGGCCGTGACGGCCAGCAGTCCGAGGGCACCGAATGCGAAGCAGATGAGGAGTCCGAAGATCGGAGTGGAACCGCCCAAGGGCGCATCGCTCTTGGAGCTCGTAACCGGCGGGGTGGCCGAGCGGACCGCTACGGCAGTCGCGCCTTCGACCATCTCGGTCGGGGCAGGAGTGGGGCTGATGAACGGAGTGGCCGTTGCGCCGGCGATCTGCTCGGTCGGGGCGACGGTTGGGGTTGGGGCTGGGGTCGGGGTAACCGGGACTGCCACGACATGGAGGGTCGCGCCGTCCGTGAGCTGGCCGGACGTTCCGGTAATCGTGTAGTCGCCAACAGTCGACGATCCGCACGCAGTTCCGGCGCACGAGGCACCGCCGCTGGTGGAGAAAGTCGTGCTGCCGGTCACGTCGCCGAGGCTGTTCCCGAAGGCGTCGAAGCCCTCAGCGGTGTAGGCCTGCGTGGCGCCGGCCACGATGGTCTTGGGATCCGGGCTGATGACGATGTGGTCGAGGGCTCCGGCGGTCACGTTCAGGGTCGCGGTGGCCTTCTTGCCCGCGTAGGTCCCGGTGACTGTGTATGTGGCGACGATGTTGGAGGTGCAGACAGCGGCCGAGCACGAGGCGCCGCTACCGATGGTGAAGGCCGTCAAACCGGTCACGATACCGAGGCTGTTATTGCCGATGTCAAAGGCTTCGGCGATATAGGTCTGGGTCGTGCCGGCGACAATCGTGGCCGGGTCGGGGCTGATGACGATGTGGTCCAGACCGGCCGGAACCACGGTCAGCTTGGCGTCGACGAGAGTGAATGTGTAGTTGGCAGTGGCCAAACTGCCGATGGCGGCCGTGATCTGGTAGTCCCCGAGCGCGCTGGTCGGGGTCGCAGTAGTGGTGAGGCTCGCGCTGCCGGACACGACCAAGCTGGTCTCGCCATAGACGAAGCCTGTGACGCTGTAGGTCAGGGGCGGGTTGGCAGCGCCGAAGGCCCGGCTCTCGTCCTGCGCGGTTACGGTGAGAACGGCCTTGCCGATGTTGAAGGACTGGTCGACGGACTTGGCCGGGTTGTAGTTGCCGTTGCCGTTGCCGCCCTGAGAGGCGGTGACGGTGCAGGTGCCGACGCCAGTGATGGTCAGAACGTTGCCGCTGACCGAGCACGGCCCGCTGGTGGTGTATGTCACGTCCAAGCCGGACGAGGCCGTAGCGCCCAGGGTGATGGTTCCGTGGCCGTAGGTCACGTCACCAAGGGGACCGAAGGTGATCGACTGACCGGCAGGGCCGATACCGAAGGACTGCTGGATCTGGGCCGCGGCGTTGTAGTTGACGCTGCCGGCCTGGTCGGCGTCGACCCGGCAGGTACCGACACCTGTGAAGGAGACGAGATTGCCGCCCGAGATCGAGCATGCGCCCGCGGTGGAGGTGGAGTCAATCGAGTAGGTGACGGGCGTCACGCCCTTGTTGGAGGTAGCTGCTGCGGTGTAGGAGCCACCGACGGTCGCGCCGACCGGCGTCGTGCTGGTCCAGTTGAGGGTCTGGGTGCCCCTGCCAATGACGATGGACTGCGGAACCTGGGCCGCGGCGTTCCAGTTGGCGTTGGCCACCTGGTTGGCGTTGATGCGGCAGGTACCGACAGCGGTGTAGGTGATGATGTTGCCGCCCGAAATCGAGCAGCCGGTAGAGGTGACGTCAAGGGCGAAGGTGATGGCCACAGGCGAGGGCGAGGTGGCGGTCACGGTGTAGTTCGGGCTGCCAACGACCGGAGAGCCCGGAACGCTCGTGAAGGTGATGACCGGGGTGCCCCTGCCAATGACGATGGACTGC
>OCZT010003791.1_pt1 | contig 15408 bp, 11 predicted proteins | sample 1539031 | NCBI WGS metagenome assembly OCZT01 (sample SAMEA3539308, study PRJEB22396) | soil metagenome | biome: tundra; feature: field; material: soil | place: USA | collected 2010-05 | depth 0.15 m | reverse complement strand
CTTTATATTTTTTTACTTCAGTGTACCAGTCGCTTGATTCTTCAAGCATCCGGTTAAGTCTACTGATAAGGTTATGCGGATCATCAAGAGTGCCATCCTGAAGCAAGGCTGAATCGTATAACTGCTCAACAACATCCGTTATATAATCATCTTTGGCATTGGCTTTGAAGACTTTTAGCAGGTTTCTTACAAGTTTATGATCTTTATTAACTTCAAATATTTTCTTCTGCATCTTGATATCTTTGTTAGTCATTTTCATCATCTTCAGCATTTGCGAGGAGAATCCATCATCAGGAGAAACAAGACATGAGGGACTATCAACCAATCTTTTTGATTCCTTTACATCGGTAACCCTTTCTCCCAATATTTTTTTAATCCTATCAAGAAGGCTGTCGAAATGTTTCTCGTCAGTTTTATTCAAGTCTTCAAATTTCTTTTCTTTCGCCTCGGAATCCTTGAAGCTTTCCATTCCTTTCAGATCAACATTATCAACTGATTTGAAGTCATAATCTTTAAATTTTCTTAATGCATTAACAATGAACTCATCAATAGGGTCAAACAGGTAAAGTACTTCGAGTCCCTTTCTTTTAAATATTTCTAAATGCGGATCCTGTTTAACCGAATCCCTACTTGTTCCGAATGCATAATAAATTTCTTTCTGTCCTTCCTTGAATCTTGAAATATAATCTTCAAGAGATGTAATGTCGGTATTCTTTTCATTGAAGGAAGAATTAAATCTTAGGAGCTGGGAATACTTATCAACATTTGCAAAATCCATGTATCCAAGTTTGAACACTCGGCCATGTTGATTCCAGAATTCAGCATATTTTTCAGGGTCATCTTTTGCTTTCTTGGAAAGATAGGAGAGTACCTGACTAGTAACGTTACCGGCGATCTTTGAAAAAATTACATTCTCCTGGAGAGTCTCTCTGGAAATATTTAATGGAAGGTCCTCTGAGTCGACAACTCCCTTTACAAAGCTGAGGTATTCTGAGAGAAGTTCCTTGTTCTTATGCTGGATAAGAACTCTTCTGACATAGAGATCAAGACCGTAATCTTCACGATTAAATCCGAAGAAATCAGTATTTTTCTTTGGAATGAACAAAAGCGCATTGAACTGAATTGGGGCATCAATAGAAACATGTATCGCATCCGCTGGTTCTTCAGTATCATATGTTAGAAACTTATAGAATTCATCATACTGCTCTTTCTTAACAGTTGATTTCGGTTCACGCCAGATAGCAGAAACAGTATTAATCTTTTCCTTTTCGAGGTAGATGGGGAATGAAACAAAATTGGAATGTTTCTTAATAATACCCTCCAACCTGTATTTCTCAGCAAATTCTTTTGCATCATCTTTCAAATGGATATCAATTGTTGTGCCTCTCGGAAGCTTTTCATCAAGCTCTTCAATTTCATAATCGCCTGCTCCTTTTGAACGCCATTCAACAGCAGATTCCTCTTTCCTGTAAGATTTAGTTTTTATAATTACCTCCTCTGCAACCATAAAAACCGAATAGAATCCAACTCCGAACTTTCCGATTATATTATTAATTTCTGATTTGCTTTCAGCGAGTTGCTTAATGAATTCGGCGGATCCAGACTTGGCTATGGTACCGATATTCAGAATAATCTCATCCCGGTTCATTCCGATTCCGGTATCCTTAATTGTTAAAAGTTTTTTCTTTTCATCAAAATCTATTCTTATTTCAAGAGGCAGCTCTTTATCGAGGATATCGGTTCCTTTTGTAGACTCAAATCTCAATTTATCAAGTGCGTCGGAAGAGTTTGATATAAGCTCTCTTAAAAATATTTCACGGCTTGTATATAGTGAATGAACAAGGATATCAAGCAGCTGTTTAATCTCAGCTTTAAATTCATATTTATGCGCTGTGGTTTCTTTAGACATTATAACTCCGATTTTATTTTCTGTTTCTTAGTAATGATAATTCTTTAAATAGTTCGATTTCCTTTGAACCTAAATGTTTTGGAAGTTTAACATTTATATTTACAAAAAGATCTCCTCTCAAATTATTGTCGTTGGAATGGTGCATCCCCATTTCCTTAATTCTAAAGGTAGTGCCACTCTCAGTCTCCGGAGGGATATTCACATTTATTGTTTTCCCATCAAGTGTCTTTAAAGGTTTCTTCCCTCCTAATATCGCCGTATATAGATCAACTTCTAAATTACAATAGAGATCATTCCCCTTCCTTTCAAATTGGGCATGGTTTTCAATCTTTAAAGTAATATAAAGATCCCCTTTCTCTCCTCCTGAAATACCCTCAGAACCCTGATTTTTTAAGCGTAATCTTTTACCTTGTTCGATTCCAGGGGTGATTTTTATTCTTATTTTTTTTCCATCAAGAATAAATTCTTGTTCTGTGCCATGATGTGCTTCTTCAAGGGAAATACTTAAATTAGCCTCATAATTCTTTCCTTTCCGGGGGTGAGATTGTCTTGAGTGACTAGTACTTCCACCAAAAAAACTTTCAAAGAAATCTGAGAATCCGCCTACATTTCCAAATAGTTCATCGAAGTTCCCTGAATAATGTACTCCCTCGCCTTGATTGCCTGTCTGGTAATTTCTATGCCCATAATTTGCTTCTGCTCCTGTGTTCTGATATTGTTTCCAGTTGGATCCAAGCTGATCATATTTTTTTCTTTTTTCCGGATCACTTAAAACTTCATTTGCTTCAGTTACTTCTTTAAATTTTTCTTCTGAAGCTTTATCGCCGGGATTTTTATCAGGGTGATATTTTTTAGCTAATCGTCTGTAGACCTTTTTTATATCATCTTTAGTAGCATTTTTATCAACACCTAAGATTTTATAATAATCTTTATATTCCATTTTATATTTCCTCCCGGAAATTTAAATAAATGAAAAGGGGAGCAAAAAGCTACCCTTTCCATAAAAACCGAAATGTGTTTCAGACCAAACAGTAATGAAACATTATTTAACTTTAATTTCAAGTTGTTTCGGTTTTGCTTCTTCAGATTTAGGAATTGAGATTTTTAATTGTCCGTCTTTGAATTCAGCATCGATCTCATTTTCGTTGATCTTTTGCGGAAGTGTAAAAGATCTATAATATTTTCCATATGATCTTTCTGCTCTATGGTACTTTGTATTCTTTTCTACTGTTTCCTGTTTTCGTTCACCACTTATGCTTAGTTGTCCGTTAGAATAATTTATTTTTACGTCTTCTTTCTTAATTCCTGGAAGATCTATATTGAGATAGTATTGGTTTTCATCCTCCAATATATCTGTCATCGGCATCCAAACGGCGTTTTCAAATTCTTCATTTTCGTTGTCGCCATCACCGAAACCAAATTTTCTTTCAAGCGAGTTGAATATTTTATTGAACTCTCTTTCCATACTCATTAAATCCCTCATGGGATTCCATCTTACTATAGCCATATTTATAACCTCCTTATTCAAAGTTAAAAATTCTGACGTATTGACAGATGCAAAATTTATGCCGTAAGCATATTGTCGCATAACTGATTGTTATATAAAAGATTATGTGAATTATTAAGTGATAATGCATGTGTGCCATTTTGACATATAGTTGTTAATTTTTTGCAATAGATATGACAAATATTACAATAAGACTGACATAAAGAGATTATTTTTAAGGATTGTTAATCCGTACCTTATTGTTTATTTTTGCAAATCAATTTTTAATTATTTATGTCACTTACCGAAGATACTATTGCAGCGCTAGCAACTCCTATGGGATATGGAGCTATTTCTATAATACGAGTGAGCGGCGAAATATCTATCATAGCAGTAGATACAATATTTACCGGAAAGGTGAAACTTAATAAAGCCAAATCGCATACAGTACATTACGGGAATATATTTGATTCTGATGAAATGATTGATGACGTACTTGTTTCGATCTTCAGGGCGCCGAATTCGTATACAGGCGAAGATTCGGTTGAAATAAGCACTCATGGTAATCCACTTATTACAAATAAAATATTAGAGCTATTGACTAGGAATAATATTCGGTTAGCGGAACCAGGAGAGTTTACAAAAAGGGCTTTCCTTAATAATAGACTGGATTTGTCACAGGCTGAGGCAGTTGCGGATGTAATTTCATCACATACTGAAGCTTCATTAAGAGGGGCCAGAAATCAGCTTAATGGTCTTTTATCCCGGAAAGTTGATGATCTCAGGGCGTTGCTGTTGAATGTATCTTCTTTTGTAGAACTGGAATTGGATTTTGCAGAGGAGGATCTTAAATTCATTGAGAAGAGCGAGTTGATTAAACGAATTGATAATATACAGGCCGAAATTGACTCTTTATTGAAAACTTATTCGTTTGGAAGGACAATGAGGGATGGGGTTAATGTTGCACTGGTTGGAATTCCGAATGTAGGTAAATCTTCCTTATTGAATTACATTCTTAAAGAATCGAGGGCTATTGTAAGCGAAATACCAGGCACTACAAGAGACATAATCAGGGAAGAAGTGAGTATTGACGGAATTTTATTTAAACTATATGATACCGCCGGGATAAGATTTTCAGAGGATCTTATCGAGCTTGAAGGAATTTATAGAAGCAGAGACGCTGTTAAAAATGCAGACCTGGTTCTCTATATCAACGATGTTGAGCAGGAATTTGATCAGACTCTTTATGAAGAAATTCTTATTCTGAATAATAAAAAGAATATTTTAACTGTTCTTAATAAAATCGATAAAGGTTATAATGGAGCGACTAATTATGATATTTCTCTCTCTTCTTTAACGGGGGAGGGAATTGTTGGGTTATTAAACAAAATGAAAGATCATGCATTAGTTAATTCTAATTTCAGCGAAAAAACGGTAGTTGTCTCAAATTTAAGACATTATCAATGTTTATCCAGAACAAATGAAAATTTAATAAATGCTAGAGATTCTGCAATGAAAAATATGAGCGGGGAGTTTGTTTCCATAGATCTTAGAAATGCAATTAATTGCCTGGGTGAAATAATAGGAGAGGTGACCTCTGAGGATATTCTTAATAATATTTTTACGAAATTTTGTATAGGAAAATAGTTCCACGTGAAACATTTGTGGGAAATATATATTGCTAAAATGAAATTTTGTTCCACGTGAAACAGGAGACTTGATGAAATATGATGTTTTAGTTATAGGAGGAGGACATGCAGGATTAGAAGCTTCACACGCAGCAGCTACGATGGGATGTTATACAGCTCTGGTTACAATGGATAAACATGCAGTTGGGAGAATGTCTTGTAACCCCGCAATTGGTGGAACCGCAAAAGGACACCTTGTAAGAGAAGTGGATGCCTTAGGGGGTATAATGGGAAAATTGGCTGATAATACAGGAATTCAGTTCAGAATGCTGAATAAATCAAAAGGGCCGGCAGTATGGTCTCCACGATGTCAATCCGATAGAAAACTTTATTCTGAAGCTGCATTTGCTATAATAAATTCTACTCCTAACCTGGAGATAATAGAGGATTCAGTAATCGAAATTATCACTGAAAATAATGTTATCAAGGGGGTAAAAACCTCCTCTGGGAATGAAATTTATTGTTCTGCCCTGGTTTTATCCTCTGGGACATTCCTTAATGGATTGATGCATACAGGTTTAAAATCTACGCAAGGAGGGAGATTCGGCGAATTACCCTCAATCGGGATTACCGAGTCATTGCATAGACTTGGATTTAAATCTGCCAGACTAAAGACGGGCACTCCTCCACGGCTAAAAAAAGATACAATAAATTTGGATATTCTTGAAGTTCAGCCTGGGGATCAAAACCCTCAGCCATTTTCACATTTCACTGATATATCCAAATTCCCTTGTCTTGAGCAGGTTGCCTGCCATATTACCTACACAGATAAGGAAGTGCATAAAATTCTTGAAAAGGGCTTTAAGGACTCTCCTATGTTTACTGGAATCATTAAAGGAACGGGTCCCAGATACTGTCCTTCGATCGAGGATAAAATCGTCCGCTTTGCTGATAAAGAAAAACACCAACTATTTTTAGAACCCGAAGGATTGGATTCAGAGCTTATTTATGTTAACGGCTTTTCAACTTCGCTCCCCGCTGATATTCAGAACGAGGCCCTGCATAAAATAAAGGGACTAGAGAATTGTGAATTAGTCCGTCCCGGTTATGCAGTCGAATATGATTTCTTTCCTCCCCAACAGGTTGATCTGACTCTGGAAACAAAACTAATCGAAGGTCTATTTTTTGCCGGACAGATAAATGGTACTTCCGGGTACGAGGAGGCAGCAGCCCAGGGTTTAATAGCAGGAATAAATGCAGCTGCTAAAATTAAAGATTTGCCTGAACTAGTTCTAAAGAGGAGTGAGGCTTATATAGGTGTGCTAATTGACGATCTGGTTATTAAATCTACTGATGAACCTTATAGAATGTTTACTTCGAGAGCTGAACATAGACTACTTCTCCGACAGGATAATGCAGATCGAAGATTATTTCATTATGGAAACCAATATGGTTTAATTTCGTCTGACTCATTGGAAAAAATAACTCAAGATGAAACCTTGATAAATGATTCTATAAATCTTTTTAAGAGTTTAAAACTTCATGCAAAAAAAGTGAATCCATTCCTTGAAAATAGGGGGCTATCAGAGATTGATTCGACTGAAACAATTTCAAAATTATGCAAGCGACCGGAGCTTTCTGTCAAAGAGGTAATCAGTTTGCTCGGAAAAGATAAAAATCTTCTTGTTGATACTCTCCTTCATAATGAAAAAGCATTAGAACAGGTTGAGATAGAATTAAAATATGAGGGATATATCAAAAGACAATATGAAATGGTTGAACGTATGGAAAAATTTGAATCGGCTAATATTCCATTAACATTAAACTATACTAATATTAAAGCATTATCCACCGAAGGAAGAGAAAAATTAAACAAGGTTAGGCCCCGTTCTGTCGGACAAGCCTCAAGGATTTCGGGAGTTACACCTTCAGATATTTCCATTTTATTGGTATATTTAAAGAACTAATTTAAAAGGTTTTATGATAGACGTTCAGGAAAGATATTTCAAAGAACTATCTTCGTTTTATTGGGATAATGGATTTAGTCCTGATACAATGAAAATTGAACGTTTGGCTTATTTTGCCGAAATACTTGCTGAAAAAAATGAGTCTGTTAATCTAATCTCAAGAAAGGATATCGATTCGATTATAGAGAATCATATTTTCCTCTCATCTTACATCACAAAATACATTCCTGAAAAATGTACAAATTTCCTGGATATTGGTACGGGCGGCGGCTTCCCGGGAATTCCGCTGGGCATTATGCGTCCCGAGATGAAGGGGGTGCTGGTGGATTCAACGGGTAAAAAAATAGAAGCAGTAAAGGAATTTGTCAGTAAATTAAAATTAAGTAATGTTACTGCGGTTAATGACAGGGCTGAAAGCCCTGAATTTATTTTAAAGTATAAAGAATCATTCGACCTTGTCATAAGCCGTGCAACCGTTCCATTAATAATTCTTTTTAGGTATGCTTTGCCCCTAATAAAAGAGAAATCATTTCTCGTCGCAATAAAAGGAGGAGATCTTGATGAAGAATTTAAAAAAGCAGAAATGAAATATAAATCATTCATTAAGCAGTCCACAATTTTTGACCTCTATTATAAACCATCCAATATACGCAACCAGAAAGGGAAAAAACTTATTCTGCTTGAGCTTAATACATGACGGGTAAAGAGAACAAATCTTTATTCCATGAACTTGAAACTCTTACAACAGAACAAAGGAATCCGAAGTCGCAGAATATTGATGCACTTTCTACATTGGATATTTTAAAAATAATAAATGATGAAGATAATATAGTGCCGGCTGCTGTTGCAAAAGAGATCCCGTATATCGCCCAGGCAGTAGAATTAATAATTACTGCACTTAAAAAAGGGGGAAGACTGCTGTATTTCGGCGCAGGAACAAGCGGAAGAATTGGAATCCTTGATGCCTCCGAATGTCCCCCTACCTTTGGAACCTCCCATTATATGATTCAGGGACATATTGCAGGTGGAAGAAAAGCCATGTTTAAAGCAAAGGAGGGCGCTGAAGATTTTGAAGAAAACGGGGCTAATGATATAATTACTGCCAAAGTTAATAATAAAGATGTGGTCTGCGGAATAACCGCAAGTATAAGAACCCCTTATGTTATTGGTGCAATTAATAAAGCGAAGGAGCTTGGCGCCGCTACAATTTATATTACATGCAATTCCAGAAATTACTTCGATATTAAAACAGTTGATGTTGCCATTTGTCCTGAAGTCGGTCCTGAAATTATAATGGGTTCAACAAGAATGAAAAGTGGTACGGCTCAGAAACTTGTGCTTAATATGCTTACAACTACTGCAATGATAAGGATGGGGAAAGTATACGAAAATATGATAATCGATCTACGAATTACTAATAAAAAACTTACTGAAAGATCAAAAAGAATCGTGATGACAATAACAGGCATCTCTTATAATGAAGCGGCAAAATATCTAAAGGAATCTGGTGGACATGTCAAGACTGCGCTAGTTATGATTAAGGCTGGTGTTTCGGCGGCAGATGCTAAAGCCCGGCTAAAGATGGCAGATGGTTTTGTCAGAAAAGCTATTGAATTAAAATAAAATATATTGTGCCACGTGAACCTTAAAAATATTTTCTTATTTATAACACTATTCTATTCAGTCTCTTTTCCGCAATTCAAAGAGATCGGTGCAGATTTTAAGAGATTTATTAAAACTGGAGAAGATGTTTTTATTTCACCTGCAAAATGGGGAAAAACTGAGTGGTTTATATTCTCGGGTACAGTCACCGTTACTTCTGTAACATTTCTGGCTGATAAACATGCAAGAATTTTTTCTAAAACTTCTTTTGGTGACCGGCTATTTTCAATAGATAAAGTATTTAATGTTGCCATACCGACGATTGCAATTGCCGGAATCTATGATGTCGGATTATATTAATGACGTTTATTGGAAAGTCGGCTGGTATACTGTTGCCTCTTTAGTTGGAACAGCAAGGATCTACCATGATAAACATTGGCTATCTAATGTTGTCCTGGGATCAGCTATTGGATATTTTATTGGCGATTATGTGTCCCAGAATCCCGAAAACAATACAGAACAGGTGGGTAAACAGCTCCCGGATTACAGTTCCAATGTTAGCTTCCCATTAAATTGCTATATTAATAAAGATTGATCCGCTTTGTTTTAATTAGGGAATCACTTGCGGTTATTCTTAATTAACCTGGAATTCAAATATCCACGATTTTTAAGGTTGGATATGTTGGTGGTTATCAGTAAATTTTTATTCAATGGAATTCAGTAATTCTGCTCTACATAAGTTCTTGGGATTTGATTCAATTAAGCATTTGGGAAAAATGCTGAGGGAAAGTACTGCACCTGTTTTTATCTCACCATTATTCGGTTCTTCAAAAAGCCTGCTTATACTGAAATTAATTGAATCTGAAAACCAGGTTGTTGTACTTCTTCCGGAAATTAAAGCTATTGAAGAATTCCAGGTTGAACTGGATATTCTTAATCTGTCTACTTATGTTATTGCAATCACAGAATATAAACCGGAATTCCTGCAGGAAAAGCTTACTGAGATTTCTAAAAAAAATAAATTCATCCTCTTGGCTGATTACAATATCTTGAAGTGCGAATTCCCTTCAAAAGAAAGAATAGAAAAGTCAATTACAAAGATCTTCGCTGGAGGAGAGCTTAACCATAGTGAAATTATTGAATATCTGAATCTACTCAATTACCAAAAGGATAAATTTGTAGAGGCACCTGGAGACTATTCACTTCGTGGATCTATAATAGATTTTTGGTCTTATAGCGAAAAGAATCCTGTACGACTTGAGTTCGACGGTGATTTCCTTGAATCGATCCGCTATTTTGATCCTGAAAGTCAGCGTTCAATTGACAATATAGATATAGTCACACTTGCTGGGTCCCTTATAGATCAACAGGGAGATGGATCTTCTGATATATTCAGTTATTTAAAAGAACCTCTTATCATCGCATCCTCCTATGAACTTCATTCGCTCGATACTTCAAAGTTCAATTGTTTTAGGCAGCAGGAAGCTCCTGTTATTATCCATGAAGCCGTGCCTTCGGAAATAATATCTGAATACGAATTTCCTGAAATTATTATTAAGGATATGCAGAAAGAAATTAGTCCTGCATTAAATAACCAGATTGATTCTTTAATAAATTCGGAAAACAAAAAATGGTTGATAGAAGAGGAACTCGGTTCATCAGATAAAAGAATAGATTTGGGATTATCTGATTCCCCGGTCATCAATAGTAATTATGAGATTCTGTTTAATATACTTCATGGTTACTCTGCCGATCGGTATGAAATCATAATTACATCAGAAAATGAACTTCAATCGGAGCGTCTTAAAGATCTTCTTTCACAATTCAGGGAGGAACTTGCCGAACTGATCGAAACAGGAAAGGTCCGGATAGAAACACTTGCGATAAAAAAGGGATTTATTTCAAAGAAGGAGAAATTTCTACTCCTTACGGATTATGAAATATTTAATAAACCGTATAGAACGAGAATCATAAAAAGCCACAAGTATAAGAAGTCTAAATCAAAAGCCTTTGCTTCAATTAAAAAAGGAGACTATGTAGTTCATGAAGATTATGGCATTGGTAGGTATGCTGGACTCGAAACAATCAGGATCGGAGAGACTAACCAGGAATCTATGAAGATCCTCTATAACGAGGGAGGGGTGGTTTATGTGAATCTTAACTACTTAACTCTTGTAAAAAAATATTCTTCAAATGAAAACCTTGTTCCAACTCTTTCTACCCTGAGTATAGGAGATTGGGCTTCTATAAAACAGAAAACCAAAAAGAAAATTAAAGAAGCTGCCCGCGAGCTTATTGAACTTTATGCTAAAAGAAAAGCCACTAAAGGTTATTCCTTTAATCAGGATACTGTCTGGCAGAAAGAACTTGAGGCTTCATTCTTTTATGAAGATACACCCGACCAGACAAAAGTCACTGAAGAGATTAAGCAAGATATGGAAGCCGAAAATCCAATGGACCGCCTTGTTTGTGGCGATGTCGGATTCGGAAAAACGGAAGTTGCTGTACGTGCAGCCTTTAAAGCTGTTCAGGATAATAAACAGGCGGCATTGCTCGTTCCAACTACTATCCTAGCAGAACAGCATTATAATACTTTCAAAGACAGGCTCTCCCAGTTCCCCGTTCAGGTTGCCGTAATATCACGGTTCCAGACAAGAAAACAGCAGACAGAAATTCTGAAGGATCTTGAAGAGGGAAAGGTCGATATTCTGATTGGCACCCACAGGCTTTTATCCAAGGACGTTAAGTTCAGAGACCTGGGAATTCTGATAATAGACGAGGAACACCGGTTCGGTGTAATGGCTAAAGAGAAATTGCGGTCATTAAAAGCAAATGTTGATACCCTCACTTTAACCGCTACACCTATTCCGAGGACATTAAATCTCTCGCTGCTAGGGGCAAGAGACCTTTCGATAATCGCCACACCCCCTCCTAACCGGCAGCCGATTTATACCACGGTTTCTGTTTTTGATATATTGAAAATAAAGGGATGGATATTGAATGAACTGCATAGAGCAGGACAGATTTATTTTGTGCACGACCGTGTTCAGTCAATTGATAAACTGGCTGGATATCTCCATAAATATTTACCCGACTTAAAGGTGGCAGTTGCGCATGGACAAATGAAACCATCCCAGCTTGAAGAAGTTATTCATGGCTTCCTCAATAGGAAATATGATCTTCTTCTTTCTACAAAAATAATTGAATCAGGCATTGATATTCCTAATGTAAATACTATTATTGTGAACAGGGCTGATCGTTTCGGTCTCGCTGAGCTTCATCAATTAAGAGGACGCGTAGGACGTTCCAATAAACAGGCATATTCATATTTCATTGTTCCTTCACTTCACGGTATTACAAAAAAAGCATTAAGACGGCTCCAGGCAATTGAAGAGTTTACTGATGTCGGTGCAGGGTTCAGTCTTTCAATGCGTGACCTTGAAATAAGAGGCGCCGGAAACCTGCTCGGGACAGAACAAACCGGGTTTATAAATGATGTTGGATTTGATCTTTACGTTAAGATGATCAATGAAGCCGTCGACGAACTTAAGTACCTCGAATTCAAGGAAATATTTAAAGACCTTCCCAAAACAGAACAAAAATCTGAGTCGACTATTGATACATTCTATGATATCGGCATACCCCAGGAATATATGCCGGAACAGATGGAAAGGTTAAATTTCTATACTGCTCTGTATTCAATTACTAATGTTGGCGAAATTGACGAGCTTAAGGATGAAATAATTGACAGGTTCGGCCCCCTTCCAATAATTGTAAAACGTCTTATCGCTGCTGCAGCATTAAAATACTATGCTTCCAGGGCTTTGTTCGATAGGATTATAATTCAAAGGAAGAATATTTTTATTGTACTGCCCAGGGAGCAAAAAGAAGAATATTATTCTGTAAAATTTATCGAACTAATGCGCTATATATTAGATAATTACAAGGACTCGGTAAAGTTTAGTCAGCAGAAAGATGTTATGAAATTAGTCATAACCAATAATTTCGAAACTCCAGAAAAAATATCCGATTTCCTTATTAAGTTCAGTAGGGAAATAATGAAACTTTTTAATAATGAACCTGCGGAGCTACTTATCCCCTCCTAAAATTATTGGAAGCCCATCCTTTCCGGAACCTATTATTACTACCTTTGAATTAGGCGAAGCAGCTAATTTTTCTGTAGCTTCAATTCCTTTCCACTTTAGAACCTGTTCGCTTATTCCTTTTGAAACTATATCCTGGAAATCTGCAATACCCTTGGCTTCTATTCTTTTACGCTCTGCTTCCTGCGATTCCTTCAGAAGAACAAACTGCATTCTCTGACTCTCCTGGTCAGCTTTTAATTTCTCCTCAATAGAAGCCGTCAGCCCTGGTGGAAGTGTAATTTGCCTTAGTGGCGCAGCCTCAAGCGTAATCCCCCTTGATTTAACTAGGTTTGATAACTCTTGTTCAATTCGATTTGCAAGCGTTTCCCTTTCTGCAGTATATAAGGCCTTGGCATCGTAACTTGCCGTTACTCCTCTTACTACTGAACGGAATTGAGGAATAAGTATTGTCTCTGCATAATTCTCACCGACAGTCTTATATATCCTGTTTGCATATTCAAAACTTAAACTGTACAATAAACTGATTTCAAGCGTTACGGTCAACCCTTCTTTTGAAGGCACATTCATCGTCTCCTTCAATTCCTGTGTCCTTGCATCAAACTTTACAACAGTTGCCATAGGGTTAACAAGATTAATTCCCGGCTTTAATGTATTATCACTTACATTGCCAAGAAAATCCACTACACCTACATGCCCGGCAGGAATAATTGTCCAGCATTGCATCACGGCTATAATAATGGCAACAATCAACCCTATAAACGCAAAAGTTGATTCCGATTTATTAAATCTCTTTTTTGCATTGAAATAAACAAGGGTGGCAATAAATGCGGCTAAAACGGCTATTATAAATAACATTTTGTCCTCACATCAAAATTTAAGTATTAAATATAATTAAATATTAATAAGTTGTCTCGTAGTCTTTCAATTTATTTTCCCTTCTTATTTAACCTTATTTCCCCTCTCCCTTATTAAATATCATTATTTTTAACAATTTGATACTAAAACACAATTGGATAGTTTTCAATTACCTGGAATCTATTTACAAACATCCCAAATGGTATCCTCTTTTTTATCTAATTTATTTTTACTTTGGGGCTGAATTGAGCGCGTTTCGAGCGCATTTGATGCGCGTTTCCCTACTCGCACCCCTTACGAGCTTCTCTCACTGAAACGGCATTAATCCTAATCGCGCCGCTTTCCCCCATTACGGTATCAATTCAATTAATATATTATCTTTTTGATTAGCTTCGGTCCATTCACCTTTTTATCCGAATACTCAACTGCTCTTAGAATTCTCTCTCTTGCCGCTTTCAATTTGTTTTTAGAATCCGAATACAATTCAGCCAGTACCTCTCCCTTCTTTGTCGCATCTCCGATTTTCTTATGGAATATAATCCCCGCCTTATGATCAATAATATCTTCCTTTGTCATTCTTCCTGCCCCAAGTTCTAAAGCAGCCATACCAATTTCCAGATTATTCACGCTGCTTAAATAACCTTTCTTGGCTGAAATTATCTCGGAGAATTTAGACCTCGGATACTTAACCGGGTTTTCAATCACATCAATTCTTCCATGCTGTATTTTAACCATTGCAATAAATTTATCATAAGCCTTTCCGCTGGTTATCATTTCTTTGGATATTTCTATTCCCTCTTCAATCGAAGAAGCTTTCTTACCCAAAAAGATCATCGCGCCCGCAAGACTTAGGCATAATTCATACAGGTCTCCTTTCACTTCTCCCTTCAGTACCAAAACAGATTCATAAACTTCAAACCAATTACCAATATAATTCCCAAGCGGTTGATTCATATCCGTTATAAATCCAATCACTTCTTTCTTAAATGCTTTCGCCGTACTAATTAATGAGTTTGCAAGAATTTCAGCATCCTTAAGACTCTTCATAAAGGCGCCGCTCCCCGTTTTAATATCAAGAACAAGCCCGTCAATCCCCTCAGCAAGCTTCTTACTCATAATGCTCGCAGTTATCAGCGGGATTGATTCAACCGTTCCAGTTACATCCCGCAAAGAATAAATTACTTTATCTGCTGGGGCAATCTCTTTTGTTTGCCCGATCAAAACAACACCGCATTTCTTAACAGCGTTTTTATATTCCTGTAATGATAGATCCGTTCTGAATCCGGGAATAGATTCAAGTTTATCCAACGTTCCGCCTGTATGTCCTAATCCCCTTCCGGAAATCATCGGAACAGGTACACCTGCCGCTGCCGCTATCGGCGCAATTATTAATGAAGTCTTATCTCCAATCCCGCCTGTTGAGTGTTTATCTACCTTAATTCCTTTAACTGAGTTAAGGTTTATAACCTTGCCGCTGTAAAGCATAGCTTCAGTAAGGTATGAAGTCTCATCAACATTCATACCCTTTATAAATGCCGCCATTAAAAAAGCAGAGAACTGGTAATCTGGCATTTTATTCTTGGTAAATGACTGAACAAGAAAATTTATTTCGTTTCTTGATAATTCATCCCCATCTCTTTTCTTTTTAATTAATTCAATTACATTCATTTGTTTTATTTTTTTTATTGGTGGTGCGAAGTTACAAAAAGAAGTGATATTTTGCCATCTTGAATTGTTTCCGCCTCGATATTTGATTATTTTATAAACTTATTTTAAAACAAACCTTATGAAAATAAATGCCCTTTAGATATAGAACGCATAATTGCGGTGAATTAAGAGAAAAGAATGTCGGTGA
>OCZT010003790.1_pt1 | contig 15408 bp, 9 predicted proteins | sample 1539031 | NCBI WGS metagenome assembly OCZT01 (sample SAMEA3539308, study PRJEB22396) | soil metagenome | biome: tundra; feature: field; material: soil | place: USA | collected 2010-05 | depth 0.15 m | reverse complement strand
AGGTTCGCTGAGCGAGGATATGCTGGGCGTCATTGAAAACCTTCGGATCAACAACGGGCTCGAAGGCGTTTAGCTTAATGACCCACTTGGATTTCGGAACGCTGATACTGGGCCCGCCCAGCCTTCGCGACGTTTGGTTCCAAACAATGTGACCTGCATATTTCGGATGCGTGAGAATTTTATGCACGTACTGGTGTGACCATCTTCGCCCCCAATGTGTAAGACCTCTCCGATTCAGCTCACGAGCAATGTCAAAAGGAGTTCTCTCTTCCTCGACGGCAAGCCGATATATTTCGCGCACGAGATCAACTTCTTCTGAAGGCCCTGGCACGAGAATGACACGATCGCTCTGAAGACACTTTACTTCCCCCTTTGAAAGCAGCTGCTTCTTCACCCCGTCCGAGGAAATCATTAGGCGCCGCAGCCCATACCCAGCCAGTCCTCCTTGCTTAAAGCCTTGCTCAGCCCACCGTTTCTCAGCAGCAAAAACTTTGACGCCCAGCTCGCGGCTGTATTCCGCTGCCATGGCGCGCTTCAAGGCCTTCATAACGGAACTGGGAACAGAGGCGTCGTTCGCGAAAGTTTCGCCACAATAGTGCACGGGAATGTGAGCCTGCTTACACAAGAACTCATAGTGGGCCGCTTCGTCTGCGTCTTGAAACCTCCCCCACCTGCTGACGTCATAAACCAAGACGGCTTGGAATGGCACTCTCCCACTGATGACGTCCTGGAGTAACCGGTTAAGACCAGGCCGCGTCTTAAACAACACGCCACTCTTGGCGGCATCCGAATATGTTTTGACGATCTCAAAGCCTTGCCTATCGGCATAGTCCTGAATAGCAGCGGCTTGATTCTCAAGAGAGTACTGCTGCTGTTCGGTTGACATACGTAGATATTGGGCGGCAGGGATCGGAGCGATGCAGACCATAGGGTGCTCCTTTGTCTTCAGATTGCGGTTTACTAATGTCGGGGGCCGTAACAGCATGGATCAACCGGACCGACTGCGGTGCTGATGGTTGAAGGAAATAGCCCGAACCGCTGAACAAAATTCCGATAAATCAACTAGCCGTTTCCCTCGTTTCAGTTCGCCACTATGTCTTATCCAGTGTCTGCCAGGAACCGGCAACACATAGAAATCGCGAAATTGTTCGTTGTCCTCAGTCATTCTGGCGAGCAGAGTTACAGTTTTCCGGTCGGTGCGCCTACTGTCTGCCAGCCACGTAAGGTCGCCGCCCCTCCGTATCGCGGGACAGACCACGATTGCGACTGTCACCGACTCATCAACCTGCAGGTACTCCGGACCCTCCGGATCGGGCCGAAGAATTGAGACTTCTCTTTGGAATAATGAGCTAACCTGATGCAGCAGTTCCTCCCTCATGCGCTCTCTTTGACGGCCGTACTCATGACAGATATCAGTCCAGGGGTATTTATAACCTGCGAGTTCAAATGCTCGTCGGAGGGAACCGAATCGATTAATAAATGTGGTCATTGAAGCGAGATGCGGAGAGTTCTGCATGATGCGATAAGAAAGTGTTCCGTGTTCCGCCAGGAGTTTCTGCAAGCTCCTCAGCAGTTCGTCATTCGAATATGGACGCCTTTGGGCGGCCAAGACCCGCTGCGCATTTTCAAACAGTTGCTGGTCAACGACGGGCTCGAATGCGTTCTGCTTTAAAACCCACTTGGATTTAGGTATTCCCACTCGGCGTTGGCCCAGCCTCCCCGAACTTCGATTCCATACGTTGTATCCCGCATATTTCGGATCTGTAAGAATTTTGCAAACACGTCCGACGCGCCACTTTCCGTCAGTGCAACTAAGACTCTTCCGATTGAATTCGTCGGTGATGTCGTACGGAGTTCTGTTCTCGCTGACGACAAGTCGATACATCTCGCGGACGCGCTCAACCTCCTCAGTCGAACCGGGGACAAGAACCACCCGATCCGTACGAAGACTCTTAACCTCGCGCCTCGCTAAGAGCCTCTTCTGCTGACCGTCTGCAGAAATCATCAGACGACGGAGTCCGTAACCAGGTTTCCCTCCTTGCTTGAACCCTAACTCTGCCAGCCTCTGAGCTCCGGCGAAGGTCTTGGTCCCCAATTCGCGGCTGTATTCTGCCGCCATAGTTCGTTTTAGCGCCTTAAAGATCGAACTAGATAGGGTGTTATCGTTTGTGAAAATCTCGCCACAGTAATGCACTGGTATGCCGGCACTCTTACAGATAAATTCGTAGTGCGCAGCTTCGTCGCAGTCCTGGAATCTCCCCCATCGACTGACGTCGTAAACCAATATTGCTCGGAAGATGACGTGTCCGGTCATCACATCGCTCAACAGGCGGATGATCCCTGGGCGGTCCTTCAGTCGGACGCCGCTCCTTCCCGCATCCGAATAGGTTTGCACGATCTCAAATCCGAGGCGCGTCGCGTAGTCGCGGATAGCCTCAGCTTGGTTCTCGAGAGAGTATTGTTGCTGTTCAGTTGACATGCGTAAGTATTGGGCAGCAGGAATCGCCATATTGCCTCCAGAATTGTCATCACACGTCGGCGTATTTCCTACCATATCTGATGCACATGCCGACAAGCTTCAATGGATTCAGAATTGGTCGAGAAGCGCGACCAGCCGCGCAAAGCCCGCGCTAATTACACATGACTTACGCGGCCCTGAAGGGCGGCTCTTCCACTGTGATACCCGCATTCGTGACTTTCTCCGCAAGCACTGAAGCGCGGCGCCACCCAAAACCGCCACACAGACTGCAAACCCGTACCCCAATAACCCGAGCCCCAACACCACACCACCTGGAATGCAACTCAGCGACAACTCTTCACTCTGTTGGGACCGACCCAGTTGTGACCTACATCACAAACGGCGGTGACTCAGGCTACACTCGCGTCGCCGCCATTGCGTTCGAATAATCGCAGTGCGGATGGGGTTAATGCAGTCGAGTTCCACATCCATGGCGGTGTGTGCTTCGCGAAGGCGGAGTTCGATGGCGGGTACGCGCGCCTTTTTTCAAGTTGTGGCATCTCGCGCAATTGGGCAGGTACCTGTGTGCGAGAACGCCCATACGGGACAGTCTCGCAGGGGACGCCGGCTCTTGCAGTTGCAATTTCCGGCCGCGAGGACCTTATGGTACAAGTAGTTAAGTCTCTGTTGAAAATTTCTGCGCTGTCTGTCGAAGCGGCAACCATCGTGCACAATACTCGCTGGAGAACTACGTGAGCACGCTCCCCCAATTCGTAAGCCAGGTTCGAAATTTGTATCCGCAAATTGCACTGAGTCCCAGGTCGATTTTGATGCGGCATTCAACGCCGCGAAGTCTGACCCTGAGAATCATGCTTATCCTGAGCCTGACGCTGCTCTGCCGGACTCAGCTCTCAGCCGCGGTTCACCCCGTTCCGCTGGATCCGAAAACCGAACCCGCCAAGTGTCTTGAGTGTCACGAAGACAAGAGCAAGGGCAAAGCTGTGCATTCTGCGATTGCGATGGGGTGTTTGAGTTGCCACGAGATCCGCGTCAACAAAGACGTCACCCGCATCAAACTGATTACCACAACTCCCTACGGCCTCTGTCTCACGTGTCACGCCGACAAGGATGCCGCGCAACTCAAAGGGACGGTTCACCCCCCCACGGTGCGCGATTGCTTGAAGTGCCACGATCCGCACACGTCAGACAATAAGTTCCAACTGTTGAAGGCCACCACCGGCGAGAAAAAAGACAATCTCTGCCTCACCTGCCACACGCAGGGGCTGAATGTTCCGGAAAAAGGCAGCCGGCACGCCGCGCTGGACATGGGTTGTGAGACGTGCCACGTCACCCACAAGTCGGGCTCCGAGCCGACCATTGAAAATCGCTTTCACTTGACGAAAGCCGCTCCCGCGCTGTGCGTCGACTGCCACGATCCGAAGGACGCGGGCTTGCAAAAGGCTCACCAGAACCAGCCGTTCGGTACCGCGAACTGCCTGCAGTGCCACGACCCGCACCAGTCGGCGCAACCGAAGCTGATGGCCAAGTTTCTCCATCCGCCATTTGCCGAGAAGAGTTGCGAGATGTGCCACGCCGCGGCGAAAGATGGAAAAGTCGTCCTGACGCAGAAAAACGTGAAGGACCTTTGCGTCACCTGTCACTCCGACAAAGCCGAGCAGATCGAGAAAGCCAAGGTGCAGCATCCCGGAGCCGCGGGCGATTGCACCGATTGCCACAACCCGCACGCCAGCGCCTATCCGGGGCTGCCAAAGACGGACCCCGTGAACATCTGCCTGGGTTGCCACAGTGACATCGCCGACCTGGAAAAGAAGCCGGTTCACCACCAGCCTGTATTCGTGCAAGGCTGCGCCATCTGCCACCAACCGCATGGAAGCGACAACGAACATCTGCTGCGGGCGGCAGACACGAACAAGTTGTGCCTGGAGTGTCACGGACCGGACTCGAAGCCGCAGAAGCTCGAAAGCGACCACCTGGTTGCGATCTTTGGCGGCAAGATCAGGCTGCCGGAAAACTATTTCGCCAAGGTTCCGATATTGCCGCTGAAGTACAACCTGGGGCATCCGGTGGATGGACACCCGGTTTCGAACATCATGGATCCGACCGACGTTACCAAGGTCAAGACTCCGATGAACTGCCTGACCTGTCATCAGCCGCATGCCTCGTTGCAGCCGGACTTGCTGGCGAAGGATCAGGCCAATAACGCGTTATTCTGCGCCGGTTGCCACAAGAACCTGCAACGGCAGCAGTGAGGAAGAGAGAAGCACACATGATTCAGCAAATTCACAATTCGATCCGGCGGGAAAAGGGATGGCTGGTTTTTGCGCTTTTGCTGGCGCTGGCGAGCCCGTCCTTCGCCCAAAAAAAGAAAAAAGATGCGGCGCCGCAACCAAAGGTTTCGGTGCTGGACAGGATCGACACCTCCAAGATCGTCTGGCCGAACCCGCCCAACATCACTCGTATCAAATATCTGAACTATTTCGCCGGCGAAAAACTTCCGGATTTTAGCGCCAAACGCGCCAAGAGCAAGAGCGCCTGGATGGACCGTCTGGCCGGCGCCACCGAGAAGGGTGACGATCCCCTGAAGAACCATTTCTTCATGGGTGAGCCGCACGGGCTGGCGGTCGATTCCAAAGGCAAGCTCTACGTTGCGGACGGCAAGGTGGGAGCGATCTTTATTATCGATCCCGAAACCCGCGACACGGAGATGATCAAGAACGGCAAGGATGCCGCCTTCAAGCTGATCGTGGGGTTGGCCATTGACGACACGGACCGGCTCTTCGTCTCCGACGCTGGATCTCGCACCGTGCTGGTCTTCGGCCCGAATCACAAGGCGGAAGCCGCCATTCGCGAAGGGTTGAACGTCCCAGCGGGGCTGGCGATCGATCTCGAAAACCGTTTTCTCTACGTGGCCGATATCGAATTGGACCAGGTGCTGGTCTATGACGTTGACAACTTCAAGCTGCTGCGCAGGATCGGCACCGGCGGCAAGGATCACAGCTTGAATACGCCGGGAGATTTTGCCAAGCCGACTGGCGTCGCGGTGGATAAGGATGGAAATCTGTACGTTGCGGACATGCTCAATGCCCGGGTCGAGGTCTTCGACGCCGATGGCAAATTCATTCGCGCATTCGGCAAGCGGGGCGATGGTCCAGGGTATTTTGCCATGCCCAAGGGTGTGGCCGTGGACTGCGACGGGCATATCTGGGTTACCGATTCCGTGCAGAACCGGGTGCAGTTGTACTCCCAGGACGGCACGTTGCTGATGTATATGGGCGCGGCGCAGGGCGCCTTGCCCGGAATGTTCTCCGGCTTGCAGTACATCACCATCGACAAGACCAACCGCGTCTTTACCTCCGAGGTCTTTCCGGGCCGCGTGCAGGAGTTCCGTTACGTGACCCAGGAAGAGGCGCGCCAGGAATACGAGCGGAGGGAGGCGGAGAAAAAGACGACTGAGTCTGAGCCTCCTCAGGCCGGACAACCGGCTGCGGCGCCATCGCAGCAGAAACAGCCAGACAAGAGCGAAGCTGACAAGACGAAACAACCGTCGGCGAAATAGCTTCAGTATGCCGATTTATCGGCGGAGCTTCTAAGAGACCCAAAAGGGACTGGTTTGTCCCACTTTTCCTTTTGTTCACTCTAAAGGTACTAGCACTGTATCTACTACACCCCCACCCCCTCCCTACCCCGGTCTATTGGAATCTTGGGGTTAGTTCGGGCATGGCCTCCAAAGTATAGAGTCTAAAAGACTTATTTTCAAAGTATTTTGGAATAAGGACTTAACTCGCATTATTGCTTGATCTCGCTCCGCGTTAGATACTGGCAGGGAGCCGGTTCCCACTTTCCTTTGGACGTCTTCGGCACAGTTCTATCCGGCCACCCCCTGTATCTTCTCCGATCGGCCCACACTTGATCGTTGCACACTCTTTAGTGAGAGTCACCTTTTATGTATTTGTTGCTGGGGTTCTGGCCAGACTCTGGACTGAATACGCCGGTGAGGGGGTAAGGTCCCAGGTTAGCGCCCAAAGGACGGGCGCGAACCTGGGGCACCTAGCTCCATAAGTTTTGCTTGGGTGTTTTGACGCGTCACTGCGGGAGAAGGCTCAACAGGGAGCGTCCCGTAGGCGGTGATTAAATTTGCAACACTCTTCGGTGGAAGATTACGGGACAAAAGGAATCAGATACTTACAGAGATCGTTAAAAAATCAGCGCTCCCTTAAGGACGGTGACTATCGTGCACACCTACTAGCGGAAACGGAACCGGGCAACAGATGAGTCCAGGTCCGAAAGCGGTTCAAATATATGGAGGCTTTACCAATGAAGAAGCTATTTTTACTTACTCTGCTTGTAGTCATGGTTTCCGCCATGGCCCTGGCCCAGGTGACCTCGGGAATCCAGACAAGTTCTGGCTCCGCTAACGCCAAAGCGCCCGTCGTTGACGTGTTGGGCGCCCACAACAACTACGGCCGCGGCTGCGCGGGCTGCCATGCTCCCCACAGCGGCAATCGTGGAGCGGGCGGCAACGGCACCGGCGCCGCAACGACCGATCTCTGGAGCGGCTCGAATGCCCTGTTTGCACAGGACATGGGACCACTCTTCGGCAGCAAAACATTCGACTTCAGCGACATCAGCAACACCGGCAGCGCCAACAAATATGTGCTGACGACTCCGGCTGCGAGTGGTCCTACCACCTGGACCGGTCAGCAATACAGCGACGTCCGTGGGATTGTGATGTGCCTGGCTTGCCATGACGGCGCGGTTGCCAAGGGCGCCATGATGCAGAACTGGGCTTACGAAGAGCAGATCGGCGCTCTGCCGACCAGTTACGGTACACAAAAGATCCCAACCTTGCTGGGCGACGATGGTTCGTCCGCCGGCTACAACAACGATCACCCGGTGGGCGAGAGCGCCACGGTGAGCGCCGCGCTCGGCACAGCCTATGGCGATGCAACCAACGGTCTGGTCTATGTTATCGGTGGTACAGCTCCGAATCAGACGATTACCAGCATCACCGCTAATGGCAATTACAAATTGTTCCAGACGTCGTATGGCTCTCCGGCGCTCAACAAGGGCGCACACAGCTATCCGACGCCGATCAACGCGGCGGGCGTCCCGTACCTGGTCTGCACGACCTGCCACAACCAGCACGTGATGAACGTATATGCTGCGTCCACCAATAACCCGATCGCTGGCGTCGTTACTGGCACGTATGCAACGTACTTCTTCGTGAACGGCCCGTACAACATCAACGACGTCACGCCCCATCCGACTTCGGCTAATTCGACGACTCAGTTCTGCCGTCAGTGCCACTTTGGAGAGGCGAACGAAGCGAACGGCGGCACGCTGCCGACGACGTTCTAACTGGTCGATTGTTTAGCGATCCATTGTTTAGCGATCAAATGGGGGAGAGAGTTTCTCCCCCTCTTTTTTTGAACAAACGGGTGAGGAGTTGAAGATGAAATACAAGTTCACGATCGCGGTTCTGCTCCTGATGGCAGCCAGCGCCACCATCGAAGCGCAGTTGGTTGTTTCTCATGCCTCCACGTTGCCGACTCCGGCAGCGGCCACGGCGCCAACATTACCTGCCAGCCTGCAGGTGACGGGTAAGCCAGTGGTGGAGGTCAACGGCGCGGTGCTGACCGACCGCGATCTGTTGCGCGAGATGTTCGCCCTGTTCCCTTATGCCCGGCTGCACAACGGTTTCCCGAAGATGCAGGAACCCGAAATCCGGCGCGGGGCGATGCAGATGATCGTCTTCGAGGAATTGGTGTACCAGGACGCGGTGCGGCGAAAGATGACGATCGCACCCGAGCGTATCCGCCGCGAGGAGAACAAGTTCCGGCGGGAGTTTTCGAGCGACGCGGAATTCCGCGACTACCTGAAGACGGACATGGGCGGCTCCGAGGTCAAGTTGCGCCAGCAGATCAAGCGCTCGCTGCTGATCGAAGCCGTGCTGAAGAACGAAGTGGAAAACAAAGCGGCGGTTTCTCCGCTCGAAGTCCGGCGTTACTACGATCAGAATTCGAAGCTGTTTGGTCACGACGAAACGTTTTCCATCCAGACGATTTCGCTTCTGCCGCCGGCCAATGCGAGTGCGGAGACCTTGAAGGAAATGCGCACGAAGGCCGAGAGCATTTTCCAGCAGGCGAAAGCGACGAAGAATTACGAGGAGTTTGGACTGCTGGCGGAGAAAGTTTCCGAAGACGACTTCCGCGTGGATATGGGCGACCACAAGGTAGTGAAGCGCGAGAAGCTTCCGCCGGAGGTGGTGAAGGCCGCGCAGGCAATGAAGGCGGGGGATGTAAGCCCGCTGCTGCAGTTGGGAACAGCCTATTCGATGTTCCGGTTGAATGCCCATAGCCTGCCGGGCGAGACGAAGTTCGCGGATGTTAAGGCGGATCTGACCGTCAAGTTGCAGAAGCAGAAATACGAAAACCTGCGCATGGCGCTGGGCAAGCAGTTGCGGCAGAACGCGAAGATTCAGGAGATGTGAAGGGCAAAGTGGAGCCACGGGCGGGGTGCCCGTTGGCCGGGCGGGGCGCCCGGCGCTCCATCGAAGGGGACGAGTTGTGAGGGGTGAGAATCAAATCTGCGGTTTGTTTTTGGGGTTGTTGCTGCTGGCTATGCCCGCCTGGGCGCAGCTAAAAGTGGGCGACGACGTAAGCATGACCATGAACGGGACCATCGGGACCGGCTATACTGCAGACTACGGAAATACGCAGCTCTCCGACCACAGCCTGGGAGTGAACGGCGACGCCAATATCACTGGCTCTTTCTACAATCCCAACTTCCTGAACTTTTATGTGAGGCCGGTTTACAACCGGTCGCAGGAGAACTCCGGGAGCGGATCGCTTACCGACTCCAGCAGCATCAGCGCGGGGGCGGGCATCTTCAGCGGCACTCACTTTCCCGGCTCCGTCTCCTTCGGCAAGAACTACGATAGTACGGGCAACTATGGTCTGCCCGGCATCCAGGGATTCACCACCAGGGGCGACTCCACGCAGTTTGGCATCGGATGGTCAGAACTGCTCCCGGGCTTGCCCCCACTGACGGCTAGTTACTACCAGTCGAGTTCGTCGTCGACGATCTTCGGTTCCGATGAGGAGGACCGTTCGTCGCAGCGCAATTTTAACTTGCAGAGCCAGTACAGCCTGGCCGGTTGGATCATGGCGGCCCGCTTCGCCGATATCTGGACCAATTCCGAACTGCCCTCGTTTCTAACCGCGGGTGAGACTATTGAGGGCAACGAACACTCAAAGACGTTTGTGTTTAACACCAATCACAGGTTACCCATGCAGGGTGGGGTTGCATTGGGTTATTCTTACGGAAACTTCAGCGGGGAGGGTAACGGGGACAGCACGACAGGCTCAAACCAGAGTTTCTCCGCGAATGCCAATTTAAGGCCCTGGACCCGGTTCACGACCAGCTTTGGGGTAGAGTACGACACGGATCTGACCGGACTGGTGGAGCAGCAACTGATCGGCGCCGGGAGCATAGCTCCGCAGGTAGACCTTGGCTCCAACAGCCATTCGCTGTCGATGTACAACTTCGATACTCTCTCCATCGCCAAGGGACTGAGCGCCTCGGTTAGTTTGAACCGGACGCAGCAAGAGGTGTATGGACAGAGCGTGGCGGTCAACCACTTCAGCGGCATCGTAAACTATAACGTCCAGAAGCCACTGTGGGGTGCGTTCAACTTCTACGGCGGCGTCAACGATCAGTCCAGCGATGCGGGGCATCAGGGAACGGGCCTGGTGGCGGGAGTCAACTTCAACAAGAAGATATGGGGTTTCGAGTTGGGCGCGGGCTTCGGCTACGCGCAAGACGTGCAGACGGTTCTGGCGACACAGGTCACGTCGGATTATTCGTACCTGGCGAATGCGCGGCGTGCCCTTACCCGGCATCTGCTCTGGAACTCCAACTTCCATGGGTACCGCACCGGCCTGGGCCAGCTTGAGGGTTCGGGCAGCCACGCGCAGGGTTTTGGAACCGACCTACAGTACCGCGGCTACGCCGCGGGAGTCACTTACGGAAGCTCCTACGGCACGGCGCTGCTGACCGCGACGGGACTGGTGCAGCCGCCGGGGCTGATTCCTCCGGGGCTGGGCGGCAATCAATTCTTGCTGGAGAACGGGTCTGCCTATAGCGCCACTGTCTCGGCGACTCCGATCAGCCGGTGGACGATGAGCGCGACCTATAGCAAGGCGATCAGCGATACGACGACTCCGACGCTTTACGCGGCGAGCTCGTCGAAGGTTTTCACGTATTTCACGACATGGCAGCTCCGCAAGATATCGCTGAACGCCGGTTATACGAACCTGGTGCAGGGGACGGGCGCGGCAACGGTGGGCGGCTTGCCAGTGAACTTCTCGTCCTTCTATATTGGAATACAACGATGGTTCAAGCCGTTCTAGCTCGATGTCCGGTAAGGACGGTTCGGGCTAGATTCTGCGTATGCCTGGCGGTGGCGCTCAGCCTGTGGACGCCGGGTTATGCATCCAAAGTCAAGGTTGAAAAAAATTTGCCGCCTCCGCCGCCCGACTTACTGCTGGAGGGTGGGCGCAAGCTGGCGTTTGACCGAATCTTTGAAACCGACCGCGACGTGGGCGGGAAACGCGGCTTCTTTACCAAGGTTCTGGACGTCATAATCGGGGCGCCGGACAGGCACCGGATGATTCGCCCCTATGGCGTGGCCATCAATTCGAGGGGCACGGCAATGGTCACGGACCCGGGAGCGATGGGCGTACATATCTTTGACTTCGCCCAGCACAAGTACAGGTTTGTAAAGCGCCGCGACAAGGACGAGAACTCGTTGACTGCGCCGCAGTGCGTGGCGGTCGACCGCGAAGACAACTTCTACGTCACGGATTCGGAGACGGGGAGAATTTTTGTTTTTGACGCCAACGGCAAGTTCAAGCGCAACATTGGCAGCCTGAAGGGCGGGGAAGGTTACTTTAAGCGTCCGACCGGGATTGCGGTGGATTCGGCCGCACAGCGGATTTATGTGAGCGATACGCTGCGCAACAAGGTTTATGTGATGGATATGCAGGGCAGCGTGCTGCAGACGATCGGCAAAGCCGGAAGCGAGCCGGGGGAGTTCAACTTTCCCACCGAGATTGTGCTGCACGGGCAAGATGTCGCAGTGGTGGATGCGATGAACTTCCGGGTGCAGGTGTTCGATCGCAATGGCGGTTTCGAGTACGCGGTCGGGGGTGTCGGCGACGACCTGGGAAGCTTCTTCCGGCCCAAGGGAATCGGCTTCGACAGCGAAGGTCACCTATACGTGGTGGATGGCGCCTGGGACCGGGTGCAGGTTTTCGACCGGCTGGGAGATCTGCTTTATTACTTCGGGACAGAGGGTTCGGAGCCCTGGGCATTTGCGCTGCCTTCGGGAATATTCATCGATCGAAACGACACCGTATATGTCGTGGATTCATACAATAGCCGCGTGCAGGTATTCCGCTATTTTGGAAAACGGCCGGAAGGTGGGGGCCAGTGAGAATGAAGCTCTGGTTATGCGTGACTGTGCTCGCCCTGGCCAGCGGGTTGCAGGCGCAATTTACGGGTGATGTGCTGGGAGCGCATGATCTGTCTCCGAGTGGACAGTCTCCAATCAAAGGGGGGGCGCTGCCTCCGTGCCAATACTGCCATGCTCCGCACTCTGGAATCGGCAAGGGGCCGCTCTGGGCGCAGAGCTTTTCCACGCAGACCTATACGCTGTACAGCAGTAGCACGGCCCCGCAAGAGACGATGAAACAGCCTTGGGTGGGAGGATCCAGCAGCCTTTGCCTGAGTTGCCACGACGGAACGGTAGCGGTTGGACAGACGGTGCCCTACGGGCAGATCCCAATGACAGGCAAGATGAACGCCAGCGATATTTTTGGCGCCAGCCTGCAGAACTCGCATCCTTTCAGCTTCAACTCGCTGAAGGATTCGCCCGACCTGGTGGCAAGTCTGGTCGCAAGCCAACAAACCGCGGACCCGCTTAATAAGGTGAAGCTGATCCACGGAAATGTCCAATGTGAGAGTTGCCACAATCCGCACATCGAGAATGCTGATCGAGTCTCGTTGAACTTCCTGGTGCGCGACAGTTCGGGGGGCGCGTTGTGCCTGGCCTGCCATGGAACAGCTCCGCGTACCGTGAACAATGCGCCGAATCCGATGGTGCCGTGGCCCACCAGCGTCCACGCGATCGTTTCAAATTCAGCCCTGCCGGCGGCCAATGTCGGACCGTACAACACCGTTGCCCTGAACGCATGCACGAGCTGTCATGTGGAGCACAACGCAAATGGGCCGGCGCGACTGCTGCGCGGGGCGACGCCAGCGCTGGCCAGCATGGACGCTTCGACCCAAAACTGCATAAGCTGCCACAACGGCAACAACAATATCAATCCGGCCCTGTCGAACGTCTACGCCGAGTTCTCGAAGGCTTCCTATCATCCGTTTCCTTCAGGAACGAACACGCACGATACGGCGGAAGCGATTCTGCTGAATAACAATCGGCATTCCACCTGCGTCGACTGCCATAATCCGCATGGTGCGCAACAGGTTGGCAACACATTCCCACCGCCACCGCAGATTCGCCTGTCGGAAGCGGCGGTGAATGGGGTGTTGGCCAGCGATGGCGTCAGTCCCATCTCTCCCGCGCAAAATCAATACGAGAATTGCCTTCGCTGCCACGGTACCAGTTCGGGCAAACCCACCTCGTCGGCGTTCGGATATCTTCCGCTGTGGTACGTCACTTACGTTTCGGATCCGGGCAACGTGATTCCGCAGTTCTCGGCGACGGCCACCTCGAGTCATCCGGTGACGCACGTCAGATCCTCGCCGTACTCCCAACCCAGCCTTCTTTCGAGAATGCTGCAACTGGACGGCGTTACTCAAGGCAGACCGATGGGTACACAGATTTTCTGCACCGATTGTCATAATGCCGATGACAATCGGGAGTTTGGCGGGATCGGGCCCAGCGGTCCGCATGGCTCGATGTATCCCCACATTTTTGAGCGCCGTTACGAGATAAGCCGGGTTTCGCCGGGCCTTTTTCCGGCTGGCGGCCCGGGCAGTCCGATCATCGCGTCGACTTTGTTCCCGGGTCCATTAACCAGCGCCGGTGGCGCCGCTCCTGGCCCCTGGGCATTATGTGGAAAGTGTCACGATCTGTCGAACGTGTTTGCCAATAATACCTTCCAATATCACTCGGTTCACGTCAGTACCGTGGGTATCTCTTGCTCTGTTTGCCACACCGCCCATGGGATGGGTGCTACTTCGCCGACCATATCGGGCGAGCGCCTCGTGAACTTCGACGCCAATGTGGTGGCGCCCAACGCCCTTAACGCGAGCGGGGCGATCGGAGTCGCCTACAGCAAAGCCAGCAACACCTGTACTCTGGTATGTCATATGTACAGCCACAACTATGACGGCACGGTGACGCAGGCTAACGGCGCCCAGTTCAAGACCCGTATCCTCAAGAAATGATGCGATCGAGTGAGGACTGAATGTGCTGGCTGACACGCGCCAAAAGCCCATCCTGCTCGGTGCACTACTCGTGGTTGCAACTTTGTTGTTGTACGCGGTGAATACGAGGCAGCAGGGAAGGCGGTGGCAGAGGCATTGGCGATTGATGTCAATAATCCAATCGCCTTAAGCTTGCGCGATCAAATGCTCACCCGAAATAAATAATGGAGAAACCGCCCGATATGGCATATCCCACCAAGGGATTCCAAGGTGGGTCTCTTAGTTAGCGGCTCGGAGCCGCGCTTTACCCCGTTTCTATCTCTCCGCCGGTTAACCGCGATCGCTTTCCTGCTTGGAACTCGGCGGCAGACCTGACCTGATGCGCGAGCGTCCGCGACACCCACAATACTGAGCTCCACAAAGTTGATGTCTTCGCGTCCCCTGCCGGTACAACATCTCTCGTCTCCCGATGCGTTAAATCAATTCATAAGGAGATCGGCGATGAAGAGCAAACTGCAGACGGAAAGCGAGCGGCAGCCAACGACAAGCCAGAGACGGAAGCCAAGAAGGCAGACGCTCCAAAGGCAACCAAGAAAGAGACGCCAGCTGAGCGATACCAGATCGGCCAAACTGAAACAGTCAAGCGTGGATTCTTGAAGGAGCTCTGCGATTTCACCCGAAAGAAGGGCAACGTCAATGCGGAAGTGCTTATTGCGGAGTTCGCTGGTCGCCAAATTGATGGACGCAAGGTTGACGCTGGCAGAGTTCACCGGTACATCCGCTACAGCGTGAATCACGGCCATTTCAAACTAGTCAAATGAGCGCGGCGAGATTCAGCCCTGGGCATATCGTGGCAACGCCCGCTGCTCTGGAAGCATTCGAGGCATCGGGAGAATCGCCGCTCACGTTTCTGCAGCGGCATCTCGCTGGCGATTGGGGAGAACTGTCCCCAGAAGATTTACACGAAAACGAGTTGAGCCTCCAACACGCCTGGCGAATTCTCTCCTGTTACCGACTCAGCACGGGCGTGAAGTTCTGGGTTTATCACGGAAGCCGATAGAAGCGTGACGACATTCCTGTTGCCATCCGAATATTGAAGACATCCGCAAATTTCAAGCCTACGGCTCACTGTTTGGCACGATAGCCTCAAAGTGAAGGTTCATGAAAAACTGTCACGACTGAGCTAGCGGGTTCTGCTACAACCGGGACAGTCGGCCAAAACAACTCTGCTTATCCGTAAACCGAAAATGACCCTCATGAAACCCTCTTTGCCCTCAATGCTGCCAACGCCTCCAGCCCGACTCACGGAGACTAAGGGAGCTGCCGCTCTGGGCACTAATTGCCACTCCTAGGGGCTCCTATAGCGTGTTCCCTCCTCCACGGCCAGCCCAAGCTCCCCCTCTACCTATTTTCTATTGGATACCACTCTTGTCCAAATTAGGTTTTGAGCGGCGGGGGTAGAACTCTGCTACGGTTTG
>OCZT010003789.1_pt1 | contig 15411 bp, 11 predicted proteins | sample 1539031 | NCBI WGS metagenome assembly OCZT01 (sample SAMEA3539308, study PRJEB22396) | soil metagenome | biome: tundra; feature: field; material: soil | place: USA | collected 2010-05 | depth 0.15 m | reverse complement strand
GGGGGTGGTACGGATTCGGGTAATACTGGCGCGGGTGGTGCAGGTGCGGGTGGTGTGGGCGTTAGCGGTGTAGCCACCGAGACGCCATGATCACCTGGCTGTCCCGGCAATTTCGCTGCGCCCTGGTCGACAGCGGTCGTGGTCTCAGTCGAAGGCGTCGGCACATCGTTGTCCTGCGCATTCACCGCCGCCTTGCCGGGATGCGGCAATTCGGCTACTTCCTTTTGGCCCGCAGTCGCCGCCGCGGGTAAAGGCGTCCGACCTTTCTCGTCACTCGCTTTGACCAGGGGATTGCCGGCCAGCAGCAACTCCGCGATGCCCTGGTGACCCGCAGTCGCCGCGTTGAGCGAAGGCGTATCGCCCTTGCTATCCTGGGCATTTGCGTCGGCCTTGTGGGCCAACAGCAACTCCACAACGTCCTGGCGTCCCGCGGACGCCGCCAAGTGCAAAGGCGTCGCGCCTGTACTGTTCCTGGCATTGACGTCGGCCCCGCTCGTGAGCAGCAATTCCGCCACGTCCTGGTGGCCATAAGCCGCCGCGAAGTGTAAAGGCGACCATCCGTTATTGTCCTTGGCATTCACGTCAGCATGGCTGGCCAGAAGCGCTTCCGCCACGTCCTTGTGACCGGCAGACGCCGCAATGTGCAAGGGCCCCATGCCGAGATCGTCTTTGCTGAAAACCAGACGAGGATTGCCCTTGAGCAGCGCCTGGACTTTTGCCAAGTCTCCACTACGCGCCGAGTCGTCAATCTCCTTGGATCCATTCTCGTCGCCGTGCTGGCGCAGTAATTCTGCGAGATTCTTATAGCCATTATGGGCCGCCCAGCGCGCCGGCGTCTGGCCCTTGTTGTCCTTGGCATCGACATCGGCGTTATTGGCCAGAAGAAATTGCACGACGTCAGTGTGGCCGGAGGAAGCGGCGAAGTGCAAAGGCGTATCGCCCTCACTGTCCCTGGCGTTCACCTCGGCCTTGCTGGCCAGAAGCAACTGCGCTACGTCCCGGTGGCCACCAAAGGCCGCATAGTGCAAAGGCGTGTCGCCCTTGCCATCCTTGGCATTCACCGCGGCCTTGTTGGCCAGCAGCAATCGCGCCACATCCGGGTGGCCATAGGCCGCCGCGTGCAAAGACGTGGCACCCTTGTTGTCCCTGGCATTGACGTCCGCTCCGCTCGCCAGCAGCAATCGGGCCACGTCCCGGTGGGCGCCAAACGCCGCATAGTGCAAGGGCGTATCGCCCTTGCCGTCCCTGGCATTGACGTCGGCGTGGTGGGCCAGCAGCAATTGCGCCACGTCCATGTGGTCGGAAGCCGCGGCAAAGTGCAGGGGCGTCGCACCCTGTGGGTCTTTGCTGAATACTAAATCCGGATTGCTTTTGAGTAGAGCCTGGACCTTTGCCAAGTCGCCAACTCCAGCCGCGTCATGAATCTCGCCGCCAAAGGCGGGGCCACCCCAAGCCAGCGCGACCACGGCAATTAGCGTGGCGGCGCGCCCTGGAATTGGAGAGTGGCAGAGTCGGCTAAAGAAAAAGCGCATACAAATTGTTCCTCCGAATGGCTGGATGCTACATAGTTTGACACGGAAAGGCAATGCGAAAGGTTGGATTGCGAAAGGTTGGATCGACTTCTGCTCCAAAGGACTTCCCATGTTCCTGTTCCAGAGACAGCCGTCCTAACAGTGGATTTCTCAGCGAATCGCCACCCATCGTACCGGCCGCATATTTCTCACTCTTAATCGAGAATGGGTCCTGGATCGCCGCATGGTTTCGAACGAGCGGCCCAGGGGTTCGAGCCGTCGGCTAGGGTGAAAACGGATCGATCTCATCCGCCCCTGTTTTGCGAGACATCAACACGTCCCGCCACCTTCTCGCGCCGGGTGCGCGAATATTATCGACACGTAAGATTCGGATGTTGTCTTCGATCATCCGCGCAAGAGTTTAGGTGATTGCCACTGAACAGTTCCGTTTGTAGCACGCTTCCCAAGTTTGTTTCCATCGTAAGGCCTTCCTGACTAGACCCGTGATTGCGTAATTTCACCACAGTCGCCGCCTGATGCAATTCAGATGCAAGTAACTCGGACTTTAACGCTCTTTGTACCCCTCAACTGATGAATTTCTCGGCACACCGCGTGCATACAAATTCTATGGGTCGGACTTTTGTTACAGGCATTTTGTCCAGTCTGCCACTTTTCGGAGATGTTGAAAAAATGAGCAAATCGATTCTGGTCGACACAACACGCTGTATCGGGTGTGGGGCCTGCGCTACAGGCTGTAAGATCGTGAACAATCTCCCGCTCGACGAGCCCGGCGCTGCCAAAGACCTGCCTGCGGGGCAATTGAGCGAGGATGCCCTCGTTACTTTCGCCCAAGGCCACGGAGAGGTGGACGGGAAATTGTCTGCCGACACGCTGAATGTGGTTCAGACACACGGGAGCATTTTCGTGCGGCGGTTCTGCATGCACTGCGAGGAACCCACCTGCGCTTCGGTTTGCCCGGTAGGCGCACTGCAAAAGACCGCGGCGGGGCCGGTAGTTTACGATGCCAACAAATGTATGGGGTGCCGGTATTGCATGATGGCCTGCCCGTTCAGCGTTCCGCGCTATGAATGGAACGCCCTCCTGCCCAAGGTAAAGAAGTGCACCATGTGTGCACCCCGGCAGGCTAAAGGCCAGCAACCCGCCTGTACGTTGGTCTGTCCGGTGCAGGCCGGCATTTTCGGCGAGCGTGACGATTTATTGAAGGAAGCGGAAAAACGGTTGCGCGAAGAGCCCGCGAAATACTTCCAGCACATTTACGGCAAGGAAGAGGTGGGTGGCACGTCGGTCCTATATCTCTCGGCGGTGCCTTTTGAGCAACTGGGCTTGCCCGCCAACCTTCCCAACGAACCCATGCCGTTGCTGACCTATCGGGTGCTCTCCAAGATCCCAACGCTTGTCCCCCTTGGCGGGTTGCTCCTGGGCGGGATCTGGTGGATCACCAACCGCCGCGAAGAAGTCGCCATGGCGGAGAAGAACAAGAAGTAGGCGTCAGGAGAAAAGTGGCGCCTAAATTCTGACGACTGACGACGGACCACTGACAACGGACAGCATTTACGGAGTTTGATTATGACCTTCTCGAAATTGCCTAAGCTCACTTTCTGGCGCGCGGTACTGATGCTGGTGCTGGCCGCGGGATTCTATTCAACGCTATTGCGCTTCACCAAGGGGTTGGGAGCGGCCACCAACCTCTCGGACCAGTTCCCCTGGGGGATCTGGATTGGTTTCGACGTGCTCTGCGGCGTCGGCATGGCGGCGGGCGGCTTCACGCTGGCGGCGGTTGTTTACGTGTTTCACATTGAGCGCTTCCACGCCGTACTTCGCCCCTCCATCCTCACCGCTTTCCTCGGTTATGCGCTGGTGGCCGTAGCCCTGCTCTTCGACCTGGGAAAGCCTTACAACATTTGGCACCCGCTGGTGATGTGGAACCCGCATTCCGTGATGTTTGAGGTTGCCTGGTGTGTGACGCTTTACCTCACGGTGCTGGCTCTGGAATTCTCCCCCGCGGTCTTTGAACGCTTCCACCTGCACACGCCACTACGCATCGTGAAAGGCGCAACGATTCCGCTGGTGATCGCGGGCGTATTGCTTTCCACTCTGCACCAGTCGTCGCTGGGAAGTCTGTACCTCATTGTTCCTGAAAAACTCCATCCCTACTGGTATTCGCCGCTGCTGCCCGTGTTCTTTTTTGTTTCCGCGGTGGGTGTGGGATTGGCGATGGTGATATTTGAATCCAACCTGAGCTCGCGCGCCTTTGGCCGGGAGATTGAGATGCCCTTGCTGGAAGTATTGGGCCGGGCAATGGCGGTAGTGCTGGCAATCTATGGCCTGTTGAAGCTGCAAGACCTTTGGAGCCGGGGCGCGCTGATTCATCTTCGCGAGCCTTCCACGGAGACGCTCCTGTTCCTCTTAGAGATCACTCTGGGCCTGCTGATTCCTTTGCCTATGCTTTTTTTCCGCAAGATTCGGGAAGATCGCGATGGCCTTTTCGCCGTCGCCGTGCTGGTCATCACGGGATTCCTGCTGAACCGCTTGAACGTCTCGATTACGGGAATGGAGGCTTCGTCCGGAGTGCATTACTTTCCCCGCTGGACGGAGGTGGCCATAACCCTGTCGGTGGTGGGCGTAGGTTTCCTGCTTTTCAGTTTGGCGGTGCGTTACCTGCATGTGATGGAGCCCGCGGGAGCCAAACACGCGGCAGTAGATGCAAGAAGATAGGTGTTCGGCGACTAGTGCCGGAGCCGGATCTCGAAATTCGAAGCGTCGTTCGTGAGTTTCGGCCACTAGTGACGCACGAAACCTGCGTGAGGACCCCGAATGCGGCGATTGACTCACAGTTTATCGATCAAGCTAACGGCTTTCGTAGTCGGGGGCATGGCTCTCCTCTTCTCGACCTATGGGTTCTGGAACCTGCGCCTGTGGCGGCAATCGGAGCAGGAAGTCATTTTCCAGAGTGCCGACCGCATCAGTGACACGATTCGCCGCAGCATTCGCTACTCGATGCTGCGCAACCAGCGGGAAGAAGTGTTCCACATCATCAACACCATCGGTCATGAAAACGGCATCAGCCGCATCCGCATATTCAACCGGGAAGGGCAGATCAGTTTTTCCACGGACGACCAGGAGGTGGGTAAGTTTGTGGATAAGAAAGCGGAGGCATGCTACGCCTGCCACGCGCAGGCTCAACCTCTGGCCAAGCTCGACCGGCCTGACCGCATGCGCATTTACAAAGCCCGCGACGGCACGCGGGTGCTGGGGCTGATCCGACCCATTGAAAACGAGGCGGACTGCTCCAACGCCGCTTGCCACGCCCACACCGACAGCAACCGGGTTTTGGGAGTGCTTGACACCAATGTCTCACTCGCCGCTATGGACGTTGCCGTGGCACAGCATGAGCGCAGGGCGATAGTCTTCACCGGGGTGGCGCTTCTGGCTGTCAGCCTGTTCACCATCTGGCTGATCTGGCTGACCGTGCATCGGCCGGTGCACAAACTCACCGAGGGCACCCGCGCCGTGGCGCAGGGTAACCTGGATTATCTGCTGCCGGAAGCCAGCCAGGACGAGATCGGCAGCCTGGCCGTTTCCTTCAACCTCATGACCCAGGAACTCAAAAAGGCGCAGGCGGAAAACCGCCAGTGGACTCAAACCCTGGAAGACCGGGTGCGGCGCAAGACAGACGAACTCCAACGCGCCTATCGGAGTCTGACGCAATCGGAGAAGATGGCCTCTCTCGGAAAATTGGCGGCAGTGGTGGCGCATGAGATCAACAATCCCCTGGCCGGCATACTGACTTACAGCAAGCTCGTGTCACGTATGGCGGATAAGGGCCTCACCGATGGACAGCGTGTGGCCGATGCCAAAAGCTATTTGCAAATTATCGAGGGGGAAAGCCGTCGCTGCGGCGGCATCGTCAAGAATCTGCTCACCTTCGCGCGCCAGACGCCCATCAATCCACAGAAAAACGATTTGAATGCCATCGTCGAACGCTGTTTGCTCCTGCTCGGACACCAGATGACACTTCAGGGAATCGAGTTGCAGAAACAGTTGGATCCTCAGCTACCAGCACTCTATTTTGATGCCGGCCAGGTGCAACAGGCGCTACTGGTGATCATGCTGAATGCGGTGGAAGCGATGCCACACGGTGGGCGGCTGGGCATCGAAAGCGCCTTCGACGCGGCAGACCGGGTGGGCCGCGTGGTGGTGCGCGACGACGGACTGGGCATTCCCGCCGAGGTTCTTTCCCACATCTTTGAACCTTTCTTTACGACCAAGGAAGAGGGCAAAGGTACCGGGTTGGGACTGCCCATCGCCCTCGGCATCGTGCAACAACATGGAGGAAACATCGAGGTGCATTCCACCCCGCAGAAAGGGACGGAGTTCACGGTTTTTCTGCCGGAGGAGCCGCCGGCGCGCGTCGAGGGGGTCACGGCGGCGTGAGCGGCGGGGTTAGGGATTAGGGACACGGGACAAGGGATACGGGACACGGAATTCGTGATTCGGGAATAAGAGTTGAATGTGATTCAAAACTACAAAGAGCTCATTGTTTGGCAGAAGTCGGTTGCCCTTACCACCGACCTCTATAAACTGACTTCTCATTTCCCCGACACAGAACGGTATGGATTAACATCCCAAATCCGCAGAGCCACAACTTCCATCGCCGCGAACATTGCTGAAAGATGGGGAAGAGGGTCAAGGGGAGAATACATTCAATTCCTGACTGTCGCACGGGGATCATGGATGGAATTGGAGACGCACCTGATCGTCGCCAGCAATTTACACTTTCTTAAACCAGATGAGTTTGGTTCGGTTTCTAAGCCGGTTAACGATATTGAAAAAATGCTTAACCGATTGATAGCAGTTCTGAGAAGCACTCGGAATGCAGGACATAGAACTCGGGAGACGAGGGACTAGACCCTTGTCCCGTATCCCGTGTCCCGTATCCCGGACAGAAGGAGTTCGTTATGAATCCCAAAGCAAGCCTTTTGATCGTCGACGACGAAAACGTCGTCCGTGACTCATTGGGAAAGTGGTTCGAGGAAGAAGGTTACAGCGTGGACACGGCCAACAGCGGGCGCGAGGCGCTGCTGAAGCTGCCGCGCCAGCGTTGGGACCTCGCTCTGCTGGACATCAAGATGCCCGGCATGGACGGCCTTGAGCTGCACCGCAAGATGCGCGAGGTCGATCCGGAAATCATCGTCATCATCATGACCGGATACGCCGCCGTGGATACCGCCGTGCAAGCGCTCAAGGATGGCGCCTACGACTACATCATGAAGCCCTTTGACCCCGATGACCTGGCCCGGCTTGTCGCCAAGGCCCTTGAGCATCGCCGCACGCGGGATGAAAATCTGCGTTTACGGGAAACCCTGCAGGAAACTCAAGCGGTGGAGATGGTGGGCCAAAGCCCGCCCATGCAGCGGGTGCTGGAAAGCATCCGCACCGTGGCGCCCAATGACACCACGGTGCTAATTCACGGTGAGAGCGGCACCGGCAAAGAGCTGGTGGCCCGCGCCATCCATAATTTGAGTCCCCGGCGCTTTATGCCTATGGTGAATATTCACTGCGGGGCCCTGACGGAGACGCTGCTGGAAAGCGAGCTCTTCGGGCACGAGAAGGGCGCATTTACCGGTGCGCAATACCGCAAGAAGGGCAAGTTTGAAGTCGCCGAAGGCGGCACGGTATTCCTCGACGAAATTTCCGACATCAGCCTGAAAACTCAAACCGACCTGCTGCGCGTCCTCCAGGAAAAGGAGATTACGCGCGTGGGCGGCAACCAGACGATTAAAGTGGATTTCCGCGCCATCGCCGCCACCAACAAAGATCTGCCGACGCTGGTGAAAGAAGGAACCTTCCGACCCGACTTGTATTACCGCCTGGATGTTTTCGGCATTACGCTGCCGCCGTTGCGCGAGCGCAAAGAGGACATCCCGCTACTGGTCGATCATTTTCTGCACAAGTATTCACGCGCCATGAATAAGCACTTCACCGGCATCAGCCGCGCGTCGCTGGACGTGCTGATGAATTACCCATGGCCCGGCAACGTTCGTGAATTGGAGAACGCCATCGAACGCGCCATGGTGATCGGGCACGAGCCGGAAATCCAATCCGCGGATTTCCCCCTTCAGGTGGCAACGCCGCCCGCGCTCGAGGGCAGCATGGCGCTTGAGGATGTAGAACGAGTTCACATTCAGCATGTGTTGGAAGTGTGCGATTGGAATCAGACGCGCGCCGCCAAGGCGCTCGGCATCGATCGCGTTACACTCTATAATAAAATCAAAAAGTTCGGATTCCGGAAAGCAGACGCTGCCGCGCAATGAGAATCATCTCCCTGATGCCGGTTGGACAGGTTGACCACGCCCTGCTGGAGCCGCTCGCCGAGGGCCTGACGCGGCACCTGCGCGTGGCCTGCTCCATTCAACCCGACCGCCTGGAGCCCGGGTTCGCCTTCAATCCTCAGCGCCGCCAGTATCATTCCACGGAGATTCTCAAGAAAATCGTGCAGAGACCATCCAGTGAAGCCTGGAAAGTGTTGGGCGTGACAGAAATGGATCTTTACATCCCCGTGCTCACCTTCGTATTCGGGGAGGCGCAACTCACCAATGGCGGAGCGGTGGTCTCTGCCCATCGCCTGCGGCAGGAGTTCTACGGCATGCCCAGCGACACCGAACTCCTGCATGAACGGCTGCTGAAGGAATCCCTTCACGAACTCGGCCACACCTACGGCCTGCGCCATTGCCCGGAATACACCTGCGTGATGAGCGCCTCCAACGGCGTCGAACGCATTGACCTTAAAAACACTGACTTCTGCCCCAACTGCGCAAAACTCATACCCGCCGATGAACTGTAAACTACGCGCGCGATTGTGACGCGACCTTCAGGTCCCGCTCAGAGATCGGCGAATGGGTCCGCATTTTTCGAAAACACCCACCGGCTTGAGCTCTCCACACAATTCTGAACAACAAATTGCCAGCTCAGGATGCTCACCCTGTCATGCCGTTTTCGTCGCCGACGAGCGATGGTTTGGCGTCTCGATGGGTGGACACTTTGTCATCCTAAATCCATTTTTTAATAGATTGAATAAGTGGCTCTATTTTCAGTATGTTCTCAGCTTTTGGAAAGGAAAAAACCCAATCCTGACCCTTTTTTTTCAATATGTTCCCGGGTTTTTGAGCTTTTTTGAAAACGGGCAAGAAGTCATGTTAAGAATGGGGTGGCAATGGAGGCGGGCAAGCAGCATAAATCCCTTCCTACTCTAGGCTAAATTCTAGCCTATGCGCGCGCAGATGTCAAGAGAAAAATGCGATTCTCGCGTTCGGCGCAGGGCGACGAAGGACGGACCCGAGGGCGGATTACTTCCTCCAAGCCGAGGCCTTGTCCAAAGGCGCGGGGTGGCGCCCGCTGCACTTGCTGGCGATGGAATGGAGGATTCCGCTACGATGGGCAGAGGTCGTCGGCGAGGGTCGCGAGACAGAATCGGAGCATCTCCACCTCTCGCTCCAGGGCCGCAATGGCATTCAGAGCGGCTTGCAAGTCTCCCTTGCATGCCATTGTATAGAGTTGCAGGGCGCACTCATAAGCCCGTTTGGCGGAAACGTTGCGAGCGGCGGCTTTGGCCAGGCGCGCACCGGTCGCGACGGCACGAAGATCGCCACGCGACACTCCGTCTCGAATGTCGGTCAACAAGGTTGGCCACGCCGCTTGCGTGAGGCCGACAACTTCGGTGAGAAATTCCACGTCGCCTCCCACGCTTTGCAACGCCTGACCCACATCAAACACTTCGGCATATTGTGCTACTGATTCCGGCATGTTTTTACCCTTTTCGCAGATTTCGGCTCCCCATCTTCGTGGCATCGAGCCAAGTTCAAGCCGACGGAACTTCCACCAGGCTGCGCAGTACCTCGCCAACGCGATGGAACTCCGTGGACTTGTCAAAATAGTAGCGCGCTCCGCTCTCCAGGCATTTCCTTCGGAATTGCGGGAAGTTGTAATTGGTCAGCATAATCACCGTGGGAGGGGACGGGTGCTTCTTCAAACTTTCGAGGACCTCGATGCCGCTTCCGTCGGGCATGCGAATATCCAGGATTACGACGTCGGGTTTGGCCTTGCGGATCTCCAGGATGCCGTCGGCAACACAGTCCGCGTGGCCGACAATCTCCAATCCGGCCACTTCCGCCAAGCTGGACCTCAAGCGTCGAGCCAGGACGTGCGAGTCATCAACGATCAGCACTTTCATGAGTAACCTCGATTGCAATAGTGCACGCTGCAAGCGGCCGGCGCCATCGGTGAAAGTGGGTTTATTGTGTGGCCATGACGAGGAATGAGATGTAGTACTTCCTACTACGTGTCTGGCCTTTCCGGTGAGAGGATTCATCCTTGTCCCTGTGTGTAGCCTTACACGACTAGTGCTGTGCGTTGTAGGTCCCGATGCACCTGGTCCGCGTGTTTTCCTTTGTGACGCCGGGCTTGAGAGGCTGCGGAAAACTCTCCGCCGCCGATAACCACCCCGTCGCTCGGCGCGCCACCCAGCCTGATTCATAAGGGGTGACGTTCTCTAATCCACCAGTTGCTCACGCAGGGCATAGCACATCAACTCGGCACTCGTCCTCATGTTCATCTTTTCCAAAATGCGGGCTCGATAGGTGCTGACGGTGGTCACGCCTAAATGCAGTACCTCGGCAATCTGCGAAATTGTTTTTCCCAACCCCATCATGCGCAGAACTTCAAGTTCGCGAACCGACAGCTTATCATGGAGGGGTTGGTCGGCTCCCCGCCCCAGGTCCAGGGCGAGCACTTCCGCAAGGGCAGGGCTCACGTACTTGCCACCCGCCAGCACCTTGCGGACCGCCTTCATTAATTCTTCCGGGGCGCTGTCTTTGTTCATGTAGCCGGAAGCGCCCGCTTTCAACACACGCTTGCCATACTGGTCTTCCGCATGCATGCTCAGAACCAGCACCGGGAGCTTGGGCCGCGTCCGCTTAAGGTCTGCGAGGACGTCAATTCCACTGCGTCCGGGCATGGAGACGTCGAGAATCACCACGTCCCAGTCATGGCTCTGGGCGTGGGCAAGGGTCTGCTGGGCATTCTCCGCCTCGGCACAGACTACATCCTTAATTTCACGCGTCAGAATTTCAATCAGCCCCCGGCGCAGGATGGCGTGATCGTCAGCGATCAGGACCCTAGTCATGGGCTTGATCTCCTCTCGTGGGATACAAGCCCGGAATCCGCACCCTCACCGTTGTACCGTTTTCGGGAATACCCTCGATAGTAAGTTCTCCTCCCAACAGCATGGCCCGCTCACGCATTCCCAGTATGCCCAGTGACTTGCTGGCCCCTAGTTTATCCTTGGGGATACCTTTGCCATCATCGTAAACCTCCAGCATCAGGCCGCCATGTTCGGCGGCGAGTCGCACTTCCACCGCGCTGGCGTCAGCGTGCCGCGCCACATTGGTGAGCGTCTCCTGAAAGATGCGGAAGATTGCAGTGGCTTGCTCCGCACCGACTGCGATGGCGTCCTGGGGCAGACGCAACCGGCACGTTGTTCCCGTGCGAGACTGGAAATCTTCCCCCGCCCATTCCAGGGCGGCCACCAGACCCAGGTCATCCAGGATTCCCGGACGCAGTTCGGTGGAGATTCGGCGCACAACGCGAATCGACTCATCCACCAGTTGCAGGATCGAGGAAGTTCGCTTCGATGGCGGTTTGTCGCCGGACGGCAACTCGCGAATCAAAGAGCTCAAGTCAATCCTGATAGCCGTCAAAGCCTGGCCCAGTTGGTCATGAATTTCGCGGGCAACTCTCTTCCTTTCCTCCTCCCGGATGCTTTGCAGGTGCGCGGCGAGCGCCCGCAACTGATCGAACGACCTCTGCCGCTCTTCTTCCGCCCGCTTGCGCTCGGTAATGTCACGAATTGCCGCCACATGGATATTGCAGCCCTGGCTGACGAAATAGTTCCCAGTGATTTCGACCGGGAACAGAGTCCCATCTTTCTTGCGGTGCCAGCGCAACTGAACCTGCGTCAAACGGCCGGCGATAGTTGCCCGCGTCTTCTCTGGCTCGGCCGATATGTGTCCCACCGCCAGACCAAGGAACTCTTCTCGACTATATCCGTAGACTGACAGTGCGGCGGCGTTCACGTCCAGAATCCGGCCTGAGTCAACTTCCACAACGAGGATGGCATCGGATTCAACTTCAAAGAGCTGGCGGTAGCGCTCCTCGCTTTCGCGCAGCGCCTCCTCCACCTGCTTGCGCTCGGTGATGTCCTGCACGGTGCCGCGCAGGTGGGTAATGCGACTAAGCGCATCGCGCCTCGGCTTCCCACGGCCAATCAACCACCTCTTTGAACCGTCGGGTCGGATCAGCTCAAGGTCGAGATCGAAGGGGATTCCGGTGACAAGGGCATTCTCCCCAGCTACCTTCAACCGCTCCCAACTCTCGGGGACAAACATCTTCGCTTGCTCCAGGTCGCCGGGGACAAGCGATTTTGGATCTCGACCCGCAATGCGGTAGAAGTTTTCGTCCCAGGTAAGAGTGCCATCCGCCGCCGTCCATTCCCAGGCGCCCATCTGGGCGGCCAGCAGGGCTTCTTTCAGACTGGCTTCGCTCAGGCGCAGTGCGTCCTCGGTCTCTTTCCGTTCAGTGATGTCGCTCACCACGCCATCGAGGCGAGTGCTTCCTTCCTGCCTCCGCATCTGCACATTGTCGCGGACCCAACGGACGGTTCCGTCCGGAAGAATGATCCGGTATTCTTCGGTAAGCTGAGGTAGGTGGCCGGTCATGATGGCTTGGAGGGCTTTCTGAATTTTCGGCATGTCGTCAGGATGAACCGTACTCAGCCATCGTTCCGGACCCAGCATGTAAAAGTCAGGCGGCCTTCCGGTGATCTTCTCCACGCCCGGTGAGTGGTAGCGGTAGGCCACATGGCCCTGGCTGTCAATATCCGCACTCCACAGGTAGTCGGGTATGGAGGCCAATACGCTTTGCAGCTCCTCTTGGCTGCGCCTCAGCACTTCCTGCGTCCGCCTGTGTTCAGGGATGCCGCTTGCCACAGCTTCCGGGCGGCCGCTGCCGGCTGAGTCAGCTTGAATTTCGACTTCTGAAGGATCCATGTACGCTCCGAGTCACGTCAAGGAGACTGGCAGGAGTTGTCGCAAGTCAAAACCTGCGGAGTCCTCCCCCGGTCGTCACAATCACGCCGGCACCTACGGGAGGCTCAACGGATCAAGCGAGGCAGGTGGTCTTCCGAGTATGAGGAGATATTCCGGATGACGACGACAGTTACGATCCCCCAACCTGCCATTTGGGGTCTCTTCCGTACACCGCAACGTTAACCATTATTACCTTATTGGACTCGGCAGTCAATAGTACATTAATAATAGGAGGTTCAGACAACATGTCCCATAACGAGATGCGTGGATGAGGGCAAGGCTAGTGATAACTGGCGTGTGACAAGTGACAATCAAAATTGCCCGTTAGGATTCACCCCATTGGCAACCGTGAAGCGAGAATTCTTCAATGGCCCGATGGCCCGATGACCCGATGACACGATGAACCAATCCTCTTGAACCAATCCTCTTTGACCCCGCGCAACCCTTCCGATAGAATCTGCAATCACACCGTCAAGCAATCGGAAAGGCCCATGGGTAGCGCGTGCTGAAACTTCGCTTTCGAACTCGACTGGCGCTGGTGATGTTTCTCACCATGGCGTGCACCACCGCGGCCCTGATGGTAACGTACGTCCGTCACGACCGACAGGTGAAGGCCTACACGACGGTGCTGACTTCTGACCTGCTGCAAATCGTCAATGTGGCGCAACAGCAACTCCCGCAGAATTCCGACCGCAAGCAGGCGCTGGAGTTTTACTCGAAGGCGTTGAAGGATGCGGGCCTGTCTTCCATTACCGTTGCCTTGCCCTCGGGCGAGGTGGTGGCCAGTTCCAACCCGGCACAGGTGGGCAAGAAGATCTCCCTGAAGAAACGGCATCAGGCGATCCGGGAGAATCCCATTCAGATTTCCGCCGAGTTGCGCGATGTGGACGTTGATCCCAGTGTCGAGCAGAAGACTTACAACATTGAATTCCCCATTGTGCAGGGTGAAAAGGTGCTGGGCTATGTGCAGATCAAGGGTGAAATGGATGCCGTCGGTGAGCTGCTGCGCAAGAAGTATGTTGACACTCTTGTCTTGATCCTCTGCACCATGTTGGTGGGAATGTTTGCCGTGGTCTATCTGGCATTTCGATTTACCCAGCCCATCGATGAGCTGGTGGTGGGCGCGCAACAAGTGGCGGAAGGGAATCTTTACGTCTCACTGCCGGAAGCCGGACCGGACGAAATCGGCAGGCTTTCCGGAACATTCAATCAAATGGTGGAACGCCTCCGGCAGAACCGCGAACTCCAGGAGCGGCTGAACGAGGCGGAGAAGCTGACGCTGCTGGGGCGCTTCGCCGCCGTCGTGGCGCACGAGGTGCGGAATTCACTGAACTTCATCAATCTTGCCATCGATCAGATTCGCGCCAAGCATCTCGATGGCGATGTGAGTGGCCGGACCGAGTTGCAGCGCAATCTCAAGAACATCAAGGAGGAAATTGGGCGGCTCAATCAATTGGTGAATGATTTTCTTTCCGTCGGACGGCAGATGCCTCCGGCTCTCGCCCCGTGTGATCTGCGCGCCACGCTGGAAGAGGCGGTATCCCTGGCGGAAAAGCAGAGCCGCCGGCAAAACATCAAGATCAGCGTGGATTGGCCTCAGGCCATGCCCACCTTTCAACTGGATGCGGGACAGATCAAGACTTGCTTCCTTAACATCCTGTCCAACGCCATTCAGGCGATGCCGCAGGGCGGCGAAGTGAAAATCAACGCCCGGAAAATCACTGGCGGCGGAGGGGCGGAATTTCTGCAACTTCGATTCGCGGACACCGGCCCCGGCATTCCACCGGAGGATCGCGAGAAGGTTTTTACGCCTTTTTATTCCACCAAGGCCACAGGCTTTGGACTGGGACTGGCAATTACCAAGAAAATTGCGGAAGATCACGGGGGACGGGTTTTCGTAACCGAGGGCGAGACGCCCGGGACCGTCGTGGTCATGGAACTCCCTATTAGGGATTAGGGACACGAGATTTTGATTCCAGGCGAAACTCTGAGTTAAGCGTTACCCGTTGGTCTCGCACAGGTGAGGAATCGGAAGTTTCCCGCCTGACCCGGCAAAGCTGACAGTTACAGCAATGCAGGCATGGTGATCCCGAAGGTCACCACTGTATCCGCGATAAAATGGCCCGCGTCCCGAATCCAGTGTCCCGTGTCCCGAATCCCGAGTCCCGAGGTTTCTCATGCCCGAAGGCAAGATTCTGGTTGTTGACGATGAAGAACGGCAGCGCGAAATCTATCGCGACATTCTGCAAGGTGAGGGCTACAAGGCGGAGACCGCCGCTGGTGGCGAGTCAGCCCTGAAGATGCTCGAGCATACCCGCTTCGATCTGGTCATCACCGACCTCAACATGGCGGGAATCACTGGGCTCCAGTTGCTCACTGAAATCGTGGCGGATGACCCCACCGTCGCGGTGATCATGATCACTGGCTACCCTTCGATTCAATCGGCCGTGGAAGCGACCCGCAAGGGCGTCTATCAGTATCTGGAAAAACCCGTCGATCGTGACACGCTGCTGGAAGTGGTGGATAAAGTCTTCGAACGCCTGGCCACGCTGAAGCGCACCATCATTGGTGATTCACCCGCCACCAAGGCGATGATGCGGATGATTCTGAAAGTCGCACCCAGCGCCCACACGGTGTTGATTCTGGGAGAAAGCGGCACCGGCAAGGAGCTGGTGGCGCGCGAAATCCATCAGCAGATCGGAAGAGCACACGTCTGAACTCCAGTCACGCCAATATCT
>OCZT010003788.1_pt1 | contig 15414 bp, 14 predicted proteins | sample 1539031 | NCBI WGS metagenome assembly OCZT01 (sample SAMEA3539308, study PRJEB22396) | soil metagenome | biome: tundra; feature: field; material: soil | place: USA | collected 2010-05 | depth 0.15 m | reverse complement strand
CCATGGGCCCGGGTTCCAAAAACAGACGGACCTTGGTCTGATGCCGGCTCGGGCTGAGGTCCGTATCCAACTTAGGGCGGCTCCAAGGAGCACAACGTCCGGCTGCGGGGAATGGCCCGAGACATCGGTTGGAGCCTGTCTGAGAAGGGCTACCTGAAGCTCCGGGATGACGGCGAGCCGGCGATTGGGGAATTGGGCGAACCGGCCGAGCTGCGGACCTTCCCGACGGAGACGGAGGCCTACGCCTTCCTCGGGCTCCCGTTCATCGAGCCGGAGATGCTTGAAGATCGTGGCGAGGGCCGGTCTCGCGGGGACGCTGCCTCGGCTCGTGGCGAGGGCCGATCTGCGCGGTGACTGCCACAGCCACTCCGACTGGTCCGACGGCGTGCACACGATCGAGTAGATGGCGGAGTCGGCCCGTCGGCCCGGCGGCGCGGTTACTCGTACCTGGTGCTGACCGACTGCACCATCAGCTTCGCGATCGCGCGCGGCCTATCGCTCGAGCGGGTCGAGATCCAGCGCGGGATCGTCACGGCGCTGAACCGCCGTTTCGAGGCCGAGGAGGCGGACGGCACAGCTCCGCCCGAAACATCGCCCGAAGGGTTCCGCATGCTGCACGGATGTGAGCTCGAGGTCCGGGCGGACGCCACGCTTGACTATCCGGACGAACTGCTCGCCCGCTACGACCTGGTCGTTGCGTCGGTCCACGTTGCCCGTCGGCAGACCCGCGAGCAGCTGACCGCCCCACTCTAGCCGCAATTCGAAACCCGAACGTCGACATCATTGCCCACCCCACCGGCCGGTAGATCGGTTCCCGGGACGACCTGGACCTGGACTGGGACGCGGTCTTTTCGGAGGCGGCCCGAACCGGCACTGCCCTCGAAATCAACGGTTCCGACAAGCGACTGGATCTCTCGGACGTCCGAGCGCGCCGGGCAGCGGAGTTCGGCTGCGTCTTCACCATCGACTCCGACGCACATCGAATCGAGGAACTCGACAACTTGCGCTGGGGCACCGCAATGGCTCGCCGCGCCTAGCTCACGCCCGACCAGGTCATGAACACGCGATCCCGCGCGGAGCTACTCGAGTGGGTCTCGGGCAAGCCCGCCAGAGGCGCGGCTGCCGCCGGCTGAGGCGAGGTCTGCCGCCGCAATCGCCGCGATCGGCCGTGGTTGCGTACCATGCTCCAATGCAGCAGCGCAATGTAGCCCGCGAACTCGGGCTTGTGGTGGCCTCGATCGCGGTTCTCGTCCACTGGCTGGACCCGTCTCCGGCACTCCTTGCAACGGTCCTCGTCGCGGCAACGGCAGCCGCCGCAACTGCCCCACTCGTCGGGGAGTGGCGTCCGTGGCGCATGCCCTTGATCCCGATGGTCTTCCCCGCCCTGGCCGCATTCTCGATCGCGGGGATTGCCCGCGTCCTGTCTCCGATGCCGTGGCTCGCTCTAGATTTCTTGTTGGGTTGGGCGGTACTGGCCTGGGCTTTCAGCCTCGAGACGGCGCCCGATGTACTGATGGCGACTGAGGACCCTGCGGCTTCGGCGGACGGTGCCGTGGCAGCCGGCATGGCCGCCGCTCCCGCCGTCCGCAGGCGCCCCAAGCGGCGCGCCGAGTACGGCCTGGCCCAGATCATTGCCGACCCCGTGATCGTGAACACGCCCGAATTGATGCCGCATCCCCGGCCGCTGGCGGTCCGTTTCACGGGCCTGGGGCTGGCTTTTCTGGGTTTCGTGGCGGCCGGCGCCCTTGTCCCCGGCGGCCTTGCCCTCGTTCGCGAATCGCTGAATAGCACTCAGCTGGCCGAGTTCGTTGCCCTCAACGCCATGGTCGCAGGCGGCGTGGGATATCGGCTGGCGTCCCTAACGTCGCCATACCGATCGGACCGCATCGTTCGGATAGTGGCTACGGGCCAGTACGTCGTGGCGGTGGCCGTGGCTGCCGCTTTCTTGCGGACGCTCGGCCTGCCACGGCTCTTCGTGCCCGCCTTGCTGATGCTCGTGGCGTATATGGTCACGGCCGTTCGCGAATCGCAGGATCCGCTCAAGGAGAACTACCCGTTGCTCCAGGAGCTGGCGATGCTGGGCCTGGCGGCCGTGACGGTAATCGTCTGGGGCATGCTCGCGAGATAGGGCGCGCAGGCGGCTCGGGGATCGGCGCCACTCCCCGAATTGGCCGCCACTCCCCGAATTGGCCGCCACGGCCTACGCAACGGCCGTACTGTCGTACCAGCTGTGCGGCGCCTCGGTCGCGGACGGATACTTGCCGAGTGATCCGTCACGTCACCGCTACGCGTTACGTTACCCCGCTGCGCGAGGGTGGCTCGCTGCCGGCGGTGGTCGAGGCCGACGACGACGGCTTGTACGTGGCCAAGTTCCGCGGCGCCGGCCACGGCGAGAAGGCCCTCGTCGCGGAGCTGATCGCAGGCGAGATCGGCCGAGCCCTGGGGCTGCTCGTGCCGGAGATCGTGCTCGTGGACTTCGATCCGCGTCTGGCGGCCGCCGAGCCCGATCAGGAGATACGGGAACTGCTCCAGCGGAGTAGCGGCGTCAACGTGGGCCTGGACTTCCTGCCCGGCTCGCTGGGCTTCGATCCGGCCGCCGGCTTTGCGCCTCCGTCAGACATTTGCGCAGCCGTCGTCTGGTTCGACTCGTTCGTCACCAACGTGGATCGTGACGTCCGCAACACGAACATGCTGGTCTGGCACCGCCGCCTGTGGCTGATCGACCACGGCTCGGCGCTGTACATCCATCACACCTGGAAGGATGCCGCGGCTCACGCGCGCAAGCCGCTGGCCGCGATCAAGACCCACGTCCTCCTGCCGCTTGCCGGCTCGATCCTCGAGGCGGACGACCGGCTCGCCCCGATGCTGACTTCGGAGCTATTCCGCTCGATCATCGAATCGGTGCCCGACGACTGGCTGGTGCCCCAGGATGGCCTGCCCGATCCGGCGGCCCACAGAGCCGCCTATCTCGATTACCTGAATCGTCGATTGGCCGTCCATCGAAAACTCGCCGAGGAGGTAGAGCGTGCCCGCACCGGCGCGTAGCCCCTTCGTTTACACGGTGTTGCGGGCCGTTCCGCGCGTGGAGCGGGCCGAGTTCGTCAATGCCGGCGTCGTCCTATTCTGCCGGGAGCGGCGCTTCCTCGATGCCCGGACGGGGCTGGACGCGGCCCGCCTCATGACCCTCGCTCCGGACTGCGACGCGGACGAGATCGCGGCTCAGCTTGCGGGAATCGAGCGCGTCGCCCGCGGCGACCTTTCGGCGGGCCCGATCGCGGCGCTGGCCAAGGCCGAGCGGTTCCACTGGCTGGCATCACCGAGCAGCACCATGGTAGGGCGCTCGGAGGTCCACACCGGACTGACCGACGATTGCGGAGCTACGCTGGATCACCTCTTCCGAACGCTCGTCATGACCCCGGGTGCGCGGCTGCCGCGCCACGAGGGCTGGAGCCGGGCCAACCGGCTGTCGACCACGCCGGAGCTGGTCGGCCGGGAGATCACGCGCATCCGACGGCTCCACTACGTGTTCCAGGGCGAGGTCAACGCCAGCGACGGCCCGATCGAGTTGAGCTTCGCCGAAGGTCCCGTCGTGATGTGCGACGCGGCCGCGGACTGGACTCTCGAGTTCTACGGGGCGGCTTGGGTAGACCCGTTCCCTGAACCGCTGAGCGAATCAGACCGGGGCTACGTCGATCGATACGGCCGCTGGTCTGCCTACGACGTCACCGAACAGCAGCCCTACAGCGGGCTGGCCGGTAAGACGGTGCAGCAGGCCATTCCCCAGTACAACGAACTGCTCGAGATGACGGGCCTTCTGGTCAGGACCGACGAGGTCATCCTGGACCTGCAACTGTGGGCCGGCGAGCTGCGAGCCTTCGTCCGGGGGGGCTAGAAACTCGGTTCAACGGGCCTCGCGTTGACAGGGTCGGCGCCGGATGCTAGAAAGAATGGCCGGACGGGTGCTATCCCGTCAGAATTGGTATGCCCTCCGCGAGATGGCAACCACCGCCATCTTGCCGCTCCAGCAATCGGCCTGGGGCAGCCAACGAAAGGACACATCTCCTTGGCCTTCCCCGAGATCGAAAAGACCACCGGCGGCAACACCGTTCGGATCAAGCGACAGCTGGCGGAACTGGCGATCGGCCACGGCGCCGCAGGTCGCTGGGCGGAGGCAGCTGAAACCAACCGCAAGATCCTGGAGTTCGGCCCCGAAGCCGAGGCCGAGAATCGGCTTGCCAAGTCGCTCTGGGAGATGGGCGAGCTGGGCGAGGCGCGGGACCACTATCAGGTCGCACTCGCCCTGGATCCGACAAACCGGATCGCCGAGCGGAACATCGAGCGGCTGCGTGTCCTCATGAGCGAGGCCGGCGACAAGACCGCCGCGCCGGAGAAGGCCGAGAAGGCGCCCGTGGCGATCTTCGTCGAGGAGACCGGCAAGACCGGTTTCGCCATGCTGACGGACCTCGCATCGCCGCGGCTCCTGGCCCACGTCAACCCGGGCGACTCGGTCGAGTTGATCGCCGAGGGCAACCGCCTTTTCGCCGAGGCCAACGGCCAGCGCATCGGGATCGTGGAGCCGCGCGTCGCTGCGCGCCTGCTCAAGCTGCTCGCCGACGGCAACAAGTACTCGGCCGGAATTACCTCTCTGGGTGACCGCGACGTCCGCATCGTCATCCGCGAGATCTTCCAGGACCCCCGCAACTACGGCAAGGTCAGCTTCCCGACCGCCGCTCGTTCCTCGGACCTGCGTCCGTACACGAAGGGCACGCTTCTCCGCGAGGAAGAGCTAATGGAAGAGGATCTCGAAGACGACGAAGAGGACGAGGGGATCGAGGATCTCGATCGCGTCCTGCCTGCCGAAGTTACCGGCGAGGAAGCCTTCGAAGACGATGTCGACGAGGTCGACGAGCCGTAAACGCCGAAGCCGACCCCGTAGGGCCGGCTTCGAGCGCTCTTCTCGAATAATGGAGTTCTAGTGGCCGGCGGCTTCGCCGGCCACTTCTGTGTCTATGCTGGGTTGGCAGATGGTTCGGTAGACGGATTGGTGGTCGCCGATTCGGCGTCGTCCAACTCGGCGTCCGCGGGTTCGGGCATGGGTGGAACCGGCTTCGGGCTTGGCGGCCGCAGGCCGATGAGCAGCGCGAGCAGCAGCGCGATCTGGGAGGCGGCATTGGTGATCATCGCCCACCAGACTTCGGGGGCGACGATGGCTGTGGAGCCGTCCGGCGTCGCGTACGTCACCACGCCCCATGAACCAAGTATGCCGAAGCCAGTACGGGTTGGGTCCAGGAACTGGAGGATCTGGTCCAAGAAGTTGGGTACCAGATTCAGAAAGTGCAGAACGCCCGCCGCAAGGACTAGCTTCCAGGCCCAGGAGCCGCGACCTCGCCGCCAGGCGACAATGCCGACCCATACGATGGCCACCCAGGCAACTTCCACGACCCAAACCGTGAAGTAGATGGCCAGGTTCTCAATCAAGTATTGGGGCTGAGTGTTCCCAACTCCGTACATGAACAGGGTAATCGTGGCGTACATGAACGCGGCACCCACGGCTGCGGCGGCGAGCCGGAGCGACGGCCGCCGTACGGCTCCGGCTCGGCCGGCGATGCCCGCGGCGAGGGTGATCCCGGCGATTATCCAGACGACCTCCCAGGTAACCATCAGCAGTTCGTTCGCCACCGGCAAGATGCCCAGGAGGTAGAGGACGACGTCGAAAAACAGGTTGGCGATCATTGCGAGAAGACCAACGAGAAGTAGCCTCGCCGACCTGTCTCGGAGCGGATAGCGCCAGGCAACAGCGACCGGGAGGAACACTGCGATTGTCCCGGTGATGATGCCGTTGAAGGCCAGGATGAAGAAATACGGGTCGACCTGATTGGTCAGGAAGTTGCGGAGGCCCCAGGAGCACAGGCCGACGGCGATTGCGCCGAGGATCCAGGCGATCGGCGGGACGGATCGCCACGACCGTCGGAACGGGAGCGGCGCACCAGGAGCGGCAGCCGACTTGCCGAAAGCGATGCGGCCGACGATACGCCGAACGCGCGGGATCAGGACAGTGCAGCCGGCCAGCACGCTGGCGAAGACGAGCCAAAGAATGGCAATCGGATCCGGGCCGTAGGTGTAGTCGCCGCCCATCGGCGACTGAACCCCTACCCCGGCTCCCGAGAGCTGCGACCCATACGACCCGGCTACCGCGCCACTGAGCTGCGCGCTGGCACCGATGATTGCGAGCAGCACGAGCAGACCAGCTCCGGCAACCACGGACCCAAGAGACGCCATCGAAGACAGTGCCGGCCTCAGCCAGGGGAGCCGGGGTCGCGGGCGGGCGGCCTCTTCTCGGAGGTCGGCGAAGGTCCTGAAGCGAAGTGCAATCGGAGTACCGGTCGGCTCGAGCCCGCCCAGCCACTTGGTCAGTTCGGCCTCCATTCGATCGGTTCGATCGTTCGGCGCCGCGGCGCCACGGACCAGATGGTTCTTCATAGCTCGTTCTCCCCTCGCCAGCCGGCTCGTTCGAGCTCGGCGCGCAGGCGCTTCAATCCCGTGTGGAGTCGCGATTTGACCGTTCCGAGCGGAATACTCAGCAGCTCGGCGATCGCCTCGAGTTGGAGGTCCTTGTAGAACCTCAGGGCCACGACAACCTGCAGGTCCGGATCTAGTTTCGGAAAAGCCGCGGCGATCGCGTCCCGCTCCGCCACGCGCCCGAAGTCGTCGCGCCGGCCCATATCGATTTCGGCGACCAGTGCCGCATCGCGGACCTGCCCGCGGCGGCGGGCCCTCAGCCGGTCGCGGCAGAGGTTCAGGACGATCCGCCCGAACCAGGCGTCGAAACGCGCCGGATCGCGCAGCGAACCGAATTTGCGCCAGCCGAGTAGGACGGCGTCATGGACGACGTCCTGGGCCTCGGTCTGGTCACGCAGAACCACGGCCGCCAATCGGTAGGAATCGTCGAGACAGCGGTCGGTGAGGGCTTCGAACGCATCGAGCGTCGAAACCTCTCGCGCCGTGTCCGCGGTCAATGCTTGGACCACATGTCGCCCCATCTCTCGAATTGTCGGGCTCGGCCGGCGTTGCCGCGCGACCCTTTGACACTCACCGACGATGCGCGAGCCCAAAAGGTTCGCGGGCGAGCCCGAAAGGTTCGAGCGGCGACCGGCGGCGGCATGGAGACTGCGCTCCTCGGCCGCCCCGGCGGAAGCGGTCATCCGCGGCCCAACCGCCGCGCGGCCGCGCCACTGCGTCGCCAATCTGTCGGGCCGACAACGCATGTTCGATATCCGGTCTGTCTGTCACAATTGGGGCATGGTCGGGCGTGCTGCCACCAACCCCGAGCCAGTGCTCGCCAGCATTCCGTCGCTGCCCGTTTTCGAGCGGCTCGCACCACCCGCGTCTGCAGCCGAGTACGTCGCTGCGATCGAGGCGTGGACTAAACCCGGTGAGGTCGTCCTAGACCTGAACGGGCGCGGCGGCTGGGTGGCCCGCGCCGCAATCGCGGAGCAGCGTCGCGCCGCCGACTTCGAGACGTGGCCGCTGACCCGCCTTCTGGCCGACGTCGTGCTTCGCCCGCCGGACCTGCGCCAGATCGACTCGGCAGTCACCGCGATCGCCAACTCACCTCTATCCGGTTCCACCATCCGGCGGACGGTGGAGGCTCTTTACGCCAGCACGTGCCCGCGCTGTGGCCGGCAGGTGGTCCTCGAGTCGATGGTCTGGCAGCCTGTGGCGGCGCCCGTGAAGGCAGATAGAACCGCGGCCGCCAAGGCAACTGCGCGAAGCCGTGGCAAGGCCGCCGCCGTTTCGCCGGCCATCGGCGCTTTACCGGAACTGCGATCCGGCCCGGAGGAGTTGCTCCGGCCCATCGCCCGCGAGTATCGGTGCGCCCAATGCCACGGCAAGGACGGCGGGCCCGAGCTGCAGTCGGCCGACCCCACGCTCGGCGATGTTCGGCTCGCAGAGTCGATCCCCGCCGGCGGCGAGGTCCGTGAGGCGATGCGCCGGCGTTTCCCGGCGCCGCGGCCGACGCACCCGCTGGTGGATCAGCTGGTGGATCTGCATACGCCCAGGCAGCTCCTGGGCCTGCAAGCCATCCTGACTCGGATCGACGCCGAGGATCGGGCTGGAGCGGTAACCGCGGCGCTCCGGCTTGCACTCCTACATGGCGTCATCCTGGCGAGCAGGCTCAACGTCTCCCACGGCAAACCGGCGCCCGTGCGGATAGCAAACGGCGTCCTCAAGGTTCCAACGGCCCACGAGTGGCACGAGCTGAACCCGTGGCTGGCCTTCGAAGCCGGGCTGAAACTGGTCAAGACATTCTCCCAGCGCCTCGAGGCCGGGACGCCGCGGTCGGCGCTTGCCCGCCTCGGCGTCGACCTCGCCGCGCTGGAGGGCACCACGGCCAACGTGACCGTGGGCGAGACGACGCCCGGCTCCCTGCGCCGGCTCGGGCTGCACGGCGAGCGGATGGCCCACTCCGGCTCGACGTCGCGCGTCCGCCTCGTCCTCGGGCAGGCGCCGTTGCGCTGGACGCCCGAGCGACTGGCCGCGTCGTACCACGCGACGGGCTGGGTCTTCGGGGCCGCCGCCGTGGCGCTGCTGCCGTACGACGAGTTGTACAGGCCTCACACGAAATCGACTCCGGCCGAAGAGGCTATGGACCTGGCTCGCGCCGTGGGCCGGACCCTGGCCATCGCGACTCCCGCCCTGGCCCAGACCGGTCGAGCCGTTCTGCTGCTCGACGACGCCCAGCCCGCCACCCTGATCGCAGCCGCACTCGGAGGAGCGGCGGCGGGCTGTCGCCTGGTAGACGCGCGGCTCCACCGTGGCGGCGACGATAGCGCCGGAATCGCCATATACGTGCCCGGGACCGGCGTCATGGCGCCCGGGCCCCGAACACGCGCCAACCGGCCCCTGCCGCCGGTCGAGGGCGGAGCCGGCGACCCGGGGACCGTCCGAGGGAAGGGCTTCTTCGCCCCGCCGGAAAAGCTGGACGAAGGCCCATTCCGGGCCGGCGTTGCCGCCCAGACTGTTACCGACACGGCTGTGGAGCTGCTGAAGGCCCGGGGCGAGCCGGCCACGTTCGATCACTTGCTGGGCGACCTGCTGATCGGTCTCGACGGTTCCGGCCAACTCGCCAGGCTGGCCCGGGTGTTGCGGCCGGAGCGGGCCGACGACGGTTGGTCGGCCTGGGTCGAAGGGTACGCAGTGGGGCCCGGCGCCACGCCCGCTGCCACTGCCGATGCCACTTCCACTGCCGGCGCCACTTCCGCGCCCGGCGCCACTGCCGGCGCCACGGCCACTTCGGGCACCACTGCCGGAGCCCTGTTCGGTGCCGTCGACGAGGCTTCGAAACTCGACCCCGTGGAGCAGCTGCTGGAGATCATCCGCGGCGAGCTGGACCGGCCGAACAACCGCCGCATCCGCCAGATCGAGCCCGGCCAATACTGGCTGGCCTCGGAAGAGGACCGCAGCGTCGCCGCTCAGCCGCTCGCCGACAGAGTGGAGTGGGCCGTCTTCTCCCTTCTATCGTCGGCCGGGCACCTCACCGAGCGGGCCGCAATCGACCGTACCGCAGCCATGTTCAAGGGCCGCGACGCTCCGGACGGCGCGTTGGTCGAGGCCTGCCTGGCCAGCTACCTCGCCCCCAACAGCACGTCCGAGGCAGTAGCCGGTTTCGAGCAGCTCGAGACCCGCACGGTCGAGCACGACAGAGTCATCGCCATGCTTGCCGACGTGGGTCATCGCCTCGGCATGCGGGTTTGGATCGGCAAGCGTCAGCAGACTCGGCGAGTCGACGGCCGACCGCTTGCCGCCTGGCTCGACGACGCCGAGCGCGAAGTCCACCTGCCGCTCATTACGTGGGCTCCCGATGGCGAGCTGGAACGAGTCGACTGCGCGTGGTACGTCCGCCGCAAGGCGAGCTTCCTGTTCGAGGTCGAATGGACGGCGATGCTGGGCGAGTCCGTCCTGACCCACCACGCGCGCTACCCGGAGGACGACAAGGTCGTTCGGTTCCTGGTCATCCCGCCGGAGAGGGCAGAACTGGTTAAGGTCAAGCTGGCTCGCTCGCCGCTGCTACGTAAGGCGGTCGAGGAGCGCAACTGGCACTTCATGAAATGGAACCATCTGGCCGAGTTCGCTGCCAGACCAGAGGCCACTCTGGCCGACCTGGAGCCGTACCTCGGTCTCGATGCCATCGCGGACACGGTCGGCGAGCAACTGCCGATGTTCGGCTCCTGATCGCCGTCGGCCGGCGGGGCCGACTGCGGGCTTAGCGGTACTCTTGCGTCGGTAGCTACTGCCGGGCCACGAGTCGCGCCCGGGCGCTGCCGAGTCGCTGGAGGCTTCCGTGGGTGACATCCCGAGTGCAGCCGACGCGGTGAACGCGCTGGCTGATCGCTTCTGGAACGGGATCCTCGATCTGTCGCCTGTCACGGCGACATTGCTCGGCTACGAGAAGGGGTTCGAGCGGCTCGATGACCCGGGGCCCCAGGGCCGAGACCGGGCGGCGAGGCTCTTCCGTGCGACTCTTGCGGAAGCGGACGTGATCGAGGCGCAGGCGGCCGAGACGTCGGGTCTGCCGGCGGAGGAGCGGATCACCCTCGACATCGTGCGGGTCATCTGCAACATCGAGCTCGAGCAGCAAGGCCAGCGCTTCGATCGGCTCAAGGTCGTCGACCAGATGGACGGCCCGCAGACCATCCTGCCACTCCTCGCGGCCTTCCAGCCGACGGAGACGCCGGAACAGTTCGAAGCCTTCCTGGCTCGCCTTGCCGATTACCCGCGATTCATGGCGGCCAACGCCGAGGTGGTCCGAGATGGTCTTGCGGCCGGCGTGACGGCCGCTCGCATCGTGACCGAGCGCGTCATCAGCCAGCTGGAGCGGCTGCTGGCCATTCCTGATGAGCAGTCGCCGATCGTCGCCGTGCTCAAGTTGCCCAAGCCTTCCGACCGTGATCGCCTCATCGAGGCAATCGGCAAATACGTTCGCCCGGCCGACCGCGGCTTCCTGGACGCGCTGCTCGGCAAGTACCGCGAAGCCTCGCGCGAGGAGCCTGGGCTGAGCTCTGTGCCGCATGGGGATGAGCTGTACCGGACCCAGATCCGGGCCTGGACATCGCTGGACCTGGATGCCGGCGAAGTGCACCGCATCGGGCTGGAGGAGCTGGCCTCGATCGCAGAGGAGCACCGGGCCATCGCCCGCGACCTCGGCTTCGGCGACGATACGAAGGCGGCACGAGCGGCTTTGCGCAGCGACCCCGCCGCCATCCCAGAGTCGATCGACGAGTTGCTCGACCGCGTACGTGGCCAGATCGAGCGCGCCCTTGCCGCGGCGCCGGGCTACTTCGGCACTCTGCCCCGGGCCGGCTGCGAGGTCCGGCCGGTGGAGGCGTATAAGGAAGCCGACGCTCCCGCCGCCTACTACTACCCGCCGGCGGTCGACGGCAGCCGGCCCGGCGTCTACTACGTGAACACGCACGACTTGCCCAGCCGAAGTTACGTGGGGCTGGCCAGCATGAGCTTCCACGAGGCAGTGCCCGGACATCATTTCCAGATTGCCCTGCAGACCGAGCATCCCAGCCTCAACGCCTTCCGGCGGATGGGTTCGCGCATGGCCGGCATGGCCTATATCGAAGGCTGGGGCCTGTACTCCGAGCGGCTGGCCGACGAGATGGGGCTATATCTCAACGATGCCGAGCGGTTCGGGATGCTCGATGGCCAGGCTCACCGCGCGGCGCGACTGGTCGTCGACACCGGCATCCACGCCCTCGGCTGGTCTCGCGAGAGATCGATCGCGCAGCTCCTGGAGGCCGGCCAGTCGGAGACGGACGCGATCATCGAAACGGACCGCTACATCTGCTTGCCGGCCCAGGCCCTCTGCTACAAGGTGGGTCAGCGAGAGATCATGCGGCTGCGCGAAGAGGCCGCTTCGGCGCTCGGGCCGGCGTTCGACATCCGGGCCTTCCACGACGCGATACTCGGCCACGGCACGCTGCCCCTTGCGACCCTCGCCAAAGAGTTGCCCGGCTGGCTGGGCGCCGCCGTATAGGTTTCGCGTCAGCGCTTGCCGGCCTGCGCCCGGAGTACCCCTGCCAGGGCGGCGTGGCCGTTCTCAAGCGCCAGATCGATGGCAGTCTTGCCGTCGTCGCTGGCGCGCGTCGGGTCGGCGCCGCGCAGCAGGAGCATGTCGACGATGGCCTCGTCGCCATCTCGGGCGGCGGTATGCAACGCCGTCACGCCGCCGTGCTGGACTGAGTTCGGAGAGGCGCCGAGGGCCAGGAGAACGCTCGCCGTGTCGCGATGCTTTGCGGTGACGGCGCTATGCAGCGGCGTGGCGCGCGACTCGTTCATGGCAACGGCGTTGGGATCCGCGCCGCGCCCGAGGAGAAGTCGCGCAACTTCCAACTGCCCGAAGGAAGCCGCGAAATGGAGGGTGGTGTAGCCGTCCGGTCCGCGGTCGTCGACGGAGGCGCGGTCGCTCGACAGCAGCGCTCGCATCACCCCGACGTTTCCGACCGCAGCCGCATCGAAGATGTCGAGACCGTCGGGCAACGTGGCTTCAACGGCGGCGATTCGCTCGGCCATCTTGTGGTGCCCCGCGTAGGCGGCCACGAGCACCGGCGAGAGCCCGGCTTCGTCGCGAGCGCTCAACAACTCCTGATTGGCGCCGATCGCGGTGTCGACGGCCATGTCGTTGCCTTTGCGGATCGCGTCGAAGAACGCGGCGGCGGTCGACACCTTGGCGGTCATGCTCCCTCCATCACTAGCGAGTCGGCGATAGTGCCGCAGTCGGTCAGGCCATCTCCCGAAGCGCCACGACAAGGCGCTCGATCTCCTCGGGCTCGTTGTAGTGGACGAAACCGACCCGAACCATTCCGCCCGTGTCCGCCAGGCCGAGTGCCCGTATCAGTTCGTAGGCATAGTAGTCGCCATCCCAGACAGCGATTCCACGTTTACCCAAATCGGCAGCCACCTCGCGCGGAGTTCGGCCGGCCAGCGTGAAGCCGAACGTGGGCACGCGTTCTTCGACACGCGCGGGGTCGACGATGCCGCGCATGGTCAGGCCGGGCAGGCCGTCCAGCGCGGCAAGTGCCCGGAGGGCAAGCCGGCGTTCGGCGACGCGGATCGCCCGCATCGCGGCTGCCAGCGCCTCGCGCCGGGTCGCTGCGTCTCCTGCTCCACCAAGCTCGCGGCCGAGCCAGGCCAGATAGTCGAAGGTTCCGAGCAGGCCGGCTATGGCTTCGCCCGGCAGCGTGCCGGTCTCCCATTTGCCTGGGGGAGCGTCTGGTGCGGGCCGCACCTTGTACGATGCCAGCTGCTCGAGGCGCTCGGGCTTGCCGTAGAGCAGGCCCAGATGCGGCCCGAAGAACTTGTACGGGGAGCAGACGAGAAAATCCGTGTCGAGGGCGGCCACGTCGATGGCGATGTGCGGCGCCGCATGAACGGCATCTACATATGTCCACGCGCCAACGGCGTGAGCCATCTCGACGATGCGCGAGACCGGATTGATCGTCCCGACCGCGTTGGAGGCCATGCCGACGGCGACGACCCGGGTGCGCGGCCCCAGAGCCCGTTCCAGGTCGGCGAGGTCGAGGGTGCAGTCCTCTCGGATCCCGACCCAGCGCACCGTGACGCCCCGTTCCTCCTCGAGGGCGAGCCACGGCGCGACGTTGGCGTCGTGGTCTAGGCGCGTGACGATGATCTCGTCACCGGCCCGCAGCGTCCGCCCGATCGCGCGGCTGACGGCAAACGTCAAAGTGGTCATGTTCTGACCGAAGGCGACATCGTCCGGTCCGGCAGCGCCGAGGAAATCGGCCGCGGCTGCGTGCGCCTCAGCGAGGATGGCGTCGCTCTCCTCGCTGGTCGGGAAGGCGCCTTCATGGTTCGCGTTGGAGCGCTCCAGATAGTGAGCCATGGCATCGATCGTTCGCTTCGGGACCTGCGTCCCACCGGGGCCGTCCAGGTAGCTGTAGGCGCCGTCGTCGTGGCGGCGCGAGAGGGCCGGGAACTCGGCCCGAATGGTCGCGAGGGCACGGCCGATGCCCACCCCATCGGTCGCGAGGGCATCTGGCGAGCCGGAGTGGATATGCGCTGGGCGGTCAATCGTCACGGTGGCCCCCGGAAGGCAACGGATCAAGAGTTGCAGGAGATGTTACGCGGTGTGTCTTGGGCCGGAAGGCCAGTCGGACGCACTGCAGAGACGAACACTTTTAGCGCAGGAGGAGATCCATTTTGCGAGCAGATTGAAGCGTTTGCGGGCAGGAGATGAGTGCGGGGACAACTACACCCGACGGTACCGTGGTGTCGGAAAGATGACACCTACGGAGCGTGGAGGACGGCCCCGAAAGGTCTTGACTAATCCCGAGTAACTATGTAAACATTCCGCCAGCCGTCGCACACCGCGAGACGTGAAGAGCCATTCGCACCGGAATGGCGACCCAGGTAGGTAGGTCTGGCGGCGATATGACATCAAGCGGCCCGGTGGCCGCAACAGCTCCAGCGTCGTCCCGGTTCGGGCGCGGAACGACGAGCAGCCCCGATGCTGATGGGAAGCGATCAGCTTTCATTCGAAAGACGCCCGTTAGGAGAAGACGATGCTCGACGGGAATGCAGTACGGTCGGTGGACCGGGCTGCGTCGCTCCTGATCGCTCTTGGGGAGACGCAAGGAGAGGCAGGGGTCACCGAGCTTGCACGACGCCTCGGCCTTCACAAGTCGACCGCGTCGCGGTTGCTCGCGACGCTCCAGAAGCGGGGCTTGGTCGAACAGGACGATGACTCAGGCAAGTACCGGCTCGGATTGGCTGTAGTTCGACTCGGCGGCCATGCCGAAAGGTCGCTCGATCTGCGAGCGATCGCGATGTCGGACCTCGAATCCCTGGCCAAGTCGATCCGCGAGACGACGACTCTCGAAGTGCTCGAGGGAGACACCGTTCTCACTATCGCCTATTCGGACGCCTCGGGCATGGGCCGTGATCGAACCGGCCGCAATTCTCCGCTCCACGCCACGGCGCCCGGCAAGGTCCTGCTTGCCAGCCAGCCCGAGCGTGAAGTAATCCGCCTGTCCAAGATCGGGTTTACTCCATACACGTCGCACACAATCGTTCGCGTCGATCTGCTCCTCGAGGAGTTGGCCCGCGTCCGCAAGCGTGGCTTCGCCACAGCCTTCGGCGAGCACGAGCCCAGCGTCAACGCGATCGCCGTACCCGTCTTCGACCAGCGCGCCGCCGTCGTGGCCGCGCTTGAGGTTCGTGCCTCGGGCAACAGGATCACGCCAAGCCGCGTACCCGAACTCGTGGATCACGCCCGCGAAGTGGCAGCCCTGATCACCGACCGCATCGGTGGAGTCGTGGCCTCGATCTGAGGCCCAAGTCCGCCCGGTCGGCGGATAACGAATAGCTCAACGTCCGCGGCCCCTCGGT
>OCZT010003787.1_pt1 | contig 15415 bp, 19 predicted proteins | sample 1539031 | NCBI WGS metagenome assembly OCZT01 (sample SAMEA3539308, study PRJEB22396) | soil metagenome | biome: tundra; feature: field; material: soil | place: USA | collected 2010-05 | depth 0.15 m | reverse complement strand
GATCCCCGTCAACTCCGTCACCTTGGCCCGCGCCGCCTTCACCCGCTTCCAGCTTCGTGACCACGAGGCCGCTTGCAGTTCGATCAGCGCGTCACGTATGGATGCGTCCTTGAGGAACTGGCGCTGCGCGTCGTCGAGCGGAGGGGCTTCGGGCTGTTCACGATGCTTCGGGCAGAACTTCTGACCGCTCACTTCTTCGCAATTCCGAGCGAAACATCGGATTTGCACAAGTGGCGGGACTTCGGCTTCGTGTTTATTCATGGCAGCACAATCCCGTTCGTGGGCCGGATTCGAACCGTATACGCTCCAACTTTGTACGTCCTGAGCGTGGCCACACCCTCATCGGGCCGCGAATACGCTCCACGCGGCGCGTCTGGAGGAAACGCATTCAGCCCACGAAGCGCGGCAGCGATGAGCACCTGCTCGTCAGGAGTCGGCGGTTGCCCGTATTTGCCCGTCTCGGTGTGCATCGTCGCCCCACCGCCCAGCAGCGAGCACGAGGCGAAGTAGGCGAGCCAGTCCTGCTCACGGTTGCCGGTGACATCCTGCAGCTTCGCCGGTTCGTCGGCTACGCAGGGCACCTTACACGCGGGTTCCTCTGGGAAGTCCGGTCCGCCGCCGTGGTAGTAGTCGATGGCGTCGTGCGACCGGCGAGGCCATTCGCCATCTCGTGCCGAGTGGTAGCCGAGCCAGGTGCCGTACCAATTCCGGGTGTCCTCGTAGTTGCCGGAGCTGTAGAGAAATCCGCTCGACTCCAGCACGGACCGGAGCGCGGCCGTGTTGATGTTCTTATGCGTGGCCGGTTCGTTCCCGGCTTCCAGGATAAGGTTCCCTGCTCGCCCAGTCAACGCTTGCACCAGCGCCACGGCTGGGCCAATCCGCGCCGCGTCGTCGTCGGTGAGCAACACAAGCTCCACGTACCAGCCCTTCGCGCCGACGTAGGCCAGAAATGCCACCCACTGGTCCGCCGTGCAGCTCTCCCACGCTGCCGCGCCCCAGTCCTTCACGGGCGTGTAGTCGAACACCCGGAGCACGTTGAAGCCCGCGTAGTCGGACAGGAACCCGTCGATGTCCTGCCCGTCTGTGAACAGGCGACAGAGCTTGAACGCGGTGACGCCCTTCCAGCGCCATGGCTGGCCGTCGCAGAGAAAGATCGGCCCGTCCGTGGTGAGCGTGCCGATGAACCCCGGTAGGCTAGGGAGCCTCCGGGGCGTTAGGGTCCTCGTTCTTGATCATCGTCGCAAGTGCCACCGGCACCAGCACACGGTTCGTGTCGCTGACCCCAGCGAGTCCGTAGCGAACCATCGTCTGGAAGATCGCCCACTGCGTCGTCTCCTGCCAGTCGAGTTTTTCACGCGCCACGCGAGCGAGACGCGCCGCAAGGACTTGTGGGTACTCGACGTTCTGCCAAATATCCGGAGACACGGGAAGTGCAGGCATAGGAGGCTCCTTTGGAGGTGGTGGAGGTGGAGGTGGACCAATCGGCAGCGTTGGCGTCGTCACGGTCGCCGCGAGTGCGGTCCACGCCGGGAGCGCCTCAGGGTGGTCTTGTAACCCTGTCGCCCGGCCTGTCGTCAGCCCTGAGAACGAGAACGGCAGCAGCGCGACGATGCACGGAAAGTCCCGGCAGAGACGCGCGAACACCGGCACGAGGCCCACAAGATCCGAGGTGAGATCAAGATTCGACGTGTAGCACTGCGCGACCAGTGCCACGTCCTGACCCACAGGCACGGTGGAGAGGACGGTCCGCATGTCCGCCTCGAACGCGGCCGGCGATTCATCTTTCAGGCAGTAGGCGCGGACACAGAGCCACGCGCCGGTAGGCAGCACGGGCCAGCGCGGCCAGCGGCGGTCGTCCCAGTAGGCAACCGGGCGCTCAGCGATTGTCTTCGCTTGGAGTTCAATCGCTTCGACCGTCGAGCCACTGATGAAGTGCCCAAGGATCGTGCCTGAGACGTTCCCGACCGTTTCGTCCGAGACGATGACCGGACGCGCCTGTGGTCCGGTGATGTTTCGCACCGCGAGCAGGCAGTTACCCAGCACCGCGAGAGGTGTGCCGAACGCGAAGCCACCAAACCAGAGCGCGCGGTTGATGGGTGGCACGTTCACCACGACAGGGTCCGGCACCACCACGGGCATTGCCCGCAACTCGGCCATCGTGAGCCAGCGCAGAATCGAGGGGTCGCCGGTCTTCCGTACCAGCGCAATCGATACCTGATCGCCGTCTCGGCGTGCCCTGATAAACCAGCTATCACCAGGCTCGATCATCCGAAGCGTGGTGCCGTCCCAACAGGCACAGCCACGCGCAAGGTTGCACTGCCCGATGTACCAGCCGCCCCCGATGTCGGTCCATTCCGACAGGCCGAAGCTCGATCCGTATGTGGCATCTCCGGTGACGAGGGCGCCTGTCACCGAGTCCACATACCGCCACCCCTGCGACCCCACCGAAGGTCCACAGTCGGAGATATGCAACTGCCCGGTCAGATCGTAAATGACGGGCGAGACCCCACAGGCTACGATAGGGACCGGATGCCAGCCGCCATCCCGGTATTCGAGCGTCTCGGGATTGTGGTTGCTCTGCCCGGCAAACTTCCACCCTCCCACCTCCGTGCAGCGGACATAGAGCGGATTGGCGCCAGCTGGAGAGGGCACCTCTCCGAGATGCGTGACAAGCGGCTGGCCGGAGGCACGGATACAGACGTACGCCCCATTCGGAAGCGCATCACAATACATCCCGCCGGGGATCTCGATCCGCGTCATGCCCAGCGCCCGGTTTGCATCTGCGTGGATAGTTCCACGGCACGTGCGCCGACCTGCTGGCTCCAAGGTTTCGTCGCCATCATTGCCGCCGCCGCCTTGAGATAATCTCCATCAGCCACGGCCAAAATCGTATGTGTAAACTTCGCCAGTTCTGCAATCCCAAGGTTGAAGGCCATATTAACTAACACAGATTGTCGGACAGGGTCAAGTGCGGGGAACCACGTCGGGTATAGACTGACCAGACCCTTCGTGACTCGGTCAATGTCGTGCGAGAGCAGATCGTCCGCTTCCGCTTGGCTAATACCGCCACCCTTCCGAACGTCGATGAGCCGCCCGATGCCGATCGTCCAGAACCCGAGCGAGTCCTTGTAGGCGTGCAGGATGCAGCCTTCGTGCCGGAGCAACTGCGCGGTCAGAGCTTCTCGATCGGTCATGGCGTAAACCATCCGCCAACTTTCAGAAGCGTCACAACGTGCGCGATGAGATACCCCACGATCAGTAGGCAGACCGGACCCGCAATCCCGAAGATCACAAGGTTCTGTCTCGTAATATGCGTCTCGGCCTTCGCCAACCGGCCATTCTGTTTGTCCATATGAGCCTCGATATTGCTCACGGACTCGCCTATGCTTTCGAGCCGCATCTCTTCCCCATCCGTGTGGGTTCGTATCAAGTTCGTGACCACGTCCACAATCGTGGCCGTCTGCGTGGCCTGCGCCGTATGAATCTGGCGCATGTCCTCCTGAAGATTCGGGAACTCAGACACCGCTTTTTGAGCCGCGACTTCAACGGTTGTCATGGCTTTCGTCGCTGCGGTCTCCAGCGTCAACATCGCCTTCGCCGCTGCGACCGAGAGGGTTTTGGTGGCCTCGGACGCCGCGGAGGATATGGTGGACGTGGCGAGTCCAGCCGCCGCCGCGACGATGGACGCGGCTTTATCCGCTGCGCTTGCTGATCTCTTCATGCGTCAGACCTTTCTGGCGCATTAGCGCCCATCAATTAGCGCACGCGCAATGAGGGCAGACCCGTCCCAACCCCAAAGGCTGATAGAAGCCAGAGCACGACCAGCACCACGAGTCCCACATAAATAACGGTGGCGACGTTCGCGGGCACGCCGATGGCGCCGAGCAGTTTTGGCACCGCCCAGACGAGCAGCGCGATGAGGACGAGTGCGACGAACAGACCAATCAGGCTCATGTTCTATCCTTTTACGTCAATACCGGTGTGACCGACTGACCGATTTGCCAGAGCACATACATGCGCGTACGCCCGGCGGTTGTCGCTGGCGTGCCCACCGTGACAACCCCAATCACTGAATAGGCCGTAGGATTGTAGCCCCCTATTTGGTTAGTGCTCTGCTGGCCGAACCTCCCCGCCGTGGTTAGGTACGATCCATTCTTCCCGCCCCAGTTGTTCGCGTTTGACGCCTGGAGCCGTTCCCCGAGTATCAGATCGGTAGCCTTGAGGTCGGTAGACGTGAACCAGCCGTTCGCGCTGTTGGCATCTCCACAGGTAAACGCCGCCGATGTTGCGGTCCAGAGCACTTGCGGCACCACGAGAATATCCAGCAGCGTGGCCCCGGCCGGGATCACCACCGTGGCCGTGTGGATCGTGTGCGTGGCATCTTCCGTGAATAGCGCCTGCTTGCAGAAGATCGTTCCGGTCCCCGCATCGCCCGTGATGACTGGGCTGCTGATGGCCGGAGCCGTGATCGTGGAGCTTGTATAGGTGCCATTGCTATCCGTCGCGCCCGTGCGGTTGTAGCTCGTGGACGCATTGAAGCTCGACGGCATCGGCAAGAGGTTATCGAAACTCGGATCAGCCTGAGCAACGCCCAGCGCATCAGACACAGCGAACTTGACCAGCACGCCATCGGCCACGTAGCAGCGGAAATATCCCGACGCATCAGTCACGATGGGATTGGTGTTGGTAGCGCCACCGGAGAGCAGCGGAGTCGTGTAGGTGGGCAGCGGCGTGGTTGTACCTGGAAGATACGTGGTAATTGACCAGCCGTTGGCAGGGAGGCCGTTCGCATCAAATAGGCGCTGAGGGAGTCCTACGATGTATCCTTGGGCCACGGTGCTACACTATCCTCTCAGGCTGACTGTCCGATAGCCTTAACTCGCGACAACTCAATATCTCCATACATGACAACAAAAGACGCTTACGTTTGTACACAATCATCCCCACACGGGCTGCTGTTATCCCGTATTCGGCGGCTATCTTTTTGTGGGTCACTCCACCACGTTTAGGATGACTTGAGCCTAATCTGTATTCGGCCCATATCTGCCAATCGCGTAGCGTGTTCCGGCTAACCGTGTTCCACATATGCTGTACACTATCCTCTCATGCCATCGCTACGGTGGATATTTGACACGCTGAGCACGGCAATCTGGTTCCTGATATGTCCAGGTATCCCACTCGCCATATTCCTCGCACTTGGCGTGTACATGGTCGGATGGGGACCCACCATTCTTGGGCTTGCGCTGGTCATGGCTGCTGCCCTGAGTGCGTGGCGATGGCCTGCACAAGCCAATCCGCGAGCGGCTTCGGGAGCGCCTGTAATGCACCCTGTATCGCTGGGTGAGCGAGGATAATTGCTTCGCGAGACATCCCAGCTGGAGACATCAGCGCCCCGCCGGCGATAGCTCCTGCTGATGCTCCCATCGCGGCACCCAATCCCCCGCCTTCTCGATAGCCTTCTGCACCACCAATGTTTCCGCCCGCCATCGCTCCGACCGCTGGGCGCACCATCGCTTGTAACAGATTACCACTCGGACGAATCGACTGCTGTATACCACGCATCGCACCGATGAGTGGCTGCGCTTCAGTATTGGCCGCCTTGTAGCCTGTAGCGACTTGGTCGATCTTGCTGTTCAGTTGTGTCGCGTAGTCGGCTTTCTCGGCCGCATCCATCCCAATCGCCTTCGGGCCATTCGGCGCCGTACGATTCGCATAAAGAGCGCGGGATTCCTTCTGAAGTTGCGTTTTGAGCAGATCAGCATGCGACGGTGAGAGGTCGAATGTGGACCCTGGCGTGTTTGGGTTCGCGGCATCATCTATTTGAGAAAAGAGGTCTTTTGTCGTCTGGTCAAGGCGTTTAGACGCCACAGCCAGAGGTTCATTCGGCACAGCCGGAACCTTACCACTCTTGATCGCTTTATTCAGAAGCGCGGTCTTGAAACTTTCGGCTAGATCCTGCGTCATTTCGACCGGAATCTTCGCTCCTGCCGAGTCGGCTAATTGTACTGCGGTGTTGGCCTTCGCCTTTGCCACTCTCAGCAAACCTAACGCCTGCCCATATCCGCCCTTCGAGACCGTGAGCGCGTTGTCAATGAGTGTATTGCTCAGGTCAGGGAACTCCTGCGCTAACTTCGCGCTCACGCGTGAGGTCGCACGGTTCATGAGCCATTTCGACATCCCCGTCGCGCCAGCCGCGAGCACATCGCCAGCCTTCTGACCGATGGCTTGCCCAATGGCTTCCCCGCCGGTATTTAGACCGCCCGTGGTGGTGCCTTGCACGGCACCTTTGATAGTTGCCATCGGCTGATGGATGAGATTCCCCGCCACGTCCAGCATCGCGCCGGGAATCTCTGCGCCATGTTGCAGCAGTTGTCGGAAGCCTTCGCCTGCCCCACCGCCAGCCGCCGCACCAGCCGGGCCACCGTAGAGGCCGCCAAGGATGCCTCCAGCCGCAGGCATCACAGACCCGAGCATAGACGCCGCGTTGCCGATCTTCTCTCCGAAGGTTGAACCTTGAGCGACGACGCCTACGGGCTTTGCGCTCGTCGTGGGAATGTCATCATAGGCGCCCGGATGTTTCGCCTTGATAGACGACTCCAAATCGGCATCACTTATGTCATCGTAGGCGCCGGGATATTTGGCGCGTACAAGCTGCGCTAAGGTGTCAGGCATGGACTACTTCCGAATACCCAATGGATCGACAATCTTACCGCCACCGCTCGGAGGTGCCTTGCTCTGTCCGGCGAATACATCAGGCATCGCCTGTCCTGCCCGCTGGTATACTTTCAACATATTCGGGCGGCTTTTGTCGTAGAGAATAGGCACGCGCTGACTAGCAACAGGGCCGAGCCCGTTGTCACGTTGCTGTTGTAGTGTGTCCACTTTACCGCCCATGAGATCCGCAAAAACAGCTAACGCTTCTCGCTGTTGCTGGATGCCCATATTGGGGCCTAGACTAGACTTCAGTTCATCGATGTCTTTTTGCGATCCGCCAGAGATTCTCCAGAGATTTTCGATCTCTTTCATTGCCTGTGGTTGGACAACGTTAAAGTTCGTAACTTTTGTTGAACCCAAGGCCGTACGAAGAGGATTCTCTACGGTATTGGCCCACGGATATTTGGAGTTTCCCTCAGCCTCAATCGCATCCGATAAGCGCCCGACGTGTTGCGATGCCAAGTTCAGCGCTCCAATAACCTTTCCACCCTTGCCATTCGTGGATGTCAGATCCGAATAGAGCTTGTTCCGCGCGTTGTAGTTGATCGCATCGAACGACGGATCATATTGTCCGACCGCCTGAAGCATTTGTTGGAAATATGGCGCCTTCAGGGCAAACCCGGTCGGAAACGCCTGACGCCCTTCCGCATAGGCCTTTACCTGCAAGCCAAGCCCTGTCGGGAGCGTCTTGAGAAAAGAATCACCCGACAACCCCTGCCCAGGCGCGGCAGACGGAACTGCTCCCTGTGACGAGATTGGCGCGGCGCTCCCAGCCGCTGGGGCCGGCGCGGCTCCGCCACCTATTGGATTCAGCCCAAACGGGTTCGCCGCTGCCTCTTTCGCCTTATTGGATCGTTCCGTTTCCTGTTCCTTCGCGTAACCGGGTCCTGACACAATGAGGGCTTGGGCTGCTTTTTTGATGTTCGCCGGATCGCCACCCACGAGCGAAACGAATCGGCTGATGTCATGGCCTGACGCTTTAGCTTGGGCGACTAACGCAGCCGTCGCCTGTGGGTCATTACCCATCGCTTGCACCGAGTCCCCGAATCTGGCCTCGTATTCAGCCTGCGCATCGCCCGATTTTCCCTGAGACTCCGAGGCTTTCCCACGCGCCTCAGCGGCATCCGCCGCCGCCTTATCCTGCACGGCCCATTGCTGTTGATAGATCGGCTGGAGATGCCCCGGAATCTGTTGCAGGATGTTCGCGCGCTTCTGCTCAAGGGAGATGGGTCCGACCTGCGCCGGAGCCGTCGCATACGTGTTCGGCTGCGTCGGTCCCACGTTCCCCGGACCAGGTCCGCCCGTCTGCACAATAGGCCGCGCCGGAAGTCCACCCGTGGCGAACGCGCGGTCAACGGCCTGCTTGTCCTGCGATTGGGCATCGGCCGCATCGTTCTGCGCCATAGCCTCGCGTAAGGCTTGGTCCTGCGCTCGGCGCTGGTCCTGCATGTCGCTAAGATGCTGATTCAGCGCGTTCTGCCGCGCCGTTTCCTCATCGTCCGCGTTGAGCTTATCGAGTCGCATCTGCGAGAGCGTGGGCGCGTATGGTGACGGCATTACTTCCCCCTGACCGGAACAGGAGCATACTGCCCCCAGGTCGGACCTTTCCCGGTATACCCCGAAGATGATCCCATAGGCTGCATCGGCGCTGGCTGTGGAGTCTGCGCCTGTCCCCCATACGCGCCTAACGATCCCGCAGGCGCCATCGCGTCAGCGCCAAACCCGCTCCAGTTGACGCCGAAATTCTTGCCCGCCGCGTGCGCGTTCGCCGCCGTTTGGTTCAGGCTCCCGTAGAAGGCATCCCAACTCGGACCTGTGGCGGCAAACGAGATCGGTATCCCCGGATTCTGGAGATTCGCGTTGATACGGCGCTCCCGCTCTTGCGCCGCGAGATCAAAGTTGGATGGCATGATTTCAATAGGGGCGCTGTGTATAGCTCAGCGACCCAGGTGGCGGTCGGCGCCCAGTGTTCGCCGTGTTCTGTGCGTTTTGCTGGAGTGTGGCCGCGCGATGCTGCGCCTCGACACTGGCCTGATAGTCGTTCATCTGTTGCGCGTAGGCGTCACGGTTCCCTGAATTAGCGTTGACGACGTTCGCGGCCGTCGTATTGGCCCCTAACGTGTTGTGGTAGGTGTCCTGACCGGCAGTGTACGCTCGGTCGTAGCCAGCCGTCGCAGCATCAAGCCCAAGATGGGCCGCACCGAGGTTCGCGTTGAAGCTACCAAGCGATTGTCCGAAGTTTTGCTGGTTCGTGTCGCGATTCGCCCCATAGGTCTGGAGTGCCCGCCCGTAGATGTTGCTGTATTCATTTGAGGCCAGACCCTGTCCGAACGTCTGCTCAGCCGCGCCGGTTCCCCCCGTGAGTAGGTTGCCCCGTGCCGCCGCGCCGCGTTCCATGCCCTGCAATCCCTGCGATAGACGAAACTTGTACGCGGGTTCACTGGCGACTTGTGACGGATCTGGCGCAGTGAACGCACCATATGGAGTCGCTGTGGGCGCTGAGCCAAGCGTCGGTGGCGTATACGACCACGACGGCGGCGACGGATATGGCGTCGGTGTCGGGCCAACAAGAGGCGTGGGAGAGGTGGGCGGTGCGTATGGCATGATGTATTTCCCCTGCGATTATACGCCTTCCGGCATGTCCTTGACCGCTGCCGCTTTCAACGCGGCCAGTTCCTCGGTCATCGCCTCGATCTGAGCCTGGAATTGGAGAATTTGTAGCACTTGCGCTCCGATCGTGTCTCGCACGAGTTCATCAAGCGATTTAGCCATACATGTGTGTCCTATTATTGTAACAAGATCGTCGTTACGGCACCGTTCCGCTGGCGACTCCAGCCAACTTGCCATCCGTAATGAGCTGCGCGATTACGCGCTGATGGAGTGAGAGTGTCGTGAGGTTAGCCTTGTTCAGAGCCAGCATCAGCGCGTCCGCTGTAGCGCCATTGTAGTAGACGACGATCTCTCGCCCGTTGACTACCCATCCCGTCCCGTCCCAGTCCGCGATCACAACGCGAATCATGGACCCTCGCACGTTCAAATCTAAATCAGCAATCCTTAGCGTGGACGTGGCAGGAATTGCCTTTGTGAGTGTGATAATTTCAGCCATGGTCTTGGCTCACTTCCAGTAACGTGATCCTCGCATCGAGCGTCTGAATCGCGTTGACGCAGGCGCCAAGAATCGGACGGTCAGCCAGCGTGAGGTATCCGCGAGCCTCCCTACCCACCGCCAATGGCAGCACCGCCTGTACGTCCTGTGCCAGAAAACCACCATAGAGGTGATCACGCTCCAGCCCAGACAGCGCGTTGTAACCATGCTGCACGGGATGTAGTTGAAGTACCTCGTAGAGTCCATACGGGAGTGGAGAGATGCGATCCTTGAAGCGCACGTCTGACACCGAGGTGATGTTGCCGCTGGCGTCAAATGTTGCTGCTCCAGCACCATAAGGCGCCCACGTCTGTGTGCCATTAGCGTTAATTTTCGCGCTAAGCGTGATACCACCCGCGTAGAATCCTATGGTCCCAATTGCATTAATAGCAAAAAACTTGAATCCTCCAGCACCTTGGGAATAAGCACAGGCGGTATCGGCCCCTTCACTCGCGGTATATGTTGTTGACGTAATAAATAATTCAAACCGAGCAGCGGAGCTATCATTACCGAGCTGTAGATCAGCAATATTAAACGACCCTGCTGTAGGATTGCGTATGCTGAGAATCTGTCCTCCCGTTCCGCTCGCTGATAAAGCATGCGTACCAAAACCATTTACGGTTAGAAGTCCACCAATCGTGAAGTTCCTTGAGAAAAACCCATCTCTCGGCCGAGTCGATCCGCTTTTACCGATGTCATACGTCGCGTCAGTGAACAACAGATCATTCGTCAGCGTGCCAACCGTGACGAGACTGGAACTACCCGCGACAGGCGAATACGCGGTCGAGGCGGTGTAGGCCGCCGTGCCAAGCGTGCCGCCGCCGCCAATCGCCAGCGTGGACCCATCAACCGCCGTCAACGTCAGGCTGTTGGATACGGTCAGGAGCTTACCCGTGGCGACACTCAGGCCGGGAATAGCGTTCTTGAAGTTGCCGTTCAGGTCAAGAACAGAAAAGGCCATTAGGGCACAAGCTCCGAAATCGTGATACTCGACGCCATGACTCCGCCCAAGAGTCGCCCACCGGCGGTCCCGTTAAATGTCGTCGTACCAGCAAACAGACCTCCGATACGGACCTTGAACGTCGTCGCACTCGTGGTGCCAGCCGTCATATAGTGCGTCACGGCGAGGAGTTGGCTGCCATTCGCGACGGTCATGTAGGCCAGCATCGCGGCGACCGCATTCGCGGTCGTATCTTGAAACAGTGCCGCCGTCATCCAGTTACCACCGCTTGTGCCCGAGCTTACGAACGCGATTACCTCGATACGGAGCTTATTGGTTGCCGACGTGGGCGTGATCGCTAACGTCATGTACTGATCGCCCTCGGTGTTCTGCGGAATCGTGTCATCGAAGGGGACGAGAGTGGTGCCTGTCGCCACCGCTCCAGTTTCGGTATTGACCACTTGTACAAGTTTTCCGGTGCCAGGAGCGCCAGCAGCACCCGTTGCACCCGTAGCGCCAACTCCCTTGATCGACCCGTCCGCCGCGAGCACCGTGAACCCCTTCATTGTGCGTACACTAAGTTATCGCCCACAGCGAGTGTCACCTTCACAATGGTGCGCTTCGTGGCGTTGTCGTTGTACTGCACCGTGAGCGTGGCCGGAACGGTATCTGCGTTCTGTACGGATAGGAACTTGACCTGCCGCGTATGACTCGCCGCAGGAGCCGCCAGCACCGACACCGCCGTGCCATTGTTCGTGACGCCATCATTCGACCCCACCGACGATACGGACTGGTCCGTGGACAATAGGTCCACATAGCTCAGCACATACGGGAGTTGATTCGTCGTCACGGAACCCGCGAGGATGATTTCGAGTGACTTTACCGTGCTGTCTAGAACAATCATGATCATGTGCCTAGGTAGACACGCGCGAGGACTTGCGCGGTCGAGGGCCCGGACGCCCCGCCCGTCAACACGCCAGCCGACAGCGTCAAACTCCCCGCCACGCTGATTTCTTCCGCCGCGCCTGTCCCTGCCGTGGTCCGCCCGAGAAGCCGTGCCGTCGCCATCGTGAGGCCATCAGCCGTGTAGGCGCCTGTAAGCTTGCTACCCGCCAGACTCGTGATCCACGCCGGATTCGCGTAGCTACCAGTGGTCAGGACGACAGGATCGGTAATCCCGTATCCTGCGAGTGTGGTCGGTGTGCTCGTGATCTTCGCCCACGGGATGTTAGGGATACGCGCGATGGGAAAGACCCCGCCCGTGACCTGTTCCGCGTTAATGGACAGCGGCGCGACGACTTGGTCCGCGAGCTTCTGCAACCAGCGTTGCCAATCAACGTGCATCAAGGGATCGGGATTATCCACGCTTGACCCCTCCCTGCGTCATCGGCGTGCGCGACGGCATCGGCGGAAGTTGTGGGGTTGGGATTACGTAGGTATACAGGGCTGTGCCTGTCGCCACGCCGACCACTTCGACATTGACCATCCCGCTCACATGTTCGGGCGTCACGGCTGTCGCGGTCGTATCGTTCAGCACGACAAAGTCCGTCGCTAAGACCCCATCGAATTTTGCCGCCGTGCCAGCCGTAAATCCTTTACCACGTATCGTGACCGCCACCCCTCCGTTCACAGTGCCAGCCGGAGGCGTCACGCTCGTGACAGTCGGTGTGACGGTCGTATATGTTCCGACGAAGGACGTATTGATAACCGCGTCCCACCCATTGACAGGATCGTCGGTGAAGTCTTTGTTTTGGACCGAGACAGACACCGAGACCGTCGCCGTGATGGTGGCAATCGCACCGGAGAGTGCCACAACCCCAGCGAGCGTCATGCCGGTGCGCGCCTGGTCCACTGGGCTGCCGCCAATGTTGAATGGCCCGTTGAATGTCGCGATGATGCCGAGTCCTGACACATTGTAGGAGGCACTATCCCCGCCTGCCGCGCACGAAGTCATGTGATGGAACGTATAGGCGTCGTTTGGCGTCCACTCTAGTGGCAAGCTCGCAATCGGTGTCGGACTGGAGGCACCATCAAGATAGATACAGTTCACGGGGAATGGCATCTGCACGGTGCCATTACTGTTCGCCGTCGCACCATCGATGGATGGATACACAGGGTTGGCGGTCAGCGTAAACCCACCCGTGGCGCTCTGCATGATCGCCGTGCGGATGATATAGGTGCCTGCCATCAGCTCGGCCCCATACGCCACCAGAAAAGGCTGTTAGTCAACATTTACGAGGGTCCAATTGAGTAATCGATCCAGCAGTCAATCAGTCGAAACAGCGTCGGGTCAGACGTGCTCACCTCGAAGATGCGATCCCGACCCTGCCCGAGCTGCCACCAATCCACGAGCGTGCGATGTGAGCCAATCTTCCCCGCCGACGCTAGATACTCCGCGCCGAAACTCTGCCCGCCATCATCGGACCAGCGCAGCATCACTTGCGGATCGGAACCTTGCCCTGTAGACAGCCCGAGTCCGGTTTCCATGAGCAGTCGCATATGACTGTAGCGAATCCTCTGCTGCGCTTGGATGATATGCGGCGCACGACGGAGGCGCCTAATGCCTGTCACGCCATCGGTCCCAACAGAATACGCGACCGACTGTATCCAGACCTGTCCGGTCGTGCGACTGATGGTATATTGCTGGCCGAGGTTGAACGCATGGCCGCGCGTGTCGAGTTCCACATAGACCAGTCCATCCCACCGTCCCCGCTCATGCCACAGTCCCGCGGTCACGTCGTAGACCCATGTGGCGCCTGGCTCCGCGCCGTCTAAGAGCGTCGGGAACGTTAACTCGTAGAAGATATGACCATCTTCCTGATACGTGGATCCTTCGGCCGCGATGAGGTTTGCGGTCGGCAGTTGCGAGAACGCATACTCGACCGCATGGGTCGATACCCGTTCTGGCGTGTAGCCATTCGCGCGGTAGACCACGCCAATCCCGTTCACGCCTCGCCCGATCCACATGGGCGAGCCATCGACCACGCACGCGGAGTGGGGAGCGCCGATCCCGATGGGAATGAACACAGACGGAATCGGCGTGAACGGAAAGTCCGTCGGAGCGGAACTTGGCCCAAAGCTGTTGTAGTAGACGCTTGTGGTTTCAGACCCAAATAGCCAAATCTCTTTATGCGATACCACCATTGAGGCCCAACGGTCAGCCGCGTCATTCCGTTGCGCCACATCGAGGTCGTTCCATGTAGAGAAATCTTCAATCGCGGAGATGCGAAGGATTGAGGTGTCCGTGTTGAGAGCCAATCCGTATCCGTCGAGGAAGCCGATGAAGTGCTCGACGTGATCGATTGTGGTGAGGGCTTCGATATGCACCGTGGCGGTGTTGACCGTGGGGACGTTCACGCCGAGGCTGGCATCGACAAAATGATCATCGAATTGCTGCACGGTGTTTCCCGAGATCGTGCCTCTCAGCTTCAACTGTGCGGTGATGGCTGCCGCTTCAGTGGCTTGGGATGCAGTGCGGTAGAGAATCCGTGAGGTCACCGTGCTCGATCCCGTACCCACGCTATTCACGAGTTGACCGCCACCTGGCAACACGGGCGCGGCGGGATCACGGTTGAATATCACCACGCGCGGGCTGGCCGTCGTTTCTCCTGTCGCCGTCACGAAGGTGTAGGCGTATCCGTAATACCCCTCAGCCATACCAGACGGATCGGGATACATCTGTGGAAGTGGCGCCGATGCCGGAGGAGGCAGCACCGTATCTGACGCAATTGGCACGCTCAGATCCAGCACGTACATCGTCGTGTCGGCCAGAATCAGCAGTTGATGGCCCGCATCCCCATTGCTGAGAATCGTCGCGATACCACCGTTGATGTTACTGAGGCCAGACGCGCGCAAGACCGGCGCTCCCGCCACGACGTTTGACAGCTCGTAGAGCGCTGACCCGCCAATCCCGAACATGACATCGTTGAGGCTGAAGATGGCCCGACCAGGGATGGTCGGCATGGTCGACGAGAGCAGATAACCAGGCGTCGGATAGAGTACATACGTGGCGGTGCCCGTGCCAGACTCAATTTTCTCGACATACCAATTGACAGTCCTATCGAAGGCCGCGATCTTCGATTGGCTGGTATAGCTGGGACCGACGAAGCCGGGATACGGGCGTAGCGCCACGTCTCAACTCATAGCAAGGTTAACGGTCAGCGCCGCACTGGGCGCACTCGAGCCGCCCACCGTGGTCGTCGCCGCCACCCACAGCCCGCCCTGAAAATACAGGCCCGCCACAGGGAACGACATAAAGGCATGCACAAGCGTCGGGATGCCGATCGACCACTTTGGAACCGTCGTGCCCACCGTCGGAGCCGCCGTATCGAAGAACTGTACAAACGCGAGCGCGTTGCTACCGTTGTACAGGTGGTAGGCCTGTACATCGCAGGACTCTCCGCGCACAAAGATGGCCGTTTCCGCTACGCCGGTTGCGCCGTTCACAAGTACTGGAGTCGCCATTCTTTACCCCTGATCTGAGAGCACGTTGTAGCTGCCGCCCGCACTCGGAATAAGCGCCGCATCGACCCCGAGCACCCCCGGCGTGATGTTGGGCCGCGTCATCGTCGTCCACGCCTGCGCCGCCAGCCCTTGCAGGTTTGGCACGCTGTCCG
>OCZT010003786.1_pt1 | contig 15415 bp, 15 predicted proteins | sample 1539031 | NCBI WGS metagenome assembly OCZT01 (sample SAMEA3539308, study PRJEB22396) | soil metagenome | biome: tundra; feature: field; material: soil | place: USA | collected 2010-05 | depth 0.15 m | reverse complement strand
TCGCGATCAGGTGTGGTCATGGGACCATCATGGCGGGTGCGAGACGTCGGCTCCAGTGCCGTTGGTCACAAGCAGCAGGTCGCAGCACCCGACCACCCGGCCACTGTCGAGGACGTACACCTGGTCGAACGCGGTCAACTCGTCGAGGATGAGTACCGACGGTTGAGCTGATCGCACCGGAACGCCAGGCGTCGGCCACCAGAAAGCCGCTCTCCCTGCTCGCCGACATGGGTGTCGAGGCCGTCGGGCAACGGGTCGATCCACGGGCCGGGCCTTGCCAACTGGGCTACCTCAATGATCTCCGCGTCGAGCGCCTCAGTCCGGCCAGGGCGATGTTCTCCCGGATCGTCGTGTTGAGGAGGTGGGCGCGTTGGGCCATCCAGCCCATCAGTGTGCCGAAAGTCCCGATCTTCCTATCCCGAGACGGCGATCCGACAGCGTTTGCCGGCACCACCACTCGGCGTGGGCGCCCGAGTCATCCGGCACGATTCGGAGCGTCCCGACGGCACAGCGATGGCGAGGTTCTTGATAGATGCCTGGCCAGCGCGGAGCGACGCCGAGATGCCCGTTGGGGATGATCAATATCCAAAATCAAATCATGGGCCATTTGGACAACACCCCCATCGCCAGGGCTATCGCCTCCTCTGGTTTCGTCCCCGAGGTGTCGATGACTGCTGACGGCACCCAAGGGTCCATCGAGCGGCTCATCGCTTCTCTCACTTTGGGTGTCGCATCAGACGCATCGGTATTCTCCGACAGGCGCCGCACGATGCGGCGATCTGCCTCTTCCGGCGTGACATCACAGCGTAATTCGACGAGATTACTCCCCGTATGGTCGGCCACCACCCGTGCCGCATCGCGCCAGGCAGCGTCAACCCATGAGGCATCGAGGATCACCGATTCACCGGATTCAAGTAACAATTCGGCCTGCCGAATCAGCTGGTTGTAGACAATGCCTGTCGCCGCAGGACTGTAATCGCCCATGAGATGGCCGGGCACCCGCTCCTCTGTGATCCGGCTCATCTCCCTGCGGATCTCGTCGGAGCGCAAGACAGTCCAACCCCGGGCGGCGCCGAGACCGGCAGCAATCGTGGATTTGCCAGAGCCCGGGAGCCCGCCCACGAGTATGACCGTCACTTGGGCCTGCCGAAGGTGGCTGAGGGCAAGTCCATGAAGGAGCCTCGCTTCCTCTTGGGCATCGTCTGCTCCTTGCGCCGAACGGAAGCAGCACACCTTTGCCCGAACGTAGGCCCGAGACGCGCAGTAGTAGTGGACAAGAGAAGCTGGGAAGCAGTCGGCTGCCAATTCCTGATAGTCGCGAAGGAAGCGGGTGGCCGCTTCAGGGTGGCCCAGTCGCTCGAGGTCCATGGCCAGAAAGGCAACATCGGCGCTGACATCGCAGTAGCGCAGTTGGTCGGAGAACTCGATGCAGTCGAGGATTCGCACCCCGTCATCGAGACAGAAGATGTCCTCGGCCTGAAGATCCCCGTGTCCGTCACACACGTGGCCCGAAGCAATCCGCTCGCTGAGCAACGGCTCGCGACCTTCGGTCCAGCGAACCGCCAGCGATCGGATCTCTGTCTCGATCGTACTGTCGAGAATCGTTCCCACGAAGTCCTCGGTCTCCGCAAAATTGGCCTCCCATCCAGCCTGCAGTACGGCACCGGTTGCCGCCGCCGAGATGTCAGGCGAGCGCGCTGCCCCGCTGTGGAACGCGGCCAGAGCCTTGGCCACCTGACAAAGCCATTCGTTGGAGTCAGTCCCCTGGCCGATCAGTGCGGCCAGGCGCCGGCCATCAGGCATGCGACGCATGACGACCATGTGGTCGATCGGCTCGCCGTCGAACTGGACGTCGGCAACGCCTAAGTAGACGTCCGGTGCCAACCGTCGGTTGAGCGTCACCTCACGCTCGCAGTCGAGCCGGCGGACATCACGTTGTCGAAAGTCGAGAAACTCGAACTGCACCGGCTTTCGCAACTTGTAGACGCGATCACCAACAAAGAAAAGCGTCGAGATGTGGGTCTCCACCACCCGAGCCGGATCCATCATCTCTCCTGGTGGATCCACTACTTGGTCCCAACCCATGGGCTTCCCCGCTCTATGGACAGAGGTGGATCGGTTATCGAAGGGAAACCGGGCTCCGCTAGCTGCGATCCTCGGCACCGACTTGCGTTGTTGGATTCCGACCATAGCGAAGGCCACCGGGGCTCGGCCCGAAGGGATGGTGGGCGCGTGAGCGTGTACCCATCCCAGATCAGACAACCACCCGATGACCCTACTGCCCGGTCAAGTTCCATCAGCGAGCTGACGCCGCTCTCATCGAGCCCGTGCTCGACATCGATCCATATCTCGAAAGCCACGCCTCGCATCCACGCCGCGCCCATCCGGTAGAGCAGACCGCGGACTGACGGATCACTGTTCTGCGATGGCTTTCCGCACTCGCCCTTCAGTCCGAAGCCCATCGCGCTCAAACATCACGTTCCATCAACGACACCGGCCACCTCATGCCTGGCCTATGAGCGCGCACTGTTTGTTGATACGTCAGAGTCATCATCTCTTCCGTTTCATTTGCTTTCCATTCATGGCGGCACTGGCTCAGGCCATGATCCGATATTCGACCTCATCGAGATAGAGCCAAAAGTCACCAATTCCTGCCCCAATGCCCTGCGACGAAGCCTGACTCCTTGTTGAGCCGAGCGAAGGATCCAGCGAGCCGCGAACGAGCGCCAGGACACATGCCGATGGGGGTGATTTGCCGGCTAGCTTCAAGATCCCGGGTTTGTGCTTAGGCCGTTACGGTCCCGAGTCAGGCGAGGGATGATGGGGGAGGCCACTGTGGCCGGATCACTGCTCCCCAATGGAGCGCTCACCTCTCTCATCACCGGGATCGGCACTGTGGGACCTTCGGCCCTGGTGGGCTGGGATGGAATGCTCGACCATGGAGAGGCAACGAGCAGAGTGAAGGAGGGCAACATGCATGCGAGCGAAGGTGACCGCATTGTGATCCACGGCCACCGTGCAGGCGAGCCGGACCGCGATGGTGAAGTGCTCAGTGTGCTGGGTGCCGACAGCAACCCGCCCTACGTCGTCCGCTGGGGTGATAGTGGGCATGAGTCCATTTTCTTTCCCGGCTCTGATGCCACCATCCAACACTTCGAGCACACCTCGAGTTGAGACTGGTCGGCGTGGAGGACGAGTGCCACAGGGTCAGAGGCGCCCATGCGAACAATTGAAGGAGTGAGGCGTCAGGCGTGGGCATCGAGCCAGAGCGGACGATCCACGACGCGGCAGCGGTCGTGGATCAGACCGGGGTAGGTACGCTCGTCGTTACCGACCGCGACCTCGTTCGCCGGTGTCTCGCCAAGGGTCTGCTTGCCGATGCCGGGACCGACGGGATCATGACTTCGCCGGGCGTCATCATTGACGCCGAGGCCGACCTGCCGGGAGGCCCGTTTTTGTGCTGTTCCGGACCAATGCCGTCCGCCGACTGGGCGTCGTACGCGGTGAGCAGTTCGTCGGCATGATCCCGACCGACACCTCCTCGTCGATGTGGCAGCCGACCTCGCCGACCCCAGCCGGCCGGTCGAGGGCGAGATCTTGTTCGCTCACCACGACAGTCCGGTAGCGGCCACCCGGTAGGGAGATGGCGCAGGACTCGTAGTGAATCAACTCACACGTGCGAACGTGTCGAGAGGCCGACGATCGGCCCGGACCAGCTGCGACGCCCCCGACACGGTGTGCGCGCCGTCGTTCATCACATTGGCCCCGGGGATGGGCCGCAGCCAGGTGCGCGCGGCAAGGCGACATGATCTCCGGCCCCCCTGCGGGTTAATGAGGACCTTCGACCCTGGCGCCGGTCGTCCATCCAGCGGATGGTTGGGGGTATGAGGACCGGTGGGTTGGTAAACGAGTCTGTCCTGGCAGTGACTCGTGCAGCTCGGCCGGTGACCGGCGTGGCCGAAGACTACGACTCGTTGCTCGATTTCATCGGCGATCGACGTGTCGTGCTGATTGGTGAGGCCTCGCACGGCACCCACGAATTCTACCGAGAGCGTGCTCGGATTACTCGGCGACTCATCGACGAACGGGGCTTCACCGTGGTGGCGGTCGAGGGGGACTGGCCCGACGCGTACCGGGTGAACCGGTATGTGGCGGGCATGTCGGGTGATGCCGACGCCGACACTGCCCTGGGGGGGTTCCGGCGCTTTCCCACTTGGATGTGGAGGAACCGCGATGTGCTGCATTTCGTCCAGTGGCTCCGGGCCCGCAATGACTCACAGGCACATCCGGCGACCAAGGCGCACTTCTACGGCCTCGATCTCTACAGCCTACGAACTTCGATCGAGGCGGTAATCGACTATCTCGACCGGGTGGACCCGTCCGAAGCTCACAGGGCACGCCAACGCTATTCGTGCTTCGACCACGTCGATGCTGAAGGTCAGGCCTATGGGCATTCTCTGGCCTTTGAACGCGGGACCCCCTGCGAAGACGAGGTCGTTGCCCAGCTGCTGGAGTTGCGGCGCCGCTCGGAGTTGTACCTCCGGCGTGACGGTTGGGTGGCCGAGGACGAGCAGTTCTACGCCGAGCAGAACGCACGACTGGTCCGCGACGCGGAGGAGTACTACCACCAGATGTACCGGGCGGAGATCTCCTCATGGAACCTTCGCGACCGGCATATGGCCGGCACGCTCGACGCCCTGATCGAGCATCTCGACCGCCAATCGGGGCACACCAAGGTGGTCGTGTGGGAGCACAACTCGCATGTGGGCGACGCCCGTGCGACGGCGATGGGGGCTCGCGGCGAGTTGAACGTCGGCCAGTTGGCAAGGCAGCGCTACGGAGGTGACGCCGCACTGATCGGCTTCACCACGTTCAACGGCCGAGTGACCGCCTCGCCGGATTGGGGTGCGCCTGCCGAACGGAAACACGTTCGTCCTGCCCGTACCGATAGTCACGAGGCACTTCTCCACGCGGTCGCCATTCCGCAGTTCTGGGTGGCAACGGCCGATGTCGCTGTCTACGAGGTGCTGTCGGAGCCACGGCTCGAACGGGCAATCGGCGTGATCTACCGGCCCGAGACCGAACTCCAGAGCCACTATTTCGAGGCCCATCTGGCTCAACAGTTCGATGCCGTCATCCACATGGACAACACGCGTGCCCTCGAACCTCTGGAACGCACTCCACTGTGGGATCGCGGGGAACCGCCGGAGACGTTTCCGACGGGCTTTTGACATGACGATCGGGTGCGGGGAGAAGCCGGCATCTTGATCTTTCGGGATCGGCAAAAGGCGGGACAGTTCTTGGCCGAACTCGGCCGCCGGTCATACCCAATGGTTGATCCCATGCCACGGAGCGCGTCACGATTACTCGTGAAGGATCCAAGGTTAGTTTGGGGGACAGGCCAAAAGGCCAGAACTCGGAACGGGAGCGTGTGATGCCATGAAGATCGCCGACGATGTCACCCAACTCATAGGCCATACTCCGTTGGTGCGGTTGCGGCACGTAACAGACGGTGCGGTGGCCGACGTCGTGGCCAAGCTCGAGTACTTCAACCCGGCTCAGAGTGTGAAGGACCGCATCTCCGTAGCGATGATCGAGGCCGGCGAAAAGGCGGGTGCGATCGATCGGGACACGGTGATCCTGGAGCCGACCAGCGGGAACACCGGGATCGGACTGGCCATGGTGTGTGCGGCCCGCGGCTACCGCTGCGTGTTCACCATGCCCGAGACGATGAGCAATGAGCGGCGGATGCTGCTCCGGGCCTACGGTGCCGAACTGATCCTGACGCCTGGACCGGAAGGGATGGCCGGGGCGATTGCCAAGGCGCAAGATCTGGCTGCTGCGGACTCCCGTTATTTCGTTCCGCAACAATTCGACAATCCGGCAAACCCGGCCATCCACCGGGCCACCACGGCCGAGGAAATCTGGGCGGACACCGACGGCGCCGTGGACATCGTCGTCGCCGGTGTGGGTACCGGTGGCACCCTGACCGGGGTCGGCCAAGCCCTGAAGGAGCGCAAGCCGACGGTGCAGATGGTGGCCGTGGAGCCGGCAGCGTCGCCGGTGCTGTCAGGTGGTGAGAAGGGCCCGCATCCGATCCAGGGGATCGGTGCGGGGTTCATCCCCTCCGTGCTGGACTCCAGCCTCATCGATGAGATTGTCACCGTCGAGGCAGACGATGCGATCAGGACCGCTCGTCGGATGGCCACCCAGGAAGGGCTGTTGGTCGGCATCTCGTCAGGTGCTGCGATATGGGCGGCTGGGGAAGTGGCGCGTCGGCCAGAGCACGTGGGAAAGCTGGTGGTGGTGATGGTCCCTGACTCCGGTGAGCGCTACCTGAGCACGCCCCTGTTCGCCGATCCGGACGACTGACGTGGTGTTCGCCACCATGCGCCGTGACGTACGGGCGGTCCGTGATCGCGACCCTGCGGCGCGCAGTACCCCTGAGATCGTGCTGTGCTACCCGGGCTTGCACGCCGTTTGGGCTTACCGCCTGGCCCACCGGCTCTGGTGCGGTGACCACCTGCTACTCGGGCGGTTCGTCTCGACGGTGGCGCGGATGCTCACCGGAGTCGACATCCATCCCGGTGCCATCCTCGGCCCAGGGCTGTTCATCGACCACGCCTTGGGCGTGGTGATCGGCGAGACCGCCGAGGTCGGCGAGGACGTCACCCTGTTCCAAGGCGTCACCCTCGGTGGTACGAGTCTCGTGCCGGGCAAGCGGCACCCCAGCCTCGGAGACCGGGTCACGGTGGGTGCGGGCGCGAAAATCCTCGGACCCATCGAGATCGGGCACGACAGCCGCATCGGCGCCAACGCCGTGGTGGTCCGCCCCGTGCCGCCGAGTTCGGTGGTGGTCGGCGTTCCGGGTCAGATCATCTCCCGCAGCCGCACAGCCAGCGGGCGACCCGACCTCGACAATGCCCACGCCCCCGACCTGGTCGGGGTGAGCCTCCAGCAACTGCTGTCTCGGGTCGACCGGCTCGAGACGACGGTCGACGGTCACGTCACCGCGTCCGACATTCGCCCCACCACCTCGGGAATTTGGCCGGGGGAGGACTTCTCCATCTGAGACCCTTCTCGCCGGTCAGGACGGCTCGGGTTCCTCGACCGGCTTCAGCCGGGTGATGAGCAGCGGCTTGGTGCGCTAACGAACCACACAGAGCCTTGGGTGAGTAGCCGGGGGGAATCGCACGCCCCGGCTACTCACCTTATGAGATGTCCCGGTAGTGCTGGCGCCAGATGAGCCGGTAGATGCGGCTCCAGCGGGGGATTGAGCGAAGGCCGGGGATGAACGGGACCAGGGCCAGGACCAGAGTCAGGAGCATCATGATGGCCCAGACCTGAAGATCGGCGTTCGACGAGGTCTTCATCGGCGGCACCTGGTACCACAGCGTGTACAACCAAAGCCACGCTTGTCCCGGGTAATTCCCCGTCTCGTTCATCATCCCCCATTGGGAACCCTGGAGGTGCTGGGCTTGGCCGAGATTGGCCAGGTAGGTGCCATCGGCAATGAACAGGAGCGGCTTGGTGTAGTCGGTTCCGTAAAACTGGCGGGAGCTGAGCAGCGCATCGTCCAAGGCACCACTGCGGGCCATCGACGTGAGTGCACTGATCATCGGGGCCACCGGTCCGTAGGCGCCGGACGGGACCTTCAGTCCCCCCTGCGCAAAGGCGGCGTCGGCCACGGCCTTCTCGTAAGCGGTCGTCCAATTCGCCTGCTGGGACGACGAAGCGGAAGTGTAGGCGTTAATCGACGCATCCAATGCGGCCCGGTCGGGGAGCGTCTGCAAGGGCGCGATGACGTAGTCGTTGGCGGTATCGATCGGGTGATGGACACCGAACCATCGCTCGGGCGAGAAAGGGCCGATTGACTGGGTCGCACCCGGGTTCGTGGCGTTGTAGGGCGGTCCGTAGGTGGCGATGGCGCTCGAGCCGTCGAGCTCGGTAATGGCGGTCTGGGCGAAATCGACGGGTTGCGCGGTCGACCACGAACGCACCGTGACAGGATGATCGTCGGGCGAGGAGAAGACCACGGCCAGCAACACGACGAGCAGTGTCACCACGACCAGGGCTATGAGGAATTCCTTCACCAGGTCGTAGGGGAGGTATTTCCCGTGCCACACCGCCACGTCGCGATCAGGGTTGAAGCGCCGACCGTGGCGGCGGCCGTTGGTTTCGTCGGCGGTGGTCATGACGGGTCACCCTTCACCGTGATCTTCTGGGGGGACGCCTGGTCTGCTCCCGTTTCCTTGGCCGTGTGGTCCGTCGGCGCAAACGGCGGCACGACGCCACGCAGACGAACCAGCAACACGTGGACGCCCACCAGAAGGACGACGACCAGGGGGAGGAGGACGATGTGCCACATGAGCATCTGCCCGAAGTTGGTGACGTTGAATATGGCTCCGGCACCGGTCGAGTTGATCCCGTCCTTGGCCTGGGTACTGATCCACTGCGAGTCGAAGTTCTGCTGGGACAGGTAGCCAGTGAATGCAGCGCCGACCGATATGACGAACGACACCACTCCGGTGATCCAAGTGGCACGTCGACGGCCACGCCATGCAGCCATGAAGAACTTGCCCCAGAGGTGGACGACCATGGCGAAGAAGAAGACCTCGACACTCCACAGGTGGAGGGAGTTGACGAAGAGCCCTACGGTCGACGAGTGCCACCACGACGGCCCGAAGATTGCCAAGACCACTCCGGTGAGGATGACCACTGCCAATGACGCGAGCGTGAGGACGCCGAATACGTAGATCCACGAAGCCACATATGCGGGCTGGCGGTCCGGCATGAGGCGCTCGGGTGGCAAGGCAGCCACCGCGGCACGGCGCAATTTGGCGCTTAGCTGATCGGCGTCCTCGGGCAGTGCCGTGGCAGTGTCCGTAGGGGTTTCGGTGTTGGTGGTCATCAGTCACGCCCCCCGGGACGGCGGAATGGGATGAGGATCGCCGCGGCGAACACGACGACCATCAGCCCGATGACGACAAGGTTGGCCACCGAAATCTGGATGAATCCCCAATGGATGTAGTGACCGGGACCGGTCAGGTTGATGAGACTCCCGACCATGTGACCCATCACTGCCGTCAGCGTCTGCATAGTGCGTTACCTCCTGGTTCGAGACTCCGGACAGGCGCCGGTTGTGCCACCCGCTCTCCGGTGCTGCCAAGATCGGTGTCTTCGTGGCTGCTGCCTTGTTCGGACAGTATCATCATCTTGGACGTCGGCAGATGAAGCGGCCGGGGTTGACCAGTATCAGGGGATCAGGTCATTCCCACCGCCCATTTATGGGCCGCGTACGTCCGAGTGGGTGACATCCACCGGCCTTCCGGGTAGTGGATGAGCGTTGCACGAGACCACTCGGTAGGTGTTGTTGCGACGATCGAAGCCAGTGGTGCCACTGTCCGCGGCAAGGCGCTTCGGGGACACTGAAGCCCGACTCCGGTAGAGTCGAGGGTCGTCGCTCGGCAACCGACCCCCGTGAGGCCGTCCGGTATCGCCTTGCCTCATGCGCCTCGGCGCTTTCGGAGGTCCCGTGGGTTCCCTAGTTGTCGCACCCGAGCCGATGGTCGCTTCCGACCCCGCGGCCATGGAAGAACAGGCACCGGCAGTGGTGCACGCGACTCAGAAGCTGGTCACGGTCGCCATCGTGGCCGGGCCGGCGATCGCGCTTGCCATCGTCATCCCCTGGCTATGGGGGCACGCCGTCAATCTGTCCGACATCGTGATAGGACTCGTCTTCTACCTCGTCACCGGCTTCGGGATCACTGTCGGATTCCATCGGTTGTTCACCCACGGCGGCTTCGCGCCGCGCCGGCCGCTGAAGATCGCCCTCGCCATCATGGGCTCGATGGCAGTCGAGGGCTCGGTGACCAGCTGGGTGGCCACCCATCGTCGCCACCACATGTTCAGCGACTGCTCCGGCGACCCGCACTCCCCCCATCGCTACGGCGATCGCGGCACGGCTCTGCTGCGGGGACTTGCCTTCTCTCACGTCGGTTGGCTGTTCGTATCGGATGCGTCAAGCGCCACCCGCTACGCACCCGACATGCTGCGCGACCGCGACCTGCAGCGGATCGGCCGCCTATTTCCGGTCCTGGCCCTGGCGTCGCTCATGATCCCCTTCGGGATCGGCTATGCGCTGTCGGGGACCCTGACGGGAGCCCTCACCGCCCTGTTGTGGGCTGGCCTGGTGCGGATGGCGTTACTTCACCACGTCACCTGGTCGGTCAACTCGCTGTGCCACACCTTCGGCCGGCGGTCGGAGGGGACGAGGGACCGCAGCACCAACCTGTGGCTGCTGGCCATCGTGTCCCTCGGTGACAACTGGCACAACATCCACCACGCCCACCCCACCTGGGCCCGCCATGGCGCACGGCGGGGCATGGTGGACCCCTCCGCGTGGCTCATCCGTCGGCTCGAGCGCCTCGGCTGGGCGACCAAGGTCCGGTGGCCGACGGTAGGAACTCAGGGCAAGTCCCAAGACATGGGATAAATGAATGCTCGCCAAGATCCGAGGGGCCCTCGTCGTCCCCGGTGCAAGGCCTGGGGCCGGTTAGCCCTCTGCCTGCGATGGCGCAAACGGGTTGATGATGACCAACTCACCGATGCGCCGGCCATCTTGTAGGTCCTCGGAGAGAAGTGTGCGAGCACCCGACCGTTGTGCAGAGACAACCACCAAGGCATCCCAGAACGGCATCTGGTGGCGATCCTCGAACTCGGAGGCGGCGATCACGTCGTCGACCTCGGGTCGATGGACCGGCCATGCCCGGTAAGTGCCGATGACCTCCCGGGCGACTCGTTTGGCGAGCGGCTTGGGCAGCTTGCGGGTGACGGTCACGTAGAATTCTTGGAGCACCTGCGTGCTCACCGCTCCGGTGCGTGATCCCCAAAGGTCCATGAGGACCGACCGAGCCGTATCGTGCTTCTGGCCGGCGTCGGTGTCATACGAGTAGACGAGAACGTTGGTGTCGACGAAGATCCGGTCATCGTTCATGGAGCGATTCCCGATCTGGCGGTGATCCACCGCCGAGGCGAAAACCCCGCTCCAACTGGCCGAGTGCGGTCTGTTGTGCGCGTTGGTAGACGTCGTCCTCGTCGACCAGCCGCTCGATCTGGCTGGCAACCAGCCTGCTCAGTGAGGTGGCACGGCGGGCAGCAAGCACCTTTGCCTTGTGGACGGTCACGTCGTCGAGATGGACCGTGAGGTTCCGACTCATGGATCCAGAATATCACATGAAATGCGTGTAGCACACGAAATACGTGTTCTTCCACCATCCGACCCACACACAGGGCCCCCGTCTGCACACCGGTTGCCTCGTGCCGCCGTCACGGGCCTGGCTCGAGGAGAAGGAAGTGGTTGGTCAGATGAGGCCAGTCGAGGCCGGCGGCCTCGATGGCTCGGGGGATCAGCTCGAGGGCGACGGGCGCCGTGGCCCGCAGCAAGCGCCACAGCAGGCCACCAACTGCGGCCGCATCAATCCGAGCGAATGGCGGCAGGCGCCGAGCCAAGTTGACCAGCGCAACGGTGACCTCCATGTGAGCGTATCCTCGGTTGCGCTCGACAGCCACGACGCGCAGAGCGGCCTCGGCAGCCATGGCTTCGTACTCCTGGAGTGACCGGTACACCACCTGGTAGGTGCCTGTCTGGACCTCAATCCCGGAGCGAATCCCCGATTCGCGCAGGATGATTCGGCCCCTCGGTGCCAGCCGGCCGAGCCGGACCAGCAGTGCCACAGCGTCGGCTCGATCGAGGTACATCAGCAGCCCTCCGAGCAGGACGCCCTGGAACTCGCCGTTGAGGGCCACAGTGAGGGCATCCCCCCGCAGCAGTTCGACGTTGCCCTGCCCGGCCAGGCGCCGCCGGGCTGCGGCCAGCATGCCGGCGCTTGCGTCCACGCCGACGACTCGCCCGTAGCGCTGAGCGAACAACTCTGTCCACGCCCCGGCACCGCACCCGACGTCGAGCACCGAGGCGGTGGGGCCCAGTCCGGCGAACCAACGGTCGACCACCGCCCGCTCGAGCGCGAACCGATGCTCGATGCAGCCGCGGGGCAGGCCCTGGTCATGGGCCATGTACGAAGCCGATTCGGCCTCGTGGGCAGCCTCCTCCCAATAGGAACGCACCAGCTCGTAGTCGAGGCGGTGCCCCTCACTTCGAGAAATCGACATCTGGGCTGACCCTAGCGTTCATGGCCTGGTGTCGCAGCTCGTCGGTCTGAGAATGTAGGGCGAAGTCCACAGGGAATGCTAGATTTGATCTGAGCCGTCATCAGAGGTTCTCTCGTCTTTCGACGCTGGCCGTTCTGTGCCGTACCTCGAGAGTCATTCACCTGGCTGCGCATCGGACCACAGCGCAGCCACCGAAAGGCCTGGAGGCTTGCAGTGACGCAGACGGTGGGGGTTGGAGCGATGGAGCCCATCCCGGGAAACGTGCCGCCGGGGTCGCTGCCCGTACGCCGAGCGCTCATCCTCGCCGCCGGCCTTGGCCAGCGCATGCGGCCACTCACTGCCGACGTGCCCAAGTGCCTCGTCGAGGTGAACGGGGTCCCGATCCTGTTCTCCTCGCTGCGGGTACTGGCCTCCGCAGGGGTGACCGAAGCCATCATCGTGGTCGGCCACGAAGCGGCCCAGGTCCGCAGGCGGGTGGGGAATAATTTCGCCGGGATCGATATCGAGTATGTCGATGCCCCGTTGTTCGACACCACCAACAACATTCGCTCGCTGTGGGACGCTCGCCAATACTGCGACGAGGACATCCTCTTGCTCGAGGGCGACGTCCTCTTCGACCGCGACGTTGTGATGCGCCTGCGCGAGCAGGCCGGCAGCAGCATGGCCGTGGCTCCCAACAACGCCAACTTCTCGGGAACCGTCGTGTGCCGTGATGACAGCGGCTTCGTGACTGCCTTCATCCTGGGCGCCGAGCTGGACGGGCGCCTCAACGGCAATGATGCTCAGAAGACGGTCAACATCTATCTGCTGCGGGCCGAGGCGCTGCGCACCAAGATCTTGCCCGAACTGTGCCGCCAAGTGGATAGCGGCAACGTGCAGGCCTACTACGAGACGGTGTTCCGCGACCTCGTGGCCGACGGAACGTTTGCGGATCTCGTGGCGGTCGACGTGTCGACCAGCCGGTGGTACGAGCTCGACGATTACCGCGACCTCGAGATGGCCGAGTTCATGTTCCTGAGCCGTGAACACCAGTTCGACCGCATCCAGTCACTGCATGGGTCGCACTGGCGTTACGGCGTCGTTGACCATTCCTACCTGTACAACCTGCACTTCCCTCCGCCCTCCATGCTCAACGTCCTCCGCGATGAGCTACCCGACATCGTCACCAATTACCCGGTTGGTCAGATAGAGCTCGACCGCCTCGTCGCCCAATGGACGGCAACCCACCCGGCGAACATCGTCGTCGGCAACGGGGCCGCCGAGCTGATCAAGGTGCTGGGCCAGCACTTCATCGAGAAGCTGACGATCCCCGTCCCCTCCTTCAACGAGTACGAGAACGTCTTGCGGCCCGAGCAGCTCGACCGGGTGGCGCTCGATCCGGTGACCTTCGAGCTCGACCTCGACGCCTTCGCCGAATCGGCCAGGCAGGCGGGCTCCGACATCGCCGTCCTCGTCACCCCCAACAACCCGACAGCCCTCTCCGTCGACCGTCAAGCAGTCCTGGAACTGGCCCGCCGCCTGGCGGAGCACGGGTGCCGGCTGATCGTGGACGAGTCATTCATCGAGTTCTCCCGTGCCGGTCGGTCGGCCAGCGTCGAGGGCGACGTTGACAGCCACCCCAACCTGGTCATCATCAAGAGCATGAGCAAGGTGTTCGGCATCGCCGGCTTGCGCATCGGCTACCTCCTCACAGCCGACCAGCACTTCGCGGCTGCGGTTCGTTCCCATCTGCCCATCTGGAATCTGAACGGCATGGCGGAGTCCTTCTTGCGCCAGGTGGGCCGCTATCGGAGCGAGTTCGCAGCCAGTTGTGAGGTGGTGCGCGACACCTGCCAGGAGCTCTACCACTCGCTGTGCGAGTTGCCGGGCTTGACTCCCTTCCGGCCCGACGCCAACTTCGTGTTCTGCAAGGTCACCACACCTGGTCTAACGGGACCGGCGCTGGCTCGAAGGCTGTACGTAGAACACGGCATCCTGATCAAGGACTGCGCGTCGAAGACAATGCCCGAGGCTGACCGCTACCTGCGCATCGCGTCGCGCACCGCGGTCGAAAACCGGCGGCTGGTCGACGCCCTGTCCCAGCTCGGGCTGGACCGGCTCTGAGCCGATCACCGGCCGCCGATGGGCGGGGAAACGCCACTCCGCCGCCTCCCACCATCCTGTCTCATCTGGCCGACGCCGCCAATCTGCTCACCCTCACCGGGCTTGCAGCCAGCATCCTGGCGATCACGCTGGCTGTGCGGGGCGCGTACGCGGGGGCCGCCATCAGCCTGGTGGGCGCTTTTGTCCTCGACGTGGTCGACGGCCCGGTGGCCAAGCGTACGTCGGGGCGCACCGGTGAGCAGGGTGCATTCGGGGCCAGCCTCGACTCGCTGGCCGACATGGTGTCGGCCGGGGCTGCCCTCGGCATCGTGATCTTGTCGTATGGCCACTTTCGGGTTGCGTACGTGCCCGTGGCCATGCTGCTCGCGGTGGCCACGGCTATGCGACTCAGTTACTTCAACGTCCGCGGCCTCGATGCAGCCTCGGGTACCTACACCGGCTTGCCCACCGACATGGCCATCATCAGCTTCGTGGCTGTAATGCTTCTCGATGGGCCGCTCGGTCCCGCCGCCTTCCGGGTCGCCCTCAGCGCCGCCGGGGTGGTGCTGGCTGTGCTCATGGTCAGCCCACTGCGTATCCCCAAGTTGACCGGGCGGTGGTATGTGGCCCTCATCATCTTGGCCCTTGCTCTGGCGGCGGCTCACGCCGCCCGGCTGATCGCCTGAGCCATCGACCGGACGTGAACGGTGTGATTGCCAACCCGGCTGTCAGACACGCTCAGATACCGTGCCCACCAAGAGCGACCGGTCCGAGCTCGATCCAGCGGCACTGTCAGCGTCAGGGCCATGGATCATGATCACCCTTCTATGTCCCCAGGCTGGGCTTCAGCTGAGAGACCACTAAGGTTTTGCTACGAGCGACCGAATGCGGGTTCGGCCTGACCGGTCAGACAGAACCCCGCTCGACCCGACCCGGTGGATGGTTCAGGTTGGACCTCTGCGTCGACGCCCGTGGAGAAGCCAAACGCTCGCCCCGATGACTATCCCGATGGCCGCGATGGCCGCGATGGCACCGGCTGGAACTCCGCCTCCGTTCGGCCGAGGCACGGTTGTCGGGGAGCTGGGAGCCGATGGGGTGGTGGTGGCAGAAGTGGCGAAGGCCACGACGTGGTTGGCAGAGGTGGCGACGAGGACCCCATTCC
>OCZT010003785.1_pt1 | contig 15417 bp, 14 predicted proteins | sample 1539031 | NCBI WGS metagenome assembly OCZT01 (sample SAMEA3539308, study PRJEB22396) | soil metagenome | biome: tundra; feature: field; material: soil | place: USA | collected 2010-05 | depth 0.15 m | reverse complement strand
GGCGACCACCGAGATCTACACTCTTTCCCTCCACGACGCTCTTCCGATCTGCTCGCCGCCGCGCAGGGGGCGGTTCCCGTTCCGTTCGACCCGCCGCTGATGCGGGACCTGGTGATCGTGCACCGGCCGGGCTCGCCGACCCCGGCGGCGGCCGCGTTCCTCGCGGTGGCCGCCCGCCTCGCCACCCGCCCGGACGTGTGAGCGCGGGTTAGGCAAGCGCGGGGATGCTGCGGGCCGCGGTGTAGAGGGCGATCACGATCATGAGGACGGCGAAGGCGATGGCCAGGCGCTCGGGCCGGACCTTCGAGGCGATCCGGCTCCCGGCGATGGCCCCGGCGACAGCGGCGGCGGTGAACGTGATCAGCAGGGTGTCCCCGATGCTCGCGTGGGTGCCCAGCCGGGACAGCAGCGCCGAGGCGGAGTTGATGGCGATCACGAGCAGGGACGTGCCGACCGCCGTCGGCATGTCGAAGCCGAGGGCGAGCACCAGCGCCGGGACGACCACGAAACCGCCGCCCACGCCGAAGAACCCCGTCACGAGCCCGACGATCGTCGCCGCGATCACCACGCGGACCGGCGAGGTGGACGAGGTGGTTCGTGTCAGGGAAGCGGTTCGCGGCGGCGAATGGCGCACCGCGACCCGGCCGCCGTGATCACCGTGGTCATCGTGGTCGCTGAAGTCACCGGGCGTGCGGACGGGAGCCGGCGGCGGGACCTCGGCCGGCGGCTCCGGTGCCGGGACGGCACTGGTCCGCTGACGGCGCAGCATCGTGACCGCCGCAGCCGCGATGAGCACGGAGAACGCGGCGAGCAAGGCGTTGGGGTCGATGCTGGCCGACAGGCGGCTGCCGGCGAAGGCGCCGCCCGCGCCGAGGACGCCGAACACGATCCCGGAGCGCACCCGAACCCGCCCGGCACGCAGATGGACGGCCATGCCCACGAGCGCGGTGACGCCGACGATGATCAGCGACGCGGTCGTCGCGCTGTGCGCGCTCTCGCCCAGCAGGTAGACCAGCGCGGGCACGGTCAGGATCGACCCGCCCCCGCCGAGCGCGCCGAGGCTCAGGCCGATCAGGATCCCGATGGGCAGCGCGATCAGCACAATTCTCCTCCGTAGAACGACGCCGACGACGGGACCGGCACGGCGAACTCCTGATCAATTGTGCACGCAGGGAACTCGCGATGTCTAATAGTAAATTCCGATCCGGCGATAAGTGTTCACCTATAGCAGCAGCTCAGAGCGTTTAATCTAGCCTGAGAAACTAGATTGGCCGCAGCGCGGAAGAGATGACTTCTTGACGTATTCCCCAGGCTCCGGATAAATAAGAGATGATGCTATTTAGTTGCGTCGAACTTTAGGAGGAATCCGGGAATGAATTCCATGAATCCGTCGGACGGCCATCACAAGGTACTGATCGTGGGCGGCGGATCCGCCGGCCTGACGCTGGCCGCCCGGCTCCGCCGCTCAGGCCTGCCGGACGTCGCCGTCCTCGAGCCCTCGGCCAGCCACTACTACCAGCCGCTGTGGACCCTGGTCGGCGGCGGGCGGGCACCGCAGCGCGCCTCGGTGCGGCCGCAGGCCCGGGTCATGCCGAAGGGGGTGACCTGGATCCGGGGTGCCGCGGCCGCCGTGGACCCGGCGGCACAGCGGGTGACCACCGAGTCTGGCCAGGTCCTTGGCTATGACTACCTGGTCATGGCCCCGGGCCTGCAGCTCGACTTCGACCGGGTTCCCGGGCTCACCCAGACCCTGGGCCAGCGCGGTGTCGCCAGCAACTACCGCTACGACCTGGCCCCGCGGACCTGGGAGTTCATCCGCGGCCTGCGCAGCGGCACCGCGCTGTTCACCATGCCGGCCGGCCCGGTCAAGTGCGCGGGGGCCCCGCAGAAGATCGCGTACCTGGCGGCCGACTGGTGGCGGAGCCAGGGCGTCCTCGACCGCATCCGGGTCATCCTCGTGCTGCCGGCCGCGACCATGTTCAGCCAGCCCGACTGGGCCAAGGTACTCACCGGCATCGCGGCAGGCTACGGCATCGAGGTACGCCTGGAATCCCAGCTCACCGAGGTCGACGGGGACGCCAGGCGGGCGGTGATCGCGGACACCAGGGCGGGCACCAAGGAAGAGATCGGCTACGACATCATGCACGCGACCCCGCCGCAGAGCGCACCGGACTGGGTCAAGGCGTCGCCGCTGGCCGATCCCGCGAGCCCGTTCGGCTACGTGGCAGCCGACAAGCACACCCTGCGGCACCCGCAGTGGCCGAACGTCTTCGCCCTCGGTGACGCCGCGAACCTGCCGACCTCCAAGACCGGCGCCGCGATCCGCAAGCAGTCGCCCGTGGTGGCGGCCAACCTGCTCGCCGCGATGCACGGCGGGGACACCAGGAGCTACGACGGATACACGTCATGCCCGCTGGTCACCTCGCGGAACAAGCTGCTGCTCGCCGAGTTCAACTACGACCTGGAACGCACCCCCAGCATCCCGTTCATCAACACCCTCAAGCCGCGGCGGGACATGTACCTGCTCAAGCGGTACGGGCTGCCCGCGCTCTACTGGCAGGGCATGCTCAAGGGCCGCGCCTAACCCGAACACCCCCCGGAGACCGACATGTACTTTGCCCAGTACTACCTCGACTGCCTGTCCCAGGCGTCTTACCTGATCGGCGACGAGAGCACCGGCCGCGCCGTGGTCGTGGACCCGCGCCGCGACGTGTCCGGGTACCTCGCCGACGCCCGCGCCCGCGGGTTCACCATCGAAGCGGTGATCAACACGCACTTCCACGCCGATTTCGCCGCCGGGCACCTGGAACTCGCGGCCGCGACCGGCGCCTGGATCGGCTACGGCCGGCGTGCCGCGGAGGTGGAGTACCCGATCAGGAGGCTCGCCGACCACGAGCGGATCAGCCTGGGCGAGGTGACCCTGGAGATCCTCCAGACGCCCGGCCACACACCGGAATCGGTCAGCATCCTGGTCTACGAGCACGCGGCGGACCCGGTCGCCTACGGGGTGCTGACCGGTGACGCCCTGTTCATCGGCGACGTCGGGCGCCCCGACCTGCTGTCCTCGCTCGGCCACCAGGCCGGCGACCTCGGCCGCATGCTGTACGACAGCGTCCAGCACACGCTGATGGCCCTGCCGGACGAGGTCCGGGTGTTCCCCGCGCACGGGGCGGGCTCGGCATGCGGCAAGAACCTGTCCACCGAACGGCAGTCCACGATCGGCGCGCAGCGGCTGACCAGCTACGCCTGCGCCCCGATGAGCGAAGACGAGTTCGTGGCGCTCGTCACCGAGGGCCAGCCCCCGGCGCCCAGGTACTTCGTCTACGACGCCGTCCTGAACCGCAAGCGGCACGGCCTCCTCGACGTCGAGTCAAGCGCGAGGCCGCTGCCACTGGCGGAGTTCGGAGATCGCCGCGCCCGCGGCGCGGTCGTCGTCGACGCACGCGACCCGCACGACTTCGCCGCCGCCCACCTGCGCGGCTCGCTCAACGTGCCGGCCGACGGCCGGTTCGCCGAACGCGCCGGGATGGTGACCGAGCCCGGCAGCGAGATCCTCGTGATAGCGCCGCCCGGCACCGAGCAGGAGGTCATCACCAGGCTCGGCCGGATCGGGTTCGACACGGTAACCGGCTACCTGAGCGAGCCCGAGGCCGCGTTCCTCGCCATCCCCGGCGAGGTGGACCAGGCCAGCCGCCTGACGGCAAGCGACCTGCGCGAGGCGCTCGGCCGGGACCAGCCGCCTGTGGTACTGGACGTGCGCAACGCGAGCGAGCGCGCCGCGGGCGCCATCGACGGCTCCCTGCACATCCCGCTCGCCGAACTGCCCAGCCGCCTGTCCGAAGTGCCCACCGGCACCCCAGTCGTGGTGTACTGCGCAGCCGGCACCCGCTCCTCGATCGCGGCCAGCCTGCTGCGCCGCTCCGGCCACACCGACGTATCTGACCTGATCGGCGGCGAGGCAGCCTGGCGCCTATCCCTCACCCCGGCTCCGGGTAACTAGATGCATGCTGCGGTCAGCTTCGCCCAGCGGCCTCCCTGGGCAGCCTGACCTGAGAAAACGCGCTGCCGCTCGGTGATCAGTAGCTGAGGTTTCCACAGTCACCTCAGGTCCGTTCGGGATAGTGATTTTGATTTGATTGAACGGGCCGTTTCTCCGCATTAGCCGCCGGCACCGCCAGCCCGGCCTGCTCCAGGTACAGGCGCGGCAGTTTCCGGACCTCTCGTTCGTCCTCGGTTACGAGGACGCTGCAGGCCGCCGGGCCGCACCGGCCGCGTGCGCCTGGCATTCTCGTTCGGCGGCGGTCGCCTGGGCCAGCACCGCCCGGGCGAGCTGCCGCGCCTCAGCGACCGTGAGGCCTGCCCACCCGGTGCCTTCGCAGCCGGAGCACTTGCCGAGATCGACGAAGACCCGCGCGGCGGGATGACGCGCATCGCCGAGAGCGAGCCTGCCGACCGCGAGTTCCCGCCCGCAGCTTGTGCGCAGGTACTCGTGCCTTGCATCAGGACCCGTGCCCGCATCCGGACCTGGTCTCATCATCACGCACCTCCTGGCTATCGCCTAGCCGTCGATGTCACTGATATACCCCTATAGGTATAGGTCTCAGCGAGCCGCCGTTATTCCGGCCGCAGGTCCGCCACCCTCCGCCCCGGCAGGGAATGCCTCTCGCTCAAAAACGTTATACCCATGGGGGTATGTTAGGCATCAGCGAACCGAAGGAACGAAAATGAGTACCGTCGCAGTCACCGAGGACACGTTCGAGGACACGGTCACCAGGCCGGGGATCACGCTCATCGACTGGTGGGCATCTTGGTGCGGCCCGTGCCGGATGTTCGCACCCGTCTTCCAGGCCGCCAGCGAGAAGCACCCGGACATCACGTTCGGCAAGGTCGACACCGAGGACCAGGGCGGCCTGTCCGCCGCCGCCCGTATCACCTCAATCCCAACCCTGATGGCGTTCCGGGACGGCATCCTGGTGTTCTCGCAGCCCGGCGCGCTGCCGGCGGCCTCGCTGGAGAAGGTCATCCAGGCTGTCAGGGGGCTGGATATGAACGAGATCCGCGGCAAGATGGCCATGCAAGAAGGGGCGAGCCGGTGAGCTACGGCACCAGCGTCACGGTCCGCACGCCGTTCGCGGAGACGGTCACCCGGGTCCGCGAGGTCCTCGCCGGTCAACAGTTTGGCGTGCTCACCGAGATCGACCTCACCGCCACCCTGCGGAAAAAGCTCGGCGAGCAGATGGAGGATTACGTGATCCTTGGCGCCTGCAGTCCACCATTCGCGCACCAGGCACTCGGCATTGACCGCAGCATCGGGCTGCTGCTGCCATGCAACATCGTCGTCCGCGCCGTCGGCGACCGGACCGTCGTCGAGGCGCTCGACCCGCAGATCATGGTCACGCTGACGGGCCGGCCTGAGCTGAAGCCGATAGCCGACGAGGTCGCGCGCAGGCTGGCCAGCGCGCTGGCCGAGCTCACACCGGAAGGCACCGCGCGCTAACCGGCGCGCGGAACGTGATTATCGGCTCCGGACCACAGCATCGCCGGGCATGGGCGCACGCCACTTACCGCCCAGCATTTGATACCCCGCTGGGTATAGTAGGGCAACATAGGAACATGCGGCAAAATGATTCGCGCGCCGGTGCGCGACCCCTGGAGGAGCCGGTATGGACGTGGACAGCGAGACGATGGCCAGCGTGCTCAAGCGGCTCCGGCGGGCGCAGGGCCAGATCGGCGGCGTCATCAAGATGATCGAGGATGGGCGGGACTGCGCGGACGTGGTGACGCAGCTCGCCGCGGCCTCCCGGGCACTCGACCGGGCCGGCTTCAAGATCATCGCGACCGGCCTGCAGCAGTGCGCGCTCAACGCCGGCGAGGCCGGTGACGCCGACCGGGCGCAGCTCGAGCGGCTCTTCCTGTCGCTCGCCTGAGACGCGGCCGCCAGGGAGACGGCGGCAACGCCGAACAGGCGCGCGGCGTCGCTCGCCACGGTGCCGTGCCGGTCTTCTACCTTGCAGCGGGGCCCGGTCACCGGCTCCGTGGTTGCGTCGATAGATGGCGCGGGCCGATCCGGCAGGCCCGGCTCGTAGATCTTTAGCGGGCCGGGTCGCGCTTGTGGCGGGAGGGGCGGGCACGGATACTGAGCTTGTTTCATCCTCGCGGAGAACGCCAACCACTCGCTGCACAACATCCAGACGCTGCGCGGTGTCCGGACCCGGGATGCCCGGAACTTCGCCCGCTACCTGGACGAGACCCTGGAGCGCTGGGGAGACGAGGCCGAGGTGCACTGGGGTCCGCACACCTGGCCGGTGTGGGGCAACGAGAACATCGCGGCGTTCATCGGATCGCAGCGGGACACCTACAAGTACATCCACGACCAGGCGCTGCGGCTGGCGAACAAGGGTTACACCCCGCTGGAGGCCGCCGAGGTGATCGAGGCCGCGGACTACCGGTGGGCAGCTGAGATCTTGCACAAGCTGGTCTTCGCCGAGCCGGGCAACACCGAGGCGAAGAGCCTTCAGGCTGATGCGTATGAGCAGATGGGCTACCAGGCTGAAGGCCCGCAATGGCGCGGCATCTTCCTGACCGCCGCGAAGGAACTGCGCGAGGGAGTGCAGCCCGCGCCGTTCACCACGGTGAGCCCGGACACGACCATGAGGATGCCGATTCACCTCTTGTTCGACTTCGCCGCGGTCCACGTGATCGGCGATAAGGCGGCCGATGCCGACCTGCGCATCGACTTCACCTTTACCGACTACGACCAGACCTGGACCATGTGGGTCAGGCGCGGCGTGCTGAACGCCCGCCTCGGCGCCTCCCCAGACACCCAGCTCACCGTCTCCGGTCCCAAGGCCGCCCTGGTCGGCGCGGTGCTTCAGCCCGCCGCCGCAGCCCAGCTCGCCCAGGCCGGGAAGATCCAGCTCGACGGCGACCACTCCGTCCTGGCCACCTTTGCCGGCCTGCTGGACGAATTCGACGCCGACTTCAACATCGTCACCCCGTGAGCACGTTGGCCGCCAGACGCGCTCCGGCCTGCGATGCAGCCCGTCCCGGGCTGATGGTCTTCCCGATCGCGGCCGCCGCTAGGACGAGCGGGCTCAAGGAGCGTTTGCGTACTGCGCCCTTGCGCTGCGCACCCGAACAGCCTGTTCACCCCGACCCTGAGCACCGGCGCCGTCCTCGGCAGGGCTCTCGGGATAGCCCGGCCTGGCCCGGCCGGGAACGGTGATGCGGTGATGCGGTGATGACCGACACTAGGTGTATGACTAACGTTCAGCTGGCTTCCGGTAGGACACGCAGTGGAGCTGGGCCGGCTCCCGCTCTGGTTCTGGCCGGCCGGCAGCTGCCGGTCCTGGACCGGGCGCGGATTTACGCGTGCGGGATCACTCCGTATGACGTGACGCATCTCGGGCACGCGGCGACGTTCGTCTGGGTCGATGCGCTGAGCCGTGCCCTGAGCTTCCTGGGGGCCGAACCGGAGGTGTGCCGGAACGTTACTGATGTGGACGATGTGCTGGACGCAGCGGCTCATCGGGCCGGCGCGCCGTACGACTCGTTCGCGGCGGTGCAGCAATTCTACTTCGAGCAGGACATGGCGGCCCTGAACGTGCGTCCCCCATCGCATGAGCCCCGTGCGCACCGGTTCGTGCAGCAGGTGATCCGGCTGGCTGAGGGGCTGCTCGCCGGCGACGCCGCGTATCAGCGCGGGGGCAGCGTCTATTTCCGGGGCCGGGCGGCCGCGGACCGGGCGGGCTTGGGCCAGGCTGAGGCCTTGCGGCTGTCCGCCGAGTACGGTGGCCGGCCTGATGACGCGGCCAAGGACGACCCGCTGGACGTCGCGGTCTGGCAGGCGGGTGAGCCGGGTCATCCGTCCTGGGAATCACCGTGGGGCCCTGGCCGGCCGGGGTGGCACGCCGAGTGCGCCGCGATGGCGCTGTCGGTTTTCGGCGTGGGCGTCGACGTTCACGCCGGCGGCCGGGATCTCCGCTTCCCGCATCACGCCTACCATGCGGCGATGGCCGAGAGCTTCACCGGTGTCCGCCCGTACGCCCGGGCGTGGCTGCACGCCGGCACCGTCACCACCGGCGGCGTCAAGATGGCCAAGTCGGCCGGCAACCTGGTACTGGTGAGCGACCTGCTCGCCGGTTATCCGGCGGCGGCCATCCGGCTGATGATCCTGGACCGGTCCTGGGCTGATGACTGGGATTACCGGCCTGACCTGCTCGACGCCGCTGCGGGCCGCCTGGAAAGCCTGTACAGCGCGGCCGGCCGCACCGTCCCGGCCAGCCCCGGTGACAGAGCCGGGATCGGGCGCCTGCTGGCCGCGGACCTGAACGTGCGGGCCGTCGTCGATGCCGCTATCGAGACCGGCGGCGCGGCGGCCCGGACGGCCGCGGCCGTGCTCGGCCTCAGCTGATCCCTGGACCCGCCCGCGCGGCGGCCTGGGCAGTCGCCCTGTCCTGGCGGCTACCCGGTTTCGGTGACAGGCTCGAACCAGGCCGCCTGGTCTTGCGTGGACCACCGGGCGACGTAGGAGAACCGGTCACCCCGGACCAGGCTGTGCCGCCATTCCACCGGTGCCGTCTGCCAGGTAGCCAGGCGCTCGACCGCCAGCGCGGGAGTGCGGGCCGGCAGGCGGAGCAGCCCTCGCTGTTCCGGGCTGGGGAGCACGGGGCGGATCCGCTCCCAGCCGGCATCCGGCCGTACCCCGCAGCGGACGTGCAGTTCGTGGTACAGGGCGGTGTGGGTGAAGTCCACGGTCAGCAGCGGCCGGGCCAGCGCGGCGGGCAGCCACGAGTAGTCCAGGACGATGGGGATATCGTCGGCGAGCCGCAGCCGCTCCAGGTAGATCAGCGGGGCGCCGGGCGGGCAGCCGAGAACCCCGGCGGCCTCCGCATTAGAGCGTTCCTCGAGGCGCCGGACGATGCTGCGCTGCGCGAAACCCTGTTCCTCGACGGAGCGGAAAAGACTGTAGATGGCACCGAGGGGTTGCTCGATCATCGTGTCCTTGACGAACGTGCCCCGCCCCCGGCCGCGCTCGACAACGCCCTCGATCTGCAGCCGGCGGACCGCCTCCCGTACGGTGTGCCGGCTGACCCCGTACTGTGCGGTCAGCTCCTCGTCACCGGGCACACGCTGGCCGAACTCGCCGCTGGCGAGCCTGCGGCGCAGGTCGGCCAGCACCTGGGCCCACAGCGGCAGGGCGCTGTCACGGTCGACGATCACGCCCTCAGTATGAAGTGCCGCCGGGGAGCAGAGAAGCCGCCCGGGTCATTGACTATGGTCACAACTTCGGCCTTAAATGTACGTACATTCGTAGTTTCCCTGCGGCCCAGCGGAGGTGGAATGTCGCCCCGGAACTCGCACCACAAGATCATCATCATCATCATCGGCGGCAGCGCCGGGATCTCGGTGGCCGCCCGATGAAGAACCAGGCCTGCGCCCGCGTCCGTGACCGAGGAGCTGGCTGATGCACGAGGTCGTGACCGTCGAGACGCCCGGGCTGGGCGATCGCAGTTACCTGATCCACGACGGCGGGACAGCGGTGGTCATCGACCCGCAGCGGGACATCGACCGGATGCTGCAGGCCGCGCAGGCCGCGGGTGCCAGGATCTCGCACGTGCTGGAGACGCATATCCACAACGACTACATCACCGGCGGGCTGGCACTGGCGCAGGCGGCGGGCGCGGCTTACGTCGTGGCCGCCGCCGAGGAGGTCGGGTTCAGCCGGGCCGCGGCCCGGGACGGCGACGAGATCGCCGCCGGGGAGCTCATCCTGACCGCGGTGGCCACCCCCGGTCATACTCCCGGCCATCTGTCCTGGGTGGTGCGCGAGGGCGAGGGCGACCCGGTAGCGGTGTTCACCGGCGGGTCGATGCTGTTCGGCGCGGTCGGGCGTACGGACCTGATCAGCCCGGAACAGACCGAGCCGCTGGCCCGCGCGCAGTACCGGTCGGTCCGGCGCCTCGCGGACGAGCTGCCCGACCAGGTCGCGGTCTACCCGACACACGGCTTCGGGAGTTTCTGCTCGGCGACTCCGACGAGCGGCAGCTCCTCGACCATCGGGGCGGAACGGCGGGCCAACGTGGCGCTGAACAGCGACGAGGACAGCTTCGTCAAGCAGCTGATCGCCGGCCTCGGCGCCTACCCGCGGTACTACGCGCACATGGGCCCCGCCAACCGCCGCGGCCCCGCCGCCCCGGATCTGAGCGCGCCGCGGCCAGCCGATGCCGGCGAGCTGCGCCGCCGGATCGACGCGGGTGAGTGGGTGGTGGACCTGCGCCAGCGCCGGGCATTCGCCAGGAGCCACCTGACCGGGTCCATCTCGGTGGAGCTCGGTGACCCGTTCGCCACCTACCTGGCGTGGACGATCCCGTGGGGCACGCCGCTCACCCTGATCGGCGAGTCCCCCGGGCAGGTAACGGCGGCCCAGCTGCAGCTCACCCGGGTCGGCATCGACCGCCTTGCGGCGGCGGCGGCCGGCGCTACCGGCGACCTGGCCGGCGGCGGGCTGTCCAGCTACGAGGTCCGAGACTTCCCGGCGCTGGCCGCAGCGTGGGGCCGTGACGGCCAGGTCGTGCTCGATGTCCGCCGCCCCGACGAGTGGCGCGCCGGGCACCTGGCCGGCGCGGTCCATATCCCGTTCTGGGACCTGGAACAGCGCGCCGGGGAGGTTCCTCCCGGCGAGGTATGGGTGCACTGCGCCAGCGGCTTCCGCGCGGCCATCGGCGCGTCGCTGCTGCACCGGGCCGGCCGTCAGGTCGTTCACGTCGATGACGACTGGGACCGCGCCGCGCCGCTCGGACTGCCGGTCACCGCCGATGACTGAGGACGGCATGACGGTCGGTGACCTGCTGCAACGCTGGGTCAAGGTCATCGACCAGGACAAGTGCATTGGATGTCACGCCTGCACGACGGCGTGCAAGAGCGAGAACGAGGTGCCGCTGGGGGTGACCCGCACCTACGTGAAATCGGTGGAGGTCGGGACCTTCCCCCAGGTCCGCCGCGCCTTCCAGGTGACCAGGTGCAACCAGTGCGCGGACGCGCCGTGCACCACGGCGTGCCCGACGCAGGCGATGTACCGGCGGCCGGACGGGATCGTCGACTTCGACAAGACGGTCTGCATCGGCTGCAAGGCGTGCATCGCGGCGTGCCCGTACGACGCGATCTTCATCAACCCCGAGGACAACTCGGCCGAGAAGTGCAACCTGTGCGCGCACCGGCTCGAGGTCGGCCTGGAACCGGCCTGCGTCACGGTCTGCCCGACCGAGGCGATCCTGGTCGGGGACCTGAACGACCCGGAGTCCAAGGTCGCGCAGGTCATCCAGCGCGAGCCGGTCACGGTCCGCCGCCCGGAGAAAGGCACCCGGCCCGGCCTGTTCTACAAGGGAGCGCACCAGGCGACCCTGGACCCGCTGGCGGCCCGCCGCCCGGAAGGCGGCCTGTACGCGTGGGCGACCCAGGGCGGCGAGCACGACCCCGGCCACGTCCCCAGCGGCCATCCGGGGCAGCCCGGTTCCAGCGCCGAGGCCCTGCTGTCCTACGACATCAGCCATCACGCTCCCTGGGGCTGGCGGGTCAGCCTGTACACCTGGACCAAGGGCCTGGCGGCGGGCGGCCTGCTGGTCCCGCTGATCCTGATCCTGGCCGGGCGGCTGTCCTGGGACAGCCCGCTGGCCCGGTGGGCGGCGCCGGGCGTCGCGCTGGCGTTCCTCGGGATCACCGGGGTGCTGCTCATCTGGGACCTGCGTCATCCCGGGCGGTTCTACCTGATCTTCACCCGGCATCACTGGCGCAGCTGGCTGGTACGCGGGTCGTTCATCATCGGCGGCTACGGCGCCGCCCTGGCCGTCTACGCGATCGGATCCCTGGCCGGGTCCGTGGTCCTCCGGCAGGTCGCCGCGGGCTTCGTCCTCCCGCTGGCCCTGGCCACCGCGTGCTACACCGCGTACCTGTTCGCCCAGGCCAGGGCCCGGGACCTGTGGCAGAGCCCGCTGCTGGCCCCGCACCTGGCCGTGCAGGCGGTGCTGGCCGGCGCCGCCGGGATCTTGCCGTTCGCGCTCTGGCTCGGCCCGGCGCCCGCCGTGACCGCGACGGAGGTGCTGCTCGCCGCGGCCGCGGCCGCGCACGTGCTGCTCGTCGCCGGGGAGATCACGATCACCCACCCCACCGAGCACGCGCACCTAGCCGCCGCCGAGATGACCCGGGGCCGGTTCGCCCGGTACTTCTGGCCCGGCCTGGCCGCGGTGGCGATCGCGATCGCCGCACCGTGGATCGGCGCCGCCGCGGTACCGCTCGCCCTGCTTGGCCTGCTGGCCCACGAGCACGCCTACGTGCAGGCCGGCCAGTCCGTCCCGCTGGCCTGAGGAGCTCACATGCCCCGTCCCGCAGATGTCACCGGCCACGGCACCCCGGACCTGACCGCCCAGGACCTGGCTGCCCTGGGCGAGCGCGTCTCGGCGGCGCGCGCCGCTGTGGAGGCCCGCGGCGAGACGTTCTACCAGGGCGCCAGCCGCATCCACCTGGGCGCGTTCCCGCCGAAGGAACGCTGGGATGACTGGGTCGAGCTGTCCTCGCGGGCCTGGCCGGCCCGGGAGGAGCACCACTACATGCTGGTGCCCACCACGTGCTTCAACTGCGAGTCCGCCTGCGGGCTGCTCGCCTACGTGGACCGCGAGACCCGCCAGGTCCGCAAGTTCGAGGGAAACCCCGAGCACCCGGGATCGCGGGGCCGCAACTGCGCCAAGGGCCCGGCGACGATCAACCAGGTCACCGACCCGGACCGGGTCCTGTACCCGATGCGGCGCGCGGGGCGGCGCGGAGAGGGCCGGTGGGAGCGGATCACCTGGGATGAGGCGCTGGACGCCATCGCCGCGCGGATCCGCGCGGCCCTGACCGAGGGACGCAACAACGAGATCATGGTGCACCTGGGCCGCCCCGGAGAGGACGGCTACACCGAGCGGGTCCTGGCCAGCTGGGGCGTCGACGGCCACAACTCCCACACCAACGTGTGCTCCAGCGGCGGCCGGACCGGATTCCAGTTCTGGATGGGCATGGACCGGCCCAGCCCCGACTACGCCCACGCGAAGGTCATCTACCTGATCAGCGCGCACCTGGAGACCGGGCACTACTTCAACCCGCACGCCCAGCGGATCACCCAGGCCCGCGAGAACGGCGCCAAGGTCATCGTGCTGGACACCCGGCTCTCCAACACCGCCACCCACGCCGACTTCTGGCTGTCCCCGCAGCCGGGCAGTGAGGCGGCGATGAACCTGGCCATCGCCAGCTACCTGATCCGCACCGGCCAGTACGACTCCGAGTTCGTGCGCCGGTGGTGGAACTGGGAGCAGTACCTCACCCAATGCCGTCCGGACCTGCCGCCCACGTTCGAGGCATTCCAGGCCGTCCTGGCCGAGCTGTACGCCGGGTTCACCTTCGAGTACGCCGCCGCCGAATCCGGGATCGACGCGCGGGTGCTCGCCGATGTGGCCGAGGTGGTGGCCGGCGCGGGCACCCGGTTCGCGTGCCATTCATGGCGGTCGGCGGCCGCCGGGAACCTCGGCGGCTGGCAGGTGTCCCGGACCCTGTTCCTGATCTCCGCGCTGCTGGGCGCGGTGGCGACCGAAGGCGGCACGTTCCCGAACGCCTGGAACAAGTTCGTGCCCCGGCCGATCCACACCCCACCGCACCCGGGAGTGTGGCAGGACCTGTCCTGGCCGCTGGAGTTCCCCCTGGCCCAGAACGAGATGAGCTTCCTGCTCCCGCATTTCCTCAAGGACGGCCGCGGGCGGCTCGACACTTACTTCACCCGCGTGTACAACCCGGTCTGGACCAACCCCGACGGGCTGTCCTGGATGGAAGTTCTGACCGACGAGCAGAAGGTGGGCTGTTTCGTCGCGCTGACCCCGACCTGGAACGAGTCGGCGTACTTCGCTGACTACGTGCTGCCGATGGGGCATGGCTCCGAACGGCATGACACCCATTCCTACGAGCAGTACGACGGGCAGTGGATCGGGTTCCGGCAGCCGGTCCTGCGAGCTGCCCGTGAGCGCCTCGGCGAGAGGATCACCGACACCCGGCAGGTCAACCCTGGCGAGGTCTGGGAGGAGAACGAGTGGTGGACCGAGCTGTCCTGGCGGATCGACCCGGACGGCTCGATGGGCATCCGCCAGTACCACGAGTCCCGCGCCCACCCGGGCCAGAAGCTGACCGTCGATGAGTACTACGGGTGGATGTTCGAGAACTCGGTGCCAGGGCTGCCCGAACGGGCCGCCGCCGAAGGCCTCACTCCGCTGGCCTGGATGCGCCGCTACGGCGCCTTCGAGATCGCCAGCGGCCAGGGCGGCCTGCACGAACGCGAGGTACCTGACACCGAACTGCGCGACGTGGCCATCGGGCCGGCCGGGCAGGTCTACACCGCCGCGGCCGCCCCGGCCACCACCAACATCGTCCCGATGGCAGCGCCCGACCCGGACCGCCAGGGACGCCGCCAGGCCGGCGTACTTATCGACGGAATTGCCCGGCGGGGATTCCCCACGCCCTCGGGCCGGCTGGAATTCTGGTCCTCGACCCTGGCAGACTGGGGCTGGCCCGAGCACGCCCTGCCCGGCTACATCAAGAGCCACGTCCACCCCTCCGCGCTGGCTCCCGATCAGATGGTGCTGCTGTCCACGTTCCGGCTGCCCACCCAGATCCACACCCGCTCAGCGAACAGCAAATGGCTGGACGAGCTGTCGCACACCAACCCGGTCTGGATCCACCCCTCCGACGCCGCCCGGCTCGGCATCCGCCGGACCGGGGACCTGATCCGGGTCGAGACCGACATCGGGTACCTGGTCGCCAAGGCGTGGATCACCGAGGGCATCCGCCCCGGCGTGGTCGCCTGCTCCCACCACATGGGCCGCTGGAAGCTCACCGGCCACAGCCAGGTCAGCGCCGGCGGAATGATGGCCACCGTCGACCTGCAGCACGGCGACGACGGCTGGGCCATGCGCACCGCCGGCCGGGTCAAGCCGTACCAGTCCGGCGATCCGGACACCGCCCGGATCTGGTGGTCCGACACCGGCGTCCACCAGAACCTCACCTTCCCGGTCCACCCCGACCCCATCTCCGGCATGCACTGCTGGCACCAGGCCGTCCGCGTCCGGCCCGCCGCCCCCGGAGACGCCCACGGCGACATCGCGGTCGACACCGGCAAGGCCCGGGACATCTACCGGCAGTGGATGGCGCAGACCCGCCCGGCCGGGCACGTCTCGCCCGACGGCAGCCGCCGCCCGCGATGGCTGATGCGCCCGCTCAAGCCGACCCCGGCCGCGTCCGCGCTGCCCGGGCCCGGCCCGGAGCCGGCCACGTGACGGGCGGTCGGTGGGAAGATCGGAAGAGCACACGTCTGAACTCCAGTCACGCCAATATCTCGTATGC
>OCZT010003783.1_pt1 | contig 15421 bp, 16 predicted proteins | sample 1539031 | NCBI WGS metagenome assembly OCZT01 (sample SAMEA3539308, study PRJEB22396) | soil metagenome | biome: tundra; feature: field; material: soil | place: USA | collected 2010-05 | depth 0.15 m | reverse complement strand
GGCAAGCCATCGCCGCAGTGCATGAAGGCACAGCCACTGTTAAGTTTTGACACATCCTCTTTATGTGGAAAGATGTGATCAGGGATGGTTTTCCGGGCCTAAGGGCAATCGTTTTCTTGGGCTAAAGCCCGATCAAGTTTATGCCCTGTAACCTCCAGTTAAAACTGGAGGCAATTGATGAGACAGATGCGGCGGCGAATTAACAACGTGTAGGAAAGCAATGAAAAGAGGCCGGATCGAAACCGGCCTCTTTCATTAACGTTTGGATATCTAGTTCTTCTAAATACTGCCGTTCTCGCCTTTTGAGTCCTCGTCGAGCTCAAAACGGTCGCGATCGCGTTTCTCGAGCTTTTCCATAAAATCAAGTGGCTCGTTATCCTGGTAGTCAATTCCCATGGCGTGGGCGTTTTCTTCCACGTTTGACTGATCCGGCGTTGGGTTCGATCCAAAGACGCTTTCCTCGCCCGTCGTATTTACCTCTTCCCAGTCGGCGTCGATGTCGCCGCCCGAATCGGCCGGTGACGAATCGTGATGCTGGCTGAGCCGCTCTAATAATTCATCCGGGTCCTTTGGAGCTTCGTCGATCTCGGCCTGGATCTCGTCCATAAACTCCTCGTCCGGGACCGTTTCGTCATTGGTGAATTCTAATGGTTTTCGCGGCATTATTACTTCCCCTTATTTGGCTATTTCTTTCAGCATACCACATAGTCACGGCCTTAGATGAAGACGATCGATTGGGCCGACGGTATCTCAAATCGTTTCCTGCAACGCATGTTCTTGCACATCAGCATGTCGTCGACACGCACCATATAGTCGCGTGATTTTTGAAACTGGGCACGTTCCTGGTCATTGAGCCGCCGGGCCGGCTGCTTTTTCTTTGTCCGTTTTATCCAGCGAATATCGTAATCAGCCCTCTCACGGCAATGCGGGCAAGAAAACGACGCCTTTTTCATTTCCTGACTCTCATCAAAGATATCTCGCTCGTGCATGCGAATATTATAGCGGCTGTCAATCGACGTTACTACCGGCGATCTTCCTAAGATAGGCAAAGCTGAAGATCCCGGTATCGTGGCCGTCCGAGAAATGGAAGTTTAACGCGTAACGGCCGACAATCGAGATGTGTGTAAAGTGAAGATCGTCATCGATCTTTTTGTCATCAAGAATTTTCTCCCCGGTCCATTCGTTTATACAGCCGGCGCACGGGCATTCACGACGAAGACCGGCTGCTTCGTAAATGGTCTCGCTGTTGTCCGACCACTTTATTTGCAGGCGGCGGTCAGATTCTTCAATTATTTGAGTGGGTTCGATCATGCGGCGGCCCGAAGCTCGGCCGCCGGGTCATATTCTTTGGGAAATATCTTGCGAAAAGCGACCGCGTTCGACATAAGAATGAGCGGTAAGACAAAATAAAATCCGACGCAGAGCGCCACATAACCGGCGAGGGCGACAAGAAAGCCCAGTCCGAATAGAGATGCAATACCGCCGAGGTTATGCCAAACGGCTTTCGCGCTCGTTGTCATCGCCCGAAAACCTGTAAGCTTGCGGTCGACGATCAACGGAAACGCAAACATCAACAGCGTGTGGAAGCAAACCATCAGGAACACGCATACAAATTCAAAAACCGCGGTCCCAACCAGGAACCCCATCAACTCGCTCTCGTTCATCCGTTGCCCGGCGATCACCATCCCGATCATTGGGATGTAGATAACAAAGATCAGGGCAAATACGGGCACCACCGTGACGATCGCCACGATCAAGCCGGGGACGAAATAGTCAAATCCTTTGAATAGGAGCTCAAATTTGAACTCACGCCCCTCGATCCTATGAAACAGGCAAAGATATATACCGCAGATCATCGGACCGATCAGAACTATGGGGACGGCACCGCCGATGATCAATCCGACGATCGTAACGCCAAATACGAGCCAATACTGGTCCTTGATCAACTCCCATGATTCTTTATAGATCTCGATCGGATGAATAACCCCGGTCCTGAATTCAGTTGATGTCATTATGGCTGTCTCCGTTCGTAAATGCCGGTCAAATAATCAGTCACCATTCTATCGCTCGAAAATTGCGGCGCGAGTGTTGCGATCGAGTTTTTCATTCGCCTGACCCATTCAGCTGGCAATCCGGAATCATCCGTTTGATAATACGCCGGAATGATCTCATTTTCGAGTGTGGTGTACATCGATTCGGCATCGGCGGCGTCCATCTCGTCATTACCTTCAAGGATCGACAGATCACCGATAGTAAATCCGTTTTCGCCGTCATAGCCTTCGATCCACCAGCCATCGAGGATCGAGAAATTCAGCACACCATTCATCGCCGCCTTCATTCCGCTCGTTCCGCTCGCCTCCATCGGTCGACGCGGGACGTTCATCCAAACATCGACACCCTGCACGAGATATCTTGCGATCTCCTGATCGTAATCCGCGAGAAATACGGCCCGCCGCTGCCAGTTGGACTCATGATTTATACTCATCAGCTCCTGCAAAATAGTTTTGGCGGTCTTGTCCTGCGGATGAGCTTTACCGGCAAATACGAATTGGACCGGCCGGTCGGCATTGTCGACCATTTTTAGCAGCCGCTCGACGTCGGTAAATAACAGGTCCCAACGTTTGTACGCCGCCACACGTCGTGCGAAACCTACGGTCAACACGTCGGGTGAAAAAAGCTCTTGGGTGTTGGCCCTTTCGTTGATCGTGTCGCGCTCACCGGTCTCTCTAGCACGAGTATGTTCACGGATAAAGAAAACTAGCAGATGCTTTAGCGTCCGGTGGATATTCCAGATCTCGTGATCCGAAAGAGCGTACACCCCGCTTTGCCACTGCCCGCGATCGCGAGCTAGCGCGCGCCAATTGACGCCGAACTGTCGCTCGAAAAGCTTTTGGAAGAGCGGGGCCATCCAGGTGGATGGGTGCACGCCGTTAGTGATAGATGTTATCGGCACCGACTCGGGATCCTCGGTTTCAGGGAACATCTTGTGCCAGAGGTTGCGCGAAACTTCCCCATGCTTTTCGCTTACCCCATTCGCCGAGCCGCACATACGGAGCGCGAGCGGCGTCATGCCGAAATGCGCATCGGGATTGATCAGATCGGCACGCCCAAGAGCGATAAACTCGTCCTGGCTAAGTTTCAGAGACGATATGAATTCTTTACTAAAACACTCTGCTAAGAGGTCGGGCTGGAATACGTCGTTTCCCGCAGCGACAGGTGTGTGAGTAGTAAACACACACCTTTGCCGGATCGCAGCCGCGGCATCGGTAAACGAAGCGTCCGGGTGCGTCTCGAGATACTCTCGAGCAAGCTCAAGCGTAAGAAAAGCCGAATGGCCTTCGTTAAGATGATAGACGCCGGGCTGGATCCCAAGCTTCCTCAAAAGTCTTACACCGCCGATGCCGAGGACCTTTTCCTGTACGATGCGGGTTTCCACATCACCGCCATAAAGATGACCGGTTATAAGCCGATCGACGGGGTCATTTTCCGGCAGGTTCGTATCGAGCAGGTAAAGAGATATCCTCCCGATGCGTGCAAGCCAGGCTTGTGCTGTTACCTCACGCCCCCGAATGTGTATATTTACGGTAATACGGCTGCCGTCGCTTGCGTGGACCGGTTCAAGTGCGAGTTCCGATTGAAATACATCGTTGTAGTTCTCGTTTTGCCAACCGTCATGACCTATACGCTGGCGAAAATATCCGTATCGATAGAGCAGGCCAACGGCAACGAGCGGGATATTCAGATCGCTGGCAGATTTGAGATGATCTCCGGCGAGAATGCCGAGACCGCCGGAGTAATTAGGCAGCGAGTTGTGTACTCCGTACTCCGCACAAAAATAACCCGTTAGAGGGTGGGCAGATCGTTGTTCCTCGTTAGGCGCGGCCCCCTCGTCCACATATCGCAAAAACTCGTCGTTGAATCGCTGCAGTCGATCGACGTATTGTGCGTCCGCCGCTTTTTGCCAGAGACGCATATCTCCGACCTTTTTCAATACGACGCGAGGGTTTTGTTCGCATTTGTCCCACAGCGTGGGACCGAGCTCGCGGAACAACGCGACGCCGTCGGGATGCCACGACCAGTAAAAGTTTTTTGAAATAGTTTCAAGCGCCGCGAGATTCTCCGGAAGCTCACGGTTTAGTTCAAAATCGGCTCTAAACGTATCTTCGGTTTGTAGGCTTACCGCTTGTTGGGTAGAAATATCCTTCGCCGCCTCCGTCATAAAATATGTGCAGTCGAATTGCAGGAGTAAAAGTACGACGAATATAAACGAATCGTTGTCTAGTATCAAACATTGACGGCTGCGAAAGCATGATGTCGAATAAAGACGTCGGCATCCGGCTGGGAGAAGAACACAAGTCGAACCTCTTCGACCGATTCGTTAGTTTGCAGGAAACCATTGATCGCCGCCGATGAGATTTTGGCCGCTTCGTCCTTTGGATACCAGAACGCGCCAGTCGAGATCGACGGAAACGATACGGACCTAAGACTGTTCTCGACAGCGACCCGCAGCGAGTTTATGTAGCACGCGGCAAGAAGTTCAGCCTCGCGTCCCGCATGCTCGCCATAGATCGGACCGACCGTATGAATGACGTGCCTCGCCGGCAATCTTCCCGCTGTCGTTATGACCGCTTGTCCCGTGAATAGACCGTTCCGATAATCAGTTTCTCTCAAAGCCTCACATTCGGCCAGTATCTCCGGACCGCCGCGAGCATGGATGGCTCCATCGACCCCGCCGCCGCCGAGAAGCGAACTATTTGCCGCGTTGACGATGGCATCGACCGTTTCCAGCGTGATGTCGCCAACCTTAATCTTTACACGTCCGTATAAAAATTCCTCGTCTCGCATTTGTTTAGTTTGCTCTTCAATTGTTCTTCCTTTTCTTAAATGTAATACCTCAAGGCCTATCCCGCTAATAGACGTTTTTGCCGAGCGTAACGGTAAATAGGCCCGGCTTCTTGTGACACCCGCAATTTTTCCGTAACATTCTTGGTTTGGCCGCAAGCCTCGTATGGCGCGTCTAACCGTTTTATGAACCTTAACATCATTCCCGTGAAATGGAGCGACGAAGGCGTCGTCATGCTCGATCAACGGCTGCTGCCGACAGAGGAGAAATGGCTGACGCTGCGTAGCTTTACAGATGTTGCCAATGCCATTCGCGATATGGTCGTCCGCGGGGCCCCGGCGATCGGGATTTCGGCCGCGTATGGAGTAGCCCTGGGAGCAAAACAATTTGTCGGGACTAACGTAGCCGATCTCGAAGAAGATCTCGATTACATTTGCGATGTGATGAGCAAAACGCGACCGACAGCCGTTAATCTTTTCTGGGCGATCGATAGGATGAAACGCACTTTTCGGTCTGCCGCGGAAGCGGGGAAGTCGGTTAGCGAGATAAAGCAAATACTCATTGACGACGCTAGGGCGATACACGAAGAGGACATCGAATCGCAGCGTCTTATTGCCAAATTTGGCGGGGAATTGATCGAGGACAATTCTACTATCCTGACACACTGCAATGCGGGAGCGCTTGCCACCGGCGGCATTTGGGGAACAGCCCTCGGCGTTGTTCGTGGAGCGGTCGACCAGGGAAAGCATGTTTCGGTGATCGCCGACGAAACTCGGCCTTACCTGCAGGGGGCACGGCTAACAGCGTGGGAGTTGATGCAGGACGATATACCCGTAACACTCATAACCGACAACATGAGCGGTCACGTGATGAAAAAGGGACGTGTCCAGGCTGTCGTAGTCGGCTCGGACCGGATCGCCGCCAACGGCGATGTGGCCAACAAGATCGGGACCTATATGGTCGCGGTCCTCGCCCGTCAGCACGGAATACCGTTTTATGTCGCCGCTCCGCTGTCGACTGTCGATCTTAACTGCCCAACTGGCGATCAGATACCGATCGAGGAAAGAGGGATACGAGAGGTTACCCACCTTCAGGACATACAACTCGCCCCAGATGGCGTTGAGGTCAGCAATTACGCTTTTGATGTAACTCCAAATGAGTTTGTGACGGCGATCATCACGGAAAAGGGAGTGGCGCGCGCACCTTATATCGAGAGTTTGAGAAAGCAGTTTGAGGATTGAAACTTCTAGCGGCGGAGTGCCGGATCTTCAAGATCAGATCTGTTCCAGGGGCTATTCTTAAAATAGTAGACACGCCTACCCTGCTTTAATTCCGCATTTGGCGGTTCGTCGATCGAGATGCCATAGCTTCCCCTGCATAGTGGCTCGTTCCAATCATTGCCGTTTCTTAGATAGGTCTTTATCTTTTCTTCGTCGGCGCCCATCCGAAAGATCATTGGCACGGCTTCGTCAACAGGGAAGTCGTTAAACCATGCGTCGCCGGTACACCATGAAGCGAGCGATGTCATCGTCAGCGGTGTTTTGGGCGGAAGCTGCCCGCGGAGATCATTGATCAGCGAACGGTAGGACGCCCTTTCGGTCGTGACCGCATCAAAATCGATCTGGATCGACCGCACGTCCGGCAGATCGAGTGTTTTTCGTACCAAAACGGATACCTTTCTCAGCATCTCCGCATCAAATGCCGGCCGTTTTCCCTCGTTCTTGTTTGTCTCGATCCGCGTAACCGCGATCACGTATGCGCCCTCGGGTATATCGAGCGGCTGGTGCCGCTGCCTGGGCGAGACTACATCGTTTTCCAGGAATATCGTCTGTGCAAGAAATGCGACTCCGAACCTATCGGTATCCAGAAACCTGAGATCTTCGGGCCTCTCCCAAGCCCACAATATCTTTTGCGGCATCTCGTTCGATAACCGCGGGTTGACACTATTTCGCGGGCCACATGCGATCGCGGATGCAATAAAGAGGATGACCAGAATACGATTGTAATAGACTATTTGTCTTGTCGGGAACATCGCCGTTTTTCGAGTGTAACAAACGATAAGACACGCGCCCTACCGGTCGTGTTTCTGCCCGCCGTTTGTTATACTTTGTCACTTAACTGAATAGCCATTCATTTACCAATATGGTCGAACGTGAAAAGATCGAAATGGACGTCGTTTTTGTCGGCGCCGGTCCGGCAAATCTGGCTGCTGCACTACATCTTAAGAACGAGATCAAAGAGCACGACGAGCTGGTTTCCAAAGGGTTCAAACAGGGCCGGCTGATCGGCGATCTCGAGATCGCGATCGTGGAAAAGGGATCGTTCGTCGGCGCACACATACTTTCGGGCGCCGTTATGGATCCGATAGCCATTCGCGAATTGATGCCGGATTTTCTGTCTCAAGGATGTCCTGTTGATACGGTCGTCACCGACGATGCGGCGTGGTACCTGACGGAAAAGAGCAGGTTGGTCGCTCCGATCACGCCTCCGCCGCTGAAGAACAAAGGAAAATACCTCGTCAGTCTCAGTAAGGTCTGCGAGTGGATGGCCGAGAAATGCGAGGAGGCGGGAATCAATATTTTCCCCGAATTTCCCGCGGCCGAGGTCCTCTACGACAAGAATGACGCTGTCATCGGTGTTCGTACGGGGGACAAGGGGATCGGTAAAGATGGCGAAAGGAAGGCAAATTACGAACCCGGGGTAGACCTGCTCGCAAAGGTCACAGTGCTGGGCGAAGGTTCACGCGGGTCTCTTGCCAAACAGGTTACCTCACGGCTTGGACTCGCTCTCGGAAAGGAACCGCAGGTGTTCGCGCTCGGCGTAAAGGAGTTGTGGGAGGTGCCGGAGGGCCGATTTACCGAAGGCATGGCGGTTCATACGCTCGGATTTCCATCGGACAGCAAAACGTACGGCGGCGGATGGATCTACGGGATGAAGAACAACGTCATCAGCATCGGCTATGTGACAGGCCTCGATTATGTAGATCCAATGATCGATCCACAGGCAGAGTTCCAAAAATTTAAGACGCATCCAAAAGTTGCCGCGATCCTCGCCGGCGGGAAGATGCTCAAATACGGCGCGAAAACTATCAATACCGGCGGCTATTTCACGATACCGAAACTCTATGCCGACGGTGTTTTGCTAGTCGGTGAATGCGCCGCGCTGCTCAACGGCCAGAGGATCAAGGGCATCCACATCGCAATGAAAACCGGGATGCTTGCCGCCGAGACGATCGTCGGGGCGTTCGATCACGAGGACTTTACAACGCGGACACTAAGGCACTACGACGAAAAGGTAAATCTAAGTTGGATCTTCGACGAGTTGTTTAAAGTTCGCAATTTTCATGCAGCGTTTCAAAAGGGACGTCTTTCAGGTTTGGTTAACGCGGGTCTCCAGTTTCTGACTGGAGGTATGGCATGGGGATTCATGCCAAAGCAGGATCATGTCGCCGGATACGAGCGAATGGCCAAACTCAAAGATGGGCAAGTTGATAGATCGCGGTATGAGGGTTTGAGTTTTGATAAGGAACTCACCTTCGACAAGATCACGGATGTGTTTTACGCGTCGGTGTCACACAACGAGGACCAACCGTCACATCTGCATGTTCTCGATACCGAGATCTGTGCGACGCGTTGTGTAGAGGAATACGGCAATCCCTGCCAGCGTTTTTGTCCCGCGGAAGTTTATGAGATGGAGGACGATCCAAAGAGCGGTCGCAAGGAGCTAAAGGTAAACTTTTCGAACTGCGTTCATTGCAAAACGTGCGACATTGCCGATCCGTACCAGATCATCAATTGGGTAACTCCGGAGGGCGGCGGCGGGCCAAACTACAAGGGAATGTAAAAAAGGCCGCCATGCCGGGCGGCCTTTTTTTCGGTTGTCTTGGAAGTCTAGTCGTCGAAGGTGAAATTCACTTTTCGTTCGCTGAATTCTCTCATCGCGATGCGGGTCGGTTTCGTCTTTCTGATATCGGCATCGACACGCGGTATGGCACCCCGCTGAAGCTGCTTGCTTCGTTGGGCGGCGAGTATGATCATTCGGTATTTTGAGTCGATTTCAGGCGGGTTGATGACCTCTTCCTGCCCAGTGTCTTCGGATTCTTCGACTATATCTTCGTTCTTATCAACCATATTTGATTATTCTTCCTCAAATGGATGCTTTGCGGCATCGAAACCATCAAGTATAACTCCGATCTCGTCAAATCGCCTAATGGTTTTAAGTCGCTCGGCCTTAATGATTGTTTCCAGATCTTCGACCGCTTGTGAAAGATCGTCATTAACGACCGTGTACTTGAAATTTTTGTATTCGCGTACCTCGTTAAAGGAATTTAGAAGACGAAGGCGAAGATCCACCGAACTCTCAGTCGCCCTATGCGTGAGGCGCTGCTTGAGGACCTCAAACGAAGGCGGCAGAATGAATATACTAATCGCGTCGGGCACCTTGTCGTGCAGTATCGCGGCGCCCTGTACATCGATCTCAAGCAAGACATCTTTTCCGGAATCGGTAACTAACCGGACTTGCTCGAGGGATGTTCCGTAAAGATTGCCATGCACCTCGGCATACTCAAGAAACTCGCCTTCGCGGATGCGTCGTTCGAAATCAGCTCGATCGACAAAGAAGTACTCGCGGCCGTGTTCTTCGCCTGGGCGAATGCCGCGGGTTGTGTAGGACACCGAAAAGGTTATATCCGGCACGCTCCGCAATATCTCTCGGATAAGCGTGCCTTTGCCGCCGCCGGAGGGAGAGCTGACAATAATGAGATTACCTTTCATCTAAGAATATGGCCACGGATCGACACCGATCGGGTTTTCGCGGGTGGATCTCTTGTTTATCGGTGTCCCATCTGTGCGATCTCTGGCAATATTATTCAACATTCTGTACCTGTTCACGGATCTTTTCGATCTCACTCTTTATCGCCAGGGCATTTTCTTTGATAACCATGTTGCCGGTCTTGGAAGTGATGGTGTTTGCTTCGCGGTTGAGTTCCTGCGTTAGAAAATCGAGCCTTTTGCCAACCTCGCGTTCGTCACTCATTATTGCCTTGAAATGTTCGATGTGGCTCCGGAGCCGCGCGATCTCCTCTGAGATATCGGCCCGTTCCGCCAGATACGCAACCTCCTGGGCAAGCCGAGCCTGGTCGATCTCGATCTGCGAATCGCTCTTTGTGATCATCTCGGATATGCGTTTGCCGAGCCGTTGCTGGTATTCATGGCCGACATTTTTTACTTCGCTTTCGATGACCGGTAAACGGCCTTCGATCTCACCGAGCCGATCCGAGAGCTCGCTCATGAGCATCGATCCTTCCTTTTCACGCATTTTTTCGAGATCGTCGAGAGCGAGGGTGAAAACGTATTCGATAGCGTCAAGAAATTCCTGAGCCGGCTCTCCCTTTTTGATCGTTACCACGTTCGGCAGCCTGGCAATGACGTTCAGGTCAGGTTCACCGGCGAGAGTAAACTCATCCTGCATTTCCTTCATTGCGACCAGAAACCCACGGATAAGAGGACGATTAAGCTCAAACTCAATATCGTCGCTACGGTCGAATTGCAAATTCACTTCGACGCGGCCGCGGGTCAGCCGACCGCCGATCAGACGCTTGATCGGCGACTCGAGCGCCTGCATTTCGCTCGGCAAACGCAGGTTAATGTCGAGGAAACGATTATTCACGGTTTTCAATTCCGCGCTGATCATGAAGTTTGACTCGGATATCGAGCCGCGTCCAAAGCCGGTCATCGATCTCATACGCGAACCTCCTCATCATGCTCCATACCGGCAAATTGCAGTTCGTAAAGCATCTTATATGTACCGCCCGACGCGAGCAGCTCGGCGTGGGTGCCGGTTTGAGTAATGCGGCCGTTTTCCATGACAACGATTTTGTCAGCCATCCTGATGGTCGAAAGGCGATGGGCTATAACTATCGACGTACGGTTCTGCATCAGGTTGGCAAGGGCCTTTTGAACAAGACCCTCGCTTTCCGTGTCGAGGGCCGAAGTGGCTTCATCGAGGATCAGAACAGGTGCATCAACTAGCACCGCCCGCGCGATCGCGATCCTTTGCCGCTGACCGCCTGAGAGCAGGATGCCCCTCTCGCCGACGAGCGTGTCATAACCGAGCGGCAGGTGATGTATGAATTCGTCGGCATAAGCCACACGTGCGGCTTCCACGATCTCGGCCTCGCTCGCCTCCGGCCGTCCGTATGCGATATTGTTTCGAATAGTATCGTTAAATAGAACCGTTTCCTGTGTCACAAGCGCGATCTGTTTTCGCAGTGATTGGAGTTGAGCGTCTCTAAGATCCGTATCGTCCCAATAGATCACACCTTCGCGCGGGTCATAGATCCGCTGGATGAGCTTGGTCAGACTCGATTTGCCGCCGCCGCTCTGGCCGACAAGCGCAACGGTCGTACCTTTTTTTATCTCGAGATCGATGTTTCGAAGTATCTTTTTACGGGCGTTTCTGTAATCGAACGAGACATGTTCAAGCAGTATGCGCTGTTTGAGCGGTCCGACGTCAATGGCGTCGGGTCGTTCGGACAACCGCTCGTTTTCATCAAGAATGTTCCAAACGTCGCGGGCCGCGGAAAAAGCCTTTGCGATCTCATTGTGCTGACGCGAGATCTTTCGCATTGGGTCGTAACTTCTAAACAGAAAGAACAGGAAGGTAAAGAACTGAGCAGGGTCCATTCGGGCTGCATTTATCTCCCGCAGGCCGAAATAGAACAGAACTATCACAACTATTACACCGACAAGTTCGATCGTAGGTGGCGACGTCGCGCCGATACGAGCTGAGCGCAGATTTGCTTTGGCGATAACGCGCGCAACGTCGAGAAATCGTTTTCGCTCTCGTTCTTCTCCGCCGTAGGCCTTTACTATCACATGATTCGAAAGCACCTCTTGCGATGCGTCCGTTAGCTCCTTGTTGCCTTTTAGCGATACGTCAGCGAGCTTTCGCATTCTACGGCTGAAATTCATCGTGAGAAACGCGATGATAGGGGCAATGATCATCGAGCCGATCGTCAACCGCCAGTTAAAATAAAATGCAGCTCCAAAAAAGAAGATGAGCATGAAACTTTCGCGAAGGACGTCGCGAAGGTTTGACGAGACGGCGAGTTCGATAGCCGCGCAGCTGACAGACAGTCGTGAGACAAGGAAATTCGTGCGGTGCTTTTCAAAGAAGACCGCCGATTGTTTTAGCAAATGACGATATAGTTCACCACGCAGATTCAAAACGGCCGATTGGCCAATGCGTGCCATCAGGTATGCCGAGAAATATTCGGCGATGCCCTTTAAGACCGTAAAAGCGAGTAGCAGTCCCGAGATACTAAGCCACGCTCGATACCAATCGTTCCGTGGTATTAAACTATTAAGATCAAAGAGTGTTTTGGATTTGTTTCCGGGCCCATGCAGCTGAAACTGATCGAATATCGGTACGAGCAAAGCCCCGGTCGCAGTTTCGAAAACGGCCCCGAGGATCATAGCGACGATCGCGAGAACAAATATTAGCCAGTATGGTCTGACGTATCTTAGAAGCCGTTTTAGGTCGTTCATTTAACCTTACAAGACCTTGAATATACTGTAGATAGCGGCGACTGTCTATGAGAGGTTTTTGCAACTCATCACGCGCTTATGGCATCTTTTTTAATGTGCCTCCCCAAATAGACCAAAAAGATATGAGAAATTCTATCCTATTTAAGCTGGCTATTTTATCGCTCACAGCGTTGATAGCGTCTGCTATCGCATTCGGTCAAGTTGATGTCGCGCGGCGAACAACAGCTATAACTTACCCGCTCGACGAGACGGTTCTGGTCCAGTTTCGCGGTACCACGCGCTTTCCGCGGATGAAAGGCGAGGCCAGGGTAAAACGTAACACGCGCAGCGGTACGCGGATCGAGCTTTCGGTCGAAAAAATGCCGCGACCGTTTGAACTCGGGGCGGGATACGCGACGTATGTTGTATGGGCGGTTTCGCCGGACGGGCAGGTGGATAATCTCGGTGAGATCAAGCGAAGCGGGTTTTCGCTAATCGATTCAAAGATAACCGTTACGACACCACTCCAGACCTTTGCTCTCATCATTACGGCGGAACCGCACTTTATGGTCCAACGCCCGAGCCAGGCGATAATGATGGAAAATCTTGGTCCGGTCGCGACCAGTGGAAAACGGATCAACACGACCCCATCGATCCAATACTTCGGCAACTCGAGCGATTATTTCCATGATCCGCGAACGCCCGAGATAGCCGAGATCGATTACTCAAAGACGCCGGCAGCCATTCTGCAGGCACAACAAGCGATAGCACTTGCAAAGTTTGCAGGTGCCGAGCGTGACGCGCCGGCTGAGCTAAACGAAGCCTTGACCTTATATCAGAATGCCGAAAATTCCTGGCATGCGGGACGCGATTCCGACAGTGTGGACATCGCCGCAAGAAAAGCGATCGGTTCCGCGGTTAAGGCCGAGTCACTTGCCTTTGAAAGAAAACAGGCCCGCGAAAAGCGTAATGAGCAGATCCGCAACGATTCCGCGATCCGCACTGCAGAGACGCGGTTTAACGACGCTCAAAATCAAATCAGCGATTTAAAGGATGAGCTTGATCGAGAGACCCGCAATCGTGAATTAGCGGAACGCGACGTCCTGAACTCCTCGAATCAGGTCAAAGACCTGCGTGCCGAAAACAATCGTCTGAGCGAAGAACTCGGGCGGGTGCGTGCGGATCTCGACGCGGCCGATGCGAAGATCGCGGCGGCGCAAAAGGAAAAGCAGGCGTTACAGGAACAGCGGGACAATGAGATAAAGGCGGCAACTGCCAAGGCCGCTGAAAGCGATCTGATGACGGCCCTTAAGGCGTTTGGCCCGGTAACGAAGAATGAGCGGGGGATCGTCCTGACTTTGCCGGAAACATTTTGGACAAGCGCTCGTTCGAGCACATTGGCGCCGCCAGCCGCGACCAAATTAACATCGCTTGCAGAGGTACTTTCGAAGAATCCGGATTACCGCATATTGATCGAGTCACACACCGACAATAGCGGCGACCCGACCGCCATTCAGGTGTTGACCGACAAACGTTCATATGCGGTGGCCGATAAGCTCGCTTCATCAGGTATCGAGGAGGGCAGGATAGTAGCTAAGGGATTGGGTGCGAGCGTTCCGGTCGCACCAAATACGACCGCTGCTAACCGCGCCAAGAACCGGCGCGTACTGGTTATTCTGTCACCGATTAGTTGACCGATACTGGAGGAAGTCAATAGGGATCCGACAGACAATCGTTATTGTTAAGCAAGCGGTCTCTGACCGCGTTCTGAACCATACAAACTAGCGAGCGGTCATCGACCGCGGTACATACATCAATGACCAGGTTCAGAATCACGACACTTACCCAATAAGGATCCGCATCCAATGCGGCGGCAGCCCCAACATACATTCGTCTCCGATGTTGAGACCTACAACCTGGAAGACACGCGTCGTTAGTTTTAGACCTGAAGCGTCAAATTCGATCAACGATGTCGATCCGAGAAACTTTATTGCCGTAAGCACGCCTTTAACTAAATTGTCCTCGGGAAATGATGCTCCTAATGACATCGATATTTGTTCGGGCCTGATAGCGAGAGTTATGTCCTGATCGATCGGCATAAGCCGCCTTTTCTCTAGCGGCTGACCAAATATCCTGTGACCGCCCTTTATTGTGTAATATTCTGGCAATTGTGCATCGGACGAGGTAAGGCGCCGGGCATCGATAAGATTTGTCTCGCCCGTGAGCGTCGCCGCCTCTACCGTCTCCGGCTCGTCATAAATGTCCTGTGGGGTGCCGGTTTGCACGATCTCGCCGCGCGACAAAAAGACAACCTCGTCACAGACGCATGCGATCTGCTCGAAATCTCTGGAGGCAAATAACACCGGGTTTTGAAGGTCTCCAAGCACGCGTCGCAACTCGCCGAAACAGTTTTCCCGCATAACCCGGTCCATTTGGCTGAACGGCTCATCAAACATCAGAAGACTGCCGTGATCAGCGATCATCTTTCGAAAACTTCCAATCTGCTGGTCGCCGCTCGCTCCGTCTGGGGAGGTTCGTCGAAACAGACCATGGTGGTGTTCAACGTCATTGCCGGAAAGAGTGTTAATTCCGCGATCCTGGGGCTTATTATTCGATATATCGCGTGAATTCAGATACACGTTGCCGCCGTCTGTTGTAATAGTTCCGGCTATCGCCTTTAGCACCGTTGATTTGCCTGATCCGGAGCCGCCGAAGATCCCGACGATCTTTCCTGTTCCAATATCAAAGGAAACGTCGCGCAACGCCCAGACGCTGCCGTAGCGTTTAGACACTTTGTCTATTCTAAGCACCATAATTGTGGTTAAAGTGAAACTTTCGAGAGCCTTTTACGTGCAAAGAAAAGTATGCTTTTGTCATCGAACTAACGCAAGCATACACTGGTTTTAGCATGACAAGAGGCGGCACGACGATAAAGCGAAAACTGGTGCATGCCGGCGGCTGGCAAGTAGCCAAACGAGTGGCAAAAACGGTGCCTTTTGGCGGGACGGCGGTCGTGATCGTCCTTGTGGGCAGCGACATACGGAACAAGGGC
>OCZT010003781.1_pt1 | contig 15425 bp, 13 predicted proteins | sample 1539031 | NCBI WGS metagenome assembly OCZT01 (sample SAMEA3539308, study PRJEB22396) | soil metagenome | biome: tundra; feature: field; material: soil | place: USA | collected 2010-05 | depth 0.15 m | reverse complement strand
CCGAGTACGGCGTCCTCATCGTGGCCGAGAAGTTCCAGACCGGCTACGACCAGCCGCTCCTGCACACGATGTTCGTCGACAAGACGCTCGTGGGGCTGGCGGCGGTTCAGACCCTCAGCCGCCTCAACCGGATCCATCCCGAGAAGACCGACACGTTCGTCCTCGACTTCCGCAACGAGGCCGAGGCCATCACGGAGTCGTTCGCGCCCTGGTATGAGACCACCGTCGCCATCCCGACCGATCCGAACCTGCTGCACGACCTGGCCGGCAAGCTGCATGCGCTGCAGGTGCTGAGCGATCTGGAGGTGCGGCAGGCGGCGGCCATCCTGGCGGACCGAACGCCCAAAGCCGACTACCACGCGGACCTGCACGCGACTCTGGATCCCGCCGTGGATCGCTTCGCGGCCCGCACTCCGGAGGAGCAGACCGAGATCCGCGATCTCCTGGATCGCTACGTCCGCGCGTATTCGTTCCTGTCCCAGGTCGTCGACTTCGGCGACGTCTGGCTGGAGGCGCTCTATCTGGCCGGCCGCGCGTTCATTTCTCTGCTGCCAACCGATAGGGGAGGGAGCCTCGACCTGGGCTCGGAAGTCCAGCTGACCCATCTCCGCCTGGAGAAGACCAGCGAAGGTTCAATCGGCCCGGGTAGGGGAGTAGGGGAGCTCAAGTCCATCTACGACGGCCAGGGACGCCAGGCCGATGAGGAGAAGGACAAGCTTTCCGCCATCATCCACGTCCTCAACGAGCGCTTCGGAATGGCGCTCGGCACCGCGGATCAGCTCTTCTTCGATCAGATGGAAGAGACCTGGCTAGGGGACGCCCAGTTGGTCGCCCAGGCCCGAGCCAACCCCATTGAGAACTTCAAACTCGTCTTCGCCGACGCTTTCATCAAGAGCATCGTTGGCCGTATGGACGACAACGCCGAAATCTTCCGCCGCATCCTCGACGACCCAACCTTCCAGTCGGTCGTCATGGACCACTACCTGCAGCGGGTGTTCGACGGAGCGCGTGTAGGCGTCCAATGAGCCTCGAAGCAGAGCGGGACGCTACGGGACTTGACGTCGTATCGCATTAGTGCGCTAGTCTGGGCGTGGCCTGCCGAGTTATCTACTACAGACAGCCCAGCGGCCGCGTGCCGATGATCGAGTTCCTTGACGACTTGACGTCGGTAAAGCACAGAGCGGCGATCCTGGCGGACATCGACCTCCTCGCCAGCGAGGGCCCCATCCTGCCTTTCCCGCTTACTTCGGCTATCGCAGCGCACCGCGGCCTGCGTGAATACGCCGTAGCAGCCGAGCGAGCAAGGAGTGTCCGGTGAATTCCCAGAATGACCAAAACGAGCATGGTGTCGACTACCGAGAGGATCTGAGTCGAAGACTGCGCGATCCTGAGTTTGCGGCTGAATACCACGAAGCCAGAAAGCGGGCGAGCCTCGGACTGAAGATAGCGAAGCTCCGCTCGGCACAGGGGCTATCGCAAGCCGAACTTGCAGCTCGACTGAACACGACGCAGTCCGTCATCTCACGATACGAGTCCGCGGATTACTCCAGCTACAGACTCGGCACACTGAAGCGCCTCGCTGAAGCACTTGGTGGCGAGCTCGTAGTCGATATTGAACCGAAAGAGACCTCCAGAACGTGACTGACGGGATATTTGGGATTGCCTTGCTTCCCGGCCCGGGCTAGCTTCACCGCTGGATCAATAAGGCTTCCACAAGACACCCTCGCTCTCCTTGGTTCCAAAGGTCTGGTGTTCTCGGTAGTCGACAGAGTCGTATGATCAGGCAGAAGTAGGGGACCTGACTTGAGCGGCAGCGCGACATACACCGGCACGAACCATCAGGCGGCCGTCATCGCCGTCGTGGGTGTCCACATCCTCGCGCAGCGCAGACTCGGCTGGTTTGAGGATGCGGTCGACATCCCTACTGCCGTATGGGGCGAGACCGAAGGACCCGGTGATGACGCACGGATCGAGTTCGGCACCAACTGGCCAGACTCAGAGGCGCAAGCCAAGAGAGGTCTCGACGCGACGGGCGGCCTGGATCGCGCCCTCGATCGCATCCGAGCAAAACTCGATCGTAATGCCCCAATGCCAATCGTCCTCGTGCTGGATGGGAGTTCGACCGCGGAGTTGTATCGCGAATTCGTGGACGACCTCAAGAGACTCCGAAGCTCACGCAGGGATGGACTCCATCCGATAGCCCAACGACTCACGGCAGACGCCCGAAATGACCTCTTGCTCAGACAGCTCTACGTCGTGAAGTCGGATCTAGACCATGACTGGCACGCCGACCTGAAGCTCGCGATTGCGATGCTCGGCCAGATCCTCCGCGATCCTGAGAGAGCTGAGTCCGCATTCGATGCCCTCTACAAGGATGCAGACAGCGTCTGCGGGCACAAGTTCCGCCGCACACGCGACGGTCTAGAGGAGTTCCTACGGACTCGCGGAATAGAGCTCCGGCCCATCGATCCCACCGAAGAACGGTTCATGCAGCGACTCGATGAGGTTCGACAGCTCCTAGATAACCGACAAGTCCAAGGGGGCCGGGACCTTCTTCGCCGGCTGCAAGATCAACTGGCCTCTTCTCCGGTCCCAAAGGCTGCGGAAGCTCGGATGCTATGCCTCCGGGCAGAGGCGGCCCTGGATTCTGAGGATGCAGAGGGAGCGTTAGCCTTTGCCCAGCAGGCCCTCATGGGCGATCCGAATAACGTCGTCGCGCAAGCTCTCGGCTCAGTCGCGTTGACCAATCTCGGAAAGCTGAACGAGGCTGAGCACATGGCGAAGATGGCCGTGAAGCTCGATCGCCATAGTCACGTGGCTTGGCAAGCTATGGCGTTCGCTGAGGCTGCGAGAGGCGATCTTCTGACGTCACCTCCGCAGAGCGTCGCCGAGAGCACGCCATATCGCAGCATGCTGGTTCGGCTGGCCCATCACCAGGGCAAGGCGGACGACGTGCTCAGACTCACAGCGCCACTCCTTGCGGCTGGCTCCCGGTCATTCGACATCCGGTACTTCCGATGCGTTGCTCTGCTGAACGCCCCGGACGTTCCAGACGGGACGGAAATGACGGAACGGTGGCGGGAGACCGAACGAATCGCCACGGGCCTGATCTCTACGCTTGAGTCAGACAATCGCGACCTCGCCAAGGTGCATACGGTCCGCGGTCTCGCACGCAAGATGCTCGGAGAGAGCGATGCCGCCGATGCCGATGTTGTTCAGGCATACGAGTCGGATCCCGCGGACATCAACGCAATCCGCAATCAAGTTGTGAGGCTGATGGAGGACGGCCAATTCGAAGACGCTCTTGGCGTGCTCCATGGCTCCGTCGCGGATAGCGATGCGCTCTTGCTCGCGCTTCGGGCACGAGTCCGACTTGTGGCCGGTGATCGTGAGAAGGCTCAGCGCGATCTTGCGGACGCGAACCAGAAGCTCACAGCCGTTGGGGATCAGAAGCCGGTGCGGTTTGCGATAGCCCAAGCGTTTCTCGACTTCCACGACGCGGCTTCGGCTGAGGAGGTGTTGGCTCCCTGGCCGCTGGAGGAACACGATTGGGAGCGTCTCTACCTGGCTGGCCGCATCGCGCTCGTTCGAGCGGCATATGACGAGGCCGAAGCGCTATTTCGCAAAGCAGCTGTCGCTGACACCTTCAAGAGGTCGCCGCTGTTGGCGGAACTCGGGCTCCATCTGCGTCAGGCGGGTCTCTTCGCTGCTTCAGTTCGCGCTTTCGAGGAAGCGGGCGGCAGCTCATTGGTGGGACCTCCACTCGAAGGCTACGTCTTGTCACTCATGGGAGCCGGGGAGTTGGATTCCGCAAAGACCATCATTGATGGCCTTGCGGCGAGCGGCCAACTGCCGGAATGGGCTCTCGGGACCGCCGCAAACATAGCGAGCTGGGCAGGCGATGTGGAAAACGCGATCACCTACTTGACCGACCTGGTGGATCGCTCAAGTGCCACGCCCCACACGAAGATCGTCCTCGCGATGCATCTTGTCGATGCGGACCGCCTGCTCGATGCTCACCGCTACCTTGACGAAGTCGCCGCGGCGCCGGAGAGCACCGCGATGGACCTTCTGCAGGCCGCGCAGTTGCTGAGGGCGGCAGGACGACCCGAGGACTCCGTGAGGCTGGCATTCCGGGCGTTGCGCCGGGCGCCCCAGCTCGCCTTCGCCCACAAGGTGTTTGCTTCCCTGTACTTCACGAGCGACGCACACTTCGAGGAACCGACCGAGGTGGGTCCCGATACGTTCGTCCGACTTCGTGAAGACCACGGCAGGATACGCGAGCACACGATCTTCCCCGATGGCCCGGTTGACGCTAAGCACGGCGAGATGACGATCGAGGCTGCGCGCGAGCAGGGGCTTCTTGGGGTAGCGGTCGGGCATCGAGTGGTGCGCGACGAGGGCCAGTGGACCCAGAAGCAATGGACCGTTGAGGCGATCCAATCAACGATTGTGCACGCAGTCCAAGACATAATCGCGAACTACGAAGACAACTTCCCTGATGAGCCCTTCATTCACAGCATCCACGTCGGTGACGGCAAGAACGTCGCGGACACGACTTCAGTGATAAGGGCCCTGGCCGAGCGGAAGGAGTCGGCGACCGATGTCTTCCGCGTGGTCCGCGAGCAGATGCTCCCGCTAGGCATGGCCGCTGTTCGTTTGGGCGTTTCGATCGACGAGCTCATGTCCGCTTCCATGGGGGACCTGGAGACGGCCGGACCTCTGATGGTGGAGTGGTCTGGAATCGACGACCAGAGGACAGGGTGTGATGCCGCGGCCGCGGGAGGAGTCGTCATCCTGACCCGATCCGCCTTGAGGACCGCGCAGGGCCTCGGGTTGCTCGACGCGTTGGCGCAGCAGTTCACTCTCGTTGCCCCTCGCTCCCTGTATGACGAGATACGGGGCGAACTCGCAGAAGCTGAGAGAGCGGTGTTGAAGGGCGTCAGCACCATGTTGCCTGGACCAGCCGGCCCGATGAGGTTGGACTTCAAAGCCGGTCACGCAACTCTCGTCCAGAAGCGTGACCGGTTGACGGTGCTGCGCGACTGGCTCTCGTCTCCTGAATCTGTCTCGATAAGGCCGCGGCCGTTGACCTCAAGCCAGCTATCCTCCTCGAAGATGGAAGAAATGCGGACGTTTATTGGGCCAGACTCATTCGATGCGTTCGCGCTGGCAGACGCCATGGATGGCGTCCTGTATGCGGACGATATCGGTCTCAGAAGACTCGCCCTTACCGGCAAGCCGCCGCGATCCTTCTCAACAGTGACCCTGCTCCCGTCCCTCGTCGACGCAGGTGAGATCGTGTCCTCCGCTCGTGATGACCATCTCGTCACGCTGGCGATCAACAACTACGTGCATGTGCTGCCGACTTCGGAAATGCTGGCCGGCGCTCTCCGTCGGCGGCCGGCGCTGAGCAATGACGAGTGCGAGATCGTGTTCGGCACGCTCGGAGGACCAGGGGTTGCAGTTGGCGAGGCTGCGCAGATCGGCTCTAGGACGATCCGTGACTCGGCAATGAGGTCCATTCAGACAACGAGCACGGGTGCAGTCACGAAGTTGATACTGCGAGGCATGGCGAGGAACGCTCCAATACGATTGTGCGCCGCCCTTCTGGCGCGACGCGCCAACAAAGACCTCGCCCTCCTGCCGCGTGAGCTTGAACAGGTGACGCGGGTGTGTGCGGAATTCGGGCAATGACTCGCGCCCGACCCGATTGCCGGCGACCGAGAGGAGACATGCTCAGACGACGCCACCGGGTACTTCTATGCCACCTGAGGACGGTTGTCGAGCCGTCGACGTGAAGCGAAGGTCCGCCGGCGCCAGGGCCGAATTCAGCCCGGCCGCCACACCCCGAGTGCCTCATTGCGGCCTGCTGGTGGGTCGCGCTTCTGATCCGTCGAGCCTTGCGCGCGGCCGCTAGAGTAGGAGAGTCCGTCACGGAAGCGGGGGAAGTCGCGAGTGATCCAGAGCTGGCAGCGGGAGTCATGAGGACTGTTCTATGAATAGGGTCTTCCTCCCGCGTTGTGCGGATGGACTGCGCTGGGTCTACCACTACACCTCGCTCCGGACGGCAATGGAGCACATCCTGTGCGAGGGGCAGCTCAAGTTCAGCCCCATGGCTGACGTGAAAGATCCTCGGGAGTCCAAATCCTGGTCCTTCTCCGTCACGACGGAGGGCGACGAGTCTATGGAAGACGGGGAGTTTCATAGGCTGCAGGACGAAGCGACTGCCCGGCTCAAGGGCACCTGCAAGCTGCTGTGCATGAGCCAGGACGAGGGCGAGGCACCCAATGCACCGGACCCGTGGTTCCGTCGTGGATTCGCCAGAGCGAGGATGTGGGCCCAGTACGGCGATGGTCACCGAGGGGTATGTCTTGTCTTCGAGCGTGAAAAGCTCCACCGGCAGATCAAGATGACTCTCGCGCCCGCGCAGATCTACTCCGGCCAAGTGACGTATGCCAACCGCGCGTGGGATGACGTACAAGCTTTCAATCTGGCGTACAGCGAGATCCGACGAGACACGCTTGAGAGCCTTGTGGAGGCGAAGATCGCCGCGCATTACCGCACGTACTTTCTGACGAAAGTGGAGGACTGGGCGAGTGAGGTCGAGTGGCGGTGGGTGCTTCGAGGCACCGTCCTGGGCCCGGAATACGCGCCAATCGCGGACGCGCTGGCCGGGATCGTGCTGGGTGTCGACGTGCCGGGCGTGTACGAGCCGGCGATTTGGCCGCTGGCCGAGAAGTACGGGGCTCCGATCGCCAGGATCTCCTGGAGCAACGGGGCGCCGCACCTAGCTGAGATTGGAGCGGCCCGATGAGCGGTGTCTCGATGGTGCCCGGCCCCTCTCTGCATGGCGGGGCACGCCAAGGCCTGCTCAAGAAGACGCGCACCGGCAACCTCTTCACGATCTTCGGCCAGCCCGACGTCGACATCCGCAGGGTAGGGGAGGGCCAGCTCCAGGTCGAAATCCGCGGCCTGGACACCTACAACCCCACCAACGGCGAAGTCGTCCCCCAATCCACGGCCGACATCGCCTGCTGGTTCATCGACACCGCCTACGACAACCGCCAGTTCTTCGTCCGCCACGCCTACTTCCTAGGCGGCGACGACCCCTACGACAAACTCCGCCGCGCCCTCCGCGCCGACATCGATGAAGCGGCGTGGTCCTCGCTCAACTCCACGGTCTCGCGCCCGTTCCCGGTGCCGGACTCCGGCTGCATCGCGATCAAGGTGATCAACCACTACGGGGACGAGATTCTGAAGGTCTATGGACTGTCCGGGTCCTAGGCCGATGTCAACAGGTTGGAAAAGGGGAGAGATCCTGCATGCAGACTTGGTCACCATTCGTTCGCAAACCGGGGACTCAGTTTCCTCCATCCTCAAGGCTCTGCGAGACCTTCCAGCGGATCGCACTACGAACCGAAGGTTGGTTGACTGAGGGCCGGCGTCCCGCGCTCGTTCCCTCCGAGACATCCATCACCGATCTGAATCTCTTCGAATTGTCCAAGAGGCACCCGCGAAGCGTGTTCGTTCGTAGGTTCACCCAATTCGATGAACATACGAACGGATCGGATTGGGAATGGTGTATCGGGGCGCGGTCTAGTTGGTACAGGATGCGGATCCAGGCTAAGAAGCTGGACAACTTCGGCCGGCACTATGACTGTCTCGACGACGTACTTGACCAGAAGACTGGTCCCGCCGAGTTGCAGATCACGCGACTCATCAGAACCGCCGGATCGATGCCGGCCATTTATTGCCTGTACAACGGTGAGCCAGACCCAGTTCTTGCTGTTCGGTGGGATATTCCGTGTGACCCTGCTGGCATGTGGCTTCATGGCTGTTCCATCGCGTCCGCCTCGGCGCTTGAGCCCCTCGTAAAGGCCGGGAAGAAAGGCATCGTGGACATCGCTCCTCTTTCTCGGCCGTGGTCCGACCTGGTCTGCTGCCCCAAGGGCACGGACATCGCGACACGGGTGCAGTCGGTATGTAGTGGCCTTGGTGAACGCGAAGGCCAAGAACCGGGACAGCTTCTCGGCCAGATCGATCGGCAGCCACCAGAGTGGGCGGTCCGCTTGCGGGAGGGATCCGGCGATCTAGGCATCCCGTTGGCCGGCCACCCAGATGGAGTGGTCCTGATCGACTTGTCCGACGAGAACTCCAGATAGTGGCCGTTTCCCGCGCCAGCTAGCGAAGTGCTCGTTACGAGTTGTAGGCCTGTGAGGACCGAATCAGATCCTAGGTCGGAGTGAGCTCCGGGCTAGAGGACGCCGAGTATCCATCGGCTCCTCCGGCCCGGTCATCACGCTCGCAACTCGTCGCCGCGGGGCGGCGCTCTGAACGAGATAGTCCGCCCGGCTGAACAACTCATCGTAGGTGAGGATTTCGGGGTTGTGGAGATTGCGCCTGAACTGCTCGAAAGTTGCCAGTCGATCAGGATCATCGCCGAGCGATCCCAAGTGCCCGACAACCAGGATCCCCTTTGGCTCGACCGTGTAGACCCGGTTGGACGACAACTCCGTAGCATTAGTGGACGCCCGAGACCCTTCGATCGCCCAGGTCCGGCAGTTCGTCTGAACCTGCGTCACACCGCCGGTCAGTTCGGAGCCGAGTTGGTAAGCCCCACTCCGATGCGGTCGCGACACCAGTTCCGTATCTGGGCGCTTGATCTCCACGAGGATGGTGAATCGCGCCTTGGCCTCGGTATGCATAAGGTGGTCCCCGCGCTGGGCACCGCGACCAAACAGGTTCACGCCACCGTAGTGGGGCTGATTGGCCAGCGTCGCAAGAAATCGGTAATCGAGACCGTGGCCGAAGATCCAACAGTTCGATTCAAAGAATCGCTTCCAGTCCGGTTCGCTCCATAGACCGATGCCATCGGTGTCCCTGGTCAAGTGCGCCTCGAATTCCGCCAGCGCTGCCTTGCGTTTCGCGTGTTCATGTGCCAGGGAAACCCCGGCCAGGTAGCCTGGATGAAGCGCCTCAAGCCAATCGCCGAACTCGCTTCCGGCTTCATTCATTAGGGCTCGCAGGGTCTCTTTTCCGCGGCCCTCGATGACGAGCGCCTCGGCGTCAACCACCATTCGGCGCGCCCGCCCGTAGGGGATCCCATCGTCGGCGAGCGGGTAGAGATCGTCGAGGAGATCCCTCAACGCAAGGGTTTCGGCAGCGCTCAGCCGGATACGGGTCTCTTCCTCTGCTTGGAGGCGAGAGAGCCTGAAGCCGGGAATGTCCTCCCACCTCGCCGAGGATCGGCCGCGGCGCTGGTGCCGCAAGGTGATCTCGACCGATGCCGCAGGGTTCTTCGGGTTATCGAGAACCAAGGCGTCTATGACTCGGCGAGTCGTCGAGTTTTGTCCGTCGAGCTGTTCGGAGGAGAGGGGCAATGGCCCGACAACGCTAGCCACGCCGGCAGCCTTGCTCTCAAGCTCGAAGACGTGGCTCGCTAGGTGATCGTCAGAAAGCATTCAGCGAACTCCATGATTGTGGATTGATCTGTCACATCGCCTGACTCTCCGTAATGGCCTGAAACTGGACCTGTCTGGCTCGTAGACTGTTCCCATCAGGCCCATGAGGGGGAACAAAACGCAAGTACCAGAGACTAGTATAGCGCAGGCGCTATAGTGAACGACCTAGGAGGCGGACGGGTACCCAACCGTCGATGGGTCGTGTACGGCACTGACGAGTTCGCCGATTGGCTGGTCAATTGCCACGGTGACTGGAATGTCGTCATGCGCGTCTACGCGCACTTCTTGGACACCGTGGACAAGCTCTCATTGGTTGGACCGCTTGTTGATCCCAAGTGGGTCAAGAAACTTCGTGGCTTCGATGGGCTTGGCGAAACTCGCTTCAACGACATCTCGGGTGCTTACCGCTGCTTCTTCAAATTCGGGCGTCTCGGAGGTCAGCCTGTGATCCTGTTCGCTGATGCTGACAGCAAGACCTCCGATGACTTCCTCCAAAGACGATACGAACGGGCAGACCGATTGCTAGATCAAGCCATGGCCGACCATGGAATCGTGTTTGCCAGGGATTGGTGAGTAGATGAACGCTTCGAAGGCATGGGAAAAGTTGCGAGCCGCCGAGGCGTCTCCGGAGTTCCTTGAGATACGAGCAAAGGAGTTTCCGTACCGCGAAGTAGCTCTGGCTGTGATCGATCTTCGCGGTCGCTTGGGACTGACGCAGGGTCAACTGGCCGAGCAAGTGGGTACGACTCAGTCCGTGATCTCTCGGCTTGAGAGTGGCAAGCAGCCGGTTGAGATCAAGTTGCTCGCCCGGATCGGCGAGTCCGTCGGCGAACCTCTGGTAGTGGCGTTCGGAGAATTCAGCGCGGGAACGTCGTCGCCGGCTGGCGATATCGGACAGCAGGGAATCGGCCAATTGCAGGCCCCGCAGCCGCAAGAAGTGGCCGTAAGTGGCGACCCCCTACTGGACCAATTCAACCGGGCGAATACCGCCGGCGACTGGCAGACGTCGCACGGTCTCGCCGCGGCGATTGCGAAGGACCCATCCACCCCAAGGCGGCGATTGGCCCTAGCCCTAGACGCCTACAACCAACGGCTGTATGGCGATGCAGAGCGGTGGGCAACCGAAGCGCTTCGGGGGTCGCTTCCGCCGACTTCGTCCGACACGGCCGCTCTCATTCGGGGTCGGGCGTTGATCAACTTGAAGCGAGCACGGGCAGCGCTCCGTGCGCTCAGTGCCATCTCTCAAGACTCCCACCTCGGGTGGTTCGTCCCGGCGGCCCGCGCTGATGCCTATGTTGAGCTTCACGACCCAGCCAAGGCGATGGCTGAGTCCAACCGTGCGGTGGCCATGGCCCCAGAGATCCCGGTCGCGCGGTACCACGCCGCTCGGACCTTATGGCATGCGGACCGCGTATGGGAGGCTCTTGACCAGATCTCGATCTACCGCGCGGCCGATCCGACGAATACCGAAGGGATTCTGCTGCACGGCTCGATCCTTGGCTTCCTCGGAAGCACTCAGCACGATGACGGAGCATTTGAGTCCGCGCTGACTCTGTTTGAGCAGGCACTCCGAACGGACGACTGCGAGGCAATTCGTCTGTACGCCATTACCGCTGCGCGCCTAGGTCGGTGGAAGCCTGCCTTTGCTGCTGCGACGAAGCTGCTGCGCCATCGGGGCAAGGACGGATCCGGGGAATGCCAACACACGGAGAACGGGCTCGACCACAGCCACTTCGTGCATGAACACATCGTCCCCGACGCCTTCCAAGCCATCTCGGAACGGGCTCCCGCCGAAACAGAGCAGGCGGTCGAAGAAGCCCAGCGCAGATTCGGTGCCTCGCCCTATCTGACCTCCCAGAAGGCCCTCGCAAGTGCAGTCAAGGGTGATCTCGCGAAGACCCTTGAGTTGCTGGGACGCACACGGGAGACAGTGGCGGAAGCTCCAATCGACGAACAGATAGCCGTAGCGGCTGCCCTCTACGTACGCTTAGACTTCGCCGGAGCCTACCAGATTCTCAAGAGGATCAAGGACGACCTGAGCCGCCCAATCGGACTAATTCGACTTGCTGAATGTGCTGCTTCGGCCGGCGAACTCGAGGATGCGCGGAAGGTTCTCGAGCAGCTCGCCGAACCAAATGACTTCGGGGGCCAGATTGCCTCTGTCGCGATGACCATCCTGCAGGCGCAACTGCGAACGTCACGGCAGATCGCGCCGGTTGCCGAGTCCGAAATGCAATGGCATCGATTGGTAGCGGGCGAAGCCGACCCAGCTCCTCGTGAGTCGCTGTGGGAGGGGCAGCACCACCCCACGACACCTATGGTCGATACCCTGGCCTCCAAGGCCTACCTGAACTAGGGACGATCCTAGTCTCACGCGTCGCGTCAGTACGAGCTTCGAATGCCCGCGCTTGCGAGCCGTCCCACGCCCTCAGACTGTCGAAGCTCGTTGCTAATTCCGATTGCTTGGAGACTTCACACGCCCGAAGCAGCGGCCAATTCGCTGGAACGGACATAACCTTTCTTATCGGCAGTGATGTCGGACGTGGAGAGACCTCTGGCGCCCACTTTGCTGCGTATGGGCATTCCGCCACGTCTCCGCTGTTTTCGGAGCTGATGGCCCGGTCCCGGCCAAACCAGGAGTGGCGGCGGCGATCAGCGGCACGGCGGCCACGGATTCGGTCTAACATCGCGCCCGTGAATGACCTCGTCGATCGCCTCATGGCGCCCATTGAACGCTTAGTCGTGGCAGCCGAGCAATTGATCGCACGGATGATGTCCGTCCCGACGGACCGAACGAACCGTTTGCGTGGCCGACTCGGAGAGCTAGCCACCGCGCGGCGGCTGCGAGCCTGGTCAGTAATGCTGATCGCCGGCTTCTGGCTGTCGGTCGTCGGCGCCCCCGCGAAGGGTTTCTGGGACTTCTCTGAGTTCTACACGGCCGGCAGGCTGGTCGGCGGACCGGCGCTCATGAATGTGCTGGATATCGTCCGGCTCGAAGTGAGCCTCGGGCTGTCAAGCGTGCCCTTCGTCTACACGCCCGCGTTCGCGTGGCTGTTTGTGCCGGTCTCGGGGCTGCCGTACGCGCTCGCGGGCTGGCTGGTTATGGCGTCCATGCTGGTCCTGCTGATGCTGGCAGTCGAGATCGGACGCCGAGTCCTCGGGCTGGACTGGCGCGTCGCTCTGGTCGGCGCGCTGGCCTGGCCACCAGCCACGGTTGCGATCGTGACCGACCAGACCTCGACGCTGGGGCTCCTCTTGATGGCCGTGGCTTGTGTCGGCCTGGTAAAGGGAGGGAAATGGGAACTCCTGACGGGTCTCGCCGTGGCCGGGCTCGCTTACAAGCTGCCGCTGGCCCTGCCCTTGCTGGGGCTGCTGGTGCTGCGCTGTAAGTGGAAGGCGCTGGCAGCCGCGTGCGCTGGCCTGACGGTCGTCTACCTGCTGAGCGTCGCCGCGACCGGTGGAGACTGGAGCTGGCCCGGCGGCTGGCTGGCCTCGGCCAATCAGGTGGTAGCTCTCGATACCGTCAACCAGTGGCAGTCGATCAGCCTGACCGAGACGCTGGGCGGCTCGCCATTCGTCTACGCGGGACTGGCGCTGCTGGGCCTGGCGCTGCTGCCGGGCCTGCGGGCGAGGCCGATCCAGGAAGCCGCCGCCGTCGCCATGGTTGCCGGGCTGATCATCTCTCCACACGCTCTCTTCTATGACGCGACCCTAGCGCTTCCGGCGATCGCGATGCTCGGGCGGCGATCTATCCCGCTGTATATCCTGGCCGGCCTCTGGCCGCTCGGGTATGTGATCGGGTTCCAGCCGCTCGCGTTCGGCCTGGCCATCTGGCTCGTAAGCGAGACTCGATTGATAGGCCGGCGTGAGGCCTGGGCGAAGCAGTCCGAGAGAGCCGCTTCCCTCCCGACTGCGGCGACGGCAACTGCCTGAAGTCGCTCCACCACCGGCTGGTGGTGTCACGGGTCGTGACGGACACGAAGACGCCCGAAGGAACCGCGGTTCCGAATCGGTCGGTCGATCCGAGAATCGGTCGAGTCGCTAACGAGCGGCTCGATGAGGCCGGGAAGGAACCGAACCGGATGGCTGAAGTCCGCGTCGATCTGGATCATCACGTCCGCGTCGCGATCGAAGAGATCCTTGAAAGCGGCCACATACGCTTGGCCGAGTCCCTGCTTCCTGGTTCGATGCAGAATAGCAATCTGCGGGTCCCCGATTGGGTCGACCTCAGCGGCACCCGTATCAGCTGACGAGTTCGAAGCCCTCCGCTTCGAAGTCCGCGTCAAGGGCGTAGGCGCGCGAGATGCCGAGCGTACGCATGTACTCGAAGCTCGTCCGATCCACGAGCGACACGGCTGAGGAGACGGCCGCGCGAAACGCGGCTAGAGCGCGCCGCCTGAGAGCCTCGTCGACATCGACGATGTTGATCGCAGGCAGCATGTCATCAATCAGGCGCGTTGCTGCTTCCGCGCTGAGTCGTCTCCGGACCAGAGAGACCGTCTCGACGACCACGTAACTGTGCGTCAGCAGCTCCTCGCCCAGGATGCGTTCACTACCCCGCAGTGCACGCTCGTGGCCGGCGTCATCGCCGTCGAGCAGCGCGTAGAGCGCGCTCGTGTCGACGAAGACACTCACCAGCGAGGCTCTTCCGCCAGGGCCTCGTCATGCCGCTCAGCGGTGTCGTGATGACCCGATGAATAGGAGCCCGCATGCCTGAAGGCGCGCTGCTGCCGCGCCAGGCGGTCGGCCCTCTCGTCCGGGACGGTGCGATCGACGGCCTCGCGGATCACCGCGGCGATGGACACTCCCCTAGCGCTCGCCGTGCGGCGGAGACGGCCCATCTGCTGTTCGGTCAGCGAGATCTGCGTGCGGATCATGCACCGATGAGTATCACCGGGCCCATCGGTGATGTATGTGGAGCGATCGGCCACGCTGTAGTCAGGGCGCCGCGCTTGTGCGCATGACCGTTTCGGGCACAAAGAAATGCCCAGAGGAACCTCGACTCCGTCTCGACCAAACCAATCCGAGAACCGGTCGAGTCGTTCGGTATTCGTTGCCCCTCCGGGCAAGAACAACTCTAGGCCTGGCCGGCCCGGCTCGCAATGGGAGATATCCACAACATTCGCGATTTCGAGGTCGCGATATGGGGCCATCTCCACAGCCGCCCGCACTCCCCTCTCGACGGCGTAATCCCCTCACCCCCGCAAATAGCACGCGTGTGCTACTAGGGCAGGCGGCGCTTGCGCCGCCTGAGGTTCTTGACCCGAAGCGCAAGGACGAGGCGGAACGCTTCCATGAAGATGCTCATGCTCATCTTCGACGTCCCGAGCCGTCGTTCCTCGAACGTGATCGGGACCTCGATTATGCGGGCGCCGGCCAGTCTGGCTCGGAAGGTCGTCTCGATCTGGAAGGCGTAGCCACCGGCGTGCAGTCGATCGAGATCGATCTCACGCAGGACGGGTGCGCGCCAGGCCTTGAAACCGCCCGTGAGATCTCGGTACGGCATCAGCAGCACGACGCCGGCGAAGACGCTGCCACCGCGGCTGACCAGGCGCCGCATGATGTTCCAGCGCGGAATCTGGCCACCCCTGATGTATCGCGACCCCAGAACCACGTCTGCCCGGCCGGAGCGAAGCGGCTCGAGGAGAGACGGCAGGAAGCGGACCGGATGGCTGAAGTCGGCATCCATTTGGACGACCAGATCTGCCTCACGGGCGAGGAGGGCCTTAAACGCCGCGACGTAAGCGCGCCCCAGGCCTTGCTTGGTCCCGCGATGGAGGACCGAGATGGCCGGATTTGCGGCGGCCATCGCGTCGGCCAGCTGGCCCGTGCCGTCAGGCGACCCGTCGTCGACGATCAGGACGTGAGCGTCTGGAACGGCCGAGAGCACGGCCTCAGTGATCGGACCGACGTTCTCGCACTCGTTATATGTCGGGATGATGATCCAGACGCTCGGGCTCG
>OCZT010003780.1_pt1 | contig 15439 bp, 9 predicted proteins | sample 1539031 | NCBI WGS metagenome assembly OCZT01 (sample SAMEA3539308, study PRJEB22396) | soil metagenome | biome: tundra; feature: field; material: soil | place: USA | collected 2010-05 | depth 0.15 m | reverse complement strand
ATTCAAGTTAAAAGAAATAAATCTTGGTGCGACTTGGATTGTGGCGAGACACAGAACCGGCCAGCCCGCTTTCTCCAACTCCTTGAGTAGGCGCCCCCCGATGTAGCCTGACGCTCCGGTTAACAGGACGAGCGGGCGATGATCCGCGCCCATTAGATCCCCCTCATTCGGCCCACTGAGTTAGGCTGGCGTGATCGTAGCATTTCCCGGATCACTTGTTTTTCACGAAAGGTCAATAGCCGAATACTTGAGTTTGTGCTCCGCCAGCTTTACGTATGAGCGCCCTCCTTGACCTACCAGCGGGCCTGGCCCGATTGTGCCAGAGTCAGAGGGGAACCCATAATTTCCGATCATCTTGCTAAACAGAGAGTAGACAATTCTTCTGTAAGGTATTGAATTGGCGTCCCCGGCGGGATTTGAACCCGCGTTTGCGCCGTGAAAGGGCGCTGACAGACTGTATCACGTTGTAATTACAAGGCAGCGGTCGCAACGCAACGCCCTGTTAAGGAACGACTGAGAGCACGATAGATCACGCTTTGGTTGTACCGTCCTTGTACCGCGAATTTTGAAGTGTATGGTGGACGACCACTCGAACTCCCAATCTCTACGGTGTCAAGGAAGCGGTCCAACAACTGTAATTGACTCTAAAGGAGTTGGTAACCGGAAGAACCGTAATGCTCGGCTCGCTTTCTATGAAATTGCGACCCAAAAGTTGGCTCAAAAACATTTCTACGATTCAGGGGCACTAGAGACCGAAACCGACTGCTTCAGTCTTCGAGCGTCGGCAAGGACTTCAGCACCTCGCTGGCCCTCGGGCGACTCAGAACCTGATCGTCCTTGCGGATCTTTCCATCCCGGAAGACCAACACACGCTTTGCGAATTGTGCGATGTCATGCTCGTGAGTGACCAGCACAATAGTCAGCCCCTTGTCGTTTAGATTCTGAAAGATGTCGATGATCTCGACTGAAGTACGGCTGTCCAGATTGCCAGTGGGCTCGTCAGCCAGGAGAATGGAAGGACGATTCACCAAAGCTCGCGCTATGGCCACCCGCTGTTGTTGTCCTCCGGACATTTGCGATGGGAAATGCTGTGCCCGTTCTGCGAGACCGACCATCGTCAATGCATCGGCGGCACGTTTTCGACGCTCTGTCTTGTCGATCTTCGCGTACAGGGTGGGTAATTCCGTGTTCTCAAGGGCCGTCGTCCGGGCCAGCAGATTGAAGCCCTGAAAAACAAATCCAATCTTCTCGTTCCGAATCAGCGCCAGAGCCTTCTTGTCGTGTCTGGAAACATCGATCCCTTCTAGCAAGTATCTCCCCATGCTGAGGCGGTCTAGACAGCCAAGGATGTTCATGAAGGTGGATTTGCCACTGCCGCTTGCCCCCATGATCGCTACGAATTCACCTCGTTCGATTTCAATGCTTACACCGCGCAGCGCGTGCACTCGTGTCTCGCCCAGTTCGTAATACTTGTGGGCGTCTTCGACGCGGATGACCGCGCTTGCCGCAGAGGCGGCTGGCGTGCCTTCGAGTCGGTTTAGAGCGGGTATTGTTTCCATGAGGTGGTTCCAAACTACAGATCCCTAGCGCCGTATGCCGCCTAAAGCTGAGGGTTTGGGCGCTACTGATCGAATAATCACGTCGTCCGATTCCTTAAGTTCTCCCTTGAGAACGGTACTGACCTCCGTGTACGCATGGTCTGTGATTCCAAGAGAAACCTTGACTGGTTCCATCGTGTTGTCCGGATGCAGCTTCCAAACAACGGCAGTCTCTGCTTTCGGTGCGCGTGGCAAGTTTTGGGCACCCGTGCTAGCCGAGGTCCCGCCCTCGATCGCAGCGGAGTCAGCACCAGCCTGTGGCCCTTCAAACCCTTCGATCCCGTAGCTCTTATACAAAGCCAATATCTCGTCGGGTGCCATCGGAGGCTTGTACCGTAGGGCAGTGTTTGGCAGTTTCAATACGTTCTGCGCGGTAGCCACCGGAATCGTCACGTAGGCCGTCATGCCGGGAAACAGTTTCAACTCCGGGTTCGCAAATTCGATGATGGTGTCGTAGGTGACCACGCTTTGCACCGTCGTCGGGTTCATCCGGATCTGGCTGACAACTCCCTGAAACGTTTGCTTGGGGAGGGCATCCACCTTGAAGGTGACTGCCTTGCCCACCTTAATGTTGTCCACGTCCGACTCGTCCGTCTTGGCATACACCCACATCTTGGTGAGATCCTGCGCGATCGTAAAGATCGTCGGTGCTTGTAATGATGCCGCTACGGTTTGCCCCACATCCACATTTCGCGCCACCACGGTGCCATCGATTGGAGAACGAATCACGGTGTAATCAAGATTGGTTTGGGCGACTGCGACAGCGGCCTCTTTCTGACTGATTTGTGCCTCGGCTTGCGTGATATTGGCTGCCGCGGCATTCACGGATGCGCTGGCTGCGTCATAGTTCGATTTGGCAAGGTCCAGTTGCTGCTGGCTCATGACGCCGTCTTTGGTCAAGCCAACGGCACGATCATAGTCGGCCTTAGTCTGGACCAATGCGGCTTTCGCCTTTTCGAGATTGGCTCGGGCCGCTTGCAGGTTGGCTTCCGCGTTCTTCAAGTCCGCGGCCGCTTGCAGCAGGGCCCCTTTGAACAATGCAGGATCGATGATGGCGACAACGTCCCCCTTATGCACGCGGGAATTGAAGTCGGCATTGAGTTTCGCGATGGACCCGGACACCTGCGATCCCACTTGAACGGTGATCACGGAGTTGATGGTTCCGGTAGCCTCCACAACGTCATGGATATCACCGCGTTCCACCTTCGCGGTGAAATGCTGCACTTGCGTGTCCCGGTGCAGTCCTAACGCGACGAACAATCCGGCCACGGCCACAACGGCCGCTAAGATGAGCCACTTGCGTTTTGTCATTTATGTATGGTCCCGAAAATCACAAACCCTTCACTCGTATCGCAGCGCTTCGATCGGATCAAGCCGAGACGCCTTGCGCGCGGGGTAATATCCGAAAAATACTCCGACAGCGACCGAGAACATCGCGGCCACCACGACCGCCTCAACCGACATCTCGATGGGCCAACCCAGGGTCTGTCCTACCAAATAGGAGCCAACGATCCCAAAAAGCACTCCGGCGGCGCCCCCGACCAGGCTCAGCATGATCGATTCTCCCAGGAACTGAAGCTGGATGGCTGCTTCGGTTGCTCCCACAGCCACTCGCACTCCGATCTCACGGGTACGTTCGGTAACGGAAACCAGCATCACGTTCATAATCCCAATTCCTCCAACGATCAAAGAAACCGATGCGATTGCGATCAGGAGAATGGTGAGAGTCTTGCTCGCGTCGAGCTGCGCTTGAATGATGTCCTCCGGATTCCGGATATTAAAGTCGTCCTCTTCCTCAGGACGCAGGTGGTGTCGATCCCGGAGTACAGCAGTTGCTTCCTGTCCGGCCATCTTGACCGCGTCGGGTGACACTGCCGAGCAAAGAATGTCGTCCAGCCACGTAATACCCTTGATCTTCTTCTGAGCCGTGGTGTAGGGCAGGATGATTGTGTCGTCCTGGTCTTGCCCGGAAAGGGAGAGTCCTTTGGGATGAAGGGTAGCCACCACTTTGCACGGAAGGCTGCTCACTCGAATGACTTTCCCAACTGGATTTTCGACGCCGAAGAGTTGTTCCCGAACCGTTCGCCCGATCACGCAAACGTCGGCGGCTCGATCCGTATCATCCTGTGAGAATATGGCCCCCTGATCCACGTACCATCGTTTTATGTCGAAGTATTCAGGCGAAACACCGCGGTAGGATGTGTGCCAATTCTGATTGCCGTAGATGACCTGAACCGGATCATCCACATTCGGCGAAACGCTCTTGATTAGAGAAATCTGGTTCTTAATCGCGACGGCATCGGCCATGACCAAAGTCTTCGTGTCATGCGTGCCCGTGCGCACTCCGTTCACCGCGCGACCGCCAGCTTCAATCCAGACGAAGTTGTCTCCAAGGTTGTTCAGTTGTTGCTGAACTCGCGCTTGACCTGCTTTGCCGATTGCCACGACACAGATCACGGCTGCAATCCCGATCGTGATCCCCAGAACGGTCAGAATGCTTCGCATCTTGTTCCTGAGCAGCGCCACCAATGCCGATCGAAAGAGAGCTCCGTAGTTCACAGTCCCGATGCCTCCTTGGGCCAAGCGACAGCGCGCAGTTACGGCCTGAAAGAATAAGTGTACTTGACGACGAATCGGTTCTCGTAGAACTGAGCTGGGTTGGCGGCCGCTAGACTCGCGAACTTCTGTCCGGCAGTGTAGATCACGTAAAGGTCGCTATCGGGACGGTAGTTCCATCGCAAACGGATGTTGGCGCTCGCAGCTTGCACATTGGCTGTATCAACCTGAAGAATTGTCGAAAGAGAGAGGAACCTGGAGAACGCATATTCGCTCTCCAAAGCGCCAACCACCACCGAGAAATCTCCGTCAGCAATCGGTAAGCGAAAACGATTCCACTGTGGCCCGAGGCTGAAGGATAGTCGCTCGTTCGCTCGATAGCCGGCACGCACCCGCAATTCGTTCAGCCTTCCGTCGTAGTAACTCCCGAAACGCTCGAATAGCTGCACCATCCATCGGCGATCCTGCGGCGAGCCGTATGTGAGCTGGTGTCTCGTCCAGTTGTAGACGCCTACCGGAATGTTGACGCTCTTGTAGATATTGAACGGCGTAGTCAGGCGCTGGGCAAACACATCCACAATGTCGTCATCCGTGTAGGAGCCATTGTGAAACTCAGCCCGAAACGTAGTCTGCCATTCTTGCGTCTGGACCACGTGGTGCGTGTCCGGAGCATGAAACATGAAGCCTTCGAGCTGAAGTTCCCGTACTCCCATGAATTGAGGCCGAGTCTTGAACGTGGCGTCCGCATAGTCGCAGATGCAATCGGTCCGCTCAAGGAACCCAACCTGTGGGTTGAAGTTTGGACCAATCTTTCTATGCTCCGCTTCGAAATCGAGCCAGTTGGAGCGGAAGTTCAATCCGGCGCCCAAGTTGGATTGCCCACTTGAGTAGCCAGGGGTGCGGGTTGCGGCCGCGTAACCGTTGAGAACGAGGTTCTTGTATAAAACGAATCGCCCGTCGACGCCCGAGGTTTGATTGAAGCTCGTCGTCACATCCCCGGATCGCTTATCGATTCCCATTACGCCAATGTATGAACCGCTACCCCACAACGACCGCTTCACTCGCAAGACGGCATAATTCGCCCATGGGTTCGGTCCGGAAGATCGGGTGTCAACATCCATCGCGCCAAGTTCGAATCCACCCAGCGTGCCTGTGACCTTGGCGCCTCCGTTAATGGGGACTTCCTGCCCGGTGATCGGATCGATCCCAATCTGGCGGCTGAAAAAGAGCTGGTCGGCGCCCCCTGTAATGCCCATCGGAAACGCGAAGACGCCTGCATTCTCCAGGAAGAACTGCCTCTTCTCGGGGTAGAACAACTGGTACGGTGTGAGATTGAACTGCTGGACATCTGCGTCACTATCCGCAAAGTCCGTATTCACGGTGAAATTGGCCACCAGGTTGGAACGGAGGCCGATCTTGACGTCCACGCCGCCGGTGTACAGGCCGGTCGTACCCGGCGTCAGGCCGCTAGCGGTTGCGTTGGGAGGCAGATGACTGAAGCCGCCTAAGGCATAGGGCTTGACGATAAACAGACGCCCGCTGCCAATCTCCGTGATCCCGTGCAATTCCCCAGCCTGGCTGATCTTTGATGCCCCAAACGTCCGGCGCCAGCCGCTCCATAAATCCTCTTCGTTCTTCCGGCGAATAAATCTCTTGAAGTTCACGCCCCACACGACATCGCGAGACCGCATGAAATTCAGAGTGGAAAATGGTATGGCGATCGTCGCCGTCCATCCGTCTTGCGTTCTACGGGCTTCGGAACTCCAGACTCCATCCCAGCCTGGGTCCCCGTCCTGAGTGTCACTCACTTGCTCGTCGGTAATCAGAGCGTCTCTCTGTGTGCCTAGAGGATTGACCTGGAAAACGTATGCATTACGACGGTCAAACCGGGAGTCGATGACGATCTCAAAATAGTCGTCCAGTTCTTGTGTCACGTCCCGGCGGAGTTGGGTAGCAACCGGCCCGTTCGTAGCGGAGTCGTGGCACACGACCCCAAAGTAAGCTTCATTCCGTGTGTAGAGCACTCTTACTTCAGTTCGCTCCGTCGCGGGCTGTCCTTCGTACGGTTCTCGCTGCTTAAAGTCGGTGATCGGGGAGGCCTGCTGCCAAATAGGATCGTCGAGTGTTCCGTCCAAGCGTGGGGCATGATCGACTCGGACTGCCTGGGCGATGTTGGCAGTCGCGGCAGGTTCCGATATTTGCCCGAACATCCCCTGAGTGACGACACAGAGAAGCAGGAATGTCCCCGTGAATCTGGAACGAGCGATCAACCTTCGTGGCACACAAGCAATATACTGATGACTACCTGAAGGCCACGTGAAACCGAATTGACTGAGAGGCTTACCATGCGAAGACGGCGCGGTCTGAGTCATGTTTTGGCGTTAGCACTATTGCTTCTGATACTCGGCTGCACAACAGCCGCGACTCCCTCTGACAACCCAGAGTCGGCACCACTGAAGCAGGTTGCGGACGTGCCGCTGCCAGGCCCCGCAGTCCGCTTCGATTATCAGAGTCTCGACGCGTCTCATGGCCGTCTTTATATCGCTCACATGAATGCCGATCAGCTCGTCGTTTTCGATACGAAGAAACGCGAAGTTGTGGCAAATCTCGACGGCTTCCCTAACGTTCACGGCGTTTGGGCGGTTCCGGAGTTGGGCAGAGTCTATGCATCGACCACCGGGGAGCACAAAGTCACGGTTGTCGATATGGAAACTCTCAAGACCATCGCAAAGACCGGACCGGTCAAATATCCGGACGGCATTGCCTACGCTCCCGGTGCGAAGCGAGTCTTCGTATCCGACGAACATGGAAACGCGGATGCGGTGATCGATGCGACGACCAACTCTCTGGTGGCCACCATCCCTCTCGACGGCGGTGCGGGTAATACCGTCTATGACCCTGGCTCCGGCCACATCCTCGTGGCGGTGCATGAGAAGAACGAACTCGTAGCGATTGATCCGGCTACTGCCAAGATTATCGGGCACTATCCGGTCACTGGAATCGAGAGCCCGCACGGGATTGCCCTCGATGTCGGCGCTAGACTGGCTTTTGTTGCGGGAGAGGAAAATAACAAGCTGGCGGTGGTCGATCTGGCAAACATGAAGGTGCTGGCCACATATCCAGTCGGAAAAGACCCGGACGTGCTCGCGTTCGATACTGGACTCAAGCAGTTGTATGTCTCGGCAGAATCCGGAAACGTGACCGTCTTTCGTGAGAACGGGAAGACCCTCGTCACTGTAGGCTCGTTTTCTATGCCACACGCGCACACGGTTTCTGTCGACTCGGACACCCATCTGGTCTATTTCCCTCTGCAAAATATCGATGGCCATCCTCTTTTGAGGATTATGGAACCGAGTCGAACGAAGTGATCCTCTGCGCTTCCTCTCGTCGCCCTAGTCCTGCACCGTGTAGATCCACACTTCCGCGCCGTGGTCGGCGCGCGCGGGAACAGCCAGATAGAAACGGTCGAAGCCTTTCCTGCCCTTTCCGAAATAGCCGGCAGTGCGCGCCCCTATCGCGGTCTGAACTTTGGCGAGAAGCTTGTAGTGATCGGCATCGTCCTGCTCGAACACACTGATGTAGCCTTCTCCGCCGGGGATATAGACACGCTTGCGGGCGGAGTCGTAATAGAGATCGTCAGAGTCTTGGACAGCCGGAAGCGTAGCAACCAAGCGACCTGAGCTGGTGTCGAACACAGCTAGCTGAGGCGGTGTGCGTGTCGCGACGAAAAGCCTATGGTCGGTCTCATCCAACGCCATAGGAAAGTTGCTTTCGAAACTAATCGGCCAGCGAGTGGTGGAGTGTGTGCTGCGATTGACGACGGCGATCTGCTTCAAGTCCGGCAAGTTCACATAGATGTTTGAGCCTGAGGTTGCCAGTTGGAAAGATTCCGGATGCGCTCCCAGTTTGAACTCGTCGTCGAGTCGCTTATTAGTTACGGCATCGACCATCCCGATTGCGCCAGTCTTTTCGTCTCCGAAGCCGACGTATAATCGCTTCTCTGCCGCATCATAACGAAGGTTGTCTACGTCATCTCCAAAGTCGATGGCTGTGATCAGATCGAAGGTGGTGCCATCATAGACGTACAGCTTTCCCTCGTCGCTTCCCACAAACAACTTGTTCGTCTCCGGTGAATACGCCACGCCTTGCGGGGTCGGCACTCCAGAAATCGTGTGAATCACTGTCTGGGCACCGATTCCAATAATCTCTTCCGTATTGTTTCCTAGAGCGGAAACGAAAAGCCGGTTGTGCATCGGGTCGAGCCCAAAATGATCAATGCGCCCTTTCACGTTCGGCAAGGGGATCACTCCAGTCAAAGCGAGCGGAGCTGCGCTCGGGGAAGGCGAGACCTGCTGAGCACACGCTTGTACAGCGAATGCCGCAATCAGTAGCAAGACAAGACCAAAACCGCACCCTTTTCTCAAAGCTCTCCTCCATCTCAGGAAATGTCGTGCAGCTTTCAGGCGTGCCGGAGCACCAGACCCGCCACTGCAGCGCAGGCGATGAGGACCGGCTCTGGAACTTTCCAGCGAAACAGTACGGCGAGACTCGCTGCACAGATCAGTATGGTAGGTAGATCGTAAACTGAACGCCGGGCGAGAACCACCACTGCACCCGCAATCGCACCCGTCGCCGCCGCCGTGACGCCGCGCACGAAGGCATTCAACTGCGGGTTCTTTGCCCAACGTTTGTAGGAGGGTGCCAGTAGTACGACAACGAGATAGACGGGCAGGAACATTCCGAGAGCTGCTGCCGTTGCTCCCGCAACACCGGCAACCAAGTAGCCGATAAAAGCGACGGTGATTACGACGGGGCCCAGGAGTGATCATCGCGACTGCCACTGCGTCGACGAACTGGTGGTCGGTCAGCCAATGATGACCCTGCACCACTCCGCCGTAAAGAAATGGCACTACGGCGAGTCCGCTACCAAATACGAACAGTCCTGCCTTGGCAAAGTAGACGAAGATCTCCAATAGAGTGCCGCTTATGCCGAGCGTCGCCAGTGTTCCGGGCGCGAAAAGTAATGAGACCGTGGTTCTTGCCGGCAGCCGGGTCGGAAAGGCCGTCACCACTAAGTTCACTGCTCCGCCCAGCAGAAAGAGCCAAATGATCTCCCGTGACGTCCATGCGGTTGAGACTGCCAAAACCGCGAATACTCCCCAAAGCAACTTGTCTTTCCCGAGCGTGAGCTTCGTGAGTTTGAACGCGGAACGAGCGATAATGCCGATCACCGCTGCGCCGATTCCGTAGAACATCCCCTGCATCCAGGGCAGCCCGCCGAAACGGACGTAGGCTGCTGAGAGCCCCAGCACCATCAGAAACGATGGCAAGACGAACGCAACTCCCACTGCTGTAGCCCCGAGCACCCCTGCCCGAATGTAGCCGAGATAAATTGCGAGCTGGGCAGCCAGAGGGCCGGGCGCGAGCTGCGCCAGCGCCAGCCCCTCCAGGTAGTCTTCTTTGCGGATCCAGCCGCGCTCGTCCACGAGGTCCTGCTGCATATGCCCAGCTAGTGCGATCGGTCCGCCAAAACCGACCGTTCCCAGCCGTAGGAAATATCCAACGAACTGAAGCAGCGGCACTTTCGCTGGCTCGCGCATTACCGAGTTGGATTCAGGGTTCATTTTGCTGAGTTGGTATTGTCGAGAGCAGCCCGCAGTCCCTTCGCCAGCTTCACCGCGTCATCGTTTGCCCAAAAGTGCATGAAGAACAGGCGGGGTTCTTCCATGAGCATGTGGCTGTGAAGCGCAGTCACTGCAATTCCGTTTTGCCGCAACGCCTTGATTACAGGATTGACCTCGCCTCCGAGGAGCACGAAATCTCCCGTGATCGCTGCCTTACCATTGCCCGTCGGCTGGAAGTTGATGGCCGTCGCCACGCCCATCGACGGAGGAACCGTCATGCCCGAATCAGTGATCCCCTCTCCTCTGGGCACGCCGATCTGAAGCACTCCACCGTTGACCTTTCCCGTGTGCCCTAGAATCTGCTCGACCTGTTTTTGGTCAAAACCAAGTTCGGCTGCTGGCTGACCTGCGGGAGCCGCATCTGGGCCGGGAGTCTTTGTCAGGGCCACCGCATCGTGGATGGCCTTCGCCATCTGCACGGCGTCACCGTGGCTAGCAATGTGCATGTACATCACATGTGGGGATTCCCCAATCAGGTGATTGTGGACAGCGGACTCGTGTATGCCGCCCTCCTGGAGCTTCAACATGACGGGTTCGACCTCGTCCTCGGTGAGAACCAAATCGCCCATGACCATAGCTCCGCCGCCGTCTCGCTTGAATGCTGCCCATGAACCTAATGCGAGGCTGGGTTTGATATCGACACCATCGAGCATGACATGGAGGTCTTTTCGCGGCATTCCAAACTTGATTACGTCACCAGGCAGCATTTGGCCGGGACGGCCCATCGCCGCCTCGACCTGCTTCCAGTCGTCCGGACCATTTGAAGACGCAGAACTCGTTGTCTGTCCTGTAGCCAGACTCCCGCAATACAGGGAAGCTGCCGTGACAATCGTTAAGAGGATCTTCAAGACTCGGGCTGAAATATTGCTTTGGAAAGCGATCGTACCCATGGTTGTGTTCTCCTTTTTCTTCGTACTGATAAAGTCGATACTTGTCAGAGCACCTTCTATTGCCTCACGCCAGCGACTCGTACAAGCCTTCGATCAGATCCATCCCACGCTGCAGCAGTTCGTCATCAGGCAAATCTTGCTTCGCCCAGCCATTCAGGACCTTGTCCAACCCCTGTCCCTCGACCCGTCCGAATTTCTCATCGCCGAGATCGGCATCGTGAATGATCTGCGCGACGCGTTTGACCCTGCCGTCCTTGATCGAGAACTCCTTTTGTAATGTTTCGAATGTGCAGTCCTCTCCCCGATGACCAAAGCCCTGCGAGCAAAACATGTCGAAGGGGATCGCATCAGCGTGGGTGCTGGGCTCAGCACCGAAGATGAAGCGCGCTTTCGGGTCGATAAAGCGACGGATCAGCCACGCCGATGAGACTCGATCGATGCCAGGACGAGGGCGAGTCATCCATAAGCGGTTGAGATATTCCTTGGACCTTCGTTTGTCCTTGCGCCCGGTCGTTGCGGCCGTAGATTCATCTGCCCGAGCCAGCAAATTCTCAAGCTTGGCGCGCAGAGGGCTGCCGAAGAAGTCGATATCTTGAAGGTCGAGAAATCGGCGACGAACCCGATTCAGTCTCCCGCTGCGGGTCGCAGGTGAGAGTGAAAGGAGTTTCTTCGCCTCGTGTAGGAGTTTCTGATAATCACGCGATCTCGCCTCAACGAACAGCAGTTTGAGCTGATCCACCGGCAGATCATCAAAGCCTTGTACTTGAGCCACAGAAGCTTGCCCTCTGTACGTACGAATGGCCGCTGCGAGCCACTCCATGCGCTCTTGGTTCACAGGATTGTTGGGAAGGACGTAGCCGGAACTGCGCAAGGGCAGCATCCCGTATCGTTGCAACTTGCGCCAAATCTGGACCCTTTGACTGGCACTCTTGGCGGGCAAGCTAAAAACAAGAAGCAACCACGGAATCTCGCTAGGCGGAGTTACACTCATTTCTGATAATGTTATATATATAACTCACTATATGCAATAGCGAGGAATGAGAGAGCGCTACGTTGGCCACGCCAAACACCGTCCACTTCAGAACCCGGACCTGAAGCGCGAGGGTCATTCCTTCAGGTTCTCTTCAGGCATGAAGTAGCACTATAGTGAGGGCGGCCGGTGCCTTTTTCCGCACTGCAAGCCTGCCGGTAGCATCAAAAAGTAAAGTGCGGCTACACCTTCTTCAATTCGGCGCTGTTCTGCTTCTCGTGGTTTGTCTTGGCGCCCATGTCGCGGAGACTTTTGACTTCTGGGACCACACGCTGCAGACAGGCAATGACATTGAATACAGCCTGGTGATACTGGCTTTGGTCGTGGGAGCAGGTTTTGGGCTCGCCTACGTAGCCACCGTAGCGATGCGCACCGCATCACTAACGTCTCGCCTTTTGTCCTCGTTCGTCAGGTCGTGTGCTTGTGTACCACCGTCGATAGCAAACACGGGTTATTCCCCACCTCAACCTCTCAGAATCTGATTCGTTCCCGTTCGAAACAGTCGTCCGTTGGATTGATCCATTCACTCTGTTTGATCGAGGGCGGGCATGTTGTCATTGGGAGAAAGGAAATCTTTGAGGTTGTCATTCGCGCGCCTTGTCGTCCTTGGCATTGCTTTTTCGTGTGCGGCACAGACCTCCAGAGTCGCGGGCACCGTTCAGGGGAGTGTCATCGACCAAACTGGCAGCGCCGTTGCCGGTGCGGCAGTTACGTTACGTAGTCAAGGTACGAACCAGACGCGTACGATTTCAACGAACCCAGAGGGTTCCTTCCATGCTGGCGAGCTTCCCGTTGGTCAGTACGAGCTTCGTGTGGAATCGCCCGGCTTCTCTCCATACGCAAATAACGCGATTGTGGTTTCTATCGGGAGAGTAGTTCAGGTGGCAGTCCGGCTTGTGCCCGCCACGGTGCAACAGCGAATCACTGTTTCGGAACAGCCCCCGCCGATTGACCCGGGCCAAACTGCCGAAGCAACCACAATCGACCATGCCCGAATTGAAGAGTCCCCCGTGGTCAGTCGCAATTACCTTGACTTTGTACTATTGGCTCCCCAATTGACCCGGTCGAATTCTCAGGGAGCAACAGGGGGCAGGAGCGCCTTTGCTGACAGCGGCTTCAGCTTCGCAGGCCTACGCCCTCGCAGCAATAGCCTCTACATCGATGGTGTTGAAAACAACGATGAATTCACAGGCGCGGCGCGCACAGAACTGTCTCCTGAGACCGTGCAGGAGTTTCAGGTGGTCAATAACGGTCTTTCGGCGGAATCGGGGGGAGGGGCGAGCGGCCCCATAAACGTCATTACGAAAAGTGGTGTGAATACTCTTCATGGGGATGCCTTCGTGTTTGTCCAAAACGGTCCTTTGAATGCCGGAGACCCTCTTACGAATGAGACCGGGGCTCCTGATTTGAACCGGTTTCGAGCGGGGTTGTCGGCTGGAGGCCCGGTTATACGCGGTCGTACGTTCTACTACGTGGCGAGCGAGCAGGAAGGAGCACACGGTAACGATAGCTCGTTGATCTCACCCTCAGTCGCAAATGCGATCAATGGCGTGCTCGGCTCGGGGGCGTTCCCTAGAATCGCAACTCGCACAGTCAATCCTGCGTTATTTCGAACGGCACGTGCAGAGACCGAACTCTCTGGGCGACTGGATCATCAGATCAGGAACAAGCACTCATTGCTGCTGAAGTATGCGTTGGCCAACAATCGCGAGGCGGGAGACGCCTTCAGTACAGGAGGACTGGTCGATCCGAGTGGCCGTGGCAGCAGCTTTATCGAAGACCAAGGGCTAACGGGATCTCTTACTTCGGTTGTCAGCAACAGCGCCCTCAATAGCGTTCGATTCCAGGTGAGTACCCGCAGAGCCGCACTGCGAACCGCCGATCAGATCGGGCCGGAAATCAGTATTGCTGGTCTCATCGACTTTGGTCGCCCTTACGACGGAAATGATAAGAGGCGAGAAAACCACTACGAGTTCGCCGATGTGGCGTCTTTGGCAAAGGGTCGGCACCTCCTTAGCTTCGGAGGAGACCTGGACTGGATGGATGAAAATGTCACCGCTTATGACGGTTTCGGGGCAGTCTATATTTTTCCGACTCTCAATGCCTTCCTGAGTGGCACGCCCGACCAGTATCGCCAAGCGTTCGGAAGTCCCAGCACTCATTTCGCAACGCCCAGGTACTCTGGCTTCATCCAAGATCACTGGGCAATCACCAAACGTCTTACGATCGATGCTGGCATCCGCTACGACTTCGAGCACCTGCCTGCTAAATTTAAAGAGGATAGGAACGATCTCGCTCCCAGAATCGGGCTAGCGTATAGCCCTTCATCACAGTGGGCACTGAGGGCTGGGTTTGGGATCTTCTTTGACCGCTACTTACTGTCTGCGGTAAATGGTGCGCTTGAGAAGAATGGTCTCCAAGCGTTTGAACAAGTCGCAGATGGGCAGGTGGCGACCCAGATCTTCCAGTCGGAACTCGGCGGAAATGCCGGAGGTCCGATTCCCTGGATCAATCCGTCGATCTCTACCGCAGACCCGCACCTGCAGACCTCGCGCAGCGAAATTGCCAGTGCTGGAGTGGAGCGTTTGATCACGAATAATCTGACCGCAAGTGCAACGTTCTTGTTTGCACGCGGCGTAAGGCTTTCTCGAACTCGCAATGAGAACCTTCTGCCACCCGTCCGACTAACTCTCGACAACGCTGGGAGCCTCGGGATTCCCAATCCCTTTCCTCAGCAGCTTGGGAGGCTTGTGTTCCCTCCTGCGCGACTCTCATCTCAATTCGACAACATTTATCAGTGGGAAAACCACGCCAGTTCGGTCTACAACGGCTTGTCTCTGTCCCTGAATCGAAGGCTCTCGAATGAGATTTCGTTTTCCGGGAGCTACACATTTTCCAAGGCCATTGACGACGCTTCCGACTTTAACGAGCAGCCAGAAAACCCGTACTCGCTCCCTGCGGAACGGGCCTTGTCTTCGAACGATCAGCGGCATCGGTTCGTGTTCAGCGGGACGTTTGACTTGCCGTTCGGAGATGAAGAAGATGGCAAGAGTTCCTCGGGAGTGTTCGACAAACTGCTCGGCAACGTCGAAGCGGCTCCGATCTTAATAATTGGAAGCGGCAGACCGATCAACCCACTGACTGGATTCGACGCGAACCGAAGTGGGGCATTTCCCTTGTCTTCTCGTCCTCTGGGCTTTGGCCGGAATTCCTTCGCTACCCCCAGCCAGGTGCAGTTTGATTTGCGGGTACTGAAGTTCTTCAAGATCGGGGAGCATGGAAAGCTAGACTTCGTGGCGGAGTCCTTTAACGTTCTGAACCATACGAATGTCGTTGCTCTAAACCAGTTCTACGGTCCAGGAAATTCGCCAATTCCAGTGTTTGCGACGCCCAACAAGGCAAGTATCCCCAGGCAATTGCAGTTCTCAATTGACTTTGAGTTCTGAGAAACCGCGGTAGCAATCCAGAATCAGCGCCTAGAATTGTGCTATCGAAGTTCCGCGCGTTGCAGCTTTAGTCCGCGAAGCAACTGAGCATTCGCGGCGACAATGATGGTGGAGAGACTCATCGCGATTGCGCCAACGCTCATGGGAAGGTCAACTCCCCAGCGGACTAAAAGGCCAGCCGCGACCGGAATGGCGACAAGGTTATAGGCGGTTGCCCAAACCAGATTTTGGATCA
>OCZT010003777.1_pt1 | contig 15450 bp, 13 predicted proteins | sample 1539031 | NCBI WGS metagenome assembly OCZT01 (sample SAMEA3539308, study PRJEB22396) | soil metagenome | biome: tundra; feature: field; material: soil | place: USA | collected 2010-05 | depth 0.15 m | reverse complement strand
ATCCGGCAGACATGTCGCCAGCGTCGGAATTGAACTGCGGGACCTTCAGGCCGGTTGAGCGGATGAGCGCCCCGAGCTGCTGGATCGAACACCCATCGAGTTCTTCCGCCGAGGGCCAAAGGAACTCGACCGCCTCGAACCCTGCGGAGGCCGCAGCCTCGAACCGGCGCAGGAAAGGAAGGTCGGTGAAGAGCATCGAGAGGTTCGCGTCGTAGCGAGCCATGGCGCATCCTCGGTTCAAGTCAGACGGGCGATCAGGGCCGGCGAAGAGCGACGACCTACGAGCCCCTTCGTGGCCGTCGACGTGAAAGGCCTCGATGCGAGCGGCATCGTGCTTGGCGTCAGGGCCCTGTGGATCCCGCGATGTCTTCGCTGAGTCCGCGCACAAGGCTACCGACTGAGCAGGCACAGGCCGAACGTCCGGTATCGCGCAGCCTCACAACGTGGCGAAGGGTGTGCCTAGTCAACCGTCACACCGTTCTCATCGTGAGGAATGCCAAGGATGTCAAGGTCACGAATCAGGGCCCGCGTCTCCTCTTCGGCACTGACAAGGGGCGGAAAGGCACGGTCGAGCGGGGCGAGCCAAACGTTGAGTGTGTGCCCACCGTCGACCAAGACCTCTTGACCGGTCACGTAGTTCGAGGCGTTGGAGGCAAGATAGACCAGGGTGCCGGCAAGATCCTCTGGCCGCTGATGCCAGCCCATTGGATGAAGCGATCGGATTAGATCCCTGTTCTCTTGTGGGTCCTTCCTGCGGGCGGGTGAAAGAGTGTAGGACGGGCTGATGCAGTTGACGTTGATGTTGTATGAGCCCCACTCGGCGGCAAGGCGCTTGCTGAGCGCGACAACGCCCGCCTTCGCCGAGCAGTACGCGACGTTCGCATTGGCAATGTGGGCCGACATCGACGCCATGTTGATGATCTTGCCGCGACCTCCCTTCATCATGGCGAGCGCCTCGGCTTGGCTGCAGATCAGCACCGCCCTCAGCAGCAGGTTGTGGATGAAGTCCCACTCATCTAGCGGCATGGTCTCGGCAGTTGTCTTCCTGCCGTTGAAACTGCCAGATCGACCGCCAGTCCATGCATTGTTGACTGCAATGTCGAGACAACCAAACTCGGCGACCGCCGCGTCGACCATGCTCTGAACATCCGCCTCATTCGTCACATCAGTCCGAACGAAGATCGACTTCCGGCCGAGCGCGCGAATCTCCTCAACGACCAAGGGGCCAGTCTTTTCGTTGATGTCCGCGATCAGGACGTCGGCGCCAGCTTCGGCCAATGCCAAGGCATAAGTGCGGCCGATTCCTTGTCCTGAGCCGGTCACCAGTGCGGCCTTGTTATCGAGGCGGAACAGATCGAGGATACCCATAGCTCACCTCCATGGAAGCGCTCAGCCTTGCACGGCAACGAAGCAGCTGATGGACGAGGGTCAGGCGATCCGGATCTCCGGATCCGGCAGCACGAGGTCGCGAATGGCCCCCTGCAGGTCGTGGTACGACTTGACAAACGTACGCAGAGTTCGCGCGGCCGGACCGAAGGTCTCGAACTCGGCAGGCGCAAGACCGTCGGGCTCGTAGGCCCGCCGGAAATCGGGGATTCGGGTAAGGAGGTCATCGAGCATCGCGCGATCGACAGGCTCGTCCATGCGCGGCACTGGATCGATGCCGCTTTCGTTGAAGCGGACCTGCCACGCATAGGGCATGGTCAGGATCACGTCTCCGCCGACCAGTTCCGTCCAATGGAGACGGTGACGGTAGGCGGCCGCCAACAGTCGGGCTCGATAGCCCCGGTCGCAGAAGATCTGATAGGCGCGCTTGAATGCGGCGACACCGGCCCAGTTCGGCGCATCCGGGTGCAGCGCGATATCGTCGCGCTCGACGACCACCTTCATCCAGTCGTCGAGCCGCCCAACCATGATCGTGATCACCGGTGTCATGGAATCAACATCCAAGCTCGCGGCGGCACGGCGATCCAGGCCGCGCTCGACGGCCTTCGCCGCCTCAACGGCCTGCGGGACGGTGAACGACACTGTCGCGTTGATGTTGACTCCGCGATACGTCGCTTCTTCGATCGCGACGAGTCCGGCCGAGGTAGTTGGGAACTTGACCTGCATGTTCGGCGCCAGCCCCGCGAAGTGCACCGCCTGGGAGACCATGCGGTCGGGGTCGGGGTAGTTCGCCGGGTTCGTCTGGATGGACAGACGGCCTTTTCGCCCGCCTTCGCGCTCGAAGACCGGCGCCAGCACTCGAGCTCCGCGGGCGGCCATCTCCTCTACGATCGCCCAAGTCAGCTCGACTTCGGTCCACGTCGGGTTCGCCATCGCCAGCTCGCACACGCGAGCATTCCAGTGGGATTGCTCCTTGCGCATCACGTCGAGCACGATGCTCGGGTTTGAGGTCGCGCCGACGGCCCCGCGTTCGATCGCGTAGGCAAGTTCGTCGACGGCGCAAGAATCGTTCCAATAGTCGGTGGGCGTTGTCCGCGCCATCTTCATGAGCGGGGACTGCGCGACATCCGCACCCGTCTCCTCAACAGTCGCTAAGTGTTCCATCTGCATGCGCCTCGTCGGTGTCTTCGCATCCATTGATTCGACCCGCGCTACGGCGGCACTTCTCCGACCAACGTGTCCTATGGCTCGCCCTCAATACCCCGATCTGTCGGCTCAGGACGCATTTCCGGTATCGCCCGCCAGCGCGTTGCGGCGCAGGCGGATCTTCGAGCGCAAGTCGCCGATCTCGACCGAGTAGATCGAGACCGCGAGAATGAGCACGATCCCCTGAATCACCCATTGCCAGTACGCCACGACGCCCAGGAGATTGAGGACGTTGCTGATCATGCCCAAGACGAAGGCGCCGATGATCGCGCCCCAGACCGTCCCCTGCCCGCCCGTCAAAGCCGCCCCGCCCAGCACAGCGGCCGTGATGCTCGACAGCTGGAACGAACTGCCAACGAGCGGATCGCCCGTACCTGTGCGGGCGGCGATGAAGAGACCGGCCGCGATCGCGAGCTCGGCCGACACGATGTAAACCACGTACTTGATCCAGCCCGAAGGCACACCGGCCAGCCGGGCGCGCCTCTCGTCCGATCCGACTGCGTGCAGTCGGAGCCCGAAGCGCGATCGATCGATGAAGATCCCGATCGCCGCCACCACCAACAGCGTCGCGAGCGCCGCCACGGGGATATCTCCCAGGCGAGCCGTGGCAATGCTCTGGAACGACCTGGGGATAAAGCCCCCGGGCGCTGGCCGGAGGAAGAGGTTCACTCCAACGAGGAAGAAGGTCGTTCCCAGCGTGGCCAGGAAGGGAGGCAGATTGAAGCGCTCGATCATTACGGCGTTCGCCCCGCCGACGAGCACACCGGCGAACGCGCAGACGACCAGCGCAGTCCACAGGCCCATGCCCGGATCCATCACGCAAGAAGCAACAACTGCTCCGAGCGTGACCGTCTGGCCCACCGACAGATCGATGCCGGACGTAAGGATTACGAGCGTCTGCCCGGTCGCGAGCAGCAGCAGTGGCACGGCCTGAATCAGCAGGTAGCGGAAGTTGGAACTGGTCCCGAAGTACGGTACGAATATCACGCTGCCCACTATCGCGATCAGCAGGAATAGCACCGGACCGACCGTCCGCCTGTTCATGCGGCAATTCCTCCGCTGCCATGTCCGGTGATCGCGGCGAGAACATTGGCTTGCCGCCGGTTCTCGCGCGGAAACTCTGCGACTTCAGAACCCTTGTAGAACGCGTAAATCGTGTCTGCCAGTCCTATGGCTTCGGCGAGGTCGCTCGTGGCAACCAACACTCCGCGTCCGCTGTCCGCGAAATCTCGAAGTAGCCGGTAGATATCCGCTCGAGCTCCAACGTCGATCCCTGCCGTGGGATCGAGCAGGACGAGCAGCTGAACGTCCAGGGCCAGCCAGCGACCGAGCGCAACCTTCTGCTGATTACCGCCGCTCAGGGACGCCATGGCCGCGTCGTCGGACTGGCAGCGGACGCTCATGTCCGAAATGAGTCGTTTTGCCTCGTGCGCCTGACGCTTCGTGTCCTGAAAGCCAAGATGGGACCACTTGCGCACCGATGCCAGGGCGATGTTCTCGCGCACAGACAGGACGCGCAGCACGTTGTCGGCCCGATCGTCACCGAGGAAGCCAATGCCGAATCGAAGTGCGTCACCGAGATTGCGGATACGAACGTCCCGACCGGCCATCGAGAAGGTTCCTTGCTCTGCTGCGGGAGTCCCGAAGACGGCGCGCGCGACGTCGAAGCTGCCGTGGCCGGCCAGGCCAACGAAAGCGACAATCTCGCCACGGTGGACGACGAAATCGCAGTTCCTAAAGTCATTTCCGCGCGACAGGCCCTTCGCGGACAGAAGGATGTCCTGACGAGGACGCCCTGGCAGCGGATAGATCTCCCCGAGGTCCCTACCCACCATCAGGGAGACGACGCGATCTCGAGTCGCGTCTTGCTTCTGCAAGGTCGCGACGTTAGCGCCGTCTCGCAGCACTGTGACGCGATCGACGACCCCGGCGATCTCCTCGAGCCTGTGGGTCACGTACAGGATTGAGACACCGCCGGCCTTGATCTCCAGCAGGATGCCCATAAGCCGACGCGTCTCTTCGGTGGTGAAGGAGGCGGTCGGCTCATCCAGGACGAGCAGCTTCTGGTGGTCGTCCAGGACCTTGAGGATTTCCAGGATCTTGCGGTCTCCGACGGCCAGCCGGCGAGCTGACATCCGCGGTGACAGTTCGACGCCGAAGCGCTCGCAGCGAGCTGCAAAAGAGCGTCGCACTGACGGCCAGTCGACGAAGCCCGTGCGCCGCACCGGCTCTCGCCCGAGAGCGAAGTTCCCCTCGACGGATAGATCGTTCAGCACGGAGGAATCCTGGTGGACCACGCCGATGCCCAGCCGGTGAACGTCCGTGGGCGAAAGGGCGGGCAGGAGATTGCCTTCCCATTCCAGGCTTCCGCTCGTCTGGGGGTGGATTCCAGCGATGATCTTGACGATCGTGGACTTGCCTGCGCCGTTCTCGCCTACAAGGGCATGGAACTCGCCGGGCTGTACTTCAAGGCTGACGCCCCGAAGAGCCGCCGTGGCTCCGAACGACTTGCTTACATCCCGGAGTCCGAGCAGAGCGCCCAAGTTAGCGGCTGCCTCCATTTCTCAATAGGCCCAATGAGCCGCCAAGCCGTAGCATCGGCACCGGGTCCAGATGCGCGAAAGGATCGCCCGGCCTCCACCGGATCACCGGGATAGAGGGGCGGTCGAGGCTTTTGTGCACAGCCGACCTGTCCATCTTGGGCCTTCTTCCTGCTAAACGTGAGAGACCTCGGGGGTTTGCCGGCAGCTGGCCAGGGCCGGGGGAACCTTGGCCAGCTGCGGCATACGACAAGGTGTACTAGCTGCCAGCTTCCTGCTTCAGGACATCGAGCGGCAGTTGGGTGCCCACAAGCCAGACAGCGTCGGGCATCGAGGGCTGGGCGTACTGACTGACGTTCTGCGTGGTGATGACGGTCTCGGGGATCGAAACCGCAGCGCCGGTCTTGCCTTGGAGGAAGTTGAGCACATCCTCGGTGGCAATGACGGCAACGTCAGTCCGGTCGCCGATCATCTGCGCCTTGATGGTGGGATTCTTGACCCACCACTTGAGCGCGCCGTTGCCGCCGCCGATGCCGATCATCGGGATCTTGGTGATGTCATAGCCCTGAGCAGCCATAACTTCGCCGGCGGCCCACGTCATCGCGTCTCCTACAGACAGGATGCCGTTGACGGTCGGGTGGTTGGCCAGGCAGTTCTGGACCGCGGTCTTGGCGGCGCCGTAGTCCCAGTTGGCATACTCGGTGCAGATGATCTTGACGTTCGGGTTGGCGGACAGGATTTCCTGAGCACCGGCCCACTCCTCGGCGTCGACAGGAGTACCGGCGATGCCGCGGAGGGCGATGACATTGCCGGTGGCGCCCATCTGCTGGACCAGCCATGCCGTCTGGTCCTTTTCCCACTGCTGGAACGGCGGCGCAACCTGCACGAGCACGTCAGTGCTGTCGGTCACGCTCATGTTGTAGGTGGCCACCGGAATGCCGGCCGCCTTGGCGTCTGCGATAGCCGGGTTGAGCGCGGTAGAGGAGTTTGGCGACAGGACGATGGCATCGACCTTGCGGGTAATGAGGTCTTCTACGTCCGAGATCTGCTTGTTGGTGTCGCCGCCGGCATCGAGAACGATCAGGTTGCTGATCAGTTCCGGATGCTGCTTCGCGTAGTACTTGATCTCGTTTTCCATCTGGACGCGGAACGCGTTCGCAACGGAATCATTGGAGACGCCGATCACGAACGGACCGGTCTTGCCACTGGCCGCGGCCGAGGCGACCGCCGTCGCCGTCGCACTCGCGCCCGCGGATGCGGGAGCGGTACTCGGCGATGCGGTTGACGAGCTGCAGGCGATGGCCAGGACGGGCACTAATGACAGGGCTCCCAATCGAGCAAGCCAGGCTGACTTCATGGAATCCTCGCAACCTTCCGGAGCGCAACCCCAAAATTGGGGCTGCATTTACTCCCACTTTTAGGCGGGCCGGCGCTCATCGCTCAGTCGCTATACGCCGACCCTGGAGCACTGCCGCCGTAATGACGATCACGGCGAGTAGGACCGACCGCAGAGCGATCGGGATACCTAGCTGAATGAGTAACGCAGTTAGGACGCCGAGGATCGCGGTGCCGACCAGCGTGCCCAGCACGCCGCCCTGTCCACCCGAGAAGCTCGTGCCTCCGATGAGCGCGACGGCAAGCGCGTTCAGGACATACGGGTTGCCGGCGTCGAGAGAGCCGATGGCAATGTAGCCACCGAGGAGGAGGCCGCCAGCGGCGGCCATTAATCCGGACAGCGCGTATGCGAACACGGTCGCGCTGCCCACCGGCACGCCTGCGAGGCGAGCGGCACGAGGATTCGCACCGATCGCATAGAAGTAGCTGCCCAAGACCGATCGAGTCAGGAGCAGGAAGAAGGCCAGGAATACGACCGCGATGATCACATCCGCAACCGGGACAAAGCCCCATCGGCCGTTGGCGGCGAACTGGATCGATTCCGGCATATCCCCGGACGGCGCGCCGTTCGTATACACCCATGCGACGCCCTGAACGGCTATGGACGTCGCGATGGTCGTGATGAGCGGCGGGATCTTGAGCCCGACGATCAGGAGGCCGTTGATGACCCCGATCACCAGGCCAGAACCGAGACATACCACCAACACGAAGGGGACGGCTGCAGCTCCCTCGCTTCCGTGGGCTAGACCGGCGCCGAGCACCAGACTGAGGGTCAGTACCGACCCCACGGATAGGTCAAGGCCGCCGATCAGGAGGACGATCGTCTCTCCTAAGGCGACCAGGGCGAGCGGCGCCACCTGCTGCCCGAGTTGAAGCAGGCGATCGGGCAGAAGGAATGATGGGATTGCCAAGCCGCCCCACGCGAGGAGCAGCGCAAGCGTGATCCACGCCGGGACTGACCTGCTCAGGTTGGACAGCTGCAAAGAGCGAGCCCTGCGGATGAGAGCCGCAGAGTCGATGTTCATGAGTTGCCCTTGCTCATCACGATCGCGGTCTTGACCCCTCGACCGGCCGCGACGTGCTCGACGGCTTTGTGGATATCAGCCAGGTCGAACTCGTCGGTCACCAGGCGCTCCAGCTGCAGTCGATCGAGCATGCGGACGGCGCGCTGGAAGTCGAAGTTGCGGATGAACGACCCGCGCAGAGTGAGCTGGCGCGCGTATAGCTCGAAGGGCTTGATGGACACCTCCGTATCTCGCGAGGAGACCCCCATCACCACGATGCTGCCGCCCCGGCGCGCCATCTGGATAGCCTGGCTCACGGTCGCGGACGAGCCGACGGCCTCTACCACCCGGTCCATGCCGATGCCATCGGTGACGCGGAGGGCCTCCGCGGCGACGTCCTCCGTCTCCGGGTCCGCCACGACGGCGGCACCGAGTTCCAGGGCCAGCGCTCGCCGGCCGGCATCCGGCTCTGAGAGGAGAACCTTGGCCCCACTCTTGAGCGCCACCTGGAGCAGCAGCAGCCCGATGGCGCCCCCGCCCACGATTCCCATCCACTCGCCTGGACGCAGGTCCGACAGCGAGATGGCGTGGAGCACGCACGCGAGCGGCTCGGTGAAGATCCCCGCACGCCAGGAAACGCCCTCGGCGATCGGGTAGAGCTGCGACGACGGCACGAGAGCGTACTCGGCGAAGCCCGATAGGTGCGCGACACGGTTCGTACACATGAGCTCTTCGCCTTCCCGGCAGTTGTAGCAGATGCCGCACGACGTGCTGGGGCCGACCGCGACCGTCTGGCCTACGCGGGCGGGGGCCAGCCCGGGGCCCATCATCTCGACTACGCCAACACCTTCGTGGCCCAGGATGATCGGTGGGCGCCAGATGCTGAGGTCGCCGTGAAGAGCGTGCACATCCGACCCGCAGATCCCACTCGCGATCATTCGGACGAGAGTCTCACCGGGCTGTGGCTCGCGAATCGGCTCCCGCTCCAGCCGAAGGTCCGAACCGCCGTACCAGCGGGCTACTAGGCCGTCTGAATTCGTCACTCCATCACCTGTCTTTGGGCTCACGTCTTCTATGCCCGGAAACGAGGTCATGCACGAGGTACCAAAGCGATTGGCCGCAAGGGCGACCCAGAGCCGTGCTCGATGTTCAGTGGAAGCGCGATGAAGTAGAAGCTGGCCGGCACTGCGGCCAGGTTGTGCAGGCCTTCGACAATGAGGATCAGGTTCGGAAGGAAATAGGTCCGGTGCCCGTGATCCGCCGTGGTCTCGCCATCGCGCTGGCCGAGATCGACGGACGCGGTATCGGCTCCGACTGCCTTGACATGGCGCTCGGCCAGGTATGCGCAAACCTCGGCCGAGAGACCTGGGTTGTTCTTGCCCCACCAGTCCCGGTCCCGACCCGCCTGACCGGCAGGCAGGTTCTTGTCCCAGCCGAACTCGAAGATCACCACGTCGCCGGCCTCTATCGTGTGGCCGGCGACCTTCAGGGCCGCCTCAAACTGCCCGAGCGTCAGCAGCACGCCGGGAGCGAGATCCAGCCCGGACACGTCGAGCTTCTTGGCCGGGCCCATGACGCAGTCCGGCGCGAACGTGTCCATGGTCCGATCGGACATGGAGCGATGGAAATGCGCCGGGACGTCGACGTGGCAGCCGACGTGCTCGGGCATGATCAACGTCTGCAGAAAGTAGCCGTTCTGTTCGAAGTTGCGGGCGTTCGGGATGACCGCGAAATCCGGGTGCGTGGACCAGCGCGCCATGTTCGTCGACAGGATTGGCGCAAGGTCGACGGCATCGCAGTTGCGGATGAGCGCTGCAAGGGCCGCGACCGACGTGGAGATCGAGTGTTGCGTTTCTTTCACGGTTTGCCTCTCACTGTTGGCCACTGTCGGCCGGCTCGACCGAACCCAGAAGCAAGACGAGCACCAACGCCGCTCACCGCCGTTTTCGCCCGGGGGGCTTGACGGAGGCGGTCACGGCATCAGCAGACCACCACATACGTTCACGGTCTGCCCGGTGACGTAGCTCGCGTCGTCGGAGGCGAGGAATGCCACGACCTTCGCCACGTCCTCGGGAACGCCGGCCCGTCCGAGCGGGATCCGGCGGACGCGGTCCTTCAACATCTCGCCAGGCGCGAAACCGACCATGGGCCCCACCTCGGCGTTGATCTGCAGCCACTGACCTGCGTTCACAATCCCGGGTGCAACGGTGTTGACCGTGATCCCGTCCGGGCCGTAGTGAGCGGCGAGGGTCCGCGTGATGGCGAGCACAGCCGACTTGCTGGCGTTGTAGCTGATCAGCGCCGGTGTTCCGACCCTGGCCCCGGTGGACGAGAAGTTGACGATTCGACCGTAGTGCTGCTCCTGCATTACGGGCAAGGCCGCCTGGCAACAGAAGTACAACCCCTCAACATTGACCGAGAAGACCCGGCGCCAGGCGTCGAGAGTGACGTCCGCAGGCATCTGAGGCACGATTATGCCGGCGCAGTTGACCAGGATGTGGAGCCCTCCGAGCTCGCACGCCCGGTCGACCGCGAGCGACCGATCTTCCGCGCGCGTGACGTCCATAGCGATGCCGTGCGCGACGCCGCCCTCGTCCACGATATGGCGCGCGACCCGGACCGCCGAGTCCCCGTCGATGTCGCCGACTACAACCGTCGCCCCATCCGCCGCCAGGCGATGAGCGACCGACTCACCTATCCCTCCCCCAGAGCCCGTGACCAGAGCTACGCGCCCGGACAGCCTTGGAGCCGTGCCAGCAACACCCATATTCGAGACCTCAATCTTGGAGGTGGCTTTGCCGATGGGACGCTCGGCCGGCAGATTCAATTGTGAGATACCGCACACTGCAGGATTGTTTGCGTTATATTACTCACATGAGCTGGTGGCAGTCAACCAGCTAGGTATGCACAAAGGAGGGAACCGCATTGGCAACCGTGCCCTCGGCCGGAGCCAAGGACCTCGGCCTTGGAGTTCTGGCGCGCCCATCCGGAGCTCTCGCGATGGTCGCCATCGATCAGCGCGAATCCCTTCACACGATGTTCGCCAAGGCCCGCGGCAACCGCGTGACCGACCATACCGTTGTGGACTTCAAGCTCGCTGCTGCCCAGGTGCTAGCGCCCTACGCATCGGCGATGCTCTTCGACCGCAAGTTCTCCATGCCAGCCTTCAAAGCGGCAGGAATCGCTAATCCCGCATGCGGTCGAATCCTCGCCGCCGATGCCCTCGTCCAGGAGGAGGGTGGGGACGTCCAGGACTCGGACATCGATTCAATGGTCCCGCCCGCGTGGGCGCGTAAGCAGGGCGCGGTGGCGCTGAAGCTCCTGCTCATCTGGAGAGGCGACGAGACCGCCGCACGCTCCGTCGACATCGCCGGCCGCTTCGTGGAAGCGTGCCACGGGGCCGGGCTCGTCTCGGTCGTGGAAGGCATCGTCCGTGCCCCGAGCACGGCGACCGATTCCTGGAGCCGCGAGACCGCGATCGTGGAGGCGGCGTGTGCCCTCGGCGGCGTCGAGCCAGACCTCTACAAGTGCCAGGTTCCCTTCGCTGGCGTAGGCGCCGCTTCTAGTATTGCGGACGTGTGCGAGCAGATCACTTCGGCACTCCCCTGTCCGTGGGTCGTCCTGTCGGCGGGGGTCAACGTAAACGACTACCCGCGCGCCGTGGAAATCGCGTGCAAGGCCGGAGCATCCGGCTTCCTCGCAGGCCGCGCCATCTGGGGCGACATGCTGGCTGGCGAGGACTATCGCGCCCAGATCGAGAAGGTCTCCGTGGCGCGGCTGCGCAACCTGGTCGAGATCGTCGACAATTCCGCTCGACCCTGGTTCGCGGCGGCGCGCTGAGCCTCCGACTCATGCCCTCCGCCCTGCTCGCCGTAGACATCGGGACGTCGGCAATCAAGGTAGCTGCCTTCGACGCGAGCGGCAGACTCCTGGGCCTGCGTCGTGGTGAAACCCCGACGAACCGCTTCGGCGAGGGCTGCGCCGAGCACAACACCGAGGCGCTGTGGGACGTCTCGGCCCGGCTGCTCTCTGAGCTGGTCGCCGAAATGGCCGGGTACCGCTTCGAGGCCGTCGCCACCGCGTCCGTTGGAGAGGCAGGCGTCCCGATCTCTGCGAGCGGCCTACCGGTCAGGCCGGCCATAGCGTGGTTCGACTCTCGCGGCGAGTCCGAAGCCGCATGGTGGAACCGCGAGGTCGGGCTCGACGCCGTGTACCGCATCACGGGCCAACCGATCGACTCCCACTACGGAATCAATCGGTTGATGTGGCTGCGCGAGCACGAGCCTGACGCGTTCGCCGCGACCAGCCGCTGGCTGGCGCTCTCCGACTATGTGATCCTGCGTTTGTCTGGCGTCGTCGCGACCGACTACACCATGGCCTCTCGGACGATGGTCTTCGACCAGCGCCGGCTGGCCTGGTCGGGGGAACTCCTCGAGCGCGCGGGCCTCTCCCCCACCCTCATGCCCGACGCCTATCCAAGCGGCACTCGCGTGGGCGCGATCACGCGCGAGGCGGCGGCCCGGACGGGCCTGCCGCAGGGCACGCCGGTCGTCACGGGCGGTCACGATCGGCTGTGCGCCGCTTTTGCCTCGCGCGGCACCGATCTGATCGTCGTCGACTCGACGGGTTCCGCCGAGGCGGTGGTCGTGCCGGTCCCGAGGTTCATCGAACGTAACGCAGCCGAGTCGGGTTACGCCGCCTGCTACGCGGACGTGATCCCGGGCCAGTATGTGGTGTCGGCTCGCGTCGGATATGCGGGAGCGCTGATCGACTGGTTCCGGCTGCTCTGCCCAAGCGCTCGGCCGGCCAACCATCTCACCATCGACGACGAGATCGGCTGGCCGCTCCGTCCATCAGGCCTGATCGTGTACCCGAGCTTCGGCCGCGTCGTAGCGCCCGAGTGGAACCCGGCCGCCGCGCCGGGGGCGATCGTCGGGCTTACCCTCGCAACCCGGCCAGCGGACATCGCACAGGCGCTCATTGAGGCCGTGGGGTATTCGCTCCGCGCAAACCTCGACAGCATCGAGGCAGGTATGGGCAGCCCAATCGAGACGGTCCGGGTGGAAGGTTCGTTGACGGCGAGCCGGACGTGGATGCAACTCAAGGCCGACGTCACTGGCCGTTCGGTCGATGGGATCCATCTCGATGAGGCGACGGCCCTCGGTGCCGCCCTGTTGGGTGGAGTCGGGGCGGGGGTCTTCCCGGACCACGCTGCGGCCGGAGCAGCCGTCCAGCGCGAACTGGTCGCATGGCATCCGGACCCCGACCGAGCAGCTGCCTACGCACGCGTCTATGCGAGCGGGTTCCGGCGACTGCCCGGGATGATCGCGGATCTGGCATCGGCGCTGAGCCAGGGTTGGTGACCCGGCCTCCGACCAGACGCCTCGGAGACCCGCGCCTCCCCGCGGACCGATCCCAGGGCCGCTAAACCTGGAGCCCGGCCTGCCTGGCCGCGGCCTTACGGAGAGCCGCCACGACCGGCAATTCTTCGCCGCTGAGGAAACGCACCATGCCGCCGCCGGCTGTGCACACGTAGTCGAATCGCCCACCGAGCCCGAATGCATTCATCGCCGCAATGCTGTCCCCACCCCCCACCGCCGAGAAAGCATTCGAGTCCGCCATGGATTCCCAGATAGCCTGCGTCCCATACGCAGTCTCGGGCCGCTCGAAGACGCCGAGCGGGCCGTTCGCGAATGTGGTCCCGGCTCGGGCGATCGTGCTGCGGTAGGACTCGACGGTGGCGTGGCCGATGTCGAGGAGCAGCTCGTGCGAAGGGAGATCCGCGCGGTCGATCTCGTGGCGCTCGCCGTCACGCACGACCGCGAAGTCGGCCGGCAGCTCGATGGCGCCGGCGTGCGCTGCCAGGAGCTGGCGGGATGTTTCGATCCACTGCAACAGGTTCCGCGAGCGGAGGAACTCGGTTGAAGGAGCGCCGATGTCGACTCGACTCGCGATGAGCATGATCTGGCCCACAAGGCCTCCGGTGAGCACTCGGTCGGCAACACCGTCGGCGAGGACCGACTTCATCATCAGGAAAGCGTCGTCGACCTTGGTCCCCCCCAGGACGAAAACGCACGGTCGGGCCGGCTCCCGACGGATCCGGCTGAGCGAAGCGTACTCGAGCTCAAACAGCCTGCCCATCGCCGAAGGGAGCAACTCCTCGAACCCAACCAGGGACGGCTGCGAGCGGTGGACGGCCGCGAACGCATCGCAGACGAAGTAGTCGGCCAGGGGCGCGAGCTTGCGCACCAGGAGCGTCCTTGCCTGCTGCTCCGGCGTCAGGTTCAGCTTCGTCTCAAAGAGCGTCAGCTCCTCGCCCAAGAAGCGGACGTTGTCCAGCAGGAGGATCTCCCCGTTCTTTAGGCTCGCGATCTCGCTCCTGGCCGCGGGGCCGCATACATCGTCGATGAATCGGACCGGCCGCCCCAGAATCTCAGCCAGGACGGCGGCGTGCGGCTCGGTCGAGGCGTAGTTCTGGTACTCCAGATCCCCGCCCTGATGCGCCAGGAGCACCAGCCTGGCTCCCTGCTCCGAAAGTTCGCGCACGGTCGGCGCGCAGCCCTGGATGCGGGTGGTGTCGCGCAGCCGGCCCGTGGCCGGTTCGAGCGGGGAGTTGATGTCTATCCGGCACAGCACGACCTTTCCGTGCAGGTCGAAATCGTCCAGCGTGCAGATGCCGAACTTCATCCGGCTGTTCCGTGACGGCCCAGACCGAGATACTTGTTTGTCATGCCGACCGCCTCGAGCCGGTCTGACTGCAATTCCAGGGAGGCCCTGATCCCATCCATGGTCTCGGGGGTCACGACCGCTTCCTGAGGGATGTTGATCGCGAACATGAACTCGCGGCCGCTCGTTGCGATCGTCTCGTCGAAGACCGCGATCTCGTACATGTCGGCCCGCTTGCGGCCGAGGTCTCGAGCGTATCGGAACAGAGCGGCGTTGGAGTTGAAGCCATCCGCTATCTTCACGACGCGGATCCGGGGATGGGCCTCGAACAGCTCGAGGCCCTGTTCCTTGGTCATGCTGCGCTTGAGAGTGGCAATCACGTGCACGATGTGTCCGTGCGTAGTGGGAACGTGGACGAGGAGGCCGGTTGCTTCGACGTGGGGCATTATCGTCATCAGGTCCAGGGCCTGGTGGCTAGGAACCGGATCCACCTGAGCGACATCTACGAGGCCGCGGTGCGTGTCGCCCGGATCGGCGACGCGGCGGATGATCGTAACGATTACCCGCTCGACGCCGACGGCGCGGTCCAGGCAGTCGACCGCCCGAATGAGGCCAGTCGTGTTGCAGCTCGTGAGCTTGAGGTAATCCTTGCCAAGTCCCTTCTCGTAGTTGGCATAGCCGTGGAAGAACACGTCGACGATGTCGTTCTTCTCGCCGCCCTGGAAGATAGCCTTGACGCCTCGCTGCTGGTACGTGACCTTGTTGACCCGCCCCACGCCCCCTGGAGTCGAGTCGAGAACTATGTCGACCCGGTCGAGCAGCTCGGATAGCGTGCCGGAGACCGGAATGCCCGCCTCGTCGAAAGCGGCCCGCTGCTCCGGGAGCGCCACGAACAGCTTGTACGGCATGCCCGACTCGAGCAGCGCCCGGGTGGAGAGTGTGGGCGCGACGTCCACTACCCCCACGAGCTCCATGTCCTGCTGCTGGGCCACGCCGTCCGCCAGACGCTGGCCGATGACGCCATAACCGACCACACCTACGCGCGGCTTTGCCACGGCTCAACTCCTATGCTGCTTTGCGGCTGGACCTGCTTGGTTCGAGCGTTCATGCACCCACCGCGGCCGCGATAGCGGCTCCCACCTCCGTCGTCGTGGACCGCCCACCGACGTCGCGGGTCTTCGGGCCGGCGGCAGCCACACGGCGCAGCGCGGCCATCACGAGACCGGCGGCCTCGGCTTCTCCCAGGTGCTCAA
>OCZT010003776.1_pt1 | contig 15452 bp, 13 predicted proteins | sample 1539031 | NCBI WGS metagenome assembly OCZT01 (sample SAMEA3539308, study PRJEB22396) | soil metagenome | biome: tundra; feature: field; material: soil | place: USA | collected 2010-05 | depth 0.15 m | reverse complement strand
GCGGCCACGACGGCAGGGTCGGCCGCGATTGATTCCTCGCCTCCGGCAGTCGTATCGGACTGCGCCAGGGCGGAAGAATCCGCGCTGCGATTGCGCTGCGATTAGCGGCCGACAGTGCGGCGAAAGGCCTCCAGGGCGGTTCATGCGGCCAATACAATCAACAACGTAGAGTGGACACCCCGCTTCACACGCAGGAGGTCACAGGTTCGAGTCCTGTCGCGCCCACCATTAGAATCAGTAGCTTAGCGCCAATAGAATTGGACCTCCTGCATAACTGAGCAGGGGATCTAAACCAAAGTCTCCCACGTATGTGCTTGTGTGTGTTCATCTGGCAATCATTTGGAAGCGATAACTGACGCTGTGATTGCGCTGCTTAACGCAGCGCAGTCGCAGTGCGCTTCAGAGATTCTGGAGACTTTGTCCGTTTCGTGTTTTCGTGTAGATGATTTGGGAATCAGCTAAATAGCTGGCAAGCAACATGCTTCGGGTGCAAACGTCTCAGTCTGCATCGTCCAGTACATGGTAATTCAGTGAGCGCACGACAGCGCCCGCTATACTCTCAAAACAACCGACAGCTTTCCCGACCGTCAATCTCGAGTCGTACGGCAGATGGAACTGCGCAACTGCCGCCCCGCAGAGACACCGGCGTACAAGCGCAGACACCTCGAGCGTCTCCACGCCCAGATCGATCACCGCATCGGAGAACTGCGCCTGCGCGCTGTGCTGCAGGCAAGATATCTGGTTCCGGATCGGCGGCGCTCCTCGAGGATCTGCGTTCGGGCGGGAAACGCCTATACCTGGCAAGCGGCACCGACGAGGAGTACCTGCGGAGGGAGGCGGACCTGCCGGGGGTTATGCAGTATTATGATGGAGGCGTGTACGTTGCGGAGCACGACTACGAGAGCTTTTCCGAGCGCATTCTGATTCATCGCATCCTCCAAGGGGCGGAGTGTTAAGGGCCGGAGAGATTGGGCTTCGGCGTCGGCCAGGTGGAAGTCGAAAACGTGAAGCAAGTGGGTGGCTTCGCCGTCGCCGTGGCCACGGACGAGTACGAGTGCGATCGTGTGGACGCCTGGAAGCGCGATCGCCTGGCTGGGGCGGGCGCTGACTGCATCATCGCGAATTTCGACTGCCTGGACGAACCGGGGCAGAGGTTGTTTGGAGCATGAAGTCAAAATACGTGGAGTTCGACCGCGACCGGCTCAAGCTCAGGCCGCTGGGCGAGAGGGACAACCTCTTGCCGCTGTCCAACTGGCTGCGGCTGGAGGATGCGGCGCCTCCGTTTGAGCACGCCGATCTCGCCAGTGTGGCGAGGGGCCTGGCCGAAGCCCGCGAGCGCGGCGCGGCGCGCATCCTGATGTTCGGCGGCCACCTGTTACGGGCCGGAGTCAACCGGCACATCATCGACTTGATCGAGCGCGGCGTTCTGACCCATCTGGCGATGAATGGATCCTGCGCGATTCACGATTTCGAGTTGGCGCTCATCGGCGCCACTACGGAGAGCGTCGCGCGTTACATCCGCACCGGCGAATTCGGACTGTGGCACGAGACGGGGCTGCTCAACGATTGCATTAACGCGGCCCCTGGGTTGGGATTCGGCGAAGCCGTCGGCCGCCACATCGCGCGGAGCGAATATCCCCACCGCGATTTGAGCGTGCTGGCGGCGGCCTATCGCGCGGATGTGCCGGCGACGGTGCACGTGGGTGTCGGCTACGACATCATTCACGAACACCCCAATTGTGACGGCGCCGCCCTGGGCGCGTCCACCTACCGGGACTTCCTGATTTTTGCGAACAGCGTACAGAACCTGGAGGGCGGCGTCGTGTTGAGCTTCGGTTCGGCCGTGATGGCTCCGGAAGTTTACCTGAAAGCGCTGTCCATGGCACGTAACGTCGAGCGGCCGCATGGCCGCGAAGTCCGCCATTTCACCACCGCCGTGTTCGACCTGATGCCGATGTCCGGCGATTTTCATCGGGAACCTCCCAAAACCGAGGCTGCCTACTATTTCCGCCCACGCAAGACCATGCTCATCCGCACCTTGGCCGATGGTGGCGCCAGCTACTACTTTGAGGGGGATCACAGGGCCACCTTCCCAGCGTTGTGGCGCGCTTTGGAAGGATGAAAGTCGTGGGAGACGGGCCGCGACGGACCCCGGCGCAGTTTGCCGCAGCGCATCCGGAGAAGGTCGTGTGGGCCGATTCGCGGGTGCGGGCGGAACGCATTGTGCTACGAGAGTTCGCGGAAGAGGGGCACGGTGCGCAGTAAGAGTCCGGCGGCGAGCAAAAGGATCGCGCCGAGTGCAAAGGGCGAGAAGGCTGGGACGTCTCTTAGTTGCTCCGTGGTTGTGAAGCGTGCTTTCTCGAGAGCGTTGATTTCCTGGTAGGCCTGGTTGAGTTGTTTGGCGTCGCGGGCGTCGTAATATCTTCCCCCGGTGCTTTTGACTCCTTCCAGAAGCTTGGGAGCTTCGAGGAAGCCTTGATTTTGAACGGTGGTCCTGGTTTCGACCTCGACGCCGATGAAGTAGGTGCGGATGCTGTTGTCGCGAACGGTTTTGAGGGCGAACTCCACGGGACGGCCGGTGTTGTTGTCTCCGTCGGTGAGGAGAACGATGACGTTGCCGTGATGTTCGCCGCCGGCGGTGGATTCGCGCATCAGCATGTCGTTTGCCTGGAGCAGTCCTTCGCCGATGGCGGTCATGCCTTCGTCGCTGAGCGTGCGTTCGTTGATGAGCTGCACATAGTTCGAAACGTATTTGTAATCGAGAGTCAGAGGCGTGACGACGTACGCGTTATTAGAGAAGACGACGACGCCGAGGCGGTCACCCTTGCGATGGCCGATGAAGTCGATGATGGCGGATTTGACAGCCTCCAGCCGCGTCTCTTCGTGGCCTTTAGCGGACTTGCGGCCACCGGTGACGGGCATCTGCATGCTGGAGGAGAGATCGACCACCAGGACCATGTTCAGTCCCTGGTTTTTGACGGTTTGCTGAACCACGGGGATCACGGGGTCCAAAAGCGCCAGGCAGAGGCCGAGCCCTCCAGCGAGTTCCAGGGCGCGCGGCAGGTAGATGCGGAGCGGCGGCGGGCCGATGCGTTCTTCAAGATAGGTGAGCAGGGAGTGGCCGTAGTAAGTCTTACGGCGAAGGCGCCAGATGAGCCAGACGACGGCCAGTGACGCGAGGAGGTAAGCGCCGTTCATCCAGGTAAAGCGCATGGTCTGTTTAGGGACGTTCGTTGAGCTCGGCGAACTTGGCGAGAAATTCCGCATGTAGGCGGCGTCCCTGTTCCATGCCGTCGGGGGTGTAGCGAATCAGGTCGCATTGGGCGAGGAGTTCACTGATCACCGTGGCGTGGTGTTCGGCATCTCCGGCGGCAGTCAGCGCCAGCTTCATCTCGTGGGGCGTCAGTCCCGCGCCGTCGCCCAGTTTTTCGGCGGCCAGACCGCGTAGAATCTCGGAGGCTTTGTCGTAGAAACTTGCCAGCTCTAGCGGCGTCGCGGCCGGCGTGCAGCGAATCTCCTCCATGGATTGCTGCAGCGACTTCTGCCGGCTGCGTTCGGCCAGTTTCTGTTCCCAGACGCCAAGGCGGAACTGGGCCAGCGCGATACGGCCTCCGCCGATGGCGATGACGGCGAGTCCGCAGAGGCCCAGCATGCCGGGAATGATCCAGGACATGCGGTCAATGGGGAGGGGCGGCCGCCGATCGCGAATACCAAGAGAGGCGTCGATGACGGTGCCGCGGACGGCCATGGGGAAGGCCGGGATGTTGATGGCCTCGGCGGGGGCATCCTCCTTGTCCGGACCGCGGACCTGCCTGAAGTAGAAGAGCGTGATCGGGGGGATGGCGATCTCGGTGGCGGTGGCCGCGTAGGTGGTGAGTTGCAGGCGGAGTTCGAGGTACTTGCGGCCTTGTGGCAGCGTGCCTGTCGCGGTGGCGGCCGCGAGAATCTCAAAGGGCTGCACGTCGATCTCGTCTTTCCTCAAATGGTCCTTGACGAATTCCAATTCGGGTTGGTATTCGACGCGGACCACATACTCGAAGCGGTCTCCCACCCAAACGGCGGTGCGGCTGGAGCGGGCCGCAACCGTGAAGGGGGCCGTGGACACATCCGCCGCGGCCAGCGCGGCGAACCCGAGCAGGGCGGTGAAGAGCTTCATGCGCGTTTCCTCTTGCGGGCGACAAAGAGCGCGAGAATGCGTTTCAAATGATCCTCTCCGGTATGCAAGGTGACGTGATCGAGGTTGAGGCCGTAGAGGTGGCGGCGCACCGCGGCACGGCGTTCCTGCAGAATGGTTCGGTACTGGCGGCAGCGCGCGGCCGATAAGGCCAGGACCATTTCGTGGCCGTCCGCTTCGGCGTCGCGGAGGCGGAGAAAGCCCTCGGTTTCGGGAAGGGCTTCTTCCCAGGCATCTTCCAGGATGATGGGGACGAAGTCCGCTTTGTGGGCAACGGTTTTGAGGTAGGGAGAGGTCCAGAGCGAATCGGCGCTGATGAAATCGGACACGCAAAAGATCATCGCGATGTTCTTGAGACCGGCGGCGAGTTGTTCCAGGGCGGGTTCGAAGCGGGTGCCGCGGTGGCGGGGCGTGAGGTTCCAAAGGGCATCGAGGAGACGCCAGGTCTGGGGCTTGCCTTTCTTCGGCGGCAGGTAGCACTCCACCCGGTCGGTGAAGGCGAGGAGGCCGACATTGATGTTGTCGGAGACGGCCGAGAAGGCCAGGACGGCGGCGATTTCGACTAGGAGATCCTTCTTGGTTTGGCCGGTGCTGGTGAACAGCATGGATCGGGAGAGATCCACCATGATGACGGCGCTCAGCTCTTTTTCTTCGAGTTCGCGCTTCACGAATGGCGTCTGCATACGAGCGGTGACGTTCCAGTCGATCTGGCGATAATCGTCTCCCTGCTGATACGGCTTGTGCTGATCGAATTCGTAACTGCGGCCGCGGATACGGCTGAGGTAGTCGCCGGTGCGATGCGCGCGGACGGCGCGCGTGGTCGAGATCTCGACGTAGCGCAACCGGTTGATGAGGGACTGGGGGAGCATCAGGGAACCGGCACCTTGCGCAGGATTTCGCCGAGGATTTCGTCGGCGGAGATGTCTTCGGCTTCGGCGCGGACGGTGCGGATCAGCCGGTGACGCATGGCGTCGAAAGCGATGGCTTTCACGTCGGTGGGCAGGACGTAGTCGCGCCCATCCAGGAACGCGGTACTGCGGACAACGGCGAGCAGATGCTGGGCGGAGCGCGGCGAGGCTCCGTTCTGGACCATTTCGTTGACCACCGGAATGGCCTGAAGGGGTCCGGGACGCGTGGCGCGGACCATGCGGATGATGTATTCGCGGATCTTTGGGTCTACGTAGATTTTGGACGCCAGCGCGCGAAGGTGGAGCACGGTTTCGGGAACGATGATGCGGCGGATGGTGGTTTCCGTCAGGTGCCGGCGAAGCATTTCGAGTTCGTCGTCATGCGATGGGTAATCGACGTGGATCTTCAAGGCGAAGCGATCGACCTGGGCTTCCGGCAGGGGGTAGACGCCTTCCTGCTCGACCGGATTTTGCGTGGCCAGCACCCAAAAGGGCTCGTCGAGATGGAAGGTTTGCTCGCCGATGGTGACCTGGCGTTCCTGCATGGCTTCGAGCAGCGCGGACTGGGTCTTCTGCGTGGCGCGATTGATCTCGTCGGCGAGGATCACGTTCGCAAAGATCGGGCCTTTTTCCGTGCGGAACGTGCCCGCGGAGCTTTCATAAATTTTGGTGCCGATGATGTCGGCCGGGAGCATGTCCGGCGTAAACTGAATGCGCTGGAAACGGGCGTCGATGGTGGCGGCGAGGGTCGAGATGGTAAGCGTCTTGGCCAGACCAGGCACGCCTTCGAGCAGGATGTGGCCGTAACCGGAGCGCTCTTCCTCCCCCCGGCGAAAGCTGTAGGGGATGACGGCAAGGAGCCCGATGAGGAGGCGCCGGACGAGCCACTGCTGTCCCACGATGACTTTGTTGATTTCGGCCTCGACCTGGGAGACCACCCGGTTGGCCTCCTGGCGGTCCATCATTGTCTTCTCAACCATTGGCTCCAGCGTGCCCTCATGTTTCTCTATGCTCATAACAGCACTCGCACCAAAAACAGCCCGAAGGCGGCGAGCAGGAAATCTTTGTAGTGTTCCTGGAGTTCACGAACCCGGCGAAAGCCCTGGATTTCGCGGGATCTCAGGAAAATGTCGTTGAAGGCTTGCGCCATGTCCGTGCCGGAATAGGCGCGATAGTAACGCCCGCCGCTAGAATCCGCGACCAGGCGCAGGGACCTTTCGTCGAACGAAGTGAGGATGGGCCGCTCGTCTTTGCCGAGCAGGTACTGCACTTTGCCGTTCTCTTCGCCGATCGGGATATAGGCTCCTGTGCGCGATCCGATGCCGATGCAGTAGACGGTGATGTCGCGTTTGACTGCATCGTCCACTGCGGACTTGAGCCCGTCGCCGTAATCTTCACCGTCGGACAGAAGGATAAACACCTTCTTGTTCCGGGTCATTCCGGGATCAATCTCCGCCTGGCGGGTGAGAACGACGATAGCGTTCCTCAGCGCTCCCGCGATGTTGGTGCCGTATTGCAGGACACCCTGATTTCGCAGGTATTCGAGGTAAAAGTTGAGGTTATTGGGATCGGATGTCAAATAGGAAAGGGTGAGGCTGGTGTCGGAGAAGGACACCAGGCCGAAGCGGTCGTCGCGGAGTTTGGTCCGGATGAAGGAGCCGATCACTTCGGTGGCGCGGGCGAGGCGCGAAGGATAGATGTCCTGCGCGCGCATCGATGGCGAGATGTCGAGCAGCAGCACGACGTCGAGCTTGCGGAGATCGGCAACGCGGCGTTCGATGACGGTCTGCGGCCGGGAGATGGCGAGGATCAGGCAGCCGAGCAGGAGGAGTCCGGTGGTGAGTTGCACGGCCCGGCGAAAGAGGCTCGACGGCCGGGAAGTGAGAACGCTGGAATTGACGCCGAGGCGCTTGCGGGCGGCGGCCAGGGAGCGGACCGAGTAGACGCACCACAGGGCAAGGGCGAGCAGGCCCCAGCCCAGGTGCAAAAACTCGGGCCGGAGGAACGTCATGGCTGGCCGCCTGTCCGCATTGGTCGCTTAACCCCGTTTTTCCGGAGCAATCTGGTGCTGCTTCTCTTGCTTCTTTTCGCCGTCGTCGCGAAGCAGTTTCATCTGGCCGCGCTTCATCTTTTCGAGATCGTCGTCCTTGCCCTTGCGCAGACCCTCCAGAAGCCGGGCCGAAAGCTCGTAGTTGTACTTGATGTCCCAGTCGTCGGGGGAGGCTGCCAACGCCAGGCGGTAGCTTTCGACGGCTTGTTGCAGGCCGGATTGCGTTTGCTGCTTTTCCTTCTGGGCGACGGCTTTGCGGAATTGGACGTTGCCCAGCCAGAAGTGGTATTCGGCGTCGTCCGCGAGCCGGGGCGTAACGGCGGCTTCGGCTTCGAGGAAGCGCGTGAGGGCATCGTCGCGGTCTTCGGCGTAGAGCGCCCGGACCCGGTTGAAGACGAGTTCGCGGTAGCCGTCCGGCAGGAACTTGCCGGGGAGGGGCAGAAGGCCGATCCGTCGCGCCGCGGCATCGTACATTTGACGCGCGCCGGCGGCGTCGCCGGAAGACAGCGCCTGGTTGCCGCCGGCGATCCCCGTAAGCCAGTTGGCGTACGCCAACAGGAGCACGGAGACGATCAGGATGACGCCTGCCGTAGCGACCAGTGCAATATGTCCCGCCAACCGTCTTCTCATGATTTGTTATTGTCCCGCTTTCACGGTCACTTTTCCTGCGGCGCAATCTGGCGGCGCGGCACGATGGCGAGATAGCGCAAACGAATGTTGGGGTCTTCGCCGAAATGCTGATGCCAGTGGGGTCCGGCCGGGATGCCGCAGATAGCGCCTTCCTTGTAGTTGGCGGTGTGGGCCTTGCCCGCGGCAACGGCGGCCCGGAACTCTTCGAGGTTGTTGGCATCGCTCCACAGGTCGTGCCCGTAGCCCTGAAGAATAACGAACATGGGCCGGCCGTCGTGTTTGTGGGCGAAGGTTTTATCGCGGAATAACTGGCTGACGTGGACGTTGGGATGGGTGCGGTGTCCCGCGGTGCTGGCGACATCGAAGAAGCCGCTGGAATCGGCGCGCTCTTCGCGGACCGCCAGTTTCAGTTGCCGCAGATCGGCGAAGAACGGCGTCACGTTCATGCCGCCCGATGCCATCATCTTGGCGCGGGCTTCGTCGGTTTCCGCGTCATTTTCGACGCCGCGCAATTTATCTTCGGCGACATAGGGGAACAGGTTGACTCCGTAGCCGACCACCTGCAGCATCCGTACCGGCGTGGTGCCGGTGTTGGTGTGACGGATGCGGTGGTCGGGGGGGAGAGCGAACAGCGCGGATTTGCCCCAGGTGTATTTCTTGTAGGGCATGCCGCCGAGCGAAGGGGGCAGGTCGGAGTAGTATTCCGTAATGCCCTGGCCGGTCAGGATGTAATAGAGCGGCTCGCCGTTGAAGCCGTAGGAGTGCCACTCCGTGCTCTTACCGGGCGCGATCTCGACGATGTTCACGAGTTGTCCCTTGCCGCCGAGGTCGAGAACGCGGCCTTTGTCGCCGATGGGGCGGTCGGCCACGGGAAGGGTGTAGAGGTCGAAACAATATCCGCTGGAGACGTTGTTCTTGAGGTAGGCTTTCCACGCCTTATCGACTTCGGCCTGATCCTTCCCTTCCACGCGCAGCTTGTAGACGTTGTCGATGTAGTAGTCGGGGTTCTGATCCTGCGGGATTTCGATCTGGCCCGGCGAATACAGCACGTCTTTCCTGGATCCCTTCGAGCCCTGCTTCCTGGACGGGGCTTGAGCCTGCTGGCCCCAGGCGGTGGCGACGGCCATCGCAGCGGCGAGCGCATGGAAGAACAAGCGGTTTTTCATAGATTCCTCGCGAACGACATGGGGAGTTTACGGGTTCCAGCGCTTGCGCGCCCATTCGACGACAATCCTGGTGAACTGGCGCCGCTGGTCGCCGGCGCCGGCTTTGGGACCGTCGGGTTGCAGCGAATGTTCGCCTCCGGCGATGACGGCTTTTTCTTTGTCCTTGCTGGCCGTGGAGTCGAACGCCCGCTGTCCTTCACTGGGCCAGATGCCCGAATCCGCGCTGGAGTTGACGACCAGGACGGGCAGTGAGATCTGCTTGAGGTTGCTCCACAGGGCGGCATGGGCCACGATCGACTCCGTGCTCAGAAAGGCCCGAGGAGACATGGCGGCCATGCGGTCGTCCGACGACCAATTGAAGAGGTCGCTGCGCTTCTGGCCGTCGACGCGCGGAGCGGTGTAGTGGCCCAAAGTGCGGTCGTTGGGATCGATGGCCAGATCGTAATAGCCGGGCTCGGCGTAGGTGCGATAGACGTTCAGGGGCTTTTCGAACATGGCGCGGCGCTGGATCTGGAGTTGCTCGGCGGTCGTCATGTGCGGGTAAGCGGGCGACTTGATCAGGTCCCGATAGAACTCCTGCTCGCGGATATTCGCTTTGGCGATTTCGACGAGCCGCCGGGCGCGCTCCTGCTGGGCCTTTCGGTAGCGCTCCAGAAACTCCTTCGCATAGTGCGAGGGCTCCGGCGGGACGCGAAATCCGTTCGCAGGGTTGTACATGTCGAGCGACGGATCGTACGAGAAGGGATCGGACTCGTCGGTGAGCGAAGGATCGAGGCGGTGTGCGATGTGAAGTCCTTCGCCCTCGGCGGCGTTGAGCAGGATCAGTCCGTCGGCCTTGGGGAGATCGAACTTGCCCATGTCGAAGGGGTCGCCGGCGGGCGTCTGCCGGATGCGTCGAGCAGGCGGGGCTTCGGCCTGAGCCTGGTAGTAGGCCGACAGGGCGCCGCCGCCGCTGTGGCCGATCAGGATGATCTTTTCCACCCCGCGGCTCTTTAGGAATTTGATGCCGGCGGCGAGGTCGAGCAGCAGTTCCTCGTGGATGCCGGACTTGTCGCCCTGGCGGGGGGACAGGCCGAGGGCGCCGTAGCCTTCGCGGGCCAGGGGCTCGAGCGCGAAGTGCAGGAAGGTCTGGTGGCGCGGGTGCATCAGAACGAAGGCAACCTTCGGCGATTTGCCTTCCAGTGTCTGATAGAGCGCCAGTGGCTTACCGCCGTCCTGGGCCGGCAATTGCACCAGTTCGTGCCGGACCTGCTGCCCGAACAGGCAGGCTGTTAAGACCGGCAACAGTGGGTAGAAACGCATGAGCAGGGTCTCCTGATATGCAACCGGGTTTTTGCGGCAAAATGCCGGGGGATCTCCCCCGGCATTTCTAATTCGCCGCGCTTACTTGCGCTTTTCTTTCTCTTCCTTGGCAATCTGCATCATGCGCTCGATGGAAGGCATGATGGACTTAACGCCGTTTTTGGCGCACTCTGCTTCGAACGTCTTGCGGACGGCGGGGTCTTCGTTCTGATACTCGATCACGACCGGGTATTCCTGGAAGACTTCCTTCGAAGCCATGATGTGAACGCGGCTGCCGAAAGCGCCAACCTTGAGAAAGCGCGCCGATTCTTTGCTCGGATTGAAGTGCTGGTGATACCAGTTCAATGGCGGCACGAAGACCGTATTGGGGCTCCAATCCACACGGACGACCTTGCTGCCGTTGCCGTCACGGAAGGGATGCTCGCCGAGTTCAGGAGGCCAGATCAGGCTATAGCCGTGACCGGAGAGATACATGACGTTGGCTCCGGGGCCGTGACGATGACCGATTTCGTAGACCGAAGGCATGAACTGTTCGACGTGCGAATCGAGGTTATCGAAAGCCATCGAGAAATGCCGGTTGGTGGTTCCCGAGCCGCCAGCCTCGCGCCATGCGGTTTCCATCGGTCCGTGACCGGCGGGATACAGCTTGATGGTGTTCACGTCGGGGATGAGGTTGGTGACGGAGACGGCGTAGCCGAGTCCATCGCGCCGGCTGACGCGGAATTCCGCTGGCTCCGGCTTGAAGAAGTCGGCCTGCCCGGTGAAGCGATCGGTGAAGTTGTGCTTGTTGTTGAACACGAAATCGAGGTCGCGATAGAGGTCGATGGCCAGCGGCGCCCAGCCGACTCCGTAGAAGCGGGCCGGTTCCTTGCCGGTGTTAACGATTTCGTAGTTGACGTTCATGGGGAAGGGGAACATGGTCCCCTTCTGCCAGTGGGCGGTAACTTTCTTGGCGCCTTCCTGCCAGAAATGGGCCTCGCCTTCGCCGCTGAGAGAGACGACGCGGGATTCATACATATGCCGGACCGGGCGGGTCTGTTTGCCGGGCTGGATTTCGAGGATGAAGCCGGTGGTCATGCCGCCGGCTCCGTCGAGGTAGACGTAAGCTCCGTCGACGCCGTACCGCTTCCAGGGGCCCAGTTTGGACTTCATGAGATCCTGGATGGCGAAGCCGCGATGGACCGGGACCCCTTCGGACTGAAGGTATTTCTCCCAGGGCGTGACCGTTTCCATGGCGGAGACGGTCTTCTCGTTTCCTTTGTCCTGCGCGTTGGCCGGCGGACGGCCAATGGCGAAGGCCAGCAGCACGGCCCCGCCGAGAGCAATTCCTACTGCTTTATTCCTGGCTACGAACGACACACACACTCCTTAAGATAAGCGCGGTAAAAAGACAAGCGGCAATCAGAACGAAAGCTTCAAACCGAATTGGATCTGGCGCGAGGTTCCCTGCGTCGAACTGAGCACACCGGCCGAGGGAAGCAGGTTGCCTTTGTTGTCGAAGATCGCATTCTGGATGGGCGAGGAGGGCGCGGCAAAGTTCGCGTGGTTGAGAAGGTTAAATACCTCAGCCCGGAATTGCAGGTTGGCCCTGTCACTCCGGAAGGGCAGGCGGTGGTTCTTAAAGAGCGAGAAGTCGGTTTCGAAGAACCCCGGGCCGATGAGCGTGTTGCGTCCGACAATGCCGATCGGAATGACGCCCTTGGGCGGCGCGGCGAAGCAGTTGAAGTTGATCCAGCCGGAGATGTTGCCGGTGGTCTGCTGGCTGCAGGTCGGGATGGGGCGTTGCATAGAGTCGGCTCCCATCAGCGAACCGGCCGCGTCGCCGGAGATGAGGACACTGAAGGGTTCCCCGGAGGAACGGCTGAGGATGCCCCCGAGTTGCCAGCCGTTAGTGAACCACTTGAGAGCCGCGGGACCGGTGGCGACTCCGGGAATGAGCCACTGGTAGTTGGCGGAGAAGACGTGGGCCACGTTAAAGTCCGAAAGGCCCCGGTTCACCCGGGTGTTGAACGGCAGTGGAATGCCGATGGTGTTGGCGAACTCGTTGCTCGAGAAGGCTCCCGAGGCGATGTCGATACTCTTCTGCCAGGTATAAGAGATCTGGCCCTGGACGCGGTGGCTGAAGCGTTTCTTGAGTTGGAGTTGCAGCGAGTTGTAGCTCGAATCCCCGTTGAAGAGCTTGCCGGCAATGCGGCCGAAGTTCGGGTTGAGCGTCTTGGCGCCCGTCGGATAGACATAGCCCGCCGAGGTGAGGGTCGGGACCACGGTATCCATGTTATTGTTGCGCCAGGGAAGGTGAACGCCGCGGGCGCCGACATAGCCTGCCGACGCGGTGAACTCCCTGCCGAGATCGCGCTCGATGTTGAAGTTCCACTGCAGCTTGTAGCTGCGCGACGGATCGGGCTGCACATAAACGGTGCGCAGCGTCGCCTTGGTGAGAGACGTGTAGCAATCGGCGGGGAAGCAGCCGACCGGAGGATTGGCGGCGGTGCCGCCCAGATAGAACGGAGCCGTGCGGGCGGCCTCGTTGGCCAGGATGTAGGGCAGCAGCAGCACGTCAAATATGCCCGCGCCGGCGCGGATCGATGTCTTGCCCGTGCCGAACGGATCCCACGAGAAGCCGATGCGCGGGGCGAAGTTCTTGAGGGATGGGTTCTTATTGAACAGAGGCCCCGTGGTGGGGTTCGGGTCGGTCAGATTCTTGAGGCTCGCCAGCCGGCCATGGTCTTCCTTGGCATCCGTGACCATCTCGTAACGGACACCGATGTTGAGGGTGAAGTTTTTCCGGACACGCCAGTCATCCTGCACATAGCCGGCGAAGATGGTTTGGTGGATGCCGCGGGTGGTGTCGGAGCCGGGGATTAGAGCGGCGAGCGTAGCCGGCTTGTTGCCCAGGAAATCGGCGAAAGAGCTGAAGGTGAAGGTTCCGTTAGCGGAATCGGCCGAGTCGGAGTTGTAGCGGATATTCTCGGTGCCGAAGCCGAACTTCAGGGAGTGCGCGCCGTGTGTCAAGAAGACGTCGTCGTAGAGCTGGTAGGAAGTGTAAAAATAGAGGCTGCCCGACTGGCGGCCGAGGCCTCCGGTGAAGGTCGTCAACCCGCCGATCGTGAGGATGCCCACGTCTTGGCCGGGTACGAAGCCGAGAGCCTTGTTGTCCAACAGCCCGTTGTAGTCCGTCAGGTAGTAACCATAGCTGGCTTCGGTACGCGAAAGGCCGAGGCGGAACGAGTTCAGCATGGCGGGCGAGAAGATGTGCGATTCCTCCAAGGTGGCGGCATAGCGGCGGGATGGGAGGATGTTCGGCTTATTGTTGAACTCATCGGGGCTGCTGACCAGGCCGCGGTCGTGGAGGAATACGCCGTTGAGGCTGTCTTTGGCGGAGAAGTGCTGATCGCCGCGGAAGGTATAGAAATTCTCGTCTGCCGAACGGTTGCCCGCGATGGCGAACCGGCCCACATTCGGGTCCGCGGTGCCGCCGGCGTTGGGGTGCGGAAAAAGCGCGAGGAACGGCGCGACCTTGGGATTGATCGCGACCTGGCTGGCGTTCCCGGCGGTCACGATGGTGCCCTGGCTGGCGGCATCGGAGGGAACCAGGGAATTGATGGTTAGGCCGAGCCGCTCACGGAAGCCTTCGTAATCGAAGAAAAAGAAGGTCTTGTTCGGGACGACCGGGCCGCCAACCGAACCGCCGAACTGATTGCGTTTGAAGGGTAGGGGGGACGCCGTACGATCGAAGAAATTGCGTGCGTCGAGAGCGCTGTTGCGCAGGAATTCGTAGGCGGAGCCGTGGAAGTCGTTGGTGCCTGAGCGGGTGACCGCGTTGACCACGCCGCCTGAGGTGCGTCCATACTCGGCCGCGTAAGTGCTGGTCAGCACCGAGAATTCCTGAATGGCGTCAACGCCGAGGTTGACGCCGAGCGAACTGCCGGGGGAGGTGTTGGCGTAATCGTTGATCGAGATCGAGTTCAGGCGGTAGTTGTTCTCCGACGGGCGCCCGCCGGAAATGGTCAACTGCACCCCGAGACCGCGCTGCACGCGAAGAGTGTCGCCGGTATTCTGCGATTTCACGATCGAGACGCCGGCCTGCAGGACCGCAAGCTGAGTCCAGTCGCGTCCGTTGAGTGGAAGTTCGCGGATGGTGCTGGCATCGACCACCTGACTGAGGGTGGAGGAGGTCAGTTCGACAGCCGTAGCGGCGCCGTTGACTTCGACCATGACTTCGATGTTGCCGAGCTTCATCTGGGCGTTGGCGGTGACTTCGCCGCCGACCGTCAGGGTGACACCGGTGAGCACGGTGGTCTCAAATCCAGGCGCCGTGATCTTGACCTCGTACCCGGCTGGATTCAGATTGGGCGCGGTGTAGTATCCCTGCGTATCGGTCGCGACCGTTCGGGTAACGCCGGTGGCGACGTCCTTCAGGAGGACGGCCGCATTCGGGACCACGCCTCCCGAGGAGTCGGTTACGGTTCCCCGGATGGTGCCGCCGGATTGGCCAACCAGAACCGTTGGCGTGAACAGAACGATCAGACGAACCCAACGCGATAAAAATCTTGGCATCGACTTGAAGTCCCTTTCGCTGAAAAATGCAACAGGCTGTGCAACCGTTTGCAGTACTATACCTCACCTGGACAGCTTTGTCAATGAGTGAACTGGGAAGTTCGGCCAGCGCAACCGATTGCATGGTTAGTACTGCTCGAACATGCGCTGGATTTCATTCATTTTGCTGGTCTTGGTCAAGGCGAGCATGAGCAGGATTCGCGCCTGCTGCGGATTCAGATTATCCGCGTCCACGAACTCCGGATAGCGCTTGGCGGGACGGCCGCTGCCGCCGCGATGGCTGTCCACTACCGGGATGCCCTTCGCCGCAACCTTGAAGAGCGCGCTCGCCTGATCGGGCGCTCCGGTGCCGGTAGGGAAGGCCGCAAGGATGATGCCTTTGGCTTGGCCCTGGCTCACGGCCGCGTCCACGAGCACGCCGTCGGCTCCGACATAGGAGTAGAGGATGTAGACCTTCGGCAGCTCCTTAAGGGCGCTGACATCGAACTCGGACTGCGTGGTGTGGAGCCGCAAGGGCCGGCGATAGAAACTGACGCGATCCTTATCCACCATGCCGAGGTCGCCGACATCGCCGGATGTCCAGGCGTCCACACGATGACTGATGGTTTTACGGACATCGCGCGCGGAGTGGATCTCGTCGTTGACGACCGCCAGAACACCCATGC
>OCZT010003775.1_pt1 | contig 15452 bp, 15 predicted proteins | sample 1539031 | NCBI WGS metagenome assembly OCZT01 (sample SAMEA3539308, study PRJEB22396) | soil metagenome | biome: tundra; feature: field; material: soil | place: USA | collected 2010-05 | depth 0.15 m | reverse complement strand
TTCTTTTATAATAGGGTATTTCTTTTGAAAGCATTTCAACAAAATAGGGTCTTTCGGGGCGAGGTCCAACAAGGCTCATTTCTCCCTTGAGTACATTAATCATCTGTGGAATTTCATCTATCCGTACCTTCCGAATAATCTTACCAATACGTGTTATCCGCGGATCATTCTTACTGCTCCAAACGGGACCTGAATATTTTTCTGCATCTTGACGCATCGACCGGAATTTTATCATTTTAAATACGGTACCTTCTATCCCGCATCTTTCCTGTCTAAAAAATGCTGATCCGGTACTATCGATCTTTATCGCCAAAGCGGTTATTAATGTTACGGGAAATGTAATTACTAAAATAAAAAGAGAAACGAGAATATCAATTATTCTTTTAAGTCTTTTCTCCCATTCAGGCATTAACTGAGGCATGATATCAATTAAAGGCACGCCGTATATCTGGGAAGTTCTTGCCTGACCACTCAATATTTCATACAGATCAGGAACGATTTTCAACCCGACATTTTTAGATTCACATTCAGATATAACGTCAACCAGAAGGTCGCGATTATCCTTATCTAAAGCAATAATAACTTCTTTAGCGTTATATATGTCAATCATAGAGCTTAAATCTTTTATAGTTCCTCGTACTTCGATTCCTTTATATGATTTATTCAGATTATCCTTGTCAACAGCAGCATAAGCGGCAGCATCAAGACCGAGGGCTCTGTGTTCAATAATTTGATCGTGGACTTCATTCGCTTTGGGGTTAAAACCCACAATAATAACATTTCTCCTTCCTATCCCTTTAATAATAAGACTACGCTGGAAGCTCCGGATAAGAATTCTTCCCCCTCCGACAAAAAACAGGAAAAGTCCCCAATAAATAAAGATGAGTATCCTAGATTTAGAATCAAAATTGTGTATATAATCATCGAGAAAAATGAGAAAGAACAGAATAAATATTCCAACAAAAGTTGATTTAAATAAAGTAGCAAGTTCATCAAACCTTGAAGCAACAAACCATGTTCTGTACATTCCGACAAAAGTAAAAATGACAAGCCAGTAGACATACAAAGCGAGCATGGATACAAAGAATTCGGGAAGAATAATCAACGTGAAAAGGCCGGTCTTCGTCCGTAAAAAGAAGAAAAGAATGAATGAGATATTAATAGTTAAAAAATCAACGATTAATATAAAAAGCTTTTCATTTCTTTTACTCAATATTATTTAATTCAAATATATTATTCATACAATAAACCTTAAAAATAATTCCTTTTAATAAAAAATAGGAAGTTCTGAACTCTTTTCTTAATAAAATCAGGAAGGAAAGAAAAAAAATACTGAAAAAAGTTAAGAAGAAATGCTTTCCTGTAATTGGGATATACATATCGATATTCTTTTATCAGTTTCAGAATTGTTTTCGCAGCAAGAGTCTGATTATTTACAGAAAGATTCTGTCCTGCGTTCATATATAACGAGAAAAAAAGAGGGAAATTATAAAATTTTCCATAGCTTCCAAGGCGTAACCATAGATCCCAATCTTCTACAAACCTGATAGCTCTGTAACCACCTAAATCTATTACCTGCTTTTTCCGGAAAAGGACTGTATTATGAGAAAACGGATTAGCATAAAGAGCATTTTTTCTGATCATGGAATCAGTTTCCCGTTTTAGCCATTTATAAATTTCTTTTCTATTTTCGTTTACCATAATTGCGCCTCCACCTACCAATAAATAGTCTTTATTTTTATTCAAAAAATCGACTTGTTTTACCAGCTTATCGGGATCAAACCATTCATCGTCATCATCTAACCTGGCTATGAATTCTCCACAGGCTATATTTATTCCATAATTCAGGTATTCGGAAATGCCAGGAAGAATGCTTTTCCTCACATTATAATATTTGATGCGTTCATCTTTGTGAAAAAAGCAATCAACTACTTCTGAGGTATTATCAGATGATTCATTGTCAACTATAATTAATTCCCAATTTTGGTAGTTCTGATTAATTATACTCTGAATTGCTTTTCCAATCCATGCTTCCCTGTTATAAGTAGGCATAATAATACTTACAAGGGGAGAAATGTTGATTTCAGGCATTTTCTTTTTAATTTATAACATTATTTAATTTACCCGTTAAATATATAGAAAGGTAATTAGCTACCATCTTTTTTTTGTTGTATTTTTTCAGAGCGTTGGCCCTTGCAGATTTACTAATATAAATCAGATCTCTATGGGATTTAATCAGATATTCAAGTTTTAGTGTAAGATCTTCAACATCTTTGCTTTTAAATAAAAATCCATTAACACCTTCCTTCACCATTTCAACGAAAGAAGGAATATCTGACAACAGGCAAAGCCTTTCCATAAACATGGCTTCAATAACACATAAACTCTGACCTTCTGTAATTGAAGGCATAACATAAATATCAAAAATATTATAAATCCGGTTAATATCTCTTCTTGGATTGATAATTTTTACCTTATCATTCAGACCATAATTTTCAATCATTTTATGAAGTTCTTCTTCAATAACTGCTTCATGCTCACGTCTACTTCCGAAAATAAGAAGAACAATATTATCGTATTTCTGTGAAAGTATCCGGAAGGATTCTACCAAGTATTTTTGTCCCTTTCTGACCGACAATACACCAATGTTCGCTATTATTAATTTTTCTTCGGAAATTCCAAACTCCTGCCTGTATTTATCAATGCAATTTTTATCAGGGATGAATAGATTCTCATCAATCCCGTTAAAGATAACCACATATTTATTTCGGTTTATCTTATCATGCTTAAGAGAATATTCGAGGACAGACCCAGAAACACAAATAATTTTAGAAGTGAATAAGGCCAGTATGCGGTTAACAAAATGCTGGTATTTATTTAACCATATAAAACTATTGTGAAGTGTTACAAATATTTTTCTCACATTATAAAAATAAAAAATACCCGCTTCAACAGCAGCTAGCCTGGCACAGAATGCTGGAAAGAAATCGTGGGAATGAATAATCTTTATATGGTTCTTCCTGATATAACCGGCAAGTTTAAAGATCTGGATTAAATTTTTTTTTATCGACAACAAGTCAAAAAGCCGGTTTTCAAAATCAAACACGGTAATTCTGCATCCCATTTTAAGGAAGTCAGCTTCAAGAAAAGAATTAGTACTCTTTACAAGAACTGCAATAAAATGTTCAAATTTCCCGGACTGGCTCCCGGAAACGATCATGTAAACAACTTTTTCAAGACCGCCGTCTGCTATGCCTGAAACAACATGAAGTATGTTTATTTTCTCAGTTTCCATTCAAATACAGTTTTAATGATTTTTTATATCCCTCTGTCCTAGTGAAAGATTCCACTCCGGAGTAATAAATTCCAGTGACTAAGATTCTGATTAATATTCCAGCTATATGTATATAACGTATCGCCATTCTTTTAACATATTTATAATGATAATTTGAATACACTAATCTTCCCTGGTATCTGCTAAAAATAAATTTTGCCAGATCTTTGGTCTGGCTTTTTTGATCAAGATGAATACATCTGAGATCCGGAAAACTTACAATTTTATACCCTGAACCCCGTACTCTTTGACAAAAATCAATGTCCTCATAATTTAGAAAGAAATCAGAGTTAAATTTTCCTGATTCACAAAATACTTTTTTGGAAACAACCAGACATGCAGCACTTAACCACTTTATTTCGAATGGATCATGCTGATTCATTTTATATCGAAACCATATATTATAGATTCTTCGCAAAAAACCTATTAACATAAATGCTTCACAAATTTCATATATAAACCCGAGTTCGATTCCGGTTGAATTTTGAAATGACTTGTCCTTGTTTAGCAGAACCGGTCCGCAGGCTCCTGCCAGTGGGTGTTTTTCCATATATGATATTATTGGCGTAATGAAATCCTCAATCAATAAAGTGTCGGGATTCAAAAAGACAAAATATTCTCCTTCAGAATATTTTACAGCATAATTATTAGCTTTTGCAAATCCCAGATTCTCACTTAGAAAATAAAATTTTACATCTGGGAACAAATCTTTGAGAGATTCAATATTCCGGTCAGGTGAATTATTGTCGACGACAATAACTTCAAAATTATTTTTTATAAATGTAAAGATGGAATTCAATGAATCCCTAATTTCTTCAGTAACATTGTAATTTACTATAATGATAGTAGTTTTTGTTTTACTCATAATCCATTTCTAAGGATTTGTTCAAATTTTTCAACTGATAAACTCCAGTTCAATCTAGTTTTTACATATTCAGAAGCATTGGACCCGATCCTAGATATTTCACCCTTGTTTTTTATCAGATACTCAACCCATCTAACCATTGTATCGGAGGAATAATCTTCCAAATGAATTGCAGATTCGAGATGTACGGAATAATCGCGAACGGCACCAACCGGAGTTGTAATTACGGCACATCCGGAAATCATCGCTTCGGCTGGAGGTAAACCAAACCCTTCAGAGAAACTTGTAAAAAGAAAAATATCGGTTTTTTCATAAATATCCGCTATGGATCTTTGATCAGGTAAATGGAAAAATTTTATATATGGCGGAAGCTTTACTTTGTCATAACTAAAACTAATGAACTCAACATCAGGATACTTTTGATGAATTGTATCACAGACATTTAATGCGGCTTGTGAATTCTTAGACTCATGAGAAGAATAGACAAAGGTTATTGTGATGTTCTCTTTTGACGGCACATAATATGAACACCTGAATTCTTTTTCTTCCACACCATTCAACACAACCTGAGAATCTGAATTAAATTTTTCTTTAATAAAATTTTGCAGATATCCGGAAACTGCAATAAGGTTAAGAGGAAGAGTGTAGCTTTTATCCACAAGTGCTGTGTTGCTTCTCCAGTCCTCATAACCTTGAATAAAGTAATATTTCTTCCCCCTGTTTTCAGGAAGATGAAAAACAGAATAAGCTGTAACCCATTCTGTCGCTATTACTACATCAGCTTTTCTCACGAATAATGAGTTGATTAAAGGAACTGATTTTATTCGAAAGGAGTAATGATAAAAATCATTGGGTGCTCCGCCTTTTTTAATGAAATTATTAATCTTCCTGATATATAACTTAAATACATCAAGCAAGAAGGACTTGCCCCTCATAAAATTATATGGAAGTAATCTGCGGTAAAAAAAAACGTCATTTCCTGAATTTTTCAGTTCCTCCCCGTATTTAAAGATAACTTTCATTCCCCCTGATTTATATAAACCTGTTAAAATAAAATTGATTTTCATCAGAATTTACCCGGAAAAAAAAGTTTTCTGAGTACACTTTTTAAAATAATCATATCTGTCAACCTTGCACCATTTTTCCTTGAAACTTTAAATATTTCAAAAGCCTGAGTACTCAGATTCCTTTTCGTTAATGTTTCTTTGTACATTCTCTGGTAAGCAATATTGATATTTATATTCTTTTTATTTCCCGTTTTCAGCATTTTAATGAAGAGGTCATAATCAAATACAAGTTTAAGGTTTTCATCCAGACCTCCGACTGCATTAAAAAGATCCCTGGTAAAGAACACACCGGATTGCCTCACGGTGTCTGCAGAATTATGTATCAGATCATTCAACTGAATTTCCTTCATGATCTGTGGATCTTTTTCACCTGTTTCCGGATAAATAAAAGTAACTACACCAAATAATATATCAATAACATTACCTGAAAATATATCAGCTATTTTTCTAAAGATATTTCTTTCATAAAAATCATCTGCATTTATCCATGCAAAAATCTCCCCATCTGCCATCTTAAAACCTTTGTTCAGAGCATTTGCAGGTCCCATATCTTTTTCAGAAATCCATTTAAGATGTGAATATTCCTTTAAAATGCCTATTGTTTCATCTATTGACCCCCCATCTATAATAATATGTTCCCAATTATCATATTCCTGATTAAGAACTGATTCTATTGCATCCCTTATGTATTTTCCCTGGTTGAATGAGGGGGTTATTATTGATATTTTGGGATTGCCTGTAATCCGGGGTTCTATCTTCTGAATTTTCATCCTGATAAGTTTCTTTTATGAGATTCAATTATTTCTGCTATACTTATTGCCCGGTTCCTCCAATGATGGTTCAAACGGACTTCATTATAATTACGTTCCAGAAGAGGTTTGTAATCTTCATAATTATTAAGAATATCCATGATTTGTTCACCTGGATATTTTAAATCGGCTTTTATAACAGGATCATAAGAAAAGAGTTCTTTCATTTCGCCGGGTGACTCTCCTACTATAATGCATTTAGAAATCATTGACTGAAAATATCTCTGTGTTATAGTTGACACTGTTCCGCTTCTTTCCGGATGTGTTGTGGAAGAAGGAAAACATACAGATATTTTTGTTTTAGCCAATGCATCGGTAAATAATTCCTGAGATTTAAAAATCAGTTCACCCGGTATCTCTTCATAAAGATAATTCAGGTTAAACATCTTACAGTAATCAACTATGTTATCATGATATAACTGATATTTTCTTCCCATCTGCAGGACTTCAATTGTTTTATTTTCATAATCTGCGAAAGTGAAATGCTCAGTAGTAATGCCTTCAGGGATCCAGAATACTTTTTTATTATCCAGTACAGAAGAGAAATGTTCCGCTGTTTTTTTTGCTGATATGAAGATTAAATTAAAATTATACTCTATGAGTAATTCTTGAATTTCAGGATATAATGGTTCCCATGCATCAAACAGATAGATAGCTTTTCCGGTTGAGTTAAATGTTAAATATGGAAATACCCTTTTATGGAATGCAGCGATATCCATAATTACGGCCATAAATGTGTTTTTCACATATATGTTTTTTAATATGCTACCCATTTTTTCTAACATTACTTCAGGAACCCATGAAAATATTGTATTCTTCTTTTTCCATCCCGGAAGCTTAAGCAGTTCATTTTCTAAATTATTAATTGTTATTACAGAAACATGATTCTTTGACCCGGATGTTACCAAATACATAATATTAAAATCCGAATTTCAGTTTATTCATAAATAACGATTTTATATCATTGAAAAAGAATATTCCTGATAGAATACTGAGAGAAAATACAGCAGGGAAAACCGGAATAAGCTTAAGATACTGTGAAAGAATCGTAAACATTATTAAAGAAATTAATATTAATAATTTTTTAATTTTCACAAAAGATAAATAGTTTTTAATCGAAATACCACTAAGTCTTTGAACGTACCAGAGTAATAAAATATTTATTATGACTACTGCGATAAAACTCCCGAGAAGACCCATAATACTTTGGAATATTATTAATCCTGCTGCTACTCCTGCAGATAATATAATTAAATAAAAAAATTGTAGTATCATCAGAAAGTCCGCCTTGCCGATACCTATAAGAAATACATAAAGGACATAACCGAAATTGTTTATGACCTCACTTACCGATAACAATAGGAATATAAAAATTACCTCATCGTATCCAAACCACAATTTTATCATAAGCGCTACTGCTCCCTGTAAAAGGCCAAAAGCAAATCCACTATAGGTGATACTGAGACGGGATAAACCTGCTCCACTTTTTAATAGAAATTGAATATAGTCTTCTTTTCTTTTTAGAACGCTTGTTTTAGGCAGATAATATCTGAATGTTGTAGTAAATAATCCGCTTAATGCTGTACTGAATCTCCTTGCAATTTCATAATAAGGGACATAATTAATCGAAGCATAATTCCCGATAAGAAATTTAACAACAGGATCGATTGCCGCTCCGGACAACGATGCAAATTGTATAGAGATACTGAACCTTAATACCCTTCGGAATAATCTGAATGAGAACAATGAAATTTTAAATAAAGTAATCCGGTATTTAACTCTAATATAAATCATTGTGATAAGCATAGTACTGGCCGAGCATAAGATATAACAACTTGCCAGTACAATAAGGTTACTACCAGTAACTACTGTTAGAATAACAGAAATAAGCGTCAGAATATTATATAAAATAACAATTCGGCTTGAAATCCAGAATACATTTAATCCTTCAACTATTGACCTGAAAAAAACTCCTAGGTATTGTGTGAAGAAAAATATACCCATCAGAAGAAAAACCGGATGAGCAATCCCGGCGAATCTGACCGGAATAATTTTTGAATTATGAAAAAAAACAAGATCGGATAAAAGATTCCCTGCAATAAATATTATTATCCCGGCTATTAAAAAAATAATAAAACCGGTAGAAACAAGTGCATTAAATTCATAATCATCTTCTTGTTTTGACTGAGCAATGAATTTAATCATTGCAGTACCAAAACCTAAATCAATAAGGGTCCCGAACCCCCAGAAGGAACTGATCAATATAAAAACGCCAAACAAATCTATACCAAAGTGAGATATATTTAGTTTTAGTGTTATAAAAGAGGAAAGAATAACAGTAATATATTGAAAAGCCAGCCAGAATGAATTTTTTTTATTATCAATCATTATAACCCGGTGGAAACTTATTTGGCTGAATTTTTTTCAATAATTTTCCTAAAAGCAATTGTAATGCCGACAATTATTCCCCATAACATAAGTCCATGACCCTGCAACCAGATATCTGTCATAACCATTGAAATCAAAATAAAAATGCTGCTCCAAAAAATCATGCGGGCAAAAAAGAATTCACGCTCTGTTTTACAGATTTTTAAATTGTTCCTAGCACTCCTTAACCAGGCAACGAGAAAAAATGAAAATCCTATGAACCCTATAATTCCGGTTTCTGAGAGAATTTCCAAAAAAGTCTCATGAGGGGATACTTTTTCAACAAACAATTTATATAGAACAGGATCTATAGTATTATATCGTCGTGAAACATGTGAAAAATTGTAAAGTCCAACACCTATAACCGGGTTATCCCTGAAAGCATTCCAGGCTGTAATCCAGATAAAACCACGGGTAACAAAAGTATTAATTTTAAGTTCATTCTCCGATTTCGGTTTTCCTGAAGATAAGCGTTCATAAGTAGTTGGATTTAAATTTCCGGCCTGATAGGATATGAAAATAATAATAAATAGGATTGCGAAGGAAAGTAAAAATTTTTTTACAGTTGTAAGTCTCAGGTTCTTATTGAAAAAAATAAACTGAATGAGTACAAGAAAGAGAACAATCCCTGTCGATATCCATGCATTCCTAGTCTGGGTAAATATTAATGCGAGAAGCTGAATACTGAATGCAACACTCCAAATTAATTTGTTTCTGCTCGAATATAAAATTTTTAATAAACAAAGCGTTAGTGCAATTCCGACATAATCAACATACATTACACCTGCAAAACCAAAAATCCGTTTTCCAGTCAGCAAAGCATAATATATGACAGTCAGACCATTTAAAACTGACATCACTATAAAAATGTTAAAAATTTTTCCGATTTTTTCAAAATTCGTACTGGATATGGAAATTATCATGTAAACCAAGAAAAATACTATTAATCTGACTATTGATAAATATGCTATAGCTCTTTCATAATTAATAAAAGAAGGAAGACAGCAGAGAGCAAATAATAAAAAATAATAATTTAATCTGTTATCTAATTCTTTAAAACTGAATTTATATGTAATGAGAAATGATATAATCAAAAAAAGGGCAAAAATTTCTGAAGGCCTGGCATCCTGCACCCAGATGTCCATAAAAAGCAATATTATGAAAATAGCCGAGGTAATTTCAAAATTAACGGTTGAGGTAAGACATACCACCAATAATGGAATGAGTAAAAGTTTAGTAGGTTCAAGTGAGCCTCCCGCTAAAACAATAAAGAAAGGAATTAAAATTATGCTTAAAATCCAAAAGACTCCGTAATTCCTTTCATTCCATTTTGCAAAGGGAAGTCTGATTACTAAATTAAAATTCCTATTCACTTTGATTTAAATAATTTAAATTCCTTTTTTAAATCATTCATTTTTGGATTAGTTGAACTGCCAAAAATTCCTTTAATCAGAATAAAAAGAATAGCAAGAAATGAGAAACCTAAACCTATTATAAGAGATGCAATTGTCCTGTGAGGATATGATCTTTTTTCAGGTGGATTAGCATAATCGATAATCTGGAAGATCGGCATTTCTTTTTGTTCATCAAATTTAGCCTGTTCATGAAGAGGGATTAAAAATTCAAGCAGTTTTGAGTTGATTTCGACGTTTCGGAGGAGTCTGTACAGCGCTGTAGTCTGTATTGGGATATTTTGCAGAGTTAGTAATAGCGTGCTACCATCTTTTCCAGATTTCATTTTATTCAATTTATCCTGGAATTCTTCAGCCTCAACTTTAATATTTCTAACCTTCGGAGCATCTGTTCCATATAATTTCTGCATGATAGAAGATTCTACCTGTTTTTCTACTAATTCAGATTCCAGCTTGGCATATGTATCTATTGTAGCCTTGGTTTGACTTCCAAGTTCAAGGATGTTGTTTTTCTCCTCAAATTTCCGCAAAGAATCTTCTGATAATTTTAAATCTGTTTTGATTTGAGAAAGTCTTTCCCCAAGGAATATTCTATTATTTTTGGATTTCTCTATATTCAGGCTTATGAGGGTTTTATTCAATTCATCAACAATAAAATTTGTCATATCAGCAGACTTTTTAGGTGCATTAGCTCTGACAGTAATAGTATAAGCACTATTATCATTTTCTATAGCAAATATATTTTTTGATAAAATTTTCCTTGTATCATCCCAGCTTTTTTCTTTATAATCAGCCAGCAGATTAAATTTATTAATAATTTTATTCAGATTGTTTCTGCTGTAAATTATGGTATTATAGATATCTGTTGAAGATTTTTTGTTGATATTTGAAAGACTGAGAGGTGTTCCGGAAAGACCCTTTACGAAGGAGGATAAACCAGTCAACTGATCCCCTTCGGGGGCTAATATTACCGCAGTTGAATCAAATTGTTCTTCTACAAATAAATATATTGCTCCATAAGATACTATAACAATAGAAAAAAAATATATTAATAGAAATTTTTTCTTTTTCAGTATCAGAATTATATAATCAAGAAAATCAACTTTTCTTTCTTCTGCCATTTTTTTGCTGTAATTATTGACTAATAAATTTACTAAAAACCTTCAGGATATCACAATACTAAGTATTCCAAGACCCAAAACATATTATTCCTAGTCAAATACTTCATAAAGAGCTGTAATCACATCTTCTACATCTTCATCAGTTAATTTTGCTGAAAAAGGGATTGACAATGTTCTATCAGAAATAAACTCTGCATTAGGGAAATCGCCAATTTTATAACCATATTTTTCCTGATAAAACGGATGATAATGCAGGGCAAGATAATGAACACCAGTGCCAATATTTTTTTCATGTAGACTCTGTAGTACTTTGTCTCTGGTTAGATTTGTTTTCTTAGTATCTACTAATATTGTGAATAAATGATATGCATGTTTAGTGTCAGGTTCCGGATCAGGAGGCAGAATCAAGGGTAAAGTTTTAAGTCTCTCTTTGTAACATTTCCAGATTTCTTCTCTTCTATTATAAAATTTATTTATCTTTTTCATCTGAACAAGCCCAAGTGAAGCTTGAATATCAGTCATATTATATTTGAACCCTGGAAATACTATTTGATAGTGCTTATACCCGTCGTCCGAAAATCTTTTCCATGCGTCTTTGGACATTCCATGCAAACCATAAATCTTGATTTTATTAGCAATTTCTTCATCATTGGTGGTTACCATTCCCCCTTCTGCTGTTGTAATATTTTTAGTAACATAAAAGCTGAAATTGGCAATATCATTATAAGTACCAATTCTTTTTCCTTTATATTCGGTCTCAATCGCGTGCGCAGCATCATGGATTATTCTGAGGTTATTTATCTCTGCAATTTCGTTTATAGAATTAATATCACAAGATCTCCCCGCAAAATGGACAGGTATTATAGCTTTTGTTTTTTTTGTTATTTTATTTTTAATATCGGCTATTTCGATTGTCATATCCTTTTTATCGACATCAACCAAAATAGGTATTGCACCGGCATGTATGACAGCATTAGCAGTTGCGGCGAATGTCATTGCTGGGACAAGAACCTCGTCCTCCTTTTCTATACCTAATGCCAACATTGAGAGGTGCAATCCTGCTGTACATGAAGAAACAGCAATTGCATATTTTGAACCGATATATTCTTTAAATTCCTCTTCAAAACGGGATACTTTTGGTCCAGAACCTATCCAGCCTGATTTTAAGGTATTAACAACTTCAAAAATTTCTTCATCTTCTACTATAGGGCTTCCAAATACCAGGTATGTACTCCTCATTCAATTATTCTCCGCCGGAATATTTTCCTTTTAATAAACTGAGATTTATATGATTCCAACAGCTTTTTATTTTTTTCTGCTTATACTCTAAAATAGAGGCTTTAACCTGATCTTCAGCCATAAACACGTTCCTGATTTTTACTGAAATAACTTAAGACCATCTTCCGATAAGGTCAAATTTTTCTTAATCTCTAAGAATCGACCTTCCAGGAATATTCTATTATCAGGAGCCTTCTTTATATTAAGTGAAATAATTGTACTAATTTAGTTTGGTATAATAAAATTTGCCATTTCAGAGGATTTCCGAGAGAACATATCGATTACCTTGATTTCGAAAGCTGTTTCTTCCGTAATTTTAGTTACAATGTTATCTTTTATTATTTTTAACGGTTTCCAACTTTTATCAACATAGTATTCTATTTGTAGGTTTAATTTATTTAATATCAATTCCAGGTTTTTTCTACAATTGATTATAGTGTTATAAAAATCAATATTACCCGTTTTTTGCTTCAATCCTCCAGAACTAAACGAAATACCAATAATATTTTTCAAAAGTGTTGTAAAACCTGCTTGTTCCTGGTCAGATGGAATAATAAATACCATTACCTCAAATTTTTCATCAAAAAAGAAATAAATACAGACGTATGAAATTATCAGGTTAGAAAATTGAAATGTTATTAATTTTGTCTTCTATTTTTGCTAGTAAAATAAGTAAATTCAGTATGCTGATTTTTTTTCTTCCGCCATTATTATTTTTCTTATTGAAGTAAATTACTAAACTAAAATAAGAAAAAACAGTTAATTTTCGATACAGATAATATAATTATAAATATCTCGATTCTTCCTATACTATAAAAGGTATCCCTCAATCAGACTGTTATGAAACGTTAAAAGTAAATAAATTGTTTTTGCAAAAATAATGGGTACTCTAATAATATGATAAAAGTAATTATTTAATGTCAAATATTGTAAAATATACTATGTTCCCCCAGCTGTAAATATGTATCGGTTTTGATATCCCGATTTGAAGGGAAAGATTTATAAGTTTCTACTTTTGAAATATAGTATTGGGTTGGAAGTACTTCTTTATTGATTGAATAAGCTCTTTCCCATTTTAGTTTCATTAAATCATCGCCTATTTTAGTAAGTTCATGATTTAATTCCTTAAGAAGTTCCCAGCTATTATAACCGGCAGAATCTATAATGTAGGGTAACGGGTTTTAGTGATTATTTCCCACGAGCATTCCAGTTAGTTTAAATATCCCTCATGATGGATTTGTAAACAAATAATAGTGGATTTCTTCTGCCCTGTAACAACCTGACAAATTTACCATCAGTTTTATCTCATAGGTATTAGGCTCTCTAATCTCCCAATTACCTTAAACCTTTTTCATCCTTTGTAGACCCGGAATGAGTCTGAATAACCGATATAAAAATGAATTAAAACGAACTGCACTTTGAATATTAGCACTAAGTATACTTATGTAGTCATTATCCATGAGTATTTGAAATGCATTAAGATAATCAAGTTCAGTATTCTTTGGTACCTGTTTTCCTATTGGATAAATATTTATTGCGAGAATAGTAAAACCAATGAAATGCCAAAGGTTTCCTTTCCCCAACCATATTTTCAGTTAGTTGATTCTGTAGATAGTTATGAAATATTTTACAATAGGTAGATTTTCAGGCCAGAATATCCCAATATCATATTGAATTAAATTATCGTCTCTTCTTTTTGCTTTAGCAGATTTTGGTTGATCCCATTCTTTAAAAATTTGGCTGATTGTTATTCAATGCTTTTGTCCAATAAACATCCGTATCTTAATCCGGGTTTTGCAATGTATCCCAATTATATAATTATAGTCATAATTTCTCTTAATCTGATATAATCATCTTCGAGGTAATTGATTAAAATTAAAAAGATTCCATAATAATATTTTTATTCCGCAGTTATTTATTAATTTTTAAGTAGTATAGAGGAGATTATTAATAATTTCTTCTTGACTTTTCCCGATTATTTTCTATTTTTGTAAGAAAAAAGGTAATAATATATCGAGTTGATTTGCTACAAGGCATAGAATTTTAGTTTTTCTTGGTATGTTGTAGCATTTTTGTGCCGATTTAGGGATATTTCCCTAATCGGTTTTTTCATTAATTAAAACTTTTTTATGAGGAATTTGTATATAGAGTAGAATTAGATACTATTAGGAAAGTTGTGATTCAACAATAATAAGGAGTGTCGCGATGAAAGAAATAAAGGCTAAAATGGATAATCCCTTGTCTGAGTTGATCAGCGATGATATCTATGAATTGTTAAGTTCGCATGGACTCATCGATGAGAAATCTGTAAGAGATTTTCAGATCAGAAAGAAATTCAAACAATTACGTGCAAGCAAAGTTAGTGCAGGAGATGCTATTGATGCTATAAGGGAACATTATCCTTATTTGCAGTTCGATACCATCAGAAAAATAGTATATCAGATAAACATCCCGACCGTAAAAGAGAATAATAAATCTTGACAAATTTATCCCGGGGTTTTATTTTTAATATGACTCTTTCAAACGGGTTCTTCCCTACCCTTTGATGTTAACGAGTCGGCCCAGTAATTCCTATTACCGGGCTTTAATTTTTTTTAATTTGGAGTTATAGATGGCGAAAACTGTAAAGAAAAAACCCCTACGTACTACAAAGAAAGTATTAGCTTCCCCCTTTTCTATTTATTGGAAAAAACAAAACTATATAATACTGATATCTGCAGCGGTATTGCTAATAATCGGATATTTCGTAATGAGTATTGACCCTTGGAACAGTACACCAGCAATTGTTGTATCTCCGATTATACTGCTGATTGTTTATATTCTTATTGTACCAGCGGCTATTCTTTTCACAAAGAAAGATAAGGAAAATAAGACCGAGAGGGAAGAAATTGCTTCTGGCAAAGGTTAAAGGAAATATAGTTTCCACACAGAAAAACGAAAACCTTAGAGGACATAAGCTTCTTTTAGTTCATCCAATTGATCTTGAAGGAAATTACTTGGGGGAAAAGGATATTATTGCAATAGACCTGATTGACTCAGGAATTGGAGATACTGTAATTGTAACACAGGAAGGGGCAGCTGTAGTTCAGATTTTGGGACATAGAAGGGCACCGGTTCATTCAATAATTGTAGCAAACGT
>OCZT010003773.1_pt1 | contig 15461 bp, 15 predicted proteins | sample 1539031 | NCBI WGS metagenome assembly OCZT01 (sample SAMEA3539308, study PRJEB22396) | soil metagenome | biome: tundra; feature: field; material: soil | place: USA | collected 2010-05 | depth 0.15 m | reverse complement strand
TCTGGTTCGGATTGCGGTCGATGCGGTCGAGCGCGATCTCCAGCGGCTTGCCGGTGGCTTCGGGCGCTGGAGCCGCCGGGGTCCGAGGTCCGATCAGGGATTCGATGCCTTTGCCAAGAGCTGGGCGGCGTTTCGGGTCGGCGGTGGTGTGGGTTGTTGCGTCCATCGTGTCAGCCTCTTTCTATGATTGCCGCGGCCCCGAAACTCCGGTGCCGATCCAGCGAGCTACTTGGAATAGGGCCAGAAGCGGGGTCCGGCCTTTTCTTTCGTCACATTTTCTTCCGGCTTCGCGGCATTCGCCGTGTGCTGCTTCTGGGCCTTCGGGCTGGCAATACTGTTTCTGCGCAGCAGTTCGACGGCGAGCGCAGTGTAGGCTTCCGCGCCCTTCGAGCGCGGGTCGTAGAGCTGCACGGGCTTGCCGTGACTGGGCGCTTCGGCCAGACGGATGTTGCGCGGAATCGTGGTTTTCAGCAGTTTTGCCCCGAAAAACGAGCGCAGATTCTCGGTGACCTGCTGCGACAGGTTGGTGCGGTCGTCATACATGGTCAGCAGAACGCCTTCGAGCTCCAGCGCGGGATTGAAGCCCTGGGCGACGCGGTCGAGCGTCTGCATCAGCTCGGAGATGCCTTCGAGCGCGAAATACTCGGCCTGCATGGGCACGAGCAGGCCGTCCGCGGCTACCAGCGCATTCAGCGTCAGCAGATCGAGCGCTGGCGGGCAGTCGAGCAGAATGAACGGATACATCTGGCGTGCGGAAGCGAGGGCATCGCGCAGGCGGAATTCGCGGCGATCCTGGGAAACCAGTTCAAGATTCGCGCCAATCATGTTCTTGCTTCCGGGCAGCAGCGACAGCGCCTCGATTTCAGTGGAAAGGATGGCCTCGGCCAGGGTCGCCGATCCCATAAGAACGTCGTAGATGCTGAGGCGCGTCTCATCGCGGCCGACGCCGAGACCGCCGGTGGCATTTGCCTGTGGGTCGCAGTCGATCAGGAGCGTGGGAAGGCCTTCGAGGGCAAGCGCGGCGGCGAGGTTGATGGCGGTGGTTGTTTTGCCCACTCCGCCCTTCTGATTGACGACCGCCACCACTTTGGTTGCTGCGGCTTTGGTGTCGGGGGAAAGAAGTTCCGTTTGTGGAGATAGGGTGGACACGTTGTAGAGGAAAGCTTATGGCGCGAGGGGAGGAATGGCAATGCGCGAGGCCTGTGCAGAAGGCAGCCGTCCTGTGGAGAAACCTGTGGAGAGAAGGGTCAGGCGGCAGCCGGCGCGGGGATTGAGGGAGCGTGGTGTGGAAATCTTTTGTTCGACCGCGGCGAGTGAGGACTGTTCCACGTGGAACATTGTGTTGCTTGGGCTCGGGGGGTCGGCTCGACCCAGCTATGTTCCACGTGGAACAATTTGCTAGATCGGAGGGTCGGCCACATCACGGCGGAGCGCGATCAGCAACATTGCTTCGTCGGACCCGGGCAGTGGGATAGGCTGGGCGATGCTGAAACGCTCGGACAGACCGGGGTAGCTAGATAGGCGGGATGTGCCCAGAATCAGCACCCGCTTTCTGGCCCGCAGCGCGGCCTCTCGGACGGCGGCGTCCATATCGTCGACGGCGCGCAGGGCTACGGTGTCGAATTGGCGGGAAACTGGCATCAACTCGACCCGATCGGCCCAGATCTCGGTCGGAAGGCCAATGGTGCGAACCACTTCGCGGAGGAATGCTGCCTTCTTGTTGCGTGATTCGGCGAGGGTTACCCGCACGTCCGGCCGCAGTAGTTGAATGGGAATGCCGGGAAAACCTGCGCCGGAGCCGAAGTCGAGGAGGCTTGCGCAGGCTCCGAGACGGGCTCCGGTGAAGAGGCTCTCGCCGAAGTGGCGGCGGACAATCTCTTCTGGCGTGCGGATCGCGGTGAGGTTGATGCGCGCGTTCCATTTCATGATAAGTTCAAGATAAATAGCCAGTTGCGCGTGGATGCGCGGCCAGTCTGGCGTTTCGGCCGACGATGTTTCGGCCGGTTCGACGGGCGGGCTGACGTACGGTTTCAGGAGGGCAGCGATTGCTTCGGGGGTCAACGACGGCCTCTGGGGCAGAACAAATGCGGGGATTCTTCCCCTTCGGCTTCGCTCAGGGTCAGAATGACAGAACATTTTGGCAAGCTTGTTGGGGGCGACGACAAGCTTAAGGGAGCGCCTAATGGGCCGCAGATGTGGAGGCGGGGCGCGGAGCCCATGCGGAGGCCTCGGCGACGAACCGGGCGAACAGCGCTCGGGAGGCGGCGCTCTCTTCGAAGGTGCGTTCCGGATGCCATTGGACGCCGAGCACGAAATTGCCGCCCACGCCATCGGGCGCTCCTTCGATCGCCTCGATGACGCCATCCTCGGAGCTGCGCGCGGAGACGCGAAGGCCATCGCCGGCGGTGTCGATCGCCTGATGATGGCTGGAGTTGACCGGAAGGCGAAGAAATCCGTCGCGCTCGGGAAGTTCCTCGACCGCGACCACGTCGCCCAGAAGCGAATCAGGCGCGACGGCGGCGGTGTGGGCGACGGCAACGGCGCGGCCAGCCTTGTGATTTACGGGCAGTCCGGTCAGATGCTGCACCAGGGTTCCGCCTCGCCAGACGTTCAGCATCTGGGTTCCGAAGCAGATGGTAAAGATCGGCTTGCCCATGTTGTGGGCGTCCTGCAACAGGAGTTCGTCGACATTCTCGCGGGCCAGGTCGGCTGGAGCGCACTCTTCAATGGGATCCTGGCCGTACTTTTGAGGATTTACGTCGGCGCCGCTGCCGGGCAGAAGGATTCCCTGGCAGTCGGCAATCAATGTTGCGGTCGCGGCCGGAGGTTCGCCCAGCGGCACCTCTACGGCTTCGCCGCCGCTGCGCTCGACCGCGTCGGCGTACAGTTTCCAGGACCGATGGTTGTACTCGAAATCCTTGCTCGTCGGGATTGGAATGGCGATGCGGGGTCTGGTCATAAGGTTTAACACCGATTATCACCGATGTTACCGATTCTATCCTTGATTGTTTTTGCGTGGATCGGTGTCATCGGTGTTAAGTAGCCGGGGTGAAATCGGAATACTGATAGTACATCTTACCGATCTCGTCGTAGAGGCGCGCGGTCAGGGCGTCGGCGTCCTTGGTGGTCAGGCCGGTGGTCGGGATGGGATCGCCGACGATGATCATCAGGGGGCGCGGGCGAAGACTATAGACGTGGATGGGCAGGAGTTCGTACGTCCCGATGAGGGCTAGCGGCACCAGTGGAACGCCGGCCTTGATCGCCATAAAGGCGCAGCCGGAGCGGGCGACCTGCATGTGTCCGTCCGGACTGCGCTTGCCCTCCGGGAACAGGACGAGCGGCATTCCGGACTTCAGCACCGCAGCGCCGCGCAACAGGCCGGCGACGGCTGAACGGGAACTCTTTGAGTCGATCGGCACCTGGCCCGACCGTCTGAGGAACCAGCCGACAAACGGAATCTTCCAAAGGCCTTGCTTGGCGAGGATGCGGAACTGGAATGGAAGCTTGGCGAAGAGGACCGGTGTGTCCATGTAACTCAAATGATTTGAGGCATATACGGCGACGGGGTAATGGCGGAGCTTCTCCGCGCCAAGGATGCGCACGGGCGAAAGTGCGACCCGCAGCAGCACCGCGGCCCACCAGCGGGCGGCTAAATGCTGCTGGCGGCCCGAGCGGTCCCACAGTCCGCAGAGGAGCGAAACGAGTCCGAAGACGACCGTAGCCAAGGCCATCAGCGGAACGCAGACGAAGCGTGTGAAGTAGCGCAGATGGGCGGGAATGTGGTGCACGGGTGGAGGCGGGCCGCCCGGATTGTTTGCGCTGGCGCTGTCGGGGCTGATGTCAGGCGTCCCAGTCACGATCATGATCCGGATCCGAGGACCGCATCGCGCAGCGCTCCGACGAGGTAGATGGAGCCGGTGGCGAGGATCAGGCCTCCGGTTGGCGTTAGGCTTCGCGCCAGAGCCAAGGCCTCGGTTGCATCCTGCGCGGGGTGCGCGGGAACGTCGAGCGCCTGCGCGGCGTGCAGCAGGTCGTCGATGCTTGCGGCGCGCGGGTTGTGGATGGGCGCGAAGACGATGTGGTCGTGCGGCCGGCCACCGGTGGAGTCGAAGAGCGGAAAGAGAATGCGCGCCATCTCGGTGAGGTCTTTATCGCGCAGGCAACTGAAGATCAGCGTGCGCGGCTGCTGCTCGGGAAGCGTGGCGATGGCCGCGCGGAGCGTCCATGCGCCCGCCGGGTTGTGGGCGACGTCGAGCAGCAGGTCGGGCGGCAGAAATTCGAGTCGTCCCGGCCAGGAGGTGTTGGCGATGCCCGCTTCAATCGCGGCGTTTGTGATGTTGTAACCATGTGTGTTACGTAATTCAATCGCCGTCGCGATGGCCAGCGCTATGTTGCGGCGCTGGTGCTCGCCGGCGAGTGGTGAGCGGACGTGCAGGGTCTCGCTGGAGAGATAGAGGTCGTAGTGATTTGGTGTGAGCGGAGTGGGGCGAACGGCGACCCCAGGGGCTAAAGTCCTTCCGTCATCCGCAGGGATTGATGGCACGGCTGAAGAGGGTGCGGAAGAAGTCGGTTTTCGAGCCGATAGCCGCAAAGAGCATGTCCCGGGGGCTAAAGCCCATGTTGATTCTGCACCCGTTATGCCGGGACTGAAGTCCCGGCCTATCCCAAAAGCGGATTTTTCCGCAACCTCTGAAGCCGTTCCCTTAAGCAGGACGGAGTCTGCGGTGGCGTGGGAAGGCTCGGTGTTTGGCGAGACGGAGGGGAGGGCGTTGCGATCGAGCAGGGCGTCGCGGTCGGGGAGGTAGTCGGCGGCGTTGATGCCGCGGGTGTTGAGGGCGATGGCCGCCTCGCCGATGGCCTGGCTGGCCTCGGGGTGCTGGGGAAGCGTGATCAGAGTCCCGTCCTGGCGAAGGATTCCGGCCTTTTCGCGGGCGATTTCGGCGATGGTGTTGCCGAGGTAGTCCTGGTGGTCGAGCGCGATGTCGGTGATGACGGAGAGCATGGGATCGACTATGTTGGTGGCGTCGAGACGGCCACCCATGCCGACTTCGAGGATGGCGATGTCGACCTTGCGTTCGGCGAAGTAGAGGAAGGCGAGCGCGGTGAGGGATTCGAAGAAGCTTGGGTGGTGCGGGAGCTGGCCGGCCGAGACCAGCCGCAGGGCAGTTTCATCGACGCGGAAGTAGAGGCGGGCAAAGGCTTCTTCGGGGATTTCGGTGAGGGAGGCTGTTGGAAGGGGTGGTCCCTGGAGCGTGGGGGCACTCCGGGCAAAATGCGGGGGTTCTTCCCCTTCGACTCGCTGCGCTCGCTCAGGGTCAGAATGACAAGGGGGGAGGTTGGGTTCGGCGGTGCGGATGCGCTCGGTGACGCGCGAGAGGTGGGGCGAGGTGTAGATCGCCGTCCGCACGCCGGACGCGGCGAGGATGCTGGCCAGCGTCGATGCGGTGCTTCCTTTGCCATTGGTTCCAGCGATGAGGACCGCACGGAAGAGCTTCTGCGGGTCGCCAAGTGCGGTCGCCAGAATGCGCATGTGGGCGAGGTCGAACTTCCTCCGCGGAGCCGATGGGGAAAGCTCCTGGCTGAGGTGGTGCAGATGGTCGACCGCGGCGACGTAAGACATGGGGCTATTTTAGAGCGCTTTGCCAGCCACCGTGACGTGGCGAAGATCGTGGCTGCGGAATTACCCTATGCCGGGAACAGCAATCAGCTTGCCCTCGATGCAATGCGATTCCGGCGGGCGCTTTCATTGGGCAGAAGACATTTCAATCAGCACCGTGCGCGGATAGCAGGCGTTGCGGATGCCCCCAAAGCTTTCCATATCCCCCAGAAGACGCAGCTCTGGCGGTTGCGATTTCGCGAACCGACACCGACTGGCTGGTCGCATCGGCGCTTTATCTTCTGGTGCAGATCGCCATCTTCACGGAGGGTGAACTCGCCTCCACGGCGTCAATGGCGGCAGCCCAGCCTGCTCTGGCTGATCCTCTATAAGCTAGGCAGCTTCAGTCTGGCGAAAGCCGAACGAGGCATCCCTGGATAGCACAAAAGCATCACTTAAGTAACGCGAAAGTTCGGCCTCTGATCGAAGGTGGGATTGGTAGAGAGGTTCCCCGGGCCGATAGTCATCATGTGCCCGGCGGTGAAGGCGGGCGCGGATCACACATTCAGTAAGCTTCCTCACCATTCCGACCCGGCCCTCCCCAAGTTGCCGAGTCTCACAACCCAGGAGAATTCGCTATGGAGATTGCCGTGATTTATGCGTTTGTTGTAGTTGTAGGTGCACCTCTCATCGGCATCTGGACAGGACATAGATGGGCAAAGGCCCACGGACTGGTACTGCGCCCGGCGACTGCGGCGGACGGGCAGAGCCTGACCGCATAGATCGCGTCCGAAAAAATGGAGCGCGCTGGAGGATTCTCCAGCGCGCGCCCGAACGAAGTATCCTGTAGAGCGTGAGCACAGAACAGATTCGAGTCCAGCTTCCCGATGGGTCCCAGCGCGAGGTCGCGCGCGGAACTACTCCATATGACATAGCCAACAGCATTTCGCCACGGCTGGCTGCCGTGGTTGTGGTTGCGCGGATTCGTCCACTCGCCGCGGCGGATTCCAGTGCGCACGCGGATGCGACGGCCGCCGGTTCCGGAGCCGACGCCGGCTCGGAGGACGCGATGTATGGCACGGCGGGCGCGAGCGAAGATGGCGCTCGCGTGGTGGATCTCGCGGCGCCGCTCGAAGAAGATGTCGAGTTGTGGTTGCTGAAGGAAGCGGACGAGGCGGCGCTGAAGGTGCTGCGCCACTCCGCTGCGCACGTGATGGCGACGGCGATTTTGGAGCTGTTTCCCGAGACCAAGCTTGGCCATGGGCCTGCGACGGACAGCGGATTTTTTTACGACGTCTATCGCGCGACGCCATTCACCGAGGCGGATCTCGCGGCGATCGAGGCGCGCATGGCGGAGGTGGTGGCGCGCGACGAGAAGTTTGTCCGCGTGGAAGAGACGCGCGACAAAGGCCTGACCGAGTATGCGGCGCAGGGTGAGTTCATGAAGGTCCACTTCATCGAGAAATTCACAAAGCCGGGCGACGAGATTTCGCTCTATCGCAATGGCAGCTTCACCGACTTCTGCCGCGGGCCGCACATTCCTTCGACCGGGCGGGTCAAGGCGTTCAAGGTGACGTCGATCGCGGGCGCGTATTGGCTGGGCGATGAGAAGAATCAGCAGCTCCAGCGGATTTATGGGACGGCATTCTTCAATGGCAAGGATCTCGAAGCCCACTTCAAACGGCTGGAAGAGATCAAGGCGCGCGACCATCGTGTGCTGGGCAAGCAACTCGACCTTTTTTCGATCCAGGAGGTCGCGGGTGCGGGCCTGATCTTCTGGCATCCCAAGGGCGGGCTCATCCGCAAGCAGATGGAAGATTGGATGCGCGAAGAATGTATCCGTCGTGGTTACGATATGGTTTTCACGCCGCACATCATGCGCCGCGAACTGTGGAAGATCAGTGGGCATGAGGGTTATTACTCCGAGAATATGTACCCGCCGATGGAGCTTGATGATGCCGAATACCGGCTGAAGCCCATGAACTGCCCGGGTCACATCCTCATCTACAAGAGCAATCCGCGCAGTTACCGCGACCTGCCGATACGGTATGCAGAATTAGGTAACGTTTATCGTTACGAAAGATCGGGCACGATGCATGGTCTGCTGCGGGTTCGAGGATTTACGCAGGACGACGCGCACATCTTCTGCACGCCTGAGCAGATTGAGGATGAAGTTGAAGCGTGCCTTGATTTTGCCGAGGTGGTGCTGAAGACCTTCGGCTTCAACGAGTATCGCGTAGAGCTTTCGATGCGCGATCCGAATAAGGCTGGGGACTTCGTGGGCGAAGCTGCTGACTGGGAGAATGCGGAGGCGTCGCTGAAGCGAGTGCTGACGAAGCGTGGGCTGACTTTCAAGAGCATCCTGGGGGAAGGCGCGTTCTATGGCCCGAAGATCGACATCAAGCTGGTCGATGTGTTGGGGCGCATGTGGCAACTGTCCACCGTGCAGTTCGACTTCAACCTTCCGGCGCGTTTCGAGCTGGAATACAAGGGCGAAGACGGCGAATTGCATCGGCCGGTGATGGTCCATCGCGCGCTGTTCGGGTCGGTGGAGCGCTTCTTCGGTGTGCTGATCGAGCACTATGCGGGCGCGTTTCCTCTGTGGCTGGCGCCGGTGCAGGTCGGGCTCGTGCCAATCAGCAGCGATAAACATCTGGCCTACGCGGAGCAGGTCAAAGCTACGCTCGAAGCCGCCGGCCTGCGCGTAGAACTGGATGCGCGCAACGAAAAGATGAATGCGAAGATCCGCGACTTCGGATTGCAGAAGGTGCCGTTCATCCTGATACTGGGCGACAAGGAGGCGGGCTCGAACAGCGTCAGCGTGCGGACGCGGGGTAAAGGCGATCAGGGGAGTGCGACGCTGGATGAATTCCTGGGCCGGGCGACCAAGCTCGCAGGCGAGCACGTCATGGAGTTATAGTCCATGCCGACGATTTCCAACTTTTATGGCATTCTGATTCAGATGTACTGGAATGACCATGCTCCGCCACACTTTCATGTGCGCTATTCTGGCTTCAAGGCGACCGTAGGCATCCAAAGTTTGACGGTGCTCACTGGCAGCGTGCCTCGGACCGCTGAACGTTTAGTGCTGGAGTGGGCAACTGAGCATCAAACTGAGTTGATGGAGAACTGGAGACTATGCGAAATCAAGGCGCAGCCCTCGCAGATAGCACCTCTAGCCTAACTCCACCCATCGTCTGCGATCATCCAGACGATGTTGCTGAAGTCCGCGCGCTCAGCGATTTCCATCTCCACGTGAGGTTCTTCGACGACACATCAGGCACGGTCGACATGTCGGAGCTCATCCATTCGCGCCACGCCGGCGTCTTCGCTGCTCTGGCCGATCCAGAGCGTTTCGCAGAGGCTCACATCGAACTTGGAGCGGTCACGTGGCCAGGAGGCCTCGACCTGGCCCCCGACGCTATGTATGCAGCTCTTCGGGAAGATGGCGTGTGGAGGCCCAAGTGATGCAGGTCCGTCAACGGCTGCGTTCAGAATAGTTCTATGTTTGTAGTCAAGGACAGCATCCATATCATCGCGCCGATCGAGCGCTGCTTTCTGCTCTCGACCTCGCTGGCTATCGTCGAGCGGGAACTTGGCATGCATCCTGTGGCCGGCGGACACGGCGAGCGGACTTCTGGGCTGGTGGTTGGCGGGGACCGTATTCGCTGGCAGGGATGGCAGCTTGGCCTGCCGCAGTATCACGTGTCGCTGATCTCGGCGTTCGAGCCCAACCGGTACTTTCAAGACAGGATGATCGCCGGGCGCTTCAAGTCCTTCCAGCACGACCACGAGTTCACTGAGATTGGTGGCCAGATTCTGCTGAAGGACACCGTCCGCTTCTCACTGCCGATGGGATCTGTCGGCCGCGTGATTGGCAAACGCGTCATGATTCCGCACATCCGTGGCCTGCTGCATCGAAGGTTCAACCTGCTGAAGCGCATCGCGGAGTCGGAGGAATGGCGCAAGTATCTTCCGGAAGTCTGACTGCGCCTGGCTTATCGTGCAACAGAAGAAAGTGCCTGGAGGATGCCGCCGAGGAGCGCCGCCGGACTTGGCGGACAACCCGCGATGGCGTGGTTCACCGGAATGACGTTGGCTATGCTGCCCCGAGTTGCGTAGCTGCGTACGAAGAAGCCGCCACAAGCTGCACAGTCTCCGACCGCGACGACGAGTTTGGGATTGGGCATTGCATCATAGGTGCGCCGCAGGGCCTCTTCCATATTTACGGATACGGGTCCGGTGACCAGCAGCAGGTCAGCGTGGCGAGGGCTGGCAACGAATTTTATGCCGGCGCCCTCGAGGTTGTAGTACGGATTGTTGAGCGCCTGAATCTCAAGTTCGCAGCCATTGCAGGAACCGGCATCGACGTGGCGAATGCAGAGGGCGCGGCCGAGAACCTTCCATAGGCCGCGCTGCAGCGCATCGACCGCGGGAGGGCCTTCGACCACAGCGGGTAAAGGCTCGGTGAGGATTCCGGTGCGGATCATGCGCGAAAGGATGTTGAACATATCTACCTCACCCGTCCTGTCCGCTGTACGACAGGTTGAAGGACTTGTTGATCAAGGGAAAGTCGGGCACGATGTTGCCGAGGATCGCGTACTCGAGCAGCGGCCAGTTCTGCCAGGAAGGATCGTGTGCGTGGCATCGGCGGATGGCTCCATCGGCGCCGGTTTCGAGAGCGATCATGACCGGGCCGCGCCAACCTTCGATGATTCCGATGCCACGGCGATTCGGCTCGGCCGAGGGAAGATCGACTGCGATCGGAGCTGCTTCGACCGAGGTGTGGGAAAGGTCCGCCAGCAGCGCCCGGCACAGGCGGAGAGACTCGAATATCTCGCGAAAGCGCATCTGCACGCGCGCCGCAACGTCGCCACCGGTTTCTGTAACCATTTGTGTTGCAAGCTTGTCGTAGGGTGGCCAGGGATGGTCGATGCGAAGATCGTGGGCGATGCCGGACGCGCGCGCAGCGAGTCCGACCGCGCCAAGAGCCAGCGCCAGATCATGATCGAGGCGGCCGGCCTCGCGGAAACGGTCCTGCAGCCCACCGTGCTCGTCGTAGATGGATCGCAGGCCGTTAACTTCGTATTCCAGCACTCGATAAAGGTGCACAAGGCGGGCGTAGTCCTGCTGGTGCAAGTCGAACGCGACCCCGCCGGGGATGATGTAGTCGAGCAGATAGCGCATTCCGAAGGCGGCGATGTTGGCTCGGAGAAGGTCTTCTTTGAACCGAGAGAATTGCGTGAGTCCAAAGGCGAAGCCCGCATCATTGCCCAACGCACCGAGGTCGCCGAGATGATTCGCGAGGCGCTCCTGTTCGAGCGCCAGGGCGCGGAGGTTTATCGCGCGGGCAGGACAGACGGTAGCGGTGATGGATTCGAGGGCCGCGCAATAGGCCCATGAGAAGGCGACGGCAGAATCTCCCGAGATGCGCGCGGCAAGGCGGTGGCCGTCCTTTTGCAATAGCGATTCGAACAGTTTCGCGGTGCCCTTGTGGGTGTAGCCGAGACGCGCCTCGAGGCGCAGAACTTTCTCGCCGACGACGGAGAAGCGGAAGTGTCCGGGCTCGATGGTTCCCGCGTGGACTGGGCCGACGGCAATTTCGTGAACGCCGTCGCCTTCGACCTGGGCAAAGTGGTAGGGCTCGGAGGTGACGGGATATTCGTGCTTGCCATCGACGTCGCGTCGCAGCGGATAGACGGACTCGGGCCAGCCGCCGTGACGGAGCCAGCCGCGCTGGTCGGATGCTGTGCTTGCGATGCCGAGCAGGTCGTGGGTTGCGCGCTCCATCCGCGCGGCGGCGGGAAAGTTGTCCGCGAGACTTGGATAGGTGGGGCCGGTGATGTACTCGATATTGTGGCTCAGCACGAGTGCGCCTTCGGGGAGGAGGAACGCGGCGTGGATGGAAAAGCCACCGTCGCGGTCACAATCAGCTGGATTGCTGTCATCGGTGCCCCAGAGGGTGAGGAAGGTTGCGCCGATTTCTTTCAACTCATCCATGGCCCTTTGCCACTCCACTGCGCCGAGGCTTGCATGGCTGCAGGGGATGTTCGAGGGGAGTGGAACGATTGGCTGTTCGAACGAATCGAAGTTCATAGGGTTGTCATCCGATCAGCCGCGCTGCGGCGCGATACCAGGTCGCAAGCGCGGGCGGCATGTAAACGCCCAACATCAACACCATTGCGAGATGAACGAAGACGGGTACAAGCGCTGGAGAGTGCGGCAGCGGCTGACCTTCGGTGTCGCCGAAGACCATCGGCTGGACGCGGCTGAAGATGGCGGCGAACGCGACTCCAAGCGCGATCAGGAGGAATGGAGTGGTCCAGGGATGCTCACGCATCGCAGTGGTGAGGATGAGAAATTCGCTGGCGAACACGCCGAAGGGCGGCATGCCCAGAATCGCGAGCGATCCCAGCATCAGGCCCCAGCCTATGGTGGGGCTGATGCCGAGCAAGCCGCGGATGCCATCCATCTGCTGCGTGCCGGCGGTCTGCGAGGCATGGCCCGCGGTAAAGAAGATCGAGGACTTGGTCAGCGAATGAACGGTCATGTGCAGCAGCGCGGCAAAGTTCGCGACCGGACCGCCGAGGCCGAACGCGAAGGTGATGATGCCCATGTGTTCGATCGAGGAGTAGCCGAAGAGACGTTTGATGTCGCGCTGCCTCCATAGGAAGAATGCGGCGAGCACTGCGGACAGCAGGCCGAAGCTCATCAGCATGCGGCTGGGGAGGGCATAGCCGATCGAGCCTTCGACCAGCACCTTGCAGCGAATCACGGCGTAGAGCGCCACGTTCAGAAGCAGGCCGGAGAGGACGGCGGAGACTGGCGTCGGACCCTCGGCGTGCGCGTCGGGCAGCCAGTTATGCAGAGGAGCGAGGCCGACTTTGGTGCCGTATCCGACCAGAAGGAAGACGAATGCGAGGCCAAGGACGCGCGGCTCGAGTTGACCCTTCACTGCGTTGAGGTGGGTCCACAGCAATGCAGTCATGCCTTCGCGGCCGAGGGTCTTCTCCGCTGCAAAGTACAGGAGGATGGTGCCGAAGAGGGCTTGCGCGATGCCAACGCCGCACAGGATGAAGTATTTCCAGGCGGCTTCGAGGCTGGCGCGTGTGCGGTAGAGCGAGACGAGCAGGACGGTGGAGAGTGTTGCCGCCTCCATCGCGACCCAGAGAAGGCCCATGTTGTTGGTGAGCAGCGCGAGCAGCATCGCCGACATGAAGAGTTGATACATCGCGTGATAGAGGCGAAGGCGGCGGGGAGTCAGGCGGCCATGAAGCTCTTCGATGCGCATGTAAGGACGGGAAAAGAGCGCGGTGGTGAAGCCGACGAAGGCGGTGAGCCCAACCAGGAATACGTTGAAGGCGTCGACGAAGAACTGCTCGTGGTAGACGAGGATGGGGCCGTGGCGTTCTACGCGCAGTACGAGCAACGCGGCGGCGATCAGCGTCGCAAAGCTGATGGCGACGTTCAGTTCCGGCGCAGCGCGCTTTGCTCCGAAGAGGCCGAGCAGCAAGAATCCGAGGAGGGGTAGACCCAACACCGCGAGTAGTTCCAAATCAGTTCTCCTTGGGCGGGCCTGAAGGACGGCCCGGGGCTAAAGCCCCTCTTTCTCTGTGGCGGATATTCATGGGCCTAAAGGCCCCTGCTAATCCGGGGCCGAGCTTCGCTCGGCGGAAGGGCAAATGCGGGGATTCTTCCCCTTCGCTTCGCTCAGGGTCAGAATGACAGGGAGAGTCGGTAGAATGCGGGGATTCTTCCCCTTCGCTTCGCTCAGGGTCAGAATGACAGCTTCGATAGTTGGTGGAGGCGGGGAGTGGCGTGACTGTGTCGGCGAGCTGTTGCAAATCAATCCTCCTTGAGGTTTTCCATGTTGCGCAGATCGAGGCTTTCGAACTGCTCCCGGATCTGGAAGAAGAACAGGCCGAGGATGAACACGCCGACCAGCACATCGAGCGCGATGCCAAGTTCAATGACCATGGGCATTCCGTAGGTTGCGCTGGTGGCGGCGAAGAAGAGGCCGTTTTCCATGGCCAGGAAGCCGATGACCTGGGTCACCGCTTTACGGCGCGTGATCATCATCAGAAACGAGAGCAGGATGACGGCCAGCGCGATGCCGAGCGTATTGCGGGTGATGGTCGTGGCCATCATGCTGATGGGTTGCGCGAGGCCGAAGGCGAAGATGACCAGCGCCAGCCCGGTGAGCATGGTCATGGGAATGTTGACCACGGTTTCGCTGTCCCACTGCGCGCCGAGGCGATAGATCAGCCGGTGCAGGATCAGCGGCAGCGCGATCACTTTGAGCAGGAGAGTCAACGCGGCGGAGTAGTACAGTTCCTTCAGTCCGGAGGTGTACGCGACCAGGCAGGTGGAAAGAAAAAGGATGGTGCCCTGGCAAGCGAACAGCGTGATCAGGCGCTGCGTGCGCCGGCGCGAGAGCATGGCAAAGGAGATGAGCAGAAGGCACGCGGCGAGAAGATTGAGGACGGGAACGGTGAAGGCATGGGTTGTCATACGTTGCCCGTTGTTCGTTCTACGTTGTCGGTTGGCGTTGAGTGTTGGTCGTTGAGTGTTGGTCGTCGCGCGTGAACGGAGACGGAGAACGGAGAACGGAAAACGAAGAACGGACGGGTATGCATGGCTTATCTGACCCCCAGCAGCAAGTGGACGAGCAAGCCGAGCACCGCGATCAGGAAGGCCATCGCGAGATACTCCGGCGCGCGGAAGATGCGCAGCTTTGCGGAGAATGTTTCGATCAGCGCCAATGCCGCTCCGCCAAGGATGAGCTTGACGAGCAATGCGGCGACGGAGATTGCCAGCGCGCCACTTCCATGCGCGCCGTTGGTGGCGATTCCCCAGGGGAGGAACAGAGCGAATCCTATGCAAGCGTAGTTGAAGAGCTTGAGGTTCGACGCCCATTCCACGAGCGCGAGATGACGGGCAGAATACTCCAGCAGCATCGCTTCGTGAATCATGGTGAGTTCAAGATGGGTGGCTGGATTGTCGATGGGGATGCGCGCATTTTCCGCAAGCAGCACCATGACGAAGGCGACTGCCGCAAAGATTACGCTGGGATCGATGATGGACGGATGCGCCCTGTATCCGTCCACCAGGCTGGGCAACCCGGTGCTGCCGAACAGCAGAAATGCGTTGAACAGGACCATCAGAAGCGCGGGCTCGGCGAGGAAGCCGACCATCATCTCGCGCCGCGCTCCCATGGTGCCGAAGGCGGTGCCGATGTCCATGGCCGCGAGCGACAGAAAGACGCGCGAGGTGGCGAAGAGGCCGATCAGAGCAATTGCATCGGCTGCGCGCGCGAAGGGAAGATCCGTGGCGATGGAAGGAATGATGGCCGCTGCGAGGACCATCGTCCCGAAGAAAATGTAGGGCGTGATGCGAAAGAGCGGCGACGCAGTGGCGGCCATCGCCACATCTTTCTGGAAGAGCTTGCGCAGCATTCGGTAGGGCTGCCTGAGAGGCGGCGCGGAACGGTTCTGCATCCAGGCGCGGCATTGCGCGATCCATCCTGCGAACACGGGCGCGATGGCGATGGCCAGCACGACTTCACCGAATTGGCGGACGATGGTGATGGACTTCATAGGGTTGCGGTGGGTGAAGGAAGGCCCGGGGCTAAAGCCCCCCTTTCTTCGTGGTCGATATTCCGGGGCCTGAAGGCCCCTGCTACTCCGAGGCCGAGCGTTGCTCGGCGGAAGGGCAAGTCAAGCGTTGCTCGGCGCAAGGGCAAGTCAAGCGTTGCTCGGCGCAAGGGCAAGTCAAGCTTTGCGGGGAGGAAGGGCAAGTCAAGCTTTGCTCGGCGGAAGGGCAAGTCAAGCGTTGCTCGGCGGAAGGGCAAATACGGGGATTCTTC
>OCZT010003772.1_pt1 | contig 15461 bp, 10 predicted proteins | sample 1539031 | NCBI WGS metagenome assembly OCZT01 (sample SAMEA3539308, study PRJEB22396) | soil metagenome | biome: tundra; feature: field; material: soil | place: USA | collected 2010-05 | depth 0.15 m | reverse complement strand
GCGGTGTTCGAGATGATCCCGAAGTAGGCCTCGCAGCCCAGGTAGTTGATCCAGGGCAGCGGCGTATCGGGGCGTGTTATGACGTACTCGCGCTTCTCATCGTCGAAATGACCGTAGCGCACGATTCTCCTCTCGACCCATCTGTTGAAACCCGTGTCTTCGTCTTGCGCCGACGCGGTACCGCCAGGGAGGCGGCGACCCGGCCGGTTCGGCTGCTTGCGCCTGGTGATGCAGCCTGTCGCGCGCCCCGGGCACATTACCATTCCAGCCCTTCGTGCTGCTCGCCCGCTCACTCAAATAGTGAGGTGGAGGGACTATTCGATGGCGAGATCTGGCCTCGGCGGGTCGCCCGGATGGTCCCACCTGGCGGTTGCAGTGCCGACAGGTGGGTAGGGCCTCGCCTGGGACTCCCTATTCGTAGCGTTCTGTAGCGCTCGCAGGGTACAGTGCAGACGTGAACCCCCGCATCGTGCGACGCTCTCGAGACCGCGATCGAATCATGCCCGCGACCCTGCCAGCCGAGCCTCAACAAGGCGGTACGCCCGCTATTCCGATCCCGCCGAACCCGTTCGGAGCCGACCTGCACAAGGTCATCGTCGACAACATGGCCGACGGCGTCTACTACGTCGACACGGAGCGAACGCTCACCTACTGGAACAAGGGCGCCGAACGGATCTCGGGCTACTCCGCCGCGGAGATCGTCGGCCGGCACTGTTACGACAACATCCTGGCTCACGTCGACGACCAGGGACGGTCCCTGTGCCACTCCCTATGCCCACTCGCGGCGACGATGCTCGACGGCGAGGCCCGTGAGGTTTCCGTCTGGCTTCGCCACCTGGACGGTTATCGCAAACCCGTGCGCCTGCGCACCGCTCCGGTTCGCGATGCAACGGGCACGATCGTGGGCGGCGTCGAGGTCTTCTCCGATGCTTCGGCCGTCGTCCAGGCTGTGGAGGATGCAGACCGAGCGCGCCGGGATGCACTGACCGACGAACTGACTGGCCTGCCGAACAGGCGCATGTTCGATGCGGCCCTGAGCGGCCGCCTGGAGAACCTCGGCCGCTACGGCTGGCACTTCGGCCTGCTCATCGTGGACATCGACCACTTCAAGCAGGTCAACGACATGTACGGACACGTCATCGGCGACGCCGTGCTGCAGGGGGTTGGAGCCACGCTTCAGGGCGCCGTGCGAGCCGGCGACATCGTCGCGCGCTGGGGAGGCGAGGAGTTCGCGGTCCTGGTCGAGGCCTCAGACGACGCCGGGCTGCGCGAGACGGCCGAGCGCATTCGGGTCCTCGTCGCGCAATCGGAAGCGCGGCGGGAGACTCTGGCCGTCAGCGTGCGCGTTTCCGTCGGTGGCACACTGGCGCTCCCGGTGGATACTGCCGAGAGCCTGTTGGCGCGCGCCGACGGTGCGTTGTACGGCGCCAAGCATTCGGGTCGGAACCGGATAGAGATCGCTCAGCTCGCCTAGCCGGCGCCGAACGCCGAACCGTCAGGGCGTCAGGATCGTGCTCCAGGTCAGGCCGCCGTCGCTCGTTCCAAGCAGACTGGTGATGCTCTGGCAGTTGGTCACTCCGTTGGTGACCGTCTGACACAGGGACTGGAGGCCGGCCACCCAGCCATCCGTCGGTCCCACGAACGCGATGCCGTTTGCCATCGGCGAGAGGCCCGTACCGGCCAGCGGCGTCCACGTCAGCCCGCCATCGGAAGTTACCCACACCGCGGCCGAAGTAGACGGGTCCGGGTTCGTCTGAAGTGCGATCCAGTTTCCCTCTCCCAACCGAGCCACCTTGTAGCTTGCCGCACCATCCAGACCGACCGAAGCCGACTCGACCCAGGTCTTTCCGCCGTCGGTGCTGACGTCCAGTTTCATAGACCCATACGATTCGACCAGGGCGCGAAGACTCCCGTCCAGACGGCGTTCCACCATCAGCACGGGCGACACGCCGAAGTCACCGAGAGCTGCGAGTTTCGACGGCGGCAGACTGCCCGTGACCCATGTCTGTCCCCCGTCGGAAGTCACGGAGAGAGTCGGTCCAGCATCCCAGTTCTGGCCGTAACCCTCGGAGCTGCCGCTGAACGCAAACTGCGACACGCACGCACCGTCCCTCGGAGCCGACCAGGTCGCGCCACCGTCCGTCGTCGAGGCCTGAGTGCAGGCCGTGCTCCACTCGGTCCTGGCGGAAGCGTCAGGCCCGGACCCGTAGGCAACCGTCGAGTACAGCTCGCCATGCGTGGCGTCTCGGAAATGGATGCCGGCAGACGTAGTCCAGCCAGTTGATGAGTCGACAACGCCGTCTGGCACGTTTCCCATGTCTACGGCCGCCGTCTGCCACGACCGGCCTCCATCGCTCGTCCTGAACACCATGAGCAACCTTCGTGACCCGGGCTGTAGCGGTCCGCCACCGGCCGCTCCCGAGTCGACCACCCAACCGCGGTTCGCGTCTACGAATTGGATGTCGGCGGCCATGAGCGAGGTGTTGGCGTGACCTGGCAGTGGACGAGGCTCGGACCAGGAGCTGCCACCGTCAGTGGTGATGCGCAGATCGGATTGGGCGAGTCCGGAAACCTCGACCCAGCCGACCCTGGCATCGACGCGCCCCATGGACAAGAGGCTGTTCTGAGGTTCGAGCGTTGGCGGCGAAGTCGGGACGACGCCGAGCGACAGGTTCGGCAACAGGGGGTGAGGCGTCGCGGTCGGCAGCGGCGAAGCGGGCCACCTCGGTGCGTCTCCCAGCCCCGTCCAGGTATTGCCGCCATCGCGTGTGGTGTAGACGTACAGCGCACCGCCGGAAGACCCCGTTGGGTCTCCGTTCGACAGCACCCATACATCGTCAGGGGAGGTCCACTCGGCCATGGTCACAGTCCCGGGCAGACCCTTTGTGGAGTAGCTCTGCCAGCTCACACCGCCATTGAAAGTGGCCTGGAACGACTGGGGCGTCCCGGAACTAACCGGCCCGCCAAATCCCCCGCCTATCCAGCCATTCTCGATCGTGGCGATCGGCTGGCTCGTCAGCCCTCGCTGAACGATCGTGGAGGGGCCGGCCAGCAGATTCGGAAACTCGCCCGGCACCGCGCGGGTCGCATCCAACTTCCAGGTCTTGCCGCCGTCGCCGCTGACAAAAGACAGGATCTCGAAGGCGGGGGGCGAGAAGGCGCCGCTCAGGGAACCAAACACGTCGTTACGCGCCGGTCCCGATTGGTATGCCACTACGCGCAACGTAGCGGTTCCCCCATCTTCCTCGACTTGCTCCCCAATCCCCGTCAGGCCGGCACCGTCGGGCAGCGGAAGCTGTGCACTGGTCCAGGTTCGAGCGCCGTCTGTCGAATGGAGCGCGAGATCCCAGCGACCGTTTTCGCTGCTCCCGTAGCCCCATGCCTCGTCGGTCCCGGCGAAAGCGAAGGTCGCGAACGCGGCCAGCGTCGACGCCCGAGACCAGGTCGCGCCTCCGTCCGACGTGGACAGCACGGTCGTGACATCGTCCGGGAGCGGCGACGGAGTGGGCGTCGGCGCGGGAGTCGCCAGCGAGAACCCCGCAACAGTCGTTGGTTCGGGCCCGCTGACCGGGCCGCCGTTCCCCTGCTGCGGACAGGCCGAAGGGCCGATCCGGCCCACCGTGACCCAACCGTGCTCCGTGTCGGTGAACTGGACCGTCCCGTAGCCTTTGTAGATGCCCGGCAACTGAGCGGATTGCCATGTCTGGGCACCGTCGCTCGTGCGCCACACGGTCAACGTCCAGTCCCCCTCCTGGCACGCGCCCGCATTCGCGACGGTCCAGGACACGAGCCAGCCGTGGTCGGCGTCGACGAAGACTGGAGCGTAAGGTTGACCCACCATCAGGCCCCCGGCCGCCCCGTAGGACTCCGACTGAGGCGAGAGCGATGTCGAGGAAGTTCGGGCGGGCAGTGTGCCTTTCGTCCACGTCTCGCCATCGTCCCCTGTGATGTATAGATCCGCGCCGGCCTCGACCCAGGCGGCGTTCCCGTCTATGCGCCCGAACGTCTGGAAGCTGGCGGGCAGCTTCACGGAACTTCCCTGGTGCTGCCAGGACTGCCGGAACAGGAACGACGCTCCGATCAGCAGGACAACCACGGCCGCGGCCGCAAGGATGCGCGGCTTGCGGAACGCGTGGGGGATCCCGCGACCGCTCCCCAGGCGGACCGGCTCAAGCATCTGGAGGGAGCCGACCCGTTGGCGGAGGGTGTCGGGAGCGCTATAGGGCGGACTGATCCGATCCTGGAGCTCGTTGCGGAGTCGCTGCTCCAGCTCCTCGTCGGTCATCGGACGTCCTCCAGGGCGGCACGCATCTGGCGCATCGCATGATGAAGGCGAGACTTCACGGTTCCCTCGGCCACGCCTGCTCGCAGGGCGATGTCCTCGACGGTCATGTCGGCCCAGAACCTGAGGATCACGACTATTCGGTGGTCGGGGTCGAGACACGCGAGCGCTCGGCCCAGTTCGTCGCGGCTGGAGGTGGTCTCACTTTGGTCGGCGACGCACGGCAAGCTCGACAGCTCGAGCGCTTGAGTGCGGCCTCTGGACCGCTGGCGAAGACGGTCGCGGCAGACGTTGATGAGAATCCGACCGAGCCACGCCTCGAGCTTGTCGGCGTCGCGCAGCTTGTTCCGATTGCGCCAGGCCGAGGCGAAGGCGTCCTGCGTGGCGTCCTCGGCTTCCTGCGCACCGCCCAGGATCGCCCAAGCAAGTCGGTACGCCTTGTCGAGCTGGCGCGCCGTCATCAGCCGAAATGCTTCTGTGGCTCCGTCGGCTGGGATTACCAGCTCTGCTTGGTTCACGATGCCGGCTCCCTCAACCCAAGCTTCGCTCATGTGCGATATGACGACCGGACCCGCCCGTTCGTTCACACCCTCGGGTCCATTCTGACCGCTTCGCGGCCGTGGCGGGTTCCGGTGGCGAAAAGCAAGACCCCTCCGGCGGTTCAGCCGAAGGGGTCGTGTCGCGCTCAGTGTACTGGTGAGCCCGCTCGGATTCGAACCGAGAACCAATTGATTAAGAGTCAATTGCTCTACCGTTGAGCTACGGGCCCACGGCCGCGAAGGATACAACAAGAGGCGTTCGGTGGGAGCCTGAGCTCGCGCCACAGACACCCGCGGCCCACGCCGCCCCACCGTCACTACGTCACTTGTACTACCCTGCCGGGGACGGATGCCTTCGAGTAACAGGACACTGCCAGGGACTACGATAGAGCCGGGAAATGGGAGGATCGACGGACGTCCCCGAAGCCCCACGCGCCCGCCGCGTATTCGTATGCAGATGGTTGAGGCCTTGGTAGGAGAGGATCTTCAGCTGCTCGGGCAGCTAGAGGCCGGGTTGGTCGTCGTCGATCCGTCCGGGCTGGTCGTCCATTGGAACGACCGGGCCGAGCGGCTGCTTGGACGCGCCGCGGATCAGGCTCTGGGTCGGCGCTGGCAGGACTGCGTTGTGCTCGTGCGTGGCGGTGGGGCCACGCCGAGGAAGATCAGAGCGGCGGCCGGCCAGCCAGGCGGCTGGAACGGACAGATGCGCGTAAGGATCTCGCGGGGACGCGTTCTGGCATTCCAGGCTCACGTCCAGCCGGTCCGCCTCGGCGATGGCGGCGAGCACGGAACCATGGCCTTCTTCTGGCCGGTCGCCGAGTCGACATCGGCGGCGCTCGCGCTCCAAACGCGCGAGGCGCAGATGCTACGCGACCTGGCCGGCCTGCCCTCCATAACCAAGGACCCCACACAGGTTCAGCAGATCGCAGAGCGGGCCTTGCAGGTCGTCGCCGAAGCCTGGCTGACCGACATGTCGGTGGTCGTCATCGATGGGTCCGCGGGCGCGGGACTCGTCGTTGCGGGACCCCACACGTCCGAGGCGGCCCGTGCCCGACTGGCAGGCATGGGCCCTGCCAATTCACGACTGACGGGCCGCACGATGGAGGTGACTGCCCCGCTCGAGATCGACCTGTCGAGCGACCGCCCCGCGCCCGCGATCGCGGACCGGATACGGGGGCTCGGCTGTCGCACCTTGCGCGCAACCCCGATCAGGTTCGGCGGCAAATCGATCGGTACGCTGATCCTCCTGTGGACCGCAGCCCCGCAGTCGCCCTACGACCCCGACTGCTTAGAGATGGTCGGCGACCTTGTCGGGATGGCCCTCGGCAGCGCCGACCTGCGCATCAAGATCGGGCGCGAGTCAGATCTCCGAGCCCGCATCGAGGGATCCGCCCGCATCGGCGGCGTCGTGCTCGCCCAGATGACCGACGCGATCCTGACCACCGACAAAGAGGGCGTCGTCACCACCGTCAATCCCGCCGCCGAACAGCAGTACGGTTTTCGTGCCGAGGACGCCGTTGGACGGCCACTGAACGAAATCATCGAGCAGCTTCGGCTGGACGGTACGCCCGTCGGCGGCGAGGTCGTCCAGGACGTTCGGGACGTGAGCCACTGGCACGATCGCGCGATCCACCGGCCGCTCGTCGGCGGCAAGGCCGGTCAGCACCTGGTCGTCGACCTGTCCCTGACGCCGATGACCGACGAACGGCACCGCCCCGCGGGGCTAATCGCCCTCAGTCACGAGCTCACCTCGGCCGCGCACCTCGAATCCGAAGCCGCCGCCCTCAGCTCGCTTGCAGTGGCGACCGGCCGCGCGCGGAGTCGCCAGGAGGTCGCGGAAGTGGCGGTCGAGCGACTCTGCGAGGCAACCATGGCCGATGTCGGCCTGATCGTCTCATGGCCGGGAAACGGCAGGCAGATGGTCGAGGCCGGCCGTGGCCTGGGTGAGGAGATGCTCGACGCCATCCGGGTCGCCGAGGTCCCATCGCTAGCGACTGCCATAGAAGAGCCCGGCCGCATCATGGCCATCGACAGCCTGCCCGATCTACTCCCGGGAACCGACGCGGCAACGCTGCTGGTCAGGGAAAGCCTCAACGCCGGGTTCATCGTCGCCTTGCGCAGTCGCGATGAATCGCGGGGCTTCCTGGCGCTTGGCTCTCGCCAGGCCACATGGGCGCGGCCAAGCGACGAGGTAATCCTGCAGGCCGCCGCCCAGGTCTCCAACGCCCTCGAGAACGCGCTTCTCCTGGAGCGCTTCGAGCGCGGCCTCGCGCAGGAGCAGCGACTGACAGCCCAGCTCGAGAGCCTCATGGGCTTGACTCAACTCCCGCAGGGCGAAATCACCGAGGCCGCTCTGGCGCGGTTCCTCCTCGAGCGCGTGATCGCGGCGCTGGGCGCCCAGGGCGGCTTCGCCGTTCGGGTCGACGGCGAACAGCTGCAGGTGCTCGCCTCCTTTGGCATAGCCGCCAGGATGATCCGCCTGACGAGGTCTCAGCCGGCCAGTTCCTTCTACTTCTGGCAGCGACTGAAAGCCTCCGGCGGAGCGGCGGCGTTCCATCTACCACTCGCCGAGGCGGCCCGCGACGGCGCCCGCACCGACGAAATGGAAGACCGTGGCATCTCTTCGTATGCCGTTTTCCCGATCCGCGACGGCGACGAAATCCTCGGTGCGCTGCTGTGCCACTTCGGGAACGCCGACGGGGCACGCGCCCAGATCGACGATCGCGCAGTCGAGGCTGTCGGCCGTATCGTCTCGATCGCCTACGCGAACCTGCGCATGAGCGAGGGGCTGGCTGAGGCCGCCGACCACGAGCGACGGCTCACGGCGGAACTCCGCGCCCTGCAAGGGCTGACGCTGCTCGGCGCTTCGACGGACGACCTGACCAGGCTCGCGCAGGAGACGATCGAAGCCGTGGTGGTCGCGACCGGCGCATCGGGTGGTGGCTACATGCTCGTGGACCCGTCCCTCGCCAAGGTGGACCCTGTCGTCTGGGTGGGTCACGCCAGCGACGCCTGGACCGGACTCCACGAATCGGCCTCGATCCCGGCCTATTGGCCCCCGATCGAGCAACTCCAATCGGACGATGGCATCTGGCTGTCGCACCCGGACGACACCGACTCTCCAGACGATAACGGCCACCCGGTGGCGCAAGCCGTACTGCCGCTGCGAGTCGACGACAGGCTCGCGGGCGCTCTACAGCTCGAGTGGATCGACGTCCCTAGCCGCGAACAATTCGACGTCCACTTCCTCGAACCCATAGCCCGGATATGCAGCATCTCCCTGGCCAACTTCAGGCTTCGGTCCGAGCTGCTCCACCGAGCCTTCGCCCAGCGTGCCCTGGGTCACCGCCTCGACACCCTCGACGAGCTGACGCGTATCGGCGAGGAGGCGAGCTCGTTCGAGGAGCTGGCCCACCGTACCGTGAGCCTCGTCCGGGAAGCCCTCGCCGCGACGGGCGTCTGCTACCTCTTGATGGAGGCCGGCCACCACTTCGAGACTCACGCCGTCGCGGGCGAGACGGGCGAGTTCCGTCTGTGGCTCAAGGGTGTGCCCGCAAGAGATACACCGGGCGGAAGTCTCCTGCTATCGGGCGGTGGAAGCGTCCTGGGCGACTTCGTGGCCAGCCAGGTCAACGAACGCGTTCTGCCGCTTGCCCGGGCGACGGGCTTCAGATCGTTCGGCGCGATTCCGATCCGCACAGGCGAAGAGCTTGCGGGTGCCCTTCTCTGCTTCTTCGAACAGCCGGCAGGCGCACTTCCTCTCGATGAGGCCGCCCTCGATTCAGTCGCTCGCATCGCCGGCATCGCGCTGGCCAACTTCCGGCTGCGCGAGAGGCTGGTCTCCTCCGAAGAACGGTACCGAACGCTGTTCGAGGAGTCGCCCGATGCCCTGCTCGTGTCGGCCCTCGACGGGACCGTGCTCGACACCAACGAAGCGACGATCCGCCTTTATCGCGTCAATCGTGGGGAGGTTCTCGGGCGCTACTTCGGACAGCTCATCTCCGCCGACGAGCGGGAGATGGCTCGGCGCCGGCAGATCGTCTGGGCTCAGGGCCGCGGCACGTTCCTCGATCGGGGCCGACGGCCGGACGGCAGCGAGTTCCCCGTCGAAGTCGAGGTGCGCGTCGTCGAGCTGGGTGGTCAGCGACGTTTCCTGTCATTGGTTCGGGACCTGTCCGACCAGGAGCGATTGCAGCGTGAGCTGCTCCAGGCGCAGAAGATGGAAGCCATCGGGCAGCTGGTGTCGGGCGTCGCCCACGAGCTGAACAACCCGCTGGCCGCCATCATCGCCTTCAGCCAGCTGATTCGCGGGGACGATCGTCTGCCCGAGGACATGAAGCACGACGCGGGGCTGCTCGTCCAGGAAGCCGACCGGACCCGACGCATCGTCCAGAACCTGCTCGACTTCGCTCGCCAGCGCCCGCCGGAACGACGTCCGACGAGCATCGCGACGCTGGTCCAGAGCGTTCTGGAGCTGCAGTCCTACGCTCTCGGCACCAACCGCATCCAGGTCAGCGTCGAGATCCCAGAGTCGCTGCCTGAAGTGGACCTGGATCGGGCACAGCTCCAGCAGGTTCTGTTGAACCTCACGATCAACGCCATCCAGGCGATCCGAAGCCGCGAACGGGGCCTGCCCGCCCACGTCTGGATCACGGCGTCGCTGGTAAAGGCACGCGCCACCTCGTCGGCGGCAACCAAAGGCGACCGGCCTGTCGAAGATCAGCGTCGGGTGCGGCTGGCCATCCGAGACGACGGCCCGGGAGTCCCGGACTCGGCGAGAGCCCGCCTCTTCGACCCCTTCTTCACGACGAAGCAGCCGGGCGAAGGCACGGGCCTCGGCCTGTCCGTTTCATTCGGGATCGTGGCGGCCCACGATGGCCACCTGTGGTACGAGCCGGGTCCCGGCGAACTCGGCAGCTCCTTCATCATCGAGCTGCCGGTTCGGGCCAAGATGACCGACGACCGACGCGTTGCCGAGGCTCTGGGCGTCACCGTTCCCATAACAGCCCCGGCGGAGGACGCGAACAAGACCAGTTCGCCGTCCCGCACCCTCCTCGCCGCGAAGAGTCGGGGCCGCGTCTCCAGTACCGCCGGTGCGGAACCGGCGGCAACGGGTGCGTCCGATCCTGATCGCGCAGACGGAATGTCGCCAATCGCTCTCGCGCCCGTGGCGCCGCCGCGCTCGGGAGTCGCCGACCCCAAGATCCCCCAGGCGACTCAGTCCGCGTCGAGCGGGGCCGCAAAGGCCGGTCATGCCGATTCCACGGCTCCGGCCTCGCCCGGCGGCGAAGGCCCCGAGCGATCGGCTGGTCGGCCGCGCGTCCTCGCCCTCGACGACGAACCTTCCATTCGCGCATTCCTCCGCAAAGCCCTGGCGGCCGCCGGCATGGACTGCACCGTGTTCCAGGATGGCGCCCAAGCGCTCGACGGCCTCCGCGACACAACCTACGACGTGATGCTCATCGACCACAGGATGGCCGGCATGAACGGCACCGAGTTCTTCGAAGCCGCGGTCGACTTCCGGCCCGAACTGGCGAACAGAGCCGTGTTCATGAGCGGTGACGTTCTGAATCCGGACCTGCGCGGCTTCGCGACTCAGCGCGGCATACGTCTCCTTGCCAAGCCCTTCGACATCGATGCCGTCATCCGTGTCGTCCGCGAGGCACTCGCGTCCGCGGCGGAGATCGACGCGAAGGGATGACCGAGCCCCGGGCCTAGCTTCCCGATGACCCTCGGGCGTCGGCCGAGTCCGGCTCCGCAGCGGTGCCGACGACCATGTCCAGGAGGCAATCGGCGGCGTGGTACGGATCCAGTTCGTGGGCGGCCACTCGACGGAGCAACTCCCCGGCCGTAGTCCGACGCGCGCCCGCGTCTTCGAGCGAGCCTTCGATCGAACGGATCCGCTCGTGCAGCCGGTCCGAAAGCACGGCCCAGACCTGCGCCTCCGCACGTTGCAGACGTGTCACGTCGCCGACCGAACTGCGCGCCGTGGCCCGGTGACGATCGATAGCCGCCAGTAACTCTGCCACTCCGTCGCCCGTGGCGGCCGTGGTGACGAGCACGTCGGGTCGCTTGGGCTGTGGCCTGCCGGACCGCGACGTAGGCGGCGCATCGGCAAGCATCGCGTGGAGCTGCCCCGCCGTTCGATGCGCGCCCGGGCGGTCGCCCTTGTTCACGACCACGATGTCGGCCACTTCGAGCAGCCCGGCTTTGATCGCCTGAATCTCGTCGCCCATCTCCGGAGCTTCGACGACGACGGTCGTGTCGGCAGCGGCGGCGACTTCGACCTCGCTCTGGCCGGTCCCGACCGTTTCGATGAGGACGATGTCGAAGCCGATCGCGTCGAAGACCGCGGCGGCGGCAGTGGTCGCCGAAGACAGCCCGCCGGAATGCCCGCGCGAAGCCATCGACCGGATGAAGACGTCGGGGTCGTCCGCGTACGCCTGCATCCGGACGCGGTCGCCCAGGACGGCGCCACCGGTGATTGGACTCGACGGATCCACAGCCACGATGGCCACCGCCCGGCCCGCTCGCCGTAACTCAGCTATGAGGGCCGCGACGAGGGTGCTCTTGCCGGCGCCGGGGGGCCCGGTAATGCCGACCAACTGCGCGCGGCCGGCCATCGGATAGAGCCGCCGCATCGCCACCTCGGCGAGCCGCGTGCGGTTCTCGACCGCGGTCAGGAGCTGCGCCAGGGCTCGGCGATCGCCGGCCAGCGCCGCGTCGCACAAGGCTTCGCCGCGGGTCGCGACCGGCCCCTCGGCCGCGGTGCGCTCTGTGTCTTCGGCCACGCGGCTGGCCGCTAGTCCCGCGGCCGGCAGTTGGCGCGCAGGAAATCGGCAACCTGGGCGATGGTGGTGCCCGGTCCAAAGACGGCAGCCACCCCGACATCCTTGAGAGCCGCGACATCGTCGTCGGGGATGATGCCACCGGCCGCCACGAGAACGTCGTCCATGCCCCGCTCGTGCATCAGAGCGCAGATACGCGGCAGCAGCGTCATGTGCGCGCCGGACAGGATCGAGAGTCCGACGACGTCGACGTCTTCCTGGAGCGCGGCGGTGACGATCATCTCGGGCGTCTGGCGGATGCCCGTATAGACGACCTCGAAGCCTTCGTCCCTCAAGCCGCGCGCAAGAACCTTTGCGCCGCGATCGTGTCCGTCCAGCCCCGGTTTGGCGATGAGAACCTTGATCGGTCGATCAGTCATGGGCGGATCATAGCGGCCCGAACGACCACCTGGACGATCCGGCTATCCCCAGTTGGGCGATCCGGCGTCCGACTGCTCGGCCTCCAGGTGGATCCGATCATGGCTGGGGCGGCCGCAGAGTGAGCAGTTGGGTCTACTCGCGCGTGGCAGGCTGCCGCCGCCAATCAGACTCTCGGAACCGCGCGATCCAGGTGGGACATGAACTCGTCCCGCGTTTCCTTCGTCGTTCGGAACGTGCCCAGCACGCTGCTGGTGACCATCGTGGCGCCGCCCTTCTGGACGCCGCGCATCGCCAGGCACAGGTGCTCCGCTTCGACGACCACGCCGACGCCGTAAGGGTTAAGTCGATGCTGCAGGAAGTCCGCGATCTGCTGCGTCATGCGCTCCTGGACCTGCAGACGCCGCGCGAACATCTCCACGACACGCGGAATCTTCGAAAGCCCGATCACGCGGCCGCGCGGCAGGTAACCGACAGAGACCGTGCCGAAGAACGGCAGCATGTGGTGTTCGCACAGCGAATAGAACGCGATCCCCTTGATCACGACCATCTCGCTGTAGCCGACGTCGAAGACCGCGCCGTTGATGAGACGGTCCGGATCGACGCTGTAGCCGCACGTGAGTTCGAGCCACATGCGATGCATTCGCTCCGGGGTCCGCAGCAGGCCTTCGCGGTCCGGGTTCTCGCCGATCTCGGCCAGGATCTGGCGGACGGCGCCTTCGATGCCCTGGGGGGCGCGTCCGGGTTCGCCGCGCTCGCTCGTCGACGGGCCGACGGTCTGATCGGAGCCGGCGTCGGACACGTCGTCGTCGCCACGCTCGATCTCCTCGACTATCTGGCGGATGTGCGCCTCGAGATCGAGCTGGTCTCGTTCGATGGGCTGGTCGGTGGGCATGGATTGCTCCTTCGGTCGAATCCTACGCCGTAGCATAGGCAGATGGCCAAGCGACCCAGAGGCAGTTCGCGCCGCCGCCGCTCACCCGGCGCAGCCGCCAGCTTCTCGGAGCTGGTGGAGCGCGCCCTCGGCTCCATCCCCGAGCCATTCGCCCGTGCCCTCGACGACGTGGCCATCGTCATCGACGACGAACCATCGCCCGGGCAGCTACGCGACAGCGGGCTCCGGCCCAGCGACAGCCTCTACGGCCTGTACGAGGGAGTGCCGAGGACCGAATGGGGCGCGGATTGGGCGTTCGTCCCCAACAAGATCACGCTTTTCCAGCTCCCCCTCGAGGAGGACTTCCCCGACGCCGCGGAGCTGGAGCACGAGGTCCGGGTCACGGTCGTTCACGAGCTGGCCCACCATATAGGCATCGATGACGACCGGCTCCACGATCTGGGCCTGGACTGAGCCGCGGTTCGCCCTGGCGTGGCCCCGGCGTGGCCCTAACCGACCGCCGGCGGCACCTCGAGCGGCGCGGCACCGGCCAGCAGCTCGGCCACGCGGCCCATCTCGACGTTTCCGCCGCTGAAGACGACGCACACTCGCTCCCCGTCCCGAATCGGGATCTTGCCGAAGAGCACCGCCGCCAGTGCCGCAGCCCCGGCCGGCTCCACGAGCTGCTTCATCCGCTCCAAGGCGAAGCGCATGCCCGCCAGGATCGTCGGATCGTCCAGGAGCACGATCCCGTCCAGGTAGCGGCGGCCCATCGCCATCGTCCACTCCCCGGCGAAGGGAGCGCCCAGGCCGTCGGCAACCGATACGGGTTGGATCGGCACAATCTCGCCGCGCTCCAAAGCGAGCGACAGCGCGTTGGACCGTTCCGGTTCCACGCCGTAAACGCGCACCCCCGGCCGCGTCTCCTTGATCGCGGCGGCCGTCCCCGTGCAGAGCGCGCCGCCGCCGATCCCCGCCACCACGACGTCCACGTCAGGCAGATCGTCGAGGATTTCCAGGCCAACGGTCCCCTGCCCCGCCATGACCCACGGGTCGTCGAACGGAGGCACGAACGTCAAGCCGCGCTCGGCCTGGACGTCTTCCATGCGCGCCCACGTTTCCCCGACGTGCTCGCCAAACAGGATCACCTCGGCACCGTAGCCCAGGCAAGCGTCCACCTTGGAGCGTACGGCGCCGGTCGGCATCATGACCACGGCGTGCACCCCAGCTTCGTGGGCCGCCAATGCCACGCCCTGGGCATGGTTCCCCGCCGAGAGCGTGATGACACCGGCCTTCCGCTCCGCCGCGGAGAGCGCCTGCATCTTGTTGAGAGCGCCTCGAATCTTGAACGCGCCGGTCTTCTGCAGATGCTCCGCTTTCGCGTACACGCGGCCGTCGGCCACTCTGACGCCCTGCGCCGCGAGCACGCGGCCGGCCGTGGCCGAGGACAGAATGGGCGTGCGGTGGACGCGTCCTTCGAGGACCCGCCTGGCTTCGTGGAATCGTTCGAGCGGGACGATGTGGTCGGGCATGCTGCGAAGTATGGCGGCCGAGGCCCTACCGGGGATTTGGGCGGCGATGCAACCTGCGGCCCCCGGCCCGCATCGGATATGAGTGAGAGGCAATCGGAGGGGGCAGCTTGGAGCGAGAGCTCGTCGAGAGAGCCCGAGCGGGCGATCGCGATGCCTTCCGAGCCCCGTCGCGGGCGGTAACATGCGGGCACACCGTCACCAGCCAGGACGCTGGTCCGCCGCAGCCATGCAGGAGTGGGTCGAATGCCGGGCTTCACCCCGTTCACGAGCAACTACCAGGACCTTTCGAGCGACCAGGGGTACCAGTTCGAATTCCGCTGCGACATTTGCGGCAGCGGTTACCGAAGCGAGTTCGAGAAGAACCTGCTCGGCATGGGTGGATCGATCCTGAGCGGAGCCAGCAACGTCATCGGAGGACTCTGGGGCGCCCGCAACGCCGCCAGCGCCGCCCACGACATAACCGACCGCGGGGCCCGGGACAAGGCTCTGCAGAAGGCCTCGAACGAGATCATGCCGTTGTTCCACCGCTGCGTGCGGTGCAACAACTGGGTGGACGAGACCTGTTTCAACAAGGCCCGGGGCCTATGCGTCAACTGCGCTCCGAATCTGGCCGCCGAGATGGAGGCCGAACGGTCGTCCGTCGAGGTCTCGCAGATGCGCGACGCCGTTCGAGCCACCACGGTGTTCTCGGGCGACACCAGCGCCCGGGCCACCGAATGCCCGAGCTGCGGCAAGCCCGTCGGCTCGGAGAAGTTCTGCGGCAACTGCGGCACGCCGCTGGGCGTGGCCAAGTGCTCCAAATGCGGAGCTGAGCTCGCCGCGGATACCCGCTTCTGCGGAAGCTGCGGCAACAAGGTCGGCTAGCTAGCGGATCAGCTGGCCATCGTCCCGCAGATCGTGCAGAAGCGCGCCCCGGCTGGCAGCGGAGCGCCGCAGCCACTGCACGGTCCCGCCGACCGCAGGACGGGTGCCGCCGCGTCCGCATTCAGCGGCGGCCGAGGGGCCGGCGCGGGCTGGGCCGGCGAAGCG
>OCZT010003771.1_pt1 | contig 15464 bp, 11 predicted proteins | sample 1539031 | NCBI WGS metagenome assembly OCZT01 (sample SAMEA3539308, study PRJEB22396) | soil metagenome | biome: tundra; feature: field; material: soil | place: USA | collected 2010-05 | depth 0.15 m | reverse complement strand
GTCTGCGTCCATTAGTCCGTAGAGGGCGAAGGGGTCGAGGCGACGCAGTTCCTTGAGGCCACCGATGTGCTCGGCGTTAAAGGGCGCGAGGCGCTTGGACTCCGGTGCGGAGTCCTTTTGCAGAGCCTGCCAGAGGGCTTCGACACCGACACCGGCGCACGACAATGCTCCCAGTCCGACGACTGCGACGCGACGGCCCTGCAGTGGTCCCGACGAGGTGACCGCGACTTGCACTACAGCTTGGCGTAGATGAGTTCGAACGCTTCGCCGACGGTCTTGATGTCCTTGAGCTCGTCTTCAGCGACTTCGATGTCGAAGGTTTCCTCCAGCGCCATGACCAGTTCGACGAGGTCGAGGCTGTCGGCACCGAGGTCATCGGCGAAGGAAGCCTCGAGGGTTACCTGCGAGGGCTCAACGGCCAATACTTCAACTGCGTTATCTGTGAATTTGGTGAGCGCTTCGCTACGTTCCATGGTTCTACCCCTTATGTATGTCTCGAACAATGCTACTAAAAACCGCAACGATATCGACACTCGCGGGACCTTCGCGTGCTCGTCGTCAACGTCGATAGCCGGGCGTACGCGATAGGCGACGAGGTTACTGGCAAGGAACCCGACAACTAAAGAGATATCGACAGCTAAAGAGATATCGACAGCGGTCTCGCCCTTCCCCTTCGCGAGCGACGGAAGCCCTTTCTGGTTCGCCGCCACGTCGGGTGCCAACACGCCGGTCACCAACAAGCATTTCGTACCCGGCCCGGCGCGCTTGACGTCCCTTGGCAATGCGCAGACCGGCGGCTGTTTCGGGGTCTCAATTTGGTGAAGAGCACCATTGTGACGGTGCAGTTATTGGTCGTGAAGCTGACCAAGGCCGATCCCCCCCCGCCGAGAAGGTTATTGTGCAGTACTGACGCCGTGATCGGGGTCGAGGCGTGCGCTCACGTGGTGATTGGACCGTTGAATCAAAGGCCCATGGCGAGACCGCCATCAACGGCGATGACCTGGCCGGTGATGTACGCGGCGCAGTCACTGGCTAGAAAGCCGACAACACCGGCGATGTCACCAGTCGTGCCCATGTGCCCCATGGGGATCAAGGCAGTCATCTCGTCATTGGTCGAGCCCAGCTCCGACGTCATCTCGGTGTCAATGAAGCCCGGAGCGATCACGTTGACGGTGATCGCGCGGCTCGCGACTTCGCGCGCCAGTGAGCGCGCGAGGCCCACCATGCCCGCCTTGGCGGCAGCGTAGTTGGCCTGTCCGGGGACGCCGTAGAACGGGCTGACCGAACCCATGAAGATGATGCGTCCCGAGCGCGCGCGAATCATCGACGACAGCACCGCACGCGCACTGAAGAAAGCCCCGTCAAGATTGGTCGAGAGCACGTCGCGCCACTGTTCGTCGCTCATCCTCATCGCCAGCCCATCTCGGGTGATACCGGCATTAGCGACCAGAACGTCGACCGGGCCGTTCGCGGCGATAGTGGCCTTGACCGCTTCGGTGACGGACTGCGACGACGCGACGTCAACGGCGAGCGACATCGCACAACCATCGGGCGCGGTACCCGACCGCGACAGCCCCACCACGGTGTCGCCCAGGGCAATGAAGTGCTCGGCAATCGCGGCGCCGATGCCCCGGCTGGCGCCGGTAACGAGTACGTGACGAGTCATAGTGTCATCTCCTGAAGTTCGAGGGGCGTAGCGGGGGAGACCTGGCGCTCGAAATCCCTGATGCGCTTCGTGAGTCCGGTGAGCACGCCCGACGGCGGCAACTCGACACTCATGGTGACCGCTGCGGGGAGCGCCAGCGTCGCGTCGAGGAACTGCACCGGTGACGTGAGCTGGCGTGACAACAAGTCCCGCCACTCCGCCGCGCTCGAATGAGCGACTCCGTCGACGTTGGCGATGACGACGTGGTCGGTCGTTCCCCAATCGACCGACGACAAGGCGTCGTCGAGGGCCGCCTGGGCGCTCGCCATCAAGGGTGAGTGGAATGCGCCGCCCACCGCCAACGGTGTCACGCGGCGCCAGCCGAGGTCGCGATGATTGACCAACAGGAAGTCGAGTCCTTCGCGCGTGCCACTCACCACGATCTGACCAGTGCCGTTGATGTTGGCAACCCAGACACCGCTCAGTGCGTAGAGATTCTCTCGCGCGGTGACGTCGCCACCCATCACCGCGACCATCGAGCCTTCAATCTCTTCCGCCGCCGCGGCCATGGCCGCTCCGCGCACCGCAATGAGACGTGCACCGTCCTCCACGCTCAAGAGACCCGATGCCACCAGTGCCGAGAACTCGCCCAGTGAGTGACCCAGGAGGTAGCGCGGACGCATCCCGCGGTCAAGTAATTCGTGATAGCCCACCAACGACAGCGCGAAGGTGGCAATCTGCGCCCGGTCGGTGCGCACGACTTCGTCGTCACCTGCTTCGAGCAGCAGGTACGCCACATCCATATCCGACGCCTCGGAGATCTTGTCCACGAGCGGCCAGTGCGCACTCTCACGCCACGGCACGCCGGCACGGCCGGCGAGTGAGCCCTGGCCGGGAAAGAGGGCGACGACGTCGCCGCGGAGGGGAAGTGAATGTGTCATATCGTCAAAAGTAACAGCGTGCCCGGGGCGGGACTCGAACCCGCACGCCCTCTCGAGCAAAGGATTTTGAGTCCTCCGCGTCTGCCATTCCGCCACCCGGGCTGCGGGTGAGACGTTAGCAGTTTACGTATGGTGGATAAAATGAAAGCGCGCCTTTGGCGACACGACATGAAATTAGCGTCTCCGGTCACTTCGGCGTCCCAAGTTCACTCGACGCGCACTCACCTGTTTTTGGAACTGGAGATCGACGGAGTGCGCGGGCTCGGGGAAGTGTCTCCCCAGCCCGAGCCGCTCAACGGTGACCCGGGAGTCGAGGACGTGATCCTTGAACTCGAGCACTACACGTTGCGCCAATTCATCGAAGTTGCCCAACGAGAAGGCGAGGCGCCGGCCTGGGCGCGCGTGACCCACTTCGCCGGTTCTCGCCCCGCCAGTTACACCGCCAGTGCATTGCTCGAAATGGCCCTGCTCGACGCATCGTTGCGCTCTCGCCAGAGCACCATCGAGGACCAGTGGCCTGCTCGTTTTGATACGCCCGTGCAGGCAACGGTGTCACTACTCGACGACAATCCGTGGGCGTCCCTCGCTGGTGCCGCGCAAGTTCGGGCCAAGATTTCGGCGAATCCGGTACCCGAAGAGAAGTGGGAGCAACTCGCCAGTATGAATCTTCCGGTGCTGCTCGATTTCAACTGTTCGGGCGGTACCGTCGAGGACGTGGTCGCGACACTCAACGTAGCGCTCTGCCACGTGAACGTCGCCGCCGTCGAGCAACCTTTCGCACCGGGCAACATCGTCGAGCATGCCCGTCTAGCCGCCCTGATCGACGTAGCGGTCTCCTTGGACGAAGGAGTGCGTCACCGGCGCGATCTGGAACAAATAGTCCGGTATCGCGCCGCGCGGTTGGTCTGCATCAAGCCCGCTCGAGTGGGGGGCTACGCCCAGGCCCGCACGATGATCGAACGTGCCCAGCATCTCGGACTCGGGGTCTACTTGGGCGGATTCTTCGAGTCGCCCGTGGCGCGGCGGGCGAATAGGGCCCTCGCTCGTCATTATCTCGAGCGCCCCAGCGATGTTGCCCACTCAAATCTGTACACGGGCAACGTCGTGTCGCCCGATTCGTGGGGCTGTGGATTTCTTCCCGGAGCCGACTTGGAATCATCAAAAACGCTGGTGAACAGACACTGGTGAGTGGATTCTCCCCCGGTAAACTCCGTTGGTGAAGGAGTTAAGGCAAATAGCCCTTACACCACCTACGAAGTTCTGAACCGAGGTATCTCCTACGCGTTGACGAGAGTCAGCGTTTCGGTTGACGCTTCGTCGGGGTGAGCGTGGTGGGCGAGGAGGTCTTCGTTGGTTCAAACTCGGCCCTGGTCACGAGGTTAGTATCGTCCCCGACTGTGACATTTGCCTAACTCCCTCACTAACGGAGTCTGCCGGGGTGGAGTGGATTTACACTCTGTTAAGTGGGAACACGTTCGCAGAAGCGACACCTAGAGGACATCCAGCGCCGGCTCATGGGTGCGAGAGAGAGTCTCCGAGTGCTCGAAGAACAGGTCGCGGTCTGGAATGAGGCCCTGGACGAGGCTCGAATTCGCTCGCTGGTTTCAGAGACCCCGCTGCTTACGGCAGAATATAACGAGTTGTCAAAACACGTAGTGGCCGCGAACGCCGAGATGATTCGGCGTTCCCACGAAGTGCAAGGCCTCACGGCCGAGCGTGACGACCTGCTACGTGACTGGGTACCGAAGGATGAAAATGGATAAGCGCGTTGTCATAGCCGACGATGAATCAATCATTCGTCTCGACCTCAAGGAGATCCTTGAGGGTGATGGCTACTTGGTCGTCGGCGAGGCCGCTACCGGCGATGACGCGCTCGAACTGATTCGCACCCTCGAACCCGACCTGGCGCTGCTCGACGTGAAGATGCCCGGCATTGACGGTATTGAGGTGGCCCGCGCCGTCAAGGGTGGTGCCACTCAGGTGGTGCTGCTCACCGCGTTCTCCCAGCGTGCCCTCATCGAGAACGCTCGCGAGGCGGGCGTCGTCGCCTACCTCGTCAAGCCCTTTCGTTCGAGTGAGATCCTGCCCAAGTTGGCCGCGATCGTCAATCCCGCGTCGGTGAATCCCGACGTGGCCGACGTGGTGAGCGTGGACGACAAGATCGAGACCCGCGAGATCGTCCAACGCGCGAAGGAGACCCTGATGCGCGACCGTGGGCTCGACGAGTCCGCCGCGTTCGAAATCATTCAGCAGTCGGCGATGCGTGGACGCACCCGAATGCGCGACATCGCTCAACAGATTTTGAAGGGCGAATTCGTTGGCTAATCAGTCCGACCAGCGGCCATTGGTGCTGTTGGACGGTATGTCACTGGCTTTTCGCGCCTTCTTCGCGCTGTCCACCGACATCGCCACCTCCGAGGGGCTCGTCACCAACGCCTTGCACGGTTTCGCATCGATGCTGCATTCGCTGGTGCGCTCCCAAGAACCCCGAGCCCTGGCGGTCGCGTTCGACCTGCCCGGGGGCACCTTTCGCGATGCGATGTCCGAGGACTACAAGGGTGGCCGGGCCGAAACCCCACCCGAAATTGAACACCAGTTTGACCTGATTCGCACGCTGTGCGAGGCGCTGCACATCCCAGTTCTCGGCGTTCCCCAGTTCGAAGCCGACGACGTTCTGGCGACGCTGGCCACGTGGGGGCGCGACGCGCAGATTCCCGTCGTCGTCGTCACCGGGGACCGTGACGCCTTTCAACTCATTGAGGACCCCTACGTGCGCGTGCTCTACAACCGCCGCGGCGTCTCGGACTACTCGCTCTACGACGAAGCCGGTATCTTCGAGCGCTGCGGCGTCGAACCCGCGCGCTACGGGCTGTTGGCTGCACTTCGCGGGGACTCCTCGGACAATCTACCCGGGGTTCCCGGAGTGGGCGAAAAGACGGCCGCCAAACTTTTGGCGACCTATTCCGATTTCGACGATCTCTTTAGTCACCTCGACGCCCTCACGCCGAAACTGCGCGAGAATCTCGCCACGTACGAACAGCGGGCGCGCCAGAACGAGAAGGTGATGCACCTCGTGCGCGACGTGCCCCTGGACTTCTCCCTCGAGAGCCTGACGCTCGGCGGTTGGGACCGCGCCGCGGTCGCGGCATTCTTCGAGCGCTTCGAAATGAATTCAATGCGCACGCGATTTGAGAAGCTCATGGCCGACGGGCTGCTCGGCGTGCCGCGAACAAGTGCCAGCGCGCCGACGCCCGCGAGCGCGCCGACGCCCGCGGTGGCCTCGTCGCGCGCGGCGTCGCTGGTCGACGTCGTCGAGAGCGCCACCGCGTTGACGGTGCTGCGCCGAGCTAGCCGCGTGGCCGTACTGGACGAGACGCGCGCGGTGGGCGCAGTGGGCGATCTGGAAGAGTTTCTGAGCGCCGTGGGTGAACGTCCGCTGTCGGGCCACGACATCAAGGAGCTCTATCGCGCCGCCTTCGAGCGCGACATCACGCTCGCTGGACCGGCCGACGATACCGCGATCATGGCATTTCTGGTCGACGCCACGAGCGGCCGCTACGACCTGACGGACGTGGCGCAGCGCTTTCTGGGCGAGGTGCTCGGGACCGCCGCCCCGTCACTCTTCGACGAGAACGCCGATGACGACGCACTCTTTCACCACGTGGGTGTGGTGGCGCGACTGCGTGGTGCGCTGCGAAACGAGATCGAGCGTTGGGAACTCGATTTCGTCTACTCGACGATTGAACTGCCTCTCGTGGCGGTGCTCGGACGTATGGAAGCCAGGGGAGTGCGCGTCGACGTGTCGATGCTCAAGACCATTGCCGCGGAGTTCACCGAAGAGGCCCAGCGTCTGGACCGGGAGATCCAACTGGTCGCTGGTCACGAGTTCAAGGTGAATTCGCCCCAGCAACTCCAGACGGTGCTCTTCTTGGAGTTGGGGCTTACGCCGGGCAAGAAGATCAAGACCGGTTTCTCCACCGACGCCACCACGCTCGAGGCCATCGCCGACGAACACCGGATCGTGCCGCTTATTCTTCGGTTCCGCGAAGTGGAAAAGCTGCGCAGTACGTACGGCGCGCCCCTGATTGACGCGGTAGGTCCCGACGGGCGCATTCACGCCCAGTTCCACCAGACGGTGGCCCGCACCGGACGGCTCTCTTCGGAGAATCCCAATCTGCATAACATCCCGGTTCGTTCGGCTGAAGGACGGCGTTTGCGCTTTGCTTTCTTGCCAACTGAAGGTTGGTCGCTCGCCGTCGCCGACTACAACCAGATCGAATTGCGCATCCTCGCGCACCTGTCCCAGGACTCGGGCCTCCTCGTGGCCTTCGCCAGCCACGAGGACGTTCACCGCACCATCGCCGCTTCGGTCTTTGGCGTCGCGCCGACCGCGATTACCCACGAGCAGCGCGAACAGGCCAAGGCCGTCTCCTACGGACTGGCCTACGGCATGGAGGCCTTCGGTCTCTCACAGCGCCTCGGCGTGCCCGTCAGCGCCGCCAAGGAGATCATGGAAAAGTATTTCGCCGGTTTTCCGACGCTGCGGCGCTACATGGACGACACCGTCAAGGAGGTCAGGGCCAAGGGCTATTCACGCACCGAGTTCGGCCGCATCCGGCCATTTCCCGACCTCGCCACGGCGACCGGTCCCCAGCGCGCGGCGGCCGAACGTCAAGCCATGAACGCCGGAATTCAGGGCCTGGCCGCTGACATCTTCAAGTCCGCGCTCGTGCGACTCGATCACCGACTCACCGACGAAGGCCTCCAGGCTCGCCTCATCTTGCAGGTGCACGACGAGGTGCTGGTCGAGGCGCCGACCGAGGAGACGCAACGAGTGCAGACCGCAATTCTTGAGGCGTTGACCGAGGTCGCCAATCTGAGCGTGCCACTCGAAGTGTCGCTGCACTGGGGCGATTCCTGGGGCGCCGCCAAGGGCTAGGGGCCCTCTGATACAGTGGAAACCTGGGTTTACACCGGCGACCCAGCCCTGATCGTCTAGTTGGCCCCGGTGTGGTCGCTTGAAAGTAGTTCGAATGTCGGACGGCACTAGCCTCCTTTCCCCCGTAGAGATGGGAACCTTCGACGCCGAGGGAAATTACATTCCCCGCGTCATTACCGAAGACAACATGGTCGGCACGGACCTTACCGATTTGGTGGGTAATTCCGTCCTCGAATTCGAGGACGGTGACCTGGTCACCGGCACCGTGGTCAAGATCGACCACGACGAAGTCCTCTTGGACATCGGCTTCAAGTCCGAAGGCGTGATTCCCGCCCGCGAACTGTCCATCCGCAACGACGTCGACCCCTCGGAGATTGTCTCCCTGGGCGAGAAGGTCGAATGCCTGGTGCTGCAGAAGGAAGACAAGGAGGGTCGTCTGGTCCTCTCGAAGAAGCGCGCCCAGTACGAGAAGGCCTGGGCCAACATCGAAGAGCTCAAGAATCGCGACGAGATGGTCAAGGGCGTGGTGATCGAAGTGGTCAAGGGTGGTCTCATCGTCGACATTGGTCTGCGCGGCTTCTTGCCCGCCTCGTTGGTGGAATTGCGCCGCGTGCGCGAGTTGCAGCCCTACATCGGCAAGACCGTCGAGGCCAAGATCATCGAGCTCGACCGCAACCGCAACAACGTGGTGCTCTCGCGTCGCGCCTGGCTCGAAGAGACCCAGAAGGAGCAGCGCGGCGACTTCCTCAACAACCTCAAGCCGGGCGAGCGCCGTCACGGTGTCATCTCCTCCGTCGTCAACTTCGGTGCCTTCGTGGACCTGGGCGGCATGGACGGCCTGATCCACGTGTCCGAACTCAGCTGGAAGCACATCGACCACCCGAGTCAGGTCGTGACCGTGGGCGACGAAGTCGACGTCGAAGTTCTCGACGTCGACTTTTCCAAGGAGCGCATCTCTCTGTCGCTCAAGGCAACCCAGTCCGACCCGTGGCAGGTCTTCGCAGACGGCCACGCGGTTGATCAACTGGTGTACGGCCGCGTGACCAAGATGGTGCCCTTCGGCGCCTTCGTTCAGGTCGGCGACGGCATCGAGGGACTAGTGCACATCTCGGAGATGGCCGCCCACCACGTCGAATCTCCCGATCAGGTCGTGACGGCCGGCGAAGAGCTCTGGGTCAAGATCATCGAACTCGACACCGCGCGCCGTCGCATCTCGCTGTCGATTAAGCAAGCCGCAGAGGGCGGAGAGGTCTCCGAGGAGTACCGCGAAGCCTTCGGTAGCCACGCCTACGACACTGAGGGTAACTACATTGGTGGCTTCGAGTACGGCGAGTTCACACCCGAGACTGAAGCGCAGGCCGCCTGGGCCGAGTACGCCACTGAGGCCGTCGCCAAAGTGCCCGAAGAGGGCGACGTCGAGACGGTCGAAGTGGTCGAGGTTGTCGAAGAATCGGCCAATTAGTCCACGATTCACGTCACGAACCCGCCGAGTCCCCAAGGATTCGGCGGGTTTCGTTGTTTCTCGACCCGCCGGAGTGCCTTCATGTCACAGGTGACTCACTACCGTGGTGAGGTGAAGCGGATTGCACTGGCCGGAGGAATCGGCGCGGGAAAGTCGACGGTGGTTGACTACCTACGCGCCCTGGAATATCTGGCCATCGACGCCGATGAGGTCTACCGCGACCTGACCGCAACCGGTCAGCCGCTGGTCGCGACCCTCGCTGACGCCTTCGGACGGGCCATTCTCACTCCCGAAGGAGAGCTCGATCGTCCCTTCGTGGCGTCCGTGGTCTTTTCTGACCCGACGGCGCTCATTCGGCTGAACGCCATCACCCACGGCCCCATCGGCCGCGAGATGCGCCGACAGATGGACGCCGCCGACGCGAAGGTGGTCTTCGTCGCAATTCCCCTCTTTCGCAACGAACACCGCGCGCAACTCGGGATCGATGAGATGTGGTCGGTGCAGGTGAACCCCGAGGTGGCGGTGGAGCGACTGGTTCAACAACGCGGCATGTCCGAGAACTCGGCCCGGGCGAGGATCGACAATCAAGTCAGCAACGCCGAACGCGAAGCAATGGCCGACGAGGTCATTTGGAACAATACCGACCGCGACGCGCTGCGATCACGGATTGATGAACTCTTGCGTGAGCGGGGTCTCGATGGCTACTGAGTTCCTCGTTGAGTCACCCTTTCGCCCCTCGGGCGACCAGCCCCTCGCCATCGCCACCCTCGCCCAGGGCGTTAACGATGGCCTGCGCTACCAAACTCTCGAAGGCATCACCGGCAGTGGCAAGACCGCGACGATTGCCTGGCTAGTCGAGCAGGTGCAACGCCCGACACTGATCCTGGAGCCCAACAAATCCTTGGCGGCCCAGCTGGCGTCGGAGCTCAAGGAAATGTTGCCGTCGAATCGCGTCGAGTTCTTCGTCTCTTACTACGACTACTACCAACCCGAGGCGTACATTCCTCGCACCGACACCTTCATTGAAAAGGACAGCGCGGTCAATGAGGAGATTGACCGGTTACGCCATTCGGCGACCTCCTCGCTGCTGACTCACCGCGACACCATCGTCGTGGCGTCGGTCTCGTGCATCTATGGCCTGGGATCGCCACTGGAATACCGCGACCGCATGTTGCGACTCGAGGTCGGTGCCGTGCACGACCAGCGCGCGCTGTTGCGGCGACTCGTCGAGATGCAGTACAGCCGCAATGACCTGGTCATCGATCGCGGGACGTTCCGTCTCAAGGGCGACACCCTCGAGTTGCAGCCCGCCTATTCGAACGAAGCAGTGCGCGTCTCGTTCTTCGGCGACGAGATCGACGAGATCTCGTTCTTCAACCCCGTCACTCAAGAGCGTCGCGGCAAGGTCGACGACGTCACGCTCTTCGCCGCCTCGCATTACGCCACGAGTTCCGAAACGCTGCAGCGCGCCTGTCGCAGCATCGAAGAGGAGTTGGGCCAACAACTGAATATCTTCGAGAAGGAGGGCAAACTCCTCGAAGCGCAGCGACTGCGTTCACGCACCGAGCACGATCTCGAAATGCTCGAGCAGACCGGAATCTGCGCGGGCATTGAGAACTATTCGGCGCATCTCGATGGTCGAAGCCGCGGCGAACGGCCCTTCACCTTGCTCGATTATTTCCCCGACGACATGCTGATCGTTATTGACGAGTCCCACGTGGCAGTGCCGCAGATTCGCGGCCAGTACGCCGGCGACCGCTCGCGCAAGGAAACATTGGTGGAACACGGGTTTCGCCTGCCGAGCGCCATGGACAACCGACCACTGAACTTCGATGAGTTCATGGAGATCGTTCCCCAGATCGTTTTCGTCTCGGCGACCCCCGGTCCCTACGAGACCCAAGTGTCGGACCAGATCGCCGAGCAGGTAATCCGGCCCACCGGGCTGCTCGACCCGGTCATCACCGTGGTACCGACGAAGAACCAGATTGACGATCTGCGGGTGCGCCTCGACGCCGTCAAGGCGCGCAACGAACGAGTTTTGATTACCACCTTGACGAAGCGAATGTCGGAAGACCTCACGAATTTCCTCGCGAAGGCGGGCTATCGGGTGCGGTACCTGCATAGTGACATCGACACCGTGCAGCGCATCGAGATCCTGCGCTCCCTGCGCCTGGGTGAATTCGACATCCTCGTCGGCATCAACCTGCTGCGCGAAGGTCTCGACCTGCCCGAGGTCTCTCTGGTGGCGATCCTCGACGCCGACAAGGAGGGTTTCCTGCGATCGAGGTCGGCCCTCATCCAGACCATCGGACGCGCGGCGCGTAACGCCAACGGCGAGGCAGTGCTCTACGCCGACCGCATCACCGATTCGATGCGCGCAGCCATCTCGACCACTGAACGACGCCGTCTCATGCAGATCGGGTACAACGAGGAGCACGGCATCACCCCCATCAGCATCACGAAGAACGTGGCCGACATTCTGGGTCGGCTCCGCTCGGAGAACGCGCCCGAACCCACCAACAAGGTGCACGGCATCTCGTCGCTCGAAACCATCGCATCCGATGACCTGACTTTGGAGATTGCCCGGGTGGAGGACGCGATGCTCGCCGCCGCCGCGGAGCTGCGATTCGAGGAGGCCGCGGCGTTGCGCGATTACCTGCATACACTGCAAATCCAGGGACTCGGTGAGGACCTTCGCCGACTAGAACTCGACGCTTAGGCATTAGATTCTCACTATGGCGTCGACGATTCGTGTACAGGGCGCTCGCGTTCACAACCTCAAAAACCTCTCGGTCGAGATACCTCGGGACCAGTTGGTCGTCTTCACCGGGCTGTCGGGATCAGGGAAATCATCCTTGGCCTTCGACACTATCTACGCCGAAGGCCAGCGACGCTACGTCGAAAGTCTCTCGGCCTACGCCCGACAATTTCTTGGTCAGATGGATAAACCCGACGTCGAGTTCATCGAGGGCCTCTCACCAGCGATTTCCATCGACCAGAAGTCCGCGTCACGTAATCCACGTTCCACGGTGGGCACCATCACCGAGATTCACGATTACCTGCGTCTGCTCTTCGCGCGCATCGGCGTGCCCCACTGCCACGTCTGCGGACGCCTGGTCACCCGACAAACGCCACAGCAAATAGTCGATCTCGTGCTGGCCCGCGAGGATGCCGGCCGATTCCTGGTTCTTGCGACGGTGGTCGAGGGCCGCAAGGGCGAGTACTCGACCCTGCTGAACGAGCTCGCCGCTCAAGGTTTCAGTCGGGTCCGCGTGGATGGCACCGTACACGAACTCAGCGACCGCGAAGAGATAACTCTCGCGCGTTACGAACAGCACACCATCGACGTCGTGCTCGACCGCCTGACCGTCAAGAGCGCGAACCGCCAGCGACTGACCGAGTCGGTGGAAGCGGCCTTGAAACTCACCAAGGGTCTGGCCTCCTTCCTTATCGTGGAGTCCGATGAGTTGGCACAGTTCTCGGAGAAGATGGCCTGCACCAACTGCGGCATCAGTTTCACGGAGTTGGCCCCGCGCGACTTCTCCTTCAATTCACCCTACGGTGCGTGCCCGACCTGCACCGGACTCGGCACGCGATTTGAGGTCGACCCCGACCTCGTGGTGCCCGACCCGACGCTGTCCCTCGCCGAGGGCGCACTGGCGCCATGGGGGGGAGCGCGCTTCAAGTACTTCGACCGTCTCATCGCCGGCATCGCCGACCTGGGCGGCTTCGACATCAACACCCCCTGGTCTAAACTCAAGGCCAAGGACCGCAAGTTGGTCCTGCACGGAGTCGACAAGAAATCCGTCCCGGTCAAGTTCCGCAACCGCTACGGGCGCGTGCGCACCTACGAGACGACCTTCAACGGGATCGTCGAATGGCTGGAGCGCAAGCGCAATGAGGCCGACGGCGACTGGTCGCGCGAGCAGGCCGAGAGTACATGCGCGAGGTCGAGTGCACCTCCTGTCACGGCCAACGACTCAAGCCTGAGGTGCTGGCCGTGAAGATTCACGCCCACAACATCGCCGACGTCAACTCCATGACCATCGACGAAGCCATCGCGCTCTTCTCCACACTCGAACTCACCGAGCGCGAGACCACCATTGCCCGCCAGGTGATCAAGGAGATCGTCGCGCGCCTCACCTTCTTGATGGACGTCGGACTCGACTACCTCACCCTTAGTCGGGCCTCCGCCACGCTCTCGGGCGGCGAAGCCCAGCGCATTCGCCTGGCCAGCCAGATCGGCAGCTACCTGGTGGGCGTGCTCTACGTGCTGGACGAGCCCTCGATCGGATTGCACCAGCGCGACAATCGGCGCCTGATCGCCACGCTCGAGCGCCTGCGCGACCTCGGCAATTCCGTGATCGTGGTGGAGCATGACGAAGAGACGATTCGACTCGCCGACTTCATCGTCGACATCGGACCGGGCGCCGGAGAATTCGGTGGTGAAGTCGTTCACGCCGGAACTTACAAGGAACTACTGGAGAACACCGAGTCGATCACTGGCCAGTACCTGTCGGGAGTGCGCGCCATCGAGATTCCGGCCACCCGGCGCCCGGGAGATGGAAATCACCTAGTCATCAAGGGTGCGCGGGCCAACAACCTGCGCAACATCACGGTAAAAGTCCCGTTAGGGCAATTCGTAGCGGTCACCGGGGTCTCGGGTTCGGGCAAATCGACACTGATCAACGGCATCTTGCTCGCCTCCCTCGAGCGACAGATCAACCGCGCCAAGACCACGGCGGCGGAACACGACACCATCACCGGCGTGAAGTTCCTCGACAAGGTCGTGGCAGTCGATCAGCAGCCCATCGGGCGCACGCCACGGTCCAACCCCGCCACCTACACCGGCGTCTTTGACAAGGTGCGCAAACTCTTCGCGGAGGTCTCTGAAGCCAAGGTGCGCGGGTATCAGCAGGGTCGTTTCTCCTTCAACGTCAAGGGCGGGCGCTGCGAGGCCTGCGCCGGCGACGGCACCATCAAGATTGAGATGCACTTCTTGCCCGACGTCTACGTCAACTGCGAGACCTGCGACGGTGCACGCTACAACCGTGAGACCCTCGAGATCAGATATCGCGGCAAGTCCATCGCTGACGTTCTCGACATGCCCATTTCCGAGGCTCTCGAGTTCTTCGATCGTCAGCCGTCGATTCTGCGCCACATCCAAGCGCTGGTCGACGTGGGACTGGGCTACGTGCGACTGGGCCAGCCCGCCCCGACCCTGTCGGGAGGCGAAGCCCAGCGCGTCAAGCTCGCGACGGAACTGGCACGGCGTCCGACCGGCCATACCTTGTACGTACTCGACGAACCCACCACCGGATTGCACTTCGAGGACGTGAACCGACTGCTGCACGTCCTGCACCGCCTGGTCGACCAGGGCAACACCGTGCTGACCATCGAGCACAACCTCGATGTCGTCAAGACGGCCGACTGGGTGATCGACCTCGGACCCGACGGGGGGCGCCGCGGTGGCGTCGTCGTTGGCGAGGGCACGCCCGAAGAGATCGCGCAACTGCCGACCGCCACGGGTCAGGTACTGCATGAGATGTTGACCCATCACGGGAGAACCTAGTGTTCGCGAAGCCCTCGGGGATTCCTCGCCTGAGCGGCTGTTATCTCTTCAAGAATTCCCAGGACACCGTCATCTACATCGGCAAGGCCCTGTCGCTCCAACAGCGCCTCTCGAACTACTTCCAGAGATACGACGCCTTGACGCCCAAGACCCAAGCACTGATGGACGAAGCGGCGTCGGTCGAGTGGATCGTGACGCCGAGCGAGATCGACGCCCTGATTCTCGAAAACGATCTCATCAAGGAGAACCAGCCACGCTACAACATGCGCCTGAAGGACGACAAGAGCTTTCCGTACGTGGCGATTGACTCTCGTAGCGAGTTTCCAGTTCCCTACATCACCCGCTCGAAGCACCAGCGCGGTGTTCGCTACTTCGGACCCTTCGTCGATGTGCGCGCGTTGCGCCACACGATGGACGAATTACTTCAGGCGTTTCCCCTGCGCTCGTGCACCAAGCACAAGTACGACTACCACCAGCGCCTGGGTCGCCCGTGCCTGCTCTACGACATCGGCAAGTGCTCGGGGCCCTGCGTGGGCGCGGTGGACGTTGAGGGTTACGCCGAACTCGTCGCCTCGTGGGCGCGCTTCTTCGACGGCGACGTGCGCGAATTGCGCAAGATCCTCCAAGAGCAGATGTCCGAGGCCGCCGAGCAGTTGCACTACGAGGCGGCCGCCAAGGCCCGCGACGGTCTCGACGCACTCGAGCGCGCGGCCAGCGACCAGAGCATCGTGCTCGACGACCACTCGAACTTGGACGCCATCGCCATCGCCACCCAGGGTGGACGGGCCGCTCTGGTGCGTTTTCGCGTGCGCCACGGGCGCATTATCGGGCGCACCGTGCACCTCATCGACCGCTCGATGGACGAGGACCACGCCGAGATCTTCGAAGCGGCGCTGCCCGAACTC
>OCZT010003770.1_pt1 | contig 15466 bp, 19 predicted proteins | sample 1539031 | NCBI WGS metagenome assembly OCZT01 (sample SAMEA3539308, study PRJEB22396) | soil metagenome | biome: tundra; feature: field; material: soil | place: USA | collected 2010-05 | depth 0.15 m | reverse complement strand
GGTGCGGCTGGCGATCGAGCAGTTCGATTTCGAAGCCTGCACGCCCAACCGCGAGCCGCACCGCCAGATTTCCGTGCGCGTGGCGGCGCCGCAGCGGGCGATGCTGAAACGCTACGCCCGCACGAAGGACACGAGCGTGGGCGAGTTGCTCCGGCTCGCGCTCGAGAGCCTGCCGGCCAAGGCGTCGCGCGCCGGACGGCGGAGCTGAGCCGGGCGACGGGTGGCGTGGCCGCCCGGATCGTGTGCGCGGGGGCTTGCCATTGCCCGCCGCACTTCCCTTTAGTGGCGCCTCCCATGACCGCCGCTCCCCGACCACTTTCCACCTGGGCCAGGAACATCTCGCCATCGCCGACCCTCGCCGTCGACGCCAAGGCCAAGGCCATGCTCGCCGCCGGCGAGGATGTTTGCAGCTTTGCGGCGGGTGAGCCGGACTTTGACACGCCGGAACATATCAAGGAGGCGTGCATCACCGCCCTGCGGTCCGGCCAGACCAAATACGGGCCGACGCCCGGCATGGAGCCGTTGCGCGCGGCGATCGCCGGGAGTTATACCGTCAACTACGGCCTCAAGGTTGCGCTCGGGCAGGTGGTCGTGAGTCCGGGCGGAAAATATTCCTGCTACCTGGCCATCATGGCGACCTGCTCCCCGGGGGACGAAGTCATCATCTCTGCGCCCTATTGGGTGAGCTATCCCGAGATGGTCAAACTGGCGGGAGCGACGCCCAGGTTTGTGCTCACGACGGACACCGCCGGATTCAAGCTGACCCCGGCGCAACTCGAGCAGGCCATCACGCCGAAGACCCGGCTGCTGATCCTCAATTCGCCCTCGAATCCCACCGGCGCCGTGTACACACGGCCCGAGCTGGCGGCGCTCATCACTGTCGCGGTGCAGCACAATCTCTACATTCTTTCCGACGAGATGTATGAGCATCTGGTCTACGACGGCGCGCAGCCGGTGTGTGTGGCCACGCTGGGCCCGGAGGCCGAGGCGCGCACGATCATCGTGGCCGGATTTTCCAAGACCTACTCGATGACGGGCTGGCGGCTCGGCATGCTGGTGGCGCCGGCCGCCATCGCCAAGGCCTGCACCGAGCTGCAGAGCCAGATGTCCTCCAATCCGAATTCGTTCGCCCAATATGGCGCGCTGGCCGCGCTGACCGAAAAGGCGAAGACCGCCGCGGCGCTGAAGACCATGCTCACGGCCTTCGACCGCCGGCGGAAATTTCTGCACGCCGAACTCAACCGGATCCCCGGCGTCAGGTGCCTGCTGGCGCAAGGAGCATTTTACCTTTTTCCCAACATCTCCCACTTTGGCCTCAAGGACTTCGATTTCTGCGCGCGGCTGCTGGAGCAGGAGAAAGTCGCCGCCGTGCCCGGCTCGGCGTTTGGGGCCGAGGGCTATTTGCGCCTCAGCTATGCCACGTCCGACGAGATCATCGCCAAGGGCGTCACCCGCCTCGCGCGGTTTTGCGCCGGGCTGAAACACTAACGTTGCTGTCCGCCCCCGCCGTCGCGTCACTCCTCCTCCCATGACCGCACGGCTGCCTTTTCCCCCCGCCTTCGATCTTCCGGTCGGTGCCGCCGCGGAGCGCCACAACCGCGAGGTCCGGGAGGTGTGGGAAACTTATCGCGCCGACCGCCCCATCCGGGTTCCGGTGCAATTCGCGGGCGCGCGGACGCTGTATCACGAGCGCCACGGGATCGATTGGCGGGGCTACTACGAGAGTCCCGACGAGATGATCCGCCTCCAGCTCGAGGCGGCCAAATACCAGCGCGAGCTGCCCTATGGCGATCACCCGCTGGGCGAGCCGCCGGAGCAATGGGAGGTGCGCGTGGACTTTCATCCGATCGCCACGGCGGCGAGCTTCGGCTGTCCGGTCATGTTTCGACCCGACGCGGTGCCGGCTCATCACAGCCTCCATCTGAGCCTGGAGGAATGCCAGTCGCTCGTGTTTCCGGATCCCCGCACCAGTGCGCTCCTGCCCAAGCATGCGACGTTCATCGATGAATTCGACCGGCGCTGTGTCACGGAAGGGCTGCGCTTCATGGACCGGCCGGTGGTGCGGGTGAAGCCCACGATTCCGTCCACCGGCGGGGGCGTGTTCAGCACGGCCCTGGACCTGCGCGGACACGAAATCATGTCGGACATGTATGAGGAGCCGGCCTTCGTGCACGCGTTTCTCGAGCGCATCGCCGAATGGCGGATCGACTTGGAGCGAATCTGGACACTGCGCGACGGCATGGAATTTCCGCTCGACCATCCCGGCAAGGGGGAGATCGAGATCGTGGACCACGGCATCGACATGCTGTCGGTGGAAATCTACGAGAAGTTCCTGGGCGCGTTGATCGACAAACTCGGCCTGAAATACCGGCAGGCGCCGTCGACGTTTCTCCATCACTGCGGACGGGGCTCGCACCTGTTTCCGGCGATGAAGCGACGGTACAAGTTCGACCGGCTGCACGGGCTCTGCTGGCCGATAAATGACGTGGGGCGGATCCGGCGCGAGTTGGGCTACGACATCTGGATCACTGCGGTCATCGCCGATACGATCATGCAGCAGGGGCCAAAGGCCACCCATGCGGCCGTGCGGGATTTCCTCACGCCCGAGGTGAAAGGTTCCGGCCGGATCTGTCTTTGGGCCCCTGGCGAGGTCGCGGGGATTCCGGTGGCGTCGTATGAGGCGCTCTACGCCGCCGCCAAAGAGTTCGGGCGTTACCGTTGAGCGCCGCCGGGCGAGCGGTCACGGCCTGGCGCACGGCGAAAGTCAGACCGCAGGATTCAATCGCGCGCGCGACTCAGGAATCCCACTCTGGGCCAGGATGCGACGACAGAGGCTTTTCCCGCGTTTGAAATCGCGGCAGGTCTGCGGGCGGTCGGCGTAGATCGTGCAGAGCTGGGTGGCGGGATCGAGGGCCACGCACGCGCCGTCGCCGCGCTGGTCCATGCAACGCACGCCGTCGTGCTCGACCACGAAAATCTCTGGCACCGCATCACCCGACCTGAGTTCGACCACCAGGTGGCAGCAACGGCCGCAGCCAGCGCAAGGAGGTAGGTCGGGATGGGTGATGGCGCCCCGCACGACGACAGCCCCGGCCATGATTAGCGACCTTTAGTTGACTGCTGGCCCACCGATCGAAATCTCAATGACCCCGATTGGAGTCTTTTCCATCGTCCTTCTTATCCTGCTGGTGGTCGTCCTTGCCGTGATTGGCGGCCTGTGGATGCCAGTTTTTCGGGTAACTCCGAACAACCGTTGCATGATGCCGCTCCGGTGAATCGTGGAAATCCATGTGGACCGAGGGCGAGGCCAGCATGACGTTCAGCGAAATATTCGGCGGGGCTGGGCGCCAGGCCCACGCATTGCCGTCCCGATAGCCGTATTGGTGGCGGCTGCTGCTGTAGTAAACTTCGTATTGCGGATAGTAGACGTAGTCGTCTTGCAGCACGACCACCGCCTGTGCCTGCACCGGGCCGGGCGGTTGATAGGCGCCGGGCTGGCTCATGCCCTGCTGGCCGCAGGCCGTCAGTCCGAATGCCGTCATTAATGCCGCGCCTGAGATCAGGCCGGTCCAGTCGCGAGGGTGAAAGGTTTTCATGTTCATGGCGGCAGCTTAGGCCATTTCATGGGCCGGCACCATGGGGTGTAAGCCTGCCGGCGATTACTTCTTTACCGGCGGCTTTTGCAGCTGGGCGACTTCCTTTTCCGATTTGTCCAGTTTCGCCTGCAACTCGACCAGCTGCACCTTGAGGTCCGCCAGGTCGGTCTGCGCCTTGTTCCATTGGGTCTGCATGACGACCGTCTCCGCTTGGGCGACTTCCACTTCTCCCTGATGTTTGAGCGAGGCCACCTTGGCCTCCTCGGCCTGCGTTTGAAAAACGTTGGAGGCGGCCCGCACCTTGTCGAAGCGGGCCTGGAGTTCGACCATGCCGGCCTTGGATTTGTCAAAATCTGTTTTCAGCTGCGCGGATTCGGCCGTGGTTTCGTCCAGTTGCTTCTGCAGCCGGACGGTGTCGGCCTTGGCGTCATCCACCTGCGACTGCAGTTGGGTGGCGGCGGCCTGGACCTGGTCCGAACGGTTTTTGCTCTCCAAGATGACCCGGTCCCGGGCGCTGACTTGACCCCAAGCCACGACGACGATGACAAGGAGAACCGCAGAAAGCGCTCCGAGCACGAGGAGCCAGGGAGAGCGCTTCGCCGGGGCAGGGTCTGATTCGACAGTGTCCGTATCATCGGAGTCGCGGGCCTTGGTTTTAGGATAGGTGGTGGCCGGCGCGGCGGTCTTCGCGGGGTCCGCAGCCGGGGCGGCTGGGGCGGCCGCAGTTGCCGGGGCAGGGGCCGTGGCCGGAGTCGGAACCTTGACGAGGGTGGTGACTGGAGCGGTTGGTTTCTCAGGAGTAGGAACAGGAGCGTCGGGCATGATGACACTCAAACTATACCCGGCGCCCGCCGGGCGGTATGGGGTATTACCCGATGAACAAGCCGCTGCCCGGGCTGCGCCAGGAATCCTGCCTGTCGCCCAGAGGCCGCTGCCGCCCTTCAATCCCGCGCTTTGAAGAGCGCGCTGCCTTGGATAATGACCTCGGTGACGAGCAGCGGCACGGCCCAGCAGGCCCAGGCGAGCATCCTGGCCCGTTCCTCATCGCCCAGAATGCCCGCGGCGCGCATTGAATCGTCGGCGAGCCGGAAGGTGACAAAGGCGAAGGTGACCACGTAGCTGCGCACCATCCATTGCTTGTGTTGCACCAGATTTTTCCGGCGGATGGCCACGAAGGCCATGCCGGTCGTCGTGAACCAGGCGAGCGCCAGACCGATCAGTCCAAGGGCATAGGCCGGGCCAGTCTCGCTCTTGATCGCGAGCCCGACCGCGGCAATTGACCCGATCAGCACGGTGCCGACATAGACGCGCCCGGCGATCCGGTGCGCCTGCAGGTAATCGCGCCGCATGCGCGGCCGGAATTGCAACGGCCCGATCAGGATCGCCAGCAATCCGCTGGCCACATGCGGGACCACCCAGGAGAACCGGGGCCAGAAATACGTGCCGTAGGATTCCGGAGTGAAAACAAAATAGTGCAGCGCATACTTGCGCACGAAGTAGGCGAGCAGGCAGAGGACCACCGCCCAGCCGAGCCAGACCAAGACTCTCGGCTTCGTCATCGCCGTCGCCATCGATTCTTCAGCGGGCGGACTCATGAATAAATGGTCCTGCCGCTCATGTCGCAAGGCCCCACGCTGCCGCCGATGATGCCGGGCGCGACAGTCTGCGTTTGGGCCGACAACGCGGTCCCCAGCGCCCGGCCGGCGAGGATGAGGTGAAGCCTGTTCGAGCCCGGACCGGAAGGATCATCGGGCTGGGGCGAGCGGATGGTTTGACTGACAGAGCATGGTTGCGGCAACGGGTTTGCGTCGAAACCCAAGGCGACAAAATCCGGCCCCGCAATGCCATTTTCCATCGCTGATTTGCCGCCGGACGAATTCATGCGGGGCGGGGGGCGAGGGGAGCCGACCGTTTCCCTCCCGCGCTTGATTGTCCGGCGATTCGCGGCTAGGGTGTGGCCATGGACGCCGAGATCACGCCCACACCCAATGGGCCGTTGCAGGTGCGGCACATTCAGGCGCTGAAGAACGACCGCGGCGAAATCATCAGCATGGCCGCGGAGATTTATCTCTGCCGTTGCGGTCACTCCCAGAACAAGCCCTATTGTGACGGCTCGCACAAAGCGGCCCGCTTCTCGGGCAAGCGCCGGCGCGCCGGCGGGAGTGCGGCCACCGAATTTGCCGGCAGGCAGGTTACCGTGATCGATGACTTCAGCCTGTGCGCGCACGCGGGGGAGTGCGTCGACCGCGCGCCGGAGACATTCTTTACCAAGGGACCCGATGGACGCGTGTCGCATCCCGATGCCTCGCCCGCGAAGCAAGTCATCGCCGCCATCCGGCACTGCCCGTCTGGTGCGCTGCTCTACAAGCTGCGCGGAAAACCGGTGCACGCCTATTCTGGAGCCACCGGGATCCGCGTCGAAAAGGACGGCCCGCTGCATGTGCACCGGACGAAGCTCCACGGCCAGGCCCGGCCGGCGACCGAAGATCACTACACGCTCTGCCGCTGCGGTGCGTCGCTGAACAAGCCCTTCTGCGACGGCATGCACACGAAGGTGAAGTTTCGCGACGGTTCCGGCAAGTGACCGGAGCAAGGGGTGCACCGTTTGCCCTTCGCGCACTCTAATCCCGCCGTTATGATGATAAGTGTGGCCCGACCCTCATGAGGCATGGACTTCTCTGGGTCGTTTCTTTCGCGGCCCTTACTTTGGCCCGCGGGGGTCCGCCGTTTGTGACGGATGATCCCGTGCCGGTGGACTATCAGCACTGGGAAATCTACCTGGCCTCGCAATACCAGCATTCGTCCGATGGCGCCGCCGGCGCACTGCCCCAGATCGAAATCAACTACGGCGCGCTGCCCAACCTTCAGTTGCACGTGATTGCGCCTTATGCCTTCGACGCCCCTTCCGCCAGCCCGCGGCATTTCGGCTATGGCGTCACGGAGCTTGGGGCAAAATACCGCTTGGTCGACGAGCGCGAAAGCCGTCCCCAGGTCGCGGTCTTCCCCTTGGTGGAGCTGCCGACGGGTGACGCCGCGCGGGGCCTGGGGAGCGGCCACACTCAGCTTTTTCTGCCGCTCTGGCTGCAAAAAAGCTTTGGACCCTGGACGACCTACGGCGGCGCCGGCTATTGGATCCATCCCGGGCCGGGCAACCGCAATTGGTGGCTCACCGGCTGGCTGGTGCAGCGGCAGTTGCAGCCCAACCTCGCGGTCGGGGTCGAGATTTTCCACGAGACCGCCCAGACCGAAGGCGGCGCATCCGATACCAGGATGAATGCCGGGTTTACCTGGGATCTGAACGACACCTGCCACGTCCTGGCCTCGGCCGGTCCGGTCCTTCAGGGCCCCGGTGGTTACCAGGCCTATTTCGCCATCCAGCTTACCCTCGGACCGGCCGGCTCCGGCGTCGGGAAATAGGCCAGATCAGCTATCGGATCAGCGCTCCAGCTCATGAGGAAGGCCCGCCCGAGTCACGCCAGGCGGGTTCGCTGTGTCTGGCATAATCCTCGAAGGCCTTGCGCAGGCCGCCCAGGACCTCGGCGCTGGTTTCGAGCAGGGCCTGGAACTGCGGTTCAGGCGCCCGGGCGACGTCGCGGCGCAAATGGTCGATCAAGCCTGAGATTTCCTGCTGCAGGTGAGCGGAGTGTACTGCGGGATCCGTGGAAGATTCATCAATGGAAGTTTTCATCTTTGGGTTGAAGTCCAGCCCCGGCGCGGCACGCGCAAGGGAGGACACAGCATCATCGACCAAGAACCGCCGTGCCGGTTCCGATCCGAGGTCGGCCACCGGCATCGCGCCCGAGCCATTATGCTTTAAGCCGGCCACCGATCAATTATCGCCTTCCGCCATGGGAAAACTCCGGGTGCCGAAGGCGATTCTTTGGGGCGGTCTTGTCTGCGGCGCGCTCGACATCACCGCCGCGTTCATCGACGTCGGGATCAATTTCGGCAAGGTGCCGGTCTGGCTGCTGCAGAATGCGGCCGGTGCGCTCCTGCGCCCGGCGTCTTATGACGGCGGTCTGGCGACCGCGGCACTCGGCTTGGTGATGCATTTCACCGTGGCCTTTGCCGCCACCACGATTTTCTACCTGCTGAGCCGGCGGTGGCCGCTCCTACTGCGTTGGGCCGTGCCCAGCGGGCTGGTCTACGGCGCGGTGGTTTTCATCGTGATGTATCGCGTGGTGATCCCGCTGACGATCGAGTTGAAGCCGCTTTACCTTACCACCTCCAACCACAACTGGCCGAAGTTCTGGTGATCGCAATTGGTGGTTCACTTTGTCTGCATCGGCCTGCCGATCGCGTTCACCGTCCGCCGATTCGCGCCTTTGCACGAAAGCGGAGCCAAGGCATGACCTTTCCGATAGGATTCCGGGGCCTCTCGATGCGGCCTGTGTTTTTCGTGAGTGCCCTGGCCATGGCAATCATGTCGGGTGGCTGCACGAACCAGCCACGCGGGGTTCCGGCATCGGAAGGAATCGCCAATTTCGGACAGGTAAACGCCACGCTTTATCGGGGAGCGCAACCGGACGAGCGCGGCATCGGGAACCTCCAGCGGCTCGGGGTGGCGACCATCATCAACCTGCGAATGCCAGACGACGTCTGGCCGGAGGAAGCAGCCAGCGCACGCCGTCATGGCCTGGTTTATCTGAACGCCCCCTTGCACGGCTTCAGCGCCCCGACCGATGCCGAGGTCTCGCAGGTGCTGTCACTGCTCGAACCATTCCCTTCACCGGTATTCATCCATTGCGAGCATGGCGCGGACCGGACCGGCACCGTGGTGGCCTGCTACCGGATGCGGCATGATGGCTGGACGCCCGAGCGCGCCCTGACGGAGGCGCGGCAATACGGTCTCTCGGAATGGGAATTTGGAATGAAGCGCTACGTGCGTGATTTTCTGACGAAATCGGTGCACACACCGCAGGCGAGGGGAGCTGAACGCTGAGCGCAGAAAGTTTCCTCGATTTGCGCTTTAAGCCAGCCGCCGAACTCCCAACGCTTTGGCCATGGGAACCAAGTATCTGCCGACGAACAAGGATCGGAAAGCCGGCCAGCGCTTTTTGCAGCAGCAGCGCCCTCTGGCGTTTTTCAAGAAGCCGGCCGACAAACAGCCCGCAAAGAAAGCCAAGCAAAAGTAACACTGCCTCCGCTGCTCGGGCGAACGCCGGTGCCGCGGCCAGTTTGGATTTGACGCGGACGCGCCGCCGCCCCGGCCTTGGCTCGCCCATGAAAAAGATCCTGCCGTTGGTGAGTGAGTGGAAAGTGATGCATGCCGAGCCGGGGCTCGGCACCACCGCAGGCTGTTCCGCCCTGCCGCTGGCGGAGCGCTGGGTGCCGGCGCAAGTGCCCGGCGATGTGCACCTCGACTACGAGCGCGCCGGATTGATCGCCGACCCCTTTTTCGGCACCAACCACGATCACTGCCGCTGGATGGAGGAATGGGACTGGTGGTATCGCACCGACCTGGTCCCGCCGACGCCTGGCCCGGGCCAGCGGCTGCATCTGCTCTTCGAGGGGCTCGATGTCTTTGCCACCGTTTATTTCAACGGGAAGCAGGTCGGCAAAAACCAGAACATGTTCACGCCCCTCCGCGTGGATGTGACCGACCACGTGCAACCCGGGACCAACCGGCTGGAGGTGTGCCTGGGCTCGCCGGTCACGCCCCCCGGGCGCATGCCCTCGCCGGAGGTGCGCGGCTATGGCAACCCGCTGCGCCTGCAGGTGCGCAAGGCCCAGTCGTGCTACGGCTGGAACATCACGCCACGGCTGGTCACAATCGGAATCTGGAAGCCGGTCTCGTGGCTCCTCGTTGAGGCGGCCGAAATCGCAGACGTCTTCGTCAGCACCATAGCGCTCGGGAAGGACGGCACGGCCGAACTCGAGGCGCTGGTGGAGCTGAAATACAATCACGGTGCGCCCGGGCCGCTCGAGATTGACCTCACCGTCGCCGGCCAGATGCGCACCATCCGTTTGCCGGGCGATCCGGCCGGCGACCGGCACGTGGAGCGTTTCACCGTGCCGCGGGCCGGGCTGTGGTGGCCGCCCAATCACGGGGCCCAGCCGCTTTACGACTGGACCGCGACGTTGCGTCGCGACGGGCAGGAACTCGACCGGCGCGGCGGCCGCTTCGGCATTCGTACCGTGGACCTCATTCAGGAGCCCGCGACGGACGGCACGACTTCGTTCATCGTCGCGGTCAACGGCCGCAAGATTTTCCTCAAGGGCATGAACTGGACGCCGGTGGACGCGATTTACGCGCGCATCAACGACGCGCGCTACCGCGAACTCCTGCACGCGACGAAGGGCGCCAACATCAACGCCCTGCGCGTCTGGGGCGGCGGCATCTACGAGCACGACTCGTTCTACGCGCAGTGCGACGAGCTCGGCATCCTGGTCACGCATGACTTCATGTTCGCCTGCGGCTGCTATCCGCAGGATCCGGAATTTCTCGCCGAGGCGCGCCGCGAGGCGGAATTCCAGGTGCGGCGCCTGCGACACTTCGCGTGCGTGGCAGCGTGGTTTGGCGACAACGAGAACGATGTGCTCGCCGATCTGAGCTTCAACTATCCGGCCTACCGGCACAACCGGCTCAACAAGGAAATCCTGCGCGATGTCGTGCGGGCGCACGCGCCGCTCACCCCCTACGTGCCGACCTCGCCGTATTCACCGAGCGTCTATGACCAGAATTCGCCGCGCGAGGGTGACTGCCACCTCTGGGCCCACGGCCAGTCCTACAAGGCCGAGTTGTTTGTCGGCCAGCAGCCGCGCATGGTGACGGAGATCGGCCACATGGGCATGCCCGACTTGGCGGTGATCGAGCGGTTCGTCAGTCCCGACCAGCGCTGGCCCATCTGGAATGAGGAATACCTCACGCATGGCTCGGATTGCACGCGGCTGGACCGGCGCGGCCTGTTGTGGTCGATGTGGCAGAGCATCCAGGCGCGCGGCTGGGCGGAGCCGACGTCGCTGGCCGACCTGATCACCAAGATGCAGCAGCTCCACTCGGAGGCGTCGCAGTTCTGGATCGAGCTCTACGCGGGACAGCCGGATTGCTGGGGCATTTTCCTCTGGAGCCTCTCTGACTGCTGGCCCCAGATTTCGCCCGCCTACATCGCGTATCCCTTCCACCCCAAGCCCGCCCTGACCGCCGTCAAAGAGGCCTACGCGCGGGTGTTGCGCTGACGGATTCGGACGCGTCACTTTGTCCTGAAGCCTGCGAATCAGATGCGAATCCGGGCCGGGTGCGCCTCGGCAAGCCCGTCGCCAGCCGCGGAATATCTCGCTCGACGAGGTTAGGCGACCGTTCGTCTCAATTCCGTTGTGCCTTCCTCTGAATCGGCGCTGAGTGCAGGCATGAGAAAATTCGCTGCGCGGCAGCCCGTGCTTTTCTCGCTGCTCGCCATCATCCTGCCGGTGGCCGGCATGAAGGCCGCCAATCCGCTGCTGGCCGGATATTTTTCCGAGTTGACCGCCCGACTGCTCGTCGAGGCGCTGTTCTGCATTTATGTGGCCGCGCTGGTCACCATTCTCGGTTGGTGGCGGGAAATCGGCCTGAACGGTCCGAGAAACTGGCGTGGTCTCGCGGCGTTTGCGCCGTGGCTGCTGCTGCTCTTGCTGGTCGTGGCCGGGCGGGGCGTGCATCTCGCGGACTCCGGCCGGATGCTGGCGTTTGGCGCCCTCATGCTGATGGTGGGTTTTGCCGAGGAAGTGCTGATGCGGGGCGTGGTCTTGCAGGTCCTGTGCCCGGCCGGCGTGATGCGGGCCGTGCTGGTGTCGTCGCTGCTTTTTGGGGCGGGGCATTTGCTGAATCTCTTCGCGGGCCACGCGCTGGAGCCAACCCTGATCCAGTTCATCTATGCCACGTTTATCGGCATCGGCATGGCGGGGCCACGGCTGTACGCGGGAACGATTGTGCCGGCGATCCTGTTGCACGCGCTGATTGATTTCTCCGACGATGTGGCCCGGGGCTTTGTGCTCACGGCGCCCAAGGTCATGACGCTGCACGCCGCCGCGGGCGCGATCGTGATCACGGGCTTGTATGCGGTCTACGGGTGGTGGCTGACACGCCGCGCCCGCGTAGCCGGAGTGGCCTGAGGTGGGTCGGGCGACCCGCAGTCAGTGTCCCCGGTAAGGGCTTCCGGCGGGTAGGGCGTTGAAATGCGCCGCGCGGCCTGCATCCTGACGGCATGTGCAACCGCTATCGCGCGATCGGACGGGAGGCGCTCATGGAGTATGCCCGGGAGGAATTTGGCATCGACTGGAAAATCCCGGCGCCGCGCTACAACATCGCGCCGAACCAGATCGTCTCGATCTTCGTCAAGGATGAGCAGGACCACGCCGTCGCGACGGTCGCGCGGTGGAACCTGATTCCGTTCGTCGAGCCGGCCGACAAGCCCGGCTACCTGCGGACGAATGCCCGTTCCGAGGAGGTGCTGACCAAGCCGAGTTATCGCGAGCCCCTCCAAAAGCGGCGCTGTCTCGTTCCCGCCGACGGCTTCTACGAGTGGGAGCATCTGCACGCTGGCCGGGTCAAGCTTCCCTGGGCCTTCGAGCTGGCGGGCCGGCGCCCGTTCACGTTCGCCGGGTTGTGGGAGCGAGGCAACGACACGCGCCCGCCCAGTTTCACGATTCTGACCACGACGCCGAATGAGCTCGTCGCCAAGATCCACAACCGGATGCCGGTCATGCTGTCGAACGAGAGCGCGAAGCGGTGGATCACGCCCGGACCGCTCACGAAGGAAACCCTTGCGCCCTTCGTCGTCCCTTTTCCCGCAGGCCGGCTGCGGTCACATCGCGTAAGTTCCGCCCTCAATTCCGTCCGGAACGATACCGCGGAGGCAGCCGCGCCGGCGAGCTCCGACGATCCTCCTCCGCCGCGGGCGTCGGCCGCGGGCCAGGGCGAACTGTTCGCCTGATCGCGGGTGTCGCCCTGCTTTGATGTCAGTCTGCAACTTTATCTCGAGACCGGAAAGGGAATGCCTCACTGATATTTTCATGACAAAATTCGCACGCGCACTCGCCCTCTGGACCAGTACCGGACTACTGGCGGCCGCCCTGGCGACGGGCCTGCTGGCCCAGGATGCTGTGATTTCTGTAACCCCGGCCACGCTGCCGCTGGCCGACGGAGCGAAGATTGTGATCCAGGGTGTCAGGCGCTATCTGAACCCGGGCCAGAGCAGCGCCACCGAGACCTTGGCCGCTGGTTACCTGCGGCCGGCTGTCTGGCGGATGTATCCGTCCATCCCGGCATCTCCGCATCTCCTCGCCCAGGACGCGGCGCCCACCGCGGCCAACGTCTTTTCAGTGACCATCGTGCCCCGGCCGGCGTCATTTTCCATGGCCCGGTTTTTCGGTCCTGATTTCCAGTTGGTCCTGCTCCAGGCTTCGAATGGAAGATACGTCGGCCTCATGGACGATGATGAATTGGGCCCCAATGCCAACTTCGTGGGCGGGGCGCAGATCCTGCTGATTGACCGGGGCGATCCCTTTCAAATTTTTGTCACCCCGCTGGCTTTCGCCCAACGGCGCAATCTTTCCACCTTCGCCTGGCCACCGGTTCCCGGCCTCCAATTGTTATTCTGCCGGGTAAATGATGCCACCCTCTGGAAAGTATATCCGCGTCCCACGGAAAACCCGCAACGGGCTGGTGCCACCATTCTCTCGCTCGCCGGCGTCACGGTCCCTACGCCTCCTCCGCCCGCAGCACCGGCGAATGGGCCCGCCGGCATCGAGGTGAAGTGACCGCGACCTTCAGGCTCTCGGCTGTCAGCGGTCAGCGATTTAGCTGGGTCGAGATCAGCATGAGGCGGAAGTTCTACGCCTGAGGTGCGAAAGCTGACCGTTGATGACTGAATGCCGGCGGTCCGTTGCTCGCTGAGTATTGCGCCGTGGCCGCTCGTATTCGGCTTCGATCCTGGCAAATAAGAAAGTAAAGCATGCTTGACACGTGACAAGCTTCCTTTACATCTCGGTTCATGGACAAACCAGAACTCATCGAATCCTATCAGCCGCACTCGGGTCATTATTCTTGGAAAAAGGACCTTCGCCTGAATGCGTGGCTGGCCGTCGCGACGGCCCTCTACGTGGCAATCCACCTGGTGGTGAAGCATCACTCCGAATGGAACCCGCTGCTGCGCGGTCTGCTCACGCTGACGCCCCTGCTGCCCGGCCTGCTCTACCTTCACAGCTGGGCGCGAATGGTGCGTGCCCTGGACGAGCTGCAGCGGCGCATCCAGATCGAGTCCTGCCTGTTTGCGGCCTTGGGGACAGTCATCCTTGGTACCATCGTCGCCACGCTGAACGCCAGCGGACTCGAATTGGGCGAATGGCTGCGTCACGGCCTGGGCATCGGGGGCGTATTTATGGCCATGTTCGCGCTCTGGCTGGTGGGCTCGGCGATCGCCAACTGCCGCTACAAATGAAAAACCAACTGCGGGAATTGCGGGCGGTGAAGGCGTGGTCGCAAGGCGACCTGGCGGAGGCTCTCGGCGTATCGCGCCAGACGATCAACGCCATCGAGACCGAGAAATACGATCCGAGCCTCCCGCTGGCCTTCGCCATCGCGCGGCTCTTCAAGCAGCCGATCGAGAAGATCTTCGAGGCCGCCGAGCGAAAGTAGGGGAGCGACCGCCGCCACCCGGTCTTCCGGTCGTGCCCGGGAGGAGCGGTGGTAGAACTGCGGAGGCCGGAAGATTTGAGCTGCCGGCAGCCGGCGTTGCGGCATCGTTCCTCCCGATGAACAACACAGAGGTTGTCTCCGTTTCGCCTCCCCGAGCCGGGATCCGCCTGTTGCGCGCGCTGGCCCTGCTGGGTCTCGCCATGGGCTTTTCCTTTGTCGCCGACCTGCTCCTGCTGACGCTGTTTCCGCAATCCCAGGCCTTCATTTTTCGCGTCCTGAACGAAGGCCTCCCGGTGATGCACGCAAACGTGGCGCCCGCGCTCACGTTGCTCGGGCTGACGCTCGCAGCTTTTTGCTTCGCCGGCTGGTCGCTGTGGAAGCGTCCGCCGCGCGGCCTGGTCTATTCCGGACTGCTCGTCGCCGCCGTGCTCGTGGCCGACCTGCTGGTGCTCGCTGGCGTGCGGCCCGGCCTCATGGACCCGCTGGCTGACCTGATGACCTCCAGCAAGCTCAGCGATCTCGGTTTTGTCGTGGGCCTGGTGGGCTTCGTGCCCATGGCGGTCTTTGCCGCTGTTTGCCGGGTGCACTCTTGGACGTGGATTGCGGGCGGTGGTGTCGCCCTCGGCCTCATCCTCGGCTATCTCGCGGTGGACGACACGGTCATTCGGCATCCGGCCACGTTCGCGCAAATCTCGCCCACGTTTCCCGGGGCCGAGGACAGCTTCAATGTGCTCATGCGCTACGGCCGGAATCACCCGCTGGGCAAAAAGTTTCGCCAGCCGCAGCGCATTTTCAGCGACGGCCCGTTCTGCGATGCCACCAAGCCCGCCGAGTGGCCCGCCTGGCTCGCGCGCCATCGCGCGGCGGTCGAGGCGGACTCGGCCGAGCTGGCGCCCCTGCGGGCCTGGATCGAGGAGCTCAACCACTATGATCGCATCGGTGACCTGATGCCGGCGCAGATCCATGCCGAAATCATCTCCTTCCAGGTTTTCCGCGCGTACACCCACAACATCACCGAGGTGGCGGGTCACCAGGCCATGGCCGGCCACGGGGACGAGGCGATGGCCACGCTGCTGCCGTTGCTGGAGGTGAGTCGCAAACTGGAGCCCTCCTCGCGCTCGCTCGTGCGCGCCATGGTCGCCCGCGTCATGCAAAACATCGGGCTGTCGACCGCCCGTTTCGTGCTCGACACGGCGCCCGTCTCGTCGGCGATGCGAGCGCGGCTGGCTTCTGCGCTCGCCCTCGGTATCGGCGG
>OCZT010003769.1_pt1 | contig 15467 bp, 17 predicted proteins | sample 1539031 | NCBI WGS metagenome assembly OCZT01 (sample SAMEA3539308, study PRJEB22396) | soil metagenome | biome: tundra; feature: field; material: soil | place: USA | collected 2010-05 | depth 0.15 m | reverse complement strand
AAGCTGCGTCGGTGGCTCCTCCCTCCGAAGCCGTCGGCGCCCCGCCCGCGGCACCCGTGTCGCCGGTCGCTCCAGCGGCAGTGGACGCGCCGGCGGCCCCGGCAACGCCGAGTGCACCCGTCGCGCCCAGCGCGCCGCATCCCGCGCCTCAGGGACCGTATTCCACGCCTGACCGGCCGCGTCCTCGCTCGGTCGTGCCCGGCGCACCCCGTCCGCGGCCCGTCACGAGCGGCATGTCGTTCCCGCCTCGTCCCGTCGCATCCGCCACGCCCGGCACGGGCAGCGGCGGCGGCGTCTCGCGGCGTGACGACCGTCGTCCCGGCGGCGGAGGTCCGTCAGCGTCGGGCGGCATGGGCGCACCTGCGCCCTCTGCCGGCCGTCGCAAGAAGGGCAAGCGCGGGCAGGTCGACCAGGAAGCCGTGTCCGCGAACATCTCGCGCACCATGCGTCAGATGGGAGGTCCCGGCCCGAAGCGCCGCGGCACCCGCGACGACGGTTCGCGCGAGGAGATCGAGGCGATGCGCGCCGCCGCGGCCGAGGTCGAGAAGAAGCTCGTCCGCGTCAACGAGTTCATCACGGTGAGCGAGCTGGCGGAGATCCTGAAGGTGCCGGCCACGCAAATCGTGTCGTTCGCGTTCAAGAACCTCGGGCTGATGGTGACGATCAATCAGCGTCTCGATTTCGACCAGATCGAACTCATCGCGAGCGAGTTCGGATTCAACGCGGTCCGCGAGGAGGAATACGCCGCCTCCGCGGTGGAGACCGTCGCCGACGCGCCGGAGACGCTGCGCTCGCGTCCGCCCGTCGTCACGATCATGGGCCACGTCGACCACGGCAAGACGTCGCTGCTCGACTTCATCCGCAAGGCCAACGTCGTCGCGGGCGAGGCCGGCGGCATCACGCAGCACATCGGCGCGTATCACGTCACGACGCCCAACGGCAAACAGGTCACCTTCCTCGACACGCCGGGCCACGAGGCCTTCACCGCCATGCGCGCGCGTGGCGCGCAGGTGACCGATATCGTCGTGATCGTCGTCGCCGCGGACGACTCGGTGATGCCGCAGACGATCGAGGCGATCTCGCACGCCAAGAACGCCGGCGTTCCGATGATCATCGCGATCAACAAGATCGACCTCCCCACGGCGAACGTGATGAAGGTCAAGCAGGAACTGCTGGCGCACGGCGTGGTGCTCGAGGAGTTCGGCGGCCAGGTGCTGCACTCCGAGATTTCCGCCAAGAAGGGCACCAACATCCAAGCGTTGATCGACCAGATCCTGCTGCAAGCGGAAATCCTCGACCTCAAGGCCAATCCGGCGCGCCACGCCACGGGTTCCGTGGTGGAGGCGCAGCTCGACGCGGGGAAGGGTCCCGTCGCGACGGTGCTGGTCCAGAACGGGACGCTCAAGGTCGGCGACGACTTCATCTGCGGACTGTTCTCCGGCCGTGTCCGCGCGATGTTCGACGAGCGCGGCAAGCCCGTGAAGGAAGCGGGGCCCGCGATTCCGGTGCAGGTGCTCGGCATGGTCGGTGTGCCGATGGCCGGCGACCAGTTCCTCGTGGTCGAAGACTCGGCCGAGGCGCGCGAGATTGCACAGCGCCGGGAACGGCTCGATCGAGAGGCGAAGAGCCGCCGCACGAGCAAGGGCGCCGTGTCGCTCGAGGATTTCATGGCGCACGCGGCGGAAGGCGAGAAGCGCACCCTGAAGTTGCTCATCAAGGCCGACCAGGGCGGTCCGGCGGAAGCGCTCGCCGACGCGCTGTCGCAACTCTCGAATGCCGAAGTCCAGGTCGAGGTCGTCCAGCGCGCGGTCGGCGCGGTCACCGAGGGTGACATCCTGCTTGCGAAGGCCGCGGGCGCGATCATCATCGGGTTCCACGTTCGTCCGGACAACAAGGCGCGCTCGGCGGCCGAGCGCGAGGGCGTCGAGATCAAGCTGTACAAGATCATCTACGAGGCGGTCGCCGACGTGCGCGCCGCGCTCGAGGGAATGTTGCGTCCCGACGAGAAGGAAGTCGTGTTCGGCGAGGCGGAGGTCCGCGAGACCTTCAAGGTGTCGAAGATCGGCACGATCGCCGGATGCCACGTGCGCAGCGGTCTGATCAACCGGCAGGGCCGCGTGCGCGTGATCCGCGACGGCGTCGAGGTGTACGACGGCGTCATCGGGTCGCTGCGGCGCTTCAAGGACGACGTGAAGGAAGTGAAGGACGGGTTCGAGTGCGGCATCGGCGTCGAGAACTTCAACGACATCAAGGTCGGCGACATTCTCGAGTGCTATCGCAAGGAGACCGTCGCGCGCACGCTCGCGCCGGCCACGGCGGGATAAGTGGCGCGCGACACGCGCAGGCCCGACCGTGTGGGTGAAGCCGTCCGGGAGGAGATTGCGGCGTTCCTCGCGGGCGGCGTGAAGGATCCGCGCGTCGTCGGTCTCGTGACTGTCACCGCCGTCGAGATGTCGCGCGACCTGGCGCAGGCGAATGTGTTCGTGAGCATCTACGGCTCGGACGCGGACCGTGCTACCACGATGGAAGGGCTCGAAAGCGTCGCGACGGGACTGCGGGGCCGCGTCGGCCGCGCGCTTCACCTGCGCATCGCGCCGCACATCACCTTTCGCCAGGACGACAGCATCGCGCGCGCCTCGCGCATCGAGGCCCTGCTCGCGGGACTCAAGCCGGCGCCGCCGACCGATGCGCCGGACCGGACGGGCGGTACGCCCGAAGGAACCGACGACGGCCGCTGAAGGGCTGCTGCTCGTCGACAAGCCGGCCGGCGTCTCGTCGCACGACGTGGTCGCCGTGGCGCGGCGCGCGCTGGGTGAAAAGCGGATCGGCCACGCCGGCACGCTCGATCCGTTCGCGACCGGCCTCCTCGTGCTCCTGCTCGGGCGCGCGACGCGGCTCATCCAGTTCCTGCCCGACGAGCCCAAAGTCTATGAGGCCGTCGTCCGATTCGGACAGGAAACCGACACCGAGGACGCCGGCGGTCTCGTCGTGCGCGAGGCGCCGCTCCCCACCGTCGCCGCGCTCGAGGCCGCCCGCGCGCCGCTCGTCGGCACCGTCGCCCAGGTGCCGCCCGCGTACTCGGCCAAACATGTCGACGGCACGCGCGCCTACCGGCTTGCGCGGCGCGGTGTGGACCTCGACCTCGCCCCGGTGAACGTGACCGTCCATGCGCTCGAGCTCTCCGGCTTCGAGACCACGGACGCCGGCACCGTCTCGCGCTGCCGGATGCGCGTCGAGTGCGGCGGTGGCACCTACGTCCGCTCGCTCGCCCGCGACCTCGCCCGCGGAGCCGGAAGTGCGGGGCACCTGGAGACGCTGCGCCGCCACCGGGCCGGCGTCTTCACGCTTGCGCGATCCATTCCGTACGAGCGCCTCCGTGGCGGCACGCCGCCGGTTTCGATCGCGCCTCCCATCGACGCACTCGAAGGGCTGCCCGTGCAGCCCCTGGGTGCGGAAGAAGTCACCGCGGTCACGCGCGGCATCGACGTCGCTGCGCGCATCGCGGGGACGCACGCGGCGCTCGTTGAGGCAAGCGGACACGGGGCGCTCGTCGCGTTCGCCGAACGGGTCGAGACACCGGCCGGCGATCGCTGGCAGCCGCGGGTGGTGATGCGCGGTCCGGAGTCCGAACTGGCGAAGCGCGATGAGTGAGGAGTTGCAAGCGAGGGGCGATGAGTGAGGAGACACAGGCGAAAAGCGATGAGTGAGGGGACAACGCAAGACATGGGACTGCCGGCCGGGCTCGGCGGCACGGTGCTCACCGTCGGCACGTTCGACGGCGTGCATCGCGGGCACCGCCTCGTGCTCGCGCGCCTGGCCGCGCGCTCACGCGAGACCGGGCTCGCGAGCGTCCTCGTGACGTTTGCGCCGCATCCGCTCGAGATCGTGAATCCGACTGCCGCCCCGTTGCTCCTCACCGCCGGCGAGGAAAAGACCGAGGTGCTCGTCGAGAGCCGGATCGACTACGCGGTCGTGCTGCCGTTCACGACGACGCTCGCCGCCTACAATGCGGAGCAGTTCGTGGACGAGGTCCTGCTCAAGCGGCTCGGCATGCGCGAGCTGCTCGTCGGCTACGACCACGGCTTCGGCCGCGACCGCGCAGGCGACGTCGACGTGCTCAGGGCGCTCGGGGCCGCGCGCGGCTTCGGCGTCGAGGTCGTGCCTCCGGTGCCGGGCCGCGATGGACGGCCCGTCTCCAGCACGGCCATTCGCCGCTGCATCGCGGGTGGCGACCTGGCGAGCGCGGCCGACGGCCTCGGACGCCCCTACTCGCTGAGCGGCATCGTCGTGCACGGTGCCGGTCGCGGACGGCAGCTCGGATTCCGCACGATCAACATCGGCGCGCCGACCTCGCGGAAGTTGCTCCCGCCCGAGGGCGTGTACGCCGTTCGCGCGCAGACAACCAGCGGCTCGTTCGGCGGGATGATGAACCTCGGTCCCCGGCCGACGTTCGGTGAGGCGGGGGTCGCGCTCGAGGCGCACCTGTTCGACGCCGATGGCGACTGGTACGGCTCGCGTGTCCGGGTGGATTTCATCGCCCGCTTGCGCGGAACCCGGAAGTTCTCGGGCCCGGACGAGCTCGTGCGGCAGTTGGCGCGCGACGGCGAGATGTCGCGGGTCGCGATCGGGCGCGCCCGCGCCGGCTATTGAGAGCGGAGCCAAGCCATTGCCACATCGACAGATCGCTTGACCCATACTTGTCCGCTGTCTAGTTTCCAAGGCTTCTGTACAACCGTACAGGCAACTTCTTCTACACCGGCTTCGGAATGTCCAACCTGCAGTACCGGCTGCTCACGATCACCGCGCTGATCATCGCGTCGGGCTGGGCACTTTTCCCGAGAACCGTCATCGAGCGGAACCGTCGGGGCGGCGCGTTCGTGACCGACACGGTCAAGCGCGTTCCCCTCAAGAAGGGACTCGACCTGCAGGGCGGCATGCACCTCACGCTCGTCGTCGACGAGTCCAAGCAGGCCGTCGCCAACAAGAGCGAGGCGCTCGACCGCGCGCTCAAGGTCGTGCGCACGCGCATCGACCAGTTCGGCGTGTCCGAGCCCGTCGTCCAGAAGGCCGGCACCGATCGCATCATCGTCGAGCTTCCGGGCATCGACGACGAACGGCGGGCCACGGACGTCGTCCAGAAGGCCGCCTACCTCCAGTTCCAGATCACGGACAAGACGGGCTCGTTCGAGCGCGTGGTTCCGCGGCTCGACGGCATCGTGAAGGAAAAGAAGCTGAGCGGCGCGGTGCCTGCGGACGTGCGCGGCGACACCGCCAAGTCTCCCGCCATCAAGTCGCTCTTCACGCCGAAGGCCGACACGGCGGCCAAGAAGGGCACCGCCGATTCGACGTCGACGACCGGCCCGTTCTCGAAGCTCGTCATGTCGGCGCAGTCGCTGGGAAGTCCGGTGCCAGGACTGTTCTACGTCGCGGCAACCGACCAGGCAGAAATCGACGCGTACCTCCAGAACGCCGACATCCAAGCCGCGCTCCCTCCCGGCAAGGTGGTTCGCTGGGGCGCCGACTCGATGGTGGCGAACGGGCGCGCGCTCATCCCGCTGTATGTCCTCGACCGGAACCCGATCATCACGGGCGATGCGCTGATCGACGCGCAGCCGACGATGGAGCCGATCGAGGGAACGGTCGTCACTTTCACGCTCAGCAACGAGGGCGGCCGGAAGTTCAAGACCGAGACCGGCAAGCACGTCAAGGACTACATGGCGATCGTGCTCGACGATCGCGTCATGAGCGCGCCGATCATCCAGAGCGCGATCGGCACCCATGGCCAGATCACCATGGGCGGCAAGGACCTTGCCGCCGCGCAGGACCTCGCCATCGTGTTGCGCGCCGGCGCGCTGCCGGTGCCGCTCAGGGTGGAGGAGGTGCGCGCGATCGGCGCGAGCCTTGGTGCGGACTCCGTGACCAAGGGCATCAACGCCGGGGTGATCGCCGTCGTGCTCGTCGTGCTCATCATGCTGGTCTATTACCGCTTCGCCGGCCTGCTGGCGGTGTTCGGCTTGACGCTCTACATGCTCTTCACGCTCGCGGCGCTCGCCGGATTCAGCGCGGTGCTCACGCTTCCCGGCCTCGCGGGATTCGTGCTCTCGATCGGCATCGCCGTCGACGCCAACGTGCTGATCTTCGAGCGCATCCGCGAGGAGATGGTGCACGGCAAGGCGATCCGCACCGCCATCGACGAAGGCTTCAAGCACGCGATGAGCGCCATCATCGACTCGAACGTGTCCACGGCCCTCACCGCCGCGGTCCTCTACCAGTACGGCACGGGGCCCGTGAAGGGATTCGCCGTCACCCTCATCGCCGGCATCGCGGCATCGATGATCTCGTCGATCTTCGTGGTGAAGACCTTCTTCCTGGTCTGGCTGAACCGTAACCGAACCGCCGAGACGCTGAGCATCTGATGCTGCGAATCCTGCACGACACCAAGATCGACTTCATCCGCTGGTGGCGGTGGGCCGCCGGCCTCACGATCGCGTGGATCGTGATCGGCCTCGGCTCGCTCGGATTGAGCCGCGGGTTTGAGTACAGCGTGGAGTTCGTCGGCGGCACGCTGATGCAGCTCCACTTCACGCAGCCGCCCGACGCGGCCAGGGTGCGCGCCGCGCTCGACGCCGGCGGCATCAAGGATCCGGAAATCGCGACGTTCGGCACGCCGAACGACTTCACCGTCCGCGCGCGATCCGACTCCAGCGCAGGCGGCGCCGACTCGACCTCGCGCAGGATCTCGACCGCGCTGGGCAAGGCGTTCGGCAACGACAAGTTCCAGGTCGTCCGCACCGAGGCCGTCGGTCCGAAGGTCGGCAGCGAGCTCCGGCACGGCGCGATCATCGCGATCCTCGTGTCGTTCGCCGTCACGCTGGCCTACCTGGCGTTCCGGTTCGACTGGCGCTTCGGCGTCGCCGCGACCATCGCGACCATGCACGACATCCTGACGACCGTCGCGTTCCTCAAGCTCATGCACCTCGAGATCTCGCTCACGATCGTGGCCGCCCTGCTCACGGTGATCGGATACTCCCTGAACGACACGATCATCATTTTCGACCGCGTCCGCGAGAACCTGCGCAAGAACCGGCGCGAGCCGCTGTACAACACACTCAACCGGTCGGTGAACGAGACGCTGCCGCGCTCCGTCCTCACGCACGCGACGGCGCTCGCCGCCACGCTGGCGCTGCTGTTCTTCGCCGGCGAAGTGATCCGCCCGTTCGCGTGGGTCATGGCGTTCGGCATCGTCACCGGCACGTTCAGCTCGGTGTACGTCGCGTCGCCCATCCTGCTCTGGATCGAGACGAAGTACCCGCGCGAGAACACGGCCAAGACGGCGAAGACCACCAAGCCGGCCAAGGCGGCGAGGGCCGGGACGGCGTAACCGCGCCGCTTCGATGCCCCCACGGGGCCGGTGAATGCGTTTCCTCGACTCGCACGCGCACCTCGCCGATCCCGCGTTCGACCCCGATCGCGATGACGTGATCGCCCGCGCCCGCGCCGCGGGCGCCACCGCCATCGTCGCCATCGGTGAGTCACTCGCGGCGGCCGCGCGCTCGCGCGAGCTCGCCGCCGCCCATTCGGGGTTCGTCTGGTTCACCGCCGGCGTGCATCCGCATGATGCCGCGTCGTTCGATCCTGCGCACGACCCCGCCGCGATTCGCGCGGAACTGGACCGCGGCGCCGTCGCCATCGGTGAGTGCGGGCTCGACTACCACTACGACCACTCGCCGCGTCCGCTCCAGCGTCGCGCGTTCGCCGCGCAGCTCGCCCTTGCGCTCGAGACCGGCCGCCCCGTGGTCGTGCATACGCGCGAGGCCGAGGACGACACGGCCGCGATGATGCGCGAATCGGGCGCGGCCGGGGTGCGCGGCGTCCTGCACTGCTTCACGGGCTCTCACGCGCTCGCGAGCGCGGCACTCGAATCGGGGTGGTACATTTCGTTCAGCGGTATCGTCACATTCAGGAAGTGGGCGGACGACGCGTTGCTGCGGCTCGTGCCGGACGACCGCCTCTTGGTCGAATCCGACTCGCCGTATCTCGCTCCCGTTCCCGACCGGGGAAAGCGGAACGAGCCGGCGTGGGTCGCGCGGACCGTCGAGCGGATCGCGGTGGCCCGCGGAGTGACTGGCGAGGTCATCGGCGACCTCGCGGTTTCGAACGCGACCCGTTTCTTCGGTCTTCACGCCGCATGAGAGGGCATGCACCATGAGCGTACGCTACCTGCACACTGCCGACGCACCCGAGGCGATCGGTCCGTACTCGCAGGCCACCGTCGTCGGCGGCTTCCTCTTCACCGCGGGACAGATCGCGCTCGACCCGAAGACCGCGACGGTCGTCGAGGGTGACGCGGCCGCCCAGGCCGAGCAGGTGATGAAGAACCTCACCGCGGTGCTCTCCGGCGCCGGCTGCAGCTGGGCCGAGGTGGCGAAGACGACGATCTTCCTGGTGGACATGGCCGATTTCGCGAAGGTCAACGAGGTGTACGCAAGACACATCGGCGGGTCGCGCCCCGCCCGATCCACCGTCGCTGTTGGCTCGCTTCCGCGCGGGGTGCGCGTGGAGATCGAATGCGTGGCCAAGGTGGGCTGAGCCGCGACGTGGCCACCGCGACCAGGGACGACGTCATCCGCTTGACGCAGTTCGCGCGCTGCGCGGGATGCGCGGCCAAGATGGGACCCGGCGATCTTTCCGCCGCGCTCGCCCCGCTCGAGCGCCGCACCGATCCGCGCATCCTCGTGGGCCGGGAGACGTTCGACGACGCGGGCGTGTTCCAGCTCTCACCGGATCTCGCGCTCGTGCAGACGCTCGATTTCTTCGCGCCCATCGTCGACGATCCGTACGACTTCGGCCGCGTCGCGGCCGCCAACGCGCTCTCCGATGTGTTCGCGATGGGCGGCGAGCCGATCACGGCGATGAACATCGTCGGCTTCCCGGTCGGCCAGCTGCCGCTCTCGGTGCTCACCGACATGCTCCGCGGCGGCCAGGACGCCGTGCACGAGGCCGGCGCGCACGTGATCGGCGGACATACCATCACCGACGAGGAGCTGAAATACGGACTCTCGGTCACGGGCACGATCCATCCGAAGCGCATGCTTACGAACGCCGGCGCACGGCCAGGCGACGTTCTCGTGCTGACCAAGCCGATCGGCACCGGCATTCTCTCCACCGCGGCCAAGCGCGGAGTGCTCGGAGCCGAAAGGCAGGCCGCGCTCGTGAAGTCCATGACCACGCTGAACGCCGTCGCGAGTCGCGCCGCGGTCGCGCTCGGGCTGCAGTGCGCGACCGACATCACCGGCTTCGGCCTGCTCGGCCACGCGTCGCACGTGGCGCGAGCGAGCAAGGTCACCCTGGCCATCGACATGTCAACAGTCCCGCTCCTTCCGGGAACGCGTGAGGCGCTCGCCGCCGGTGCGCTCACCGGTGGCGCCGCGAGGAACGACGCGTACCTCGAACCACTCGTCGCCTGGGGGCCTGTCACGAACGACGAGCGCGCCTTCCTCGTGGATCCGCAGACGTCGGGCGGATTGCTGGTGGCCGTCCCACAGGACTTGCTCGATGAGTATCTCGGCCGCGTCGATGGCGCCGTGAGGATCGGCGCAGTGCGGGAGCGTTCCCATTCTGGTGAATGGCTCAGTCTTCAAAACTGATGCGACCTGACGACGTCGGGTTGGGTGGGTTCGATTCCCATACGCTCCCGCCAGCCGGCGCCGCCCTGCGCGCCGCCCTGCGCACCGCCCTGCGCGCCGCCCTGCGCGCCGCCCTGCGCGTCGTCCTGCCCGTCGTCCTGCCCGTCGTCCTGCTGCTCCTCTGCCTTTCGGCGCCCGCGGTCGCCCAGAAGCCCGACAGCGTCGGCCTCGTGGCCTCGAGCACCGACACGGTGAAGGGGCCGCAAGGTTCCGCGCGCGTGCTGAATCCGTTCACTGGTCCCCCGATTTCGCCGCGTCGCGCGTTCGTGTATTCGGCGCTGATTCCCGGCCTGGGCCAGAGCGCGCTTGACCGCAAGTATACAGGCGCCGCGTTCTTTCTCATCGAGGCGGCGTCGTGGGCGCTGCTTCGCCGGTCGGCGAACGACGTGCGCATCGCGAAGGGGTACGTCGGCGATTCCGTGCCCCAGACGTACGCGTTGGATCCTTCCACCGGCTTGGTCCAGCGCGACGGTCGCGGCAATCCCGTGGTCGCGACCTGGGCGCAGACCGGCTACACACAGAACCTGGTGCGCTCCCGAACCCTGCAGGTCGAGGACTGGGTGGCGGTGATCCTGTTCAACCACCTGGTCGCGGGTGCCGACGCCTACGTCGCGGCGAACCTCTGGGATCTCCCGCAGCACCTGGGCGTCCGTGTCACCCCGCTCCCGCGAGGCGGCGCCGCGCTGAACTTCACGCTCAGCTTCCGGTAGCGCCCCGTTCGACCTGCTGCAGCACACGGACGTCGGCGCCGTCGAGGCGCACGAGCTCGATGCGCTCGTCGGTGATCCGGAGAAAGGTCGGCTCGTCCATCCAGGCTCCGGGGTTCGCGAACACGCTCCCGTTGCCGGTGCGCTCCAGCACCGGCGCGTGCGAGTGGCCGTAGAGGTATAGCTGCAGCGACGGCTCGGCCTCGAGCCGGGCGATAGCGACGCGACGCAAACCCTCGCCACGATCGCGGGGCCGCATGTTCCGGCTCGTGTGGGATGTCCGCAGCGCGATTCTCGTCGCGATGTCGGGATGGATCCACCGAAAAAGGCGGATGGCGAGTGGATTGCGCAGCACGGCGCGCAGGCGGCGATACGGCGCGTCCTCCTTGTCGCGAAGACCGTCGCCGTGCTCGATGAGCGCCTGCCATCCGCCAAGCGAGCCGCGCCAGGGGCCGATGTGGTAGACGACGCCCACGTCACGCGTGAGGATCTCGCCGCCCCAGCAATCGTGGTTGCCGGCGATCCAGAGCACTTGCACTCCCGACTCGCAAAGCGCGGCAATCGCCGCAAGCACCCTGAACCCGACGCGCGGCATGACGTGTCTCCACTCGAACCAGAAGTCGAACACGTCGCCGTTCAGCACCACCGACCTGGCCTCGCGCCGCGCCCGCTCCAGCAGTGCCAGCAAGGTCCGTTCCGCCTCGGCCGGGGCAGGGCCGAGGTGTGCGTCCGACAGCACGATGCATGGCGCGGGGAGCATCGGGAGAAGCTATCAGCCCACGCGATCCTTTACAAAGCGGCCGCGATGGAATTACTTGCTCTCGTGCCGACAACCACGACGGAAGTTCGCGTCCGCTACGCCGAAACCGACCAGATGCAGGTCGTGTATCACTCCAACTATCTCATCTGGTGTGAGGTCGGCCGCACGGATTTCATGCGCCAGCACGGCATGACCTATGCCGACATGGAAAAGAGCGGCGTCTTTCTGACGGTGTCGGAGTACAGCGTGCGTCTGCATGCGAGCGCCCGCTACGACGACCTGGTGCGTGTCGCCACGACGCTCACCGATGTGCGGTCGCGTCAGGTGACGTTCAGTTACCTGATGACCAACGCCGCGACGGGTGAGCGGCTCGCCTCCGCTCACACGTCGCTGGTCTCGATTTCCAGAGCGGGGCGCCCCGTCGCGATGCCGGCGAGCGTACGCGCCCTGCTCGAATCCGTCCGCGGATGATGCGTTCCCGCCTGGCGGTCGCCCTGGCGTGCGTGGCGCTCTTCGCCACGGCGTGCCGCTATCACCTGACGGGCGGCGGGCTGCCGAGCGACATCAAGAGCGTCGCCATCATCCCGTTCGACAACGAGACGGCGTCGCCCGACCTGCAGCGCGAACTGAACGAGGCCCTGCGCAACAGCTTCGCGTCTAAGCTGGGACTGCGGGAGGCGGGGGAAGACAAGGCGAGTGCCGTCGTGCGCGGGAAGATCGTCAAGTACGAGCTCGACGTGGCGACGGCGTTCAGCGCGAATCCCGCCCAGGCGACTTCGTCGCGGCGGCAATTGCAGGTGTCGGTTCACGTGGAGATCTTCGACCAGATCCGCAACAGGGTGCTGTGGTCGCAAGATCTCGTCGCGATCGGAGACTACCCTGAAGGCGGCGAGGTGGCCGGGCGAAAACAGGCCATCGACAAGCTCGTCACCGACGTCATCCAGGGGGCACAGTCGCAATGGTGAGATTTCGCCGCGGCACGAGCCGGATCGGCTGCCTCCTCACCCTGCTCGTCGTCGCCGCGGTCGGCAGCTTCGGCTACTACTACGGTCGGGCGTTCCTCGACTTCGTCCGCTTTCAGGACGAGATGAAGAGCGAGGCCAAGTTCGCCATACACAGCACGGACGAGGAGATCAAGGCGCGTATCAAGGCGCTGGCGGACTCGATCGGCCTTCCCGCGTCGGCCAAGCGCGTGACCGTGCGCCGCGGTCCCCACGAGATCATCATCTACTCGACGTACTTCATCAACATCGAACTCCCGCTCTTCGCGCGGGAGTTCCAATTCAATCCCTCCGCCACGGGGAAATTCTGAGCCCCGACAAGACGGTCGCGCGCCTCGATCCGGGGCGGAAGATCATGTCGTGGGCGGCGGCGCGCGAGTGGCGGCATCGGACACAGGGGCCCGTCGTCTTCACCAACGGCGTGTTCGACCTGCTGCACCCGGGGCACATCCATCTGCTCCTCGGTGCCCGTGCGGAGGGCGGCTCCCTCGTCGTGGGACTCAACACCGATGCTTCGGTTCGCCGCCTCGGCAAGGGGCCGGAGCGCCCCGTGCACGCCGAGACCGATCGGGCGCTCGTGCTGGCCGCGCTCGAGATGGTGGACGCCGTCGTGCTGTTCGATCAGGATACGCCGCTCGAACTCGTGCGCGCGCTCGAGCCGGACGTGATCGTGAAGGGCGGCGATTACACGCCGGCGAGCGTCGTCGGCGCGGCCGACGTGACGGCGCGTGGCGGCCGCGTGGTGATCATTCCGATCGCTCCAGGCCATTCAACCACTTCGACGATAGGGAAACTTCGTGGCTGATTCGACAGCTTCGGCTCCGGGGCGTCCGGGCGGACGCGCGGCGAACGCGATGCGCGCCGTGACGCTGCAGCGCGCGGCGGCGCCATTCGCCGAAGGATCGTGCCTCGTCTCGTTCGGCAACACGCGGGTGTTGTGCACGGCGAGCGTGGAGGACGGTGTGCCCGGGTGGAAGAAGGGGAAGGGCGAGGGATGGCTCACGGCCGAGTATTCGATGCTGCCGCGCGCGACGCATACACGCACGCCACGCGAGCGCCAGCAGGTCGGCGGCCGAACGCAGGAGATCCAGCGGCTCATCGGGCGGAGCGTGCGCGCGATGATCGACGACTTCACGTGGGGGGAGTTCACCCTGAAGGTGGACTGCGACGTGCTCCAGGCGGACGGCGGCACGCGCACCGCGGCGATCACGGGCGCGTGCGTGGCGGTGGTGGATGCGTTCGACTGGATGGTGAGGACGAACAGGGTCAAGGCATCGCCGGTGAAGCGGCGGGTGGCGGCGGTGAGCGTCGGTGTGGTCGACGGTGAAGTGCGTGCCGACCTCGAGTACGCCGAGGACGTGAAGGCCGAGGTGGACATGAACGTCGTGATGAGCAGCAGCGGCGGCTTCGTCGAGGTGCAGGGAACGGGCGAGCACGGCACCTTTGATCGCGCGCAGCTCGACCGGCTGATCGCGATGGCGGTGCACGCGATCGGCGCGCTCGACGCGGCGCAGCGGAACGCGCTGGCCATCGGCACGACCACCGGTGTCTGGCCGGCGCGTCGCGCCGAGTGACGCGTGGCTGACCGGCCGCCGCTGCTGATCGCGACGCGCAGCGCGGGCAAGCTTCGCGAGCTCGGCCCGCTGATTCGCGATGCGGGCTTCGAACCGTTGACGCTCACCGAGCTTGGCGTCGCGCCGGCTCCGGACGAGGATGCCGTCGAGGCGCATGATACCTTCGAGCAGAACGCCGTGGCGAAGGCGCGGTATTATTTCGGTCGCGCGCGGTCGGTCGCGCGCGCGCCGGCCGCGGTGCTCGCCGATGATTCCGGGCTCGAGGTGCTCGCGCTGGGCGGCGCGCCGGGCGTGCGCAGCAAGCGCTGGTCGGGCGGCGATCTCGACGGGCAGGCGCTCGACGACGCGAACAATGCGACGCTCGTCGCGGCGCTGCGCGGCGTGACGGACCGTCGTGCGCGGTACGTGTGCGTCGCGGCGATCATGACCCCGCGGCGGGAGATTCACGCGCGCGGCGAGTGCGGCGGAGTAATCCTCGAAGCGCCGCGGGGCGACGGGGGGTTTGGTTACGATCCGTACTTTTTCAGTGACGAATTGCGGAAGACGTTCGGCGAGGCAACGCGCGCGGAGAAGGAGACGGTGAGTCATCGGGCGCGGGCGGTGGCGGCGGTACTGGCGCTTTTTCGCTCTGAAAAGCCAACAGCGAGTTAATAGTTCCTCGTTGGTTGGTTAACGAAAGTTGTTGGCCAACGACCTTTGTTAACCAACCGACGAATAACGAAATTACTCGCCGTATGTTTCTCCCCTCTCGCGGTATGTTGTTGACCTGATCCATCCCGTCCACTAGAATTCCGCCTTCGGTTCGCGGGGCGTAGCGTAGCCCGGTATCGCGCCTGCTTTGGGAGCAGGAGGTCGCCGGTTCGAATCCGGCCGCCCCGATCGGGAGCGATCGAAAGCAAGATGCGCAGAGCGAAGAAGATTCTCGTCCGACCAGGCGCCAGTAGCTCAGTTGGATAGAGCGGGAGCCTTCTAAGCTCCAGGTCGGGGGTTCGATTCCCTCCTGGCGCGCCTTGCGAAGTTCGTTGGAAACGGGTTGTGCGGTGAGCGCCCTTAGCTCAATTGGCAGAGCAAGTGACTCTTAATCACTAGGTTGAAGGTTCGATTCCTTCAGGGCGCATGGGGACTTGAGCGAGCGGCCACAAACCAGTGGCCGCTCGCTCTCTTTTTGGGGCACGCAACGCCGTCAACTGACAGCGGCCAGCGGCTAGCTGTCGGACAAGGACCTCCTTACCGAATCGTGCGCCGAACACTGTCGAGCGCGACTGGCGAGCGACTCGGTAATAGGGCAGTTGGCCGACAGCTGTCAGCTGACGGGTGTGGTCTGAAAGCGTTTGGTTTTCCGCGAATGGAATCAGCCGCAACGCACCGTATTTCCCTCTGAAAACCCCTATTGCATAAGCGCATTCCAGCTGTTACGTTTCTCTTCCTGTCCCCAAAGTGAACGTTGGGATAGGAAGTGCCCGTCGGGCCGCGAGGCCCGCTTCGTGTCTCTGGGCAGAAGAGCTCGAGAAAGTGGCGCAAACCACTTGACGAGAGTGAGACACGCTTGGTATGTTACATGGCTACCGCTGAAAGCGGTCAGTTGAACGCGCTTTTTGATAATTGAACGTGAGATCATAAGGGTGTGCGAGGCGACCTTACCGACCCGTGTGCATTCAGGCGCACGGCGAGAGGTCAGACCTGAAACATTTTTATGTGATTCCGAATTACGCTGTCACGCGACAGCGTGACAGTGTTTG